>Ga0307478_10000529_pt1 | contig 38648 bp, 28 predicted proteins | sample atmos_gasesECM4C_2_FD_203713 | JGI IMG/M metagenome (GOLD analysis project Ga0307478, IMG submission 203713) | Hardwood forest soil microbial communities from Morgan-Monroe State Forest, Indiana, United States - atmos_gasesECM4C_05 | ecosystem: Environmental > Terrestrial > Soil > Temperate...
GAAAAACTAATTTAGAAACTGCTGTAGAGTTCTTACTGCGTCTCCGTCGACCGGGGGCTCTCCCGGGTGGACCACTGGCTCCGGCCTGAACCGGCCAAAATGGCTCCCTTTATCACCGGCCCTGACAACAACTTGTCCTTCACGCACAAGAAAGAATTCATCGTCTGGTATTCCGAAGCCAAGAAGGAAGAAACACGCAATCGCCGAGTAGAAAAGATGAAGGGGATGCTCTCGGCGGGGAAAGTCATTAGCTGACGACCGTTAGCTCTCGACTTCGCCTAGTCGAAGTATCGGGAAAGTTTCCCGTCTTTTGCTAACCACCGATTCGCGCTAACCTCGCGCCCGACCACCTGACATGTCGAACACCGCCCCGGTGTTGAACGCGCTGGCGTCGGAGCAGAGCCACAGCACCATTCCAGCGACCTCATCCACACTCCCCAGACGCTTCAGCGGGCTGGCAGCAATCATCTCATTGACCACGCTGTCACCTAACCTTCGAATTAGGTCAGTGTCTATTGGGCCGGGTGCAACGCAATTTACGCGAATGTTGGTATCGCAGACCTCACGGGAAAGAGCCTTTGTGAAAGCGATTACGCCTGCGCTTGCAGCAGAATATGCTGCGAGATTTGGTAGACCTTCCTTGCCTGCAAGGGAACCCATGTTGACGATCCGCCCGTATCCCGCACGCCGCATGAGCGGGAGGACTTGGCGGGCTACTTCGAACACTCCTATCAGGTTGATCCGAACAATGCGTTCCCATTCTGAAGCATCGAATTGCTCGAAAGGCTGGTGGCTACCGAGATACCCGGCATCGTTAACGAGGATGTCGATGCGTGGCGATTGACCGAGGACATGCGCCACAGCTTTTGCGATCTGGTCAGAGTTCGTAACATCCACCTTCAGGGATTGCGCACCGTCGAGTTCGATTGGATCGACATCCCAAATCCAGACATAAGCGCCTGATCGCACGAACTGTGTCGCGACAGCCCTGCCGATTCCTCTAGCCCCACCAGTGACGATGGCTGTTTGACCGGAAAAATCGTATGAAACAGACATGCGCCTCTCACTTGTGGCTGCCGGGGTGCTCGCTAACGACGGGAGACTGAGGTCGGCAACATACGCCAAAATGCTGCCACAGCCGGAACCACGGGCTGTGCGCGAGCGTCTCGTCGTGCCTTCGATTTGCAGCAGAGATGTCGCTTGCGCTGAGTGGTCTAATGTCCGGCGCTTCGAACATTTCCTGTAGCTGCTCGATGTCGTCAATAATGCGTTCAACGTCCATTCCGTCTCAATATCCAACATAAGCACTGCAACGGTCAAACGGAAGCTGCATTGGCTGCTCTTCGACCTGTGAAATTCGCTCACAACCAGAATCGGCTATTCTCGTAGCACCATGACCGATGACGAGCGCATGCAACGAGAGTCCAATCTGATCGCCACCGTCAGGAAGACGCTCCCAGAGTTCGCGAAAGCGTGCGCGGATGAGGCGGAATTGGTGTTACTTCACCAAGATGCTTTCGCCGCCGACTATCAAGAGGATGAGTACAGGCTCCTCGGTATGGCGATCAAGTACGCTGGTCTCCGTGGGAAAGAAGTACGTGTGATTGGGAAGAACCGGAGCAGTCTCGATGAAGAAGGCACGATACAGTGAGCACGATCTCACAAAGGCTTCTTGAAGATCGCCAAGCACGGGTTTGATGAAAAGACGTGAGGAGTATACTCCACGCGATACGAATGCACGCCTCAAGCATGCAACCAGATCATTTACGGCGAGCAATCGGGCGCTGGAGTCTCGCCGCGCTCATGCTAAACACGATGATCGGCGGCAGTGCCTTTGGTTTGCCGTCCTTACTCGTAGCGCGTCTTGGGAAGTGGAGCACACTGGCGTATTGCGTGGCAGCAGTAGGCGTGGGGAGTATCGCTGCAACATTAGCGGAGGTTTCTTCTCAGTTTCGGGCTAGTGGGGCTAGTGGGGGAGTATACCTTTACGCCAGAGCGGCGTTCGGGCGTTTTGTCGGAATTCAGATCGGATGGCTCATGTGGCTGTCACGGATTGCTGCCTGCTCTGCTATCGCAAATCTCTTCATTTCGTACTTGGCGCAATTTGTACCCGCAGTCGCGTTTGGGTTGGTGCGAGCGGTCTTGCTCGTCGCCTTTATCAGTTTTTTGGCGATTGTGAATTATCTAGGAGTGGCAAAAGGCACGTTGCTCAACAACTGTTTTGCAGCCACGAAGCTGATTGTCCTAGTGCTGTTTATTGTTGCCGGGATAGCTGCTCTCTTAATCTACCCCGCTATCCGCGTGACTCCAGATACCGTTTCTTCACATGCTGCGGACTGGTTCGAAGCACTCATTCTCATTGTCTATGCCTATGGCGGTTTCGAATCAGCACTCTTCCCATCTGGGGAGGCACGTGATCCACGCAAGGATGCTCCAATCGCACTCTGTGTTGCCGTAGTAACGGCGACGTTCTTGTACGTTGCCTTGCAGTATGTCGTCATTCATATACTCCCGCACGCAGCCGCAACAAGTACGCCCGCCGCTGATGTGGCAAAGCGTCTAGTTGGTTCCCTCGGCGGGTCGCTCTTGACGGCAGGCATCTTGGTCTCCCTCTACGGATCACTCAGTGCGAACATGTTGGAAACGCCGCGCCTTACGTTTGCAATGGGAGAGCAAGGGGACTTTCCTAAATTCTTTGCCGCTATCCATCCTCGATTTCGCTCACCCCATCTGTCCATCGCGGCATTCGCGTTACTACTTACAGCCTTCTCGATTGGAGGCACTTTTAGAGGAAATGCCATCCTTTCGGCTGGGTCACGCCTATTCGTGTACGCGGCTACTGCTGCCGCGCTTCCCGTGCTGAGAAGAAAACATCCGTCCGCTGACGCCTTTCGCCTTCCGTTCGGAATTGCTTTCTCCGTGCTCGCATTGGTGTTCACGGGATTGCTGGTCGCGAGAATTCAGATTCGCGATCTGATAGTCATAGCCGCAGCTTTCACTGTTGGCGCGTTAAACTGGCTCTGGGCGCGACGAATTCCAAGCGCTCCTTCGGTTCTCGCCGCAAACGGTGTTGAGAGTGGACTCTAGGTCTCGGTCGGATAGCACCGCGAATAACGGATCAGAAGGTATACCGGGCGGACTAGCGAGTTCGAAAATATCGCACCAATAGAATCATCCGCTTGCGGCTCCTGCGGCCAAAGCCTTTTTGACCATCAGTTCGCAAGCTCATGAAAACAATCCGATGGTGCCTTTTGCCACTTCCCGACCTGCCGAACCTATGCTCGTGTTTGACCCCTTCGAGGATTGCGGCATAACATTCCCGCAAATGGGGACATCCAGCCAACTCGTGGGTCAGACCATCTCGCACTATCGCATCGTCGAGAAGCTGGGCGGTGGCGCGATGGGAGTTGTCTACAAGGCTGAGGACACAAGGCTTGGTCGTTTTGTTGCTCTCAAGTTCTTGCCCGATGATCTAGCCAAAGACCCACAGGCGTTGGAGCGCTTCAGGCGCGAAGCTCGTGCTGCGTCTGCATTGAACCACCCGAACATCTGCACTATCTACGAAGTCGGGCAGCAAGATGGTCAGCCGTTTATAGCGATGGAGCATCTGGAAGGCATGACGCTCAAACATCGGATCGGCGGGAAGCCGTTGGAGATCGAGACCGTGCTCTCGCTGGGCATCGAGATCGCCGACGCCCTCGACGCCGCCCACTCTGCGGGCATCGTCCATCGCGACATCAAGCCCGCCAACATCTTCGTCACGAAGCGTGGTCATGCCAAGGTTCTGGATTTCGGGTTGGCTAAGGTCAGTACACCCAAAAGCGCGACTGGCAACGAGCCAACACTTGCCACTGCGGAGGTTGACCCTGACCATCTGACGAGTCCCGGCACGGCTGTAGGAACCGTCGCGTACATGTCGCCGGAACAAGTCCGTGCCAAGGAACTGGACGCACGCACAGACCTGTTCTCGTTCGGTGCGGTTCTCTACGAGATGGCAACGGGCACATTGCCGTTCCGGGGCGAGAGTGCGGGCGTCATATTCAAGAACATTCTGGACGAGACGCCCGCGCCGACCGTGCGGCTGAACCCCGACCTTCCGCCCAAGCTGGAATACGTTATCAACAAGTGCTTGGAGAAAGATCGCAACCTGCGTTACCAGCACGCGGCTGACATCCGCACTGACTTGCAACGGCTGAAGCGGGACACGGAGACCGCGCGGATGCCAGCAGCAGGTGGGGAAACCGCTCGTATCGGAATGCTCTGGAAAGTGACCATCTCACTCGCGGTAACGTCTGCGCTGCTCGCATTGGGCAGCTATTTCTATCTCCATCGCACGCCCAAACTCACCGACAAAGACACCATAGTTCTCGCCGACTTCGACAACAAGACTGGTGACACTGTGTTTGACGAAGCCCTGAAACAGGCATTGGTCATTGAACTTGAGCAGTCCCCCTTTTTGAACGTTCTCTCTGATCGCAAGGTTAGCGAGACGTTGCAGATGATGGGACATCCGGCGACCCAACGAGTCTCAATGGATGTAGGGAGGGAGCTTTGCTTGCGGACGGGTAGCAAAGCTGTGTTAGGCGGGACGATTTCCAGCTTGGGCAACAGTTACCTGATCGACCTAAACGCTGTCGCGTGCAGCACAGGCGACAGCTTAGCTAAGGAGCAAGCAGAGGCTGGCAGCAAGGAAGAAGTCCTGAAGGTTCTCAGTAGCGTTTCTGCGAGCCTACGGCGCAAGCTGGGAGAGTCACTTCCGTCGATGCAGAAGTTTGATGTGCCCGTGGAAGTGACGACATCCTCGCTGGAAGCTCTCAAGAGTTTCAGCTTAGGTATGACAACGTTACGAGAGAGGGGAAGTGTACCGAGCGCGGCTTTCTTCAAGCGTGCTATTGAGCTTGATCCGAATTTTCCAATGGCATACTCAATGCTATCAGTGACGAGTGCTAATACCGGACAACCATCGCTCGCCATGGAATACGCAAATCGGGCGTATGAGCTGCGCGGACACGCTACCGAACGCGAAAAATTGATCATCTCTGGGCGGTACTTTCGGGCGACCGGAGAGATCGAGAAGCAAGTACAGACTTTGGAATTGTGGAAAGCAGACTATCCCCGCGAGTCTGCTCCGCACAACAATCTTGGCGCGTGTGAGGCGGAATTGGGTCGCTATGAAAACGCGTTTTCCGAATCGAACGAGGCGTTCCGGCTTGATCCGGACTCCATGACTCACTACTCGAATCTTGGAATGGCTTACCTCCGTCTTGATCAGCTTGAGGAGGCTAAGGACACGTTCGATAAGGCTTTGGCGCACAAACTAGACGGCGGCGGGCTGCGACAGTACATATACTACCTAGCTTTTCTACGCGGAGACGATGCGCAGATGCGGCAACAACTGTCTTGGGCCGCTGGCAAACCCGGAGAAGAAGACGTCTTATTGTCGTCCGAATCCGACACCGAAGCCTACTACGGACGGCTGGACAAGGCGCGGGACTTCTCTCGCCAAGCGGCGGAATCGGCTCTTCGCGCCGACTCCAAGGAGATTGCGGCTCTTTGGAAGGCAAATGCTGCATTGCGGGACGCAGAGCTAGGAGAAGCAAGCTCTGCCCGGCAAGGAGCTAAGGCAGCTTTGGGCTTGTCGTCGGGACGTGATGTGAAGACACTGGCAGCGCTCACTATGGCTCGAATCGGAGATGCCTCGCAAGCCAACGCCTTAGCAGAAGAGCTTCGGAAGAATTATCCGACAAATACCATGATCAAGCTCTACTGGTTGCCAACCATCAACGCGGCTATTCAACTACAGGCGAACAATTCCTCCGCAGCCGTAATGGATTTAGAGACAGCCGCTCCTTACGAATTAAGCGACCCGCCCCCGATGCAGACAGGAATGCTCTACCCAGCGTATTTAAGGGGTCAAGCGTACCTGCTCGCGAAGAATGGCAGTGCCGCAGTCGCCGAATTCGAGAAACTACTGAACCACCGAGGTATCGTGCTGAATTTTCCGACCGGAGCACTCGCTCATCTCCAAGTTGGTCGGGCCTACGCGCTGGCAAGCGACACCGCCAAGGCAAAAGCCGCCTACAAAGACTTCCTCACCCTCTGGAAAGACGCCGACCCCGACATCCCCATCCTGAAAGAAGCCAAAGCCGAGTACGCGAAGTTGCAATAGCTGCCCACGCTACCATGTAGTCACTGCACTACGAAAACAAGGCGTCGAAAGGTCTTGCCGATAAGTATGCATGTGCGGCGGGCAGACAGAGCAGTGCCAGTTCCTCGACAATCGCCATTACAATTCTGAAGTATGCCCGGTCGAGAGTGCCACCACTGCAAGCGATGGGTTGAGGACGGAGAAGAGCACGACTGCTGGACGACCACCGAAGCTGCTCTGACGCAGAACCTCTCGGACGATCTGCGGGATGCTTGGGAGCGGCTGCGCGAGACAGCCGTTTCCTTCGGCGATCAACGGATTTACGCTTCGCACAAGTCGATCATGTTCTCGCGCAAGACCTGCTACTTCTTCGTGCGTCCCAAGCCGAATTTTCTCGAAGTCTGCGTTTTCCTCGGTCGCACGCTGAAGGCTCCCCAAGTGCGACGAAGCGACCCCGCATCGAAGTCCAAGGTGTATCACATCATTCAGATCAAGCACCGCGATGAAGTCGAGGCACCGATTACTGACTGGCTTCGGGAAGCCTATGGGCTTTCTGATGTGCTCGCGTCCAAGGGCAAAGTTCGAACCCACTCTGTTAAGAAACGGCGACGGTGACATCCCCATCCTGAAGCAAGCCAAAACCGAGTACGCGAAGCTGCAATAGCCGCCGCTATCACTTAGTCACTGACAGTGCTGGGAGGGGATGCTATGCGTCGAAACGAGCGTTGAAGGTCGTGCTTGTATTGGTGGGACTGCTCTTTACGCAATGGTCTATCCCTTAGTGCTGTTTGTGAAGCAAGAGCCCGCGTTGGCGATGCAGATGAGCCTTTATGTCACACTCGGCATTTTCCTGCTGCTGGCAGCCCGAAATCCATCCGCCAATCGGAGCCTCATCGCGTTCACGGCATGGTCGAGCTTCGCCCACGCAGTTCTTATGGCGGGGCAAGCCCTCGCTAATCTGATTGCTCGTGGAGAACTCATCGGCTCGGCTGTGCTTGTAGTAATCGGCGTAGCGTTGATCACACTTGCTCCGGCGAAGCAGCCAGTTGAGCGACATTCTGAGGCAGCGGCGTAGGCACTGGAGAGCAAGCTACATGTGCATGTTCGGCAGCGCCTTGCCTCGTGAACGCCTCGTCACAGATCAAGCAGAGGCGCATGGTCTCACCAAGAACGCCGTAGACCTTGCCAATCTTGTCGGGGTTTGCGAACACTACCGTTCGAATCTCATCAAACATGCTCGGCTCATCAGGTTCTTTAAACATGTGCCTCCCGCCTAATGCTGGCACCCTCAAGCAAAACCGGGGAATGAGAATTGCCGTTCGCCTCCTTCATCAGGCGGCAGACGCTCGCCCGCGAGATGCTGTGCTTCTTTGCGACTTGCGTCAGCGACATGCCGGAACTGCGGTCTTGAATCACTTGATCGACTTTGTCATCGCAGAGGTAAAAAGCGGAAATCGGAACAAGCTGAATGGCATCTGGCAGCCCGACAACGAAGACGCGAAGGTCGGACGAGTTGGCTACTTGCTGAGGTGGATGGGCGCACTCGGCGACGAGCAACGCGTCACCGAAGTAGCGAGTCGGCTCCACAAGGAACATCGAGCACGAGAGAACGGATACCTGTTCCGTTTGCTCTATTTCAGCCACTCACATACGAAGCAGGCAGTGCCCGCTGTCGTTCCGCAGATTACGTTTCGGGAAATCGCAGAGTTCATCGTCACTCTACGAACGCCAAGCTGGAAGGTGTACGGCATGGGCGTCCGGTCGCTTCATGGGCAATGGGACAAACTGATCCGCGACATCTGGGATATTGGTAACCCGGACAGCCAACTGTCAGAGGCACAGAAGATTGAAGCTATTCTTGCGCTCCTCGCGGACTGACTCCTCTCATGCTCTTGAACTCGTCTGGGGTGCCGAGGCAGGTTTTGCGGGGTGCCGTCTATCGATCTCCTCCATTATTCGTTCTGCCCACCCGCATCGGGGGTCGTAGGGGTTCTTGCTCTCGCACTTTTCCCTGTTGTGACGCCGATACACTCTGAACGACATGGCTCCCTCTCCGAGGGGACTAGGGACAATCGTAGGGACAATTCGGAGGGGAAGTCAATGTTACGCAGGTTTTATGCGGGCTAAAGAATGGCTCCTCAGGTAGGACTCGAACCTACAACCCTTCGGTTAACAGCCGAATGCTCTGCCATTGAGCTACTGAGGAGTGTGGACGGTCGGGCACTGGAGGCTCGACCCTCGGCTATCGATGTTCATCATAACATTTCGGGGCGGATCGTGAAAACAACAACTCTCCGCCCCGACGGCAAAAGGGTCTTCTCCTTTCGTGTTTCTGATACGCTAGGCCGTTGGGCCGGACCATCCGCTCGCCCCGCGCCAACTGCTGTTTCTGAGGTCTTCATGTCCGGAGGTTTCCGTTTGCTCGTATCGTTCTGTTCCCTGTTGTTTGCCGTCGCGGCGGTCTATGCGGGAAGTGATTCCCAATCGTCTCAAACTCAATCATCGGCTCCGACCGCGCCTCCCAAGGCTGCACTCAAACCTGTCATCGACGTACTTCACGGCACCAAAATCCTCGACAACTACCGCTGGCTCGAGGATGGCACGTCTCCGGAGACGCAAAAGTGGGTGGAACAGGAACTCGCCTACACCCGCGCGCTCCTGGATCCGCTGCCGGGGCGCGACGCGATCCACAAGCGCTTGACCGAATTGCTCTCGATCGGCATCGTCACGCCTCCCCAGATTGCGGGCAAGTACTACTTCTACACCAAGCGCGAGGGCATGCAGAACCAGCCTATCCTTTATGTTCGCGAGGGCGTCGACGGCACCGACCGCGCCCTGGTCGACGCCAACCAACTCGCCGCCGACGGCAACATCGCGCTGGACTGGTTCCAGCCCAGCGAGAACGGCCGCTACGTCGCCTACGGCATCTCGACTGCCGGATCGGAGATGAGCACGCTGCACCTCATCGAGACCAAGACTGGCGGGGCGCTCCCGGACATCATCGAGCGCACGCGCGCTGCCTCCATCGCATGGCAGCACGACAATCGCGGCTTCTACTACACGCGCTATCCGAAAAAAGGCGACGTCCCCGCCGGCCAGGAGATGTACAACCGCCACGTCTTCTATCACGAACTCGGCACCGATCCCGCCACCGACGACCTCATCTTCGGCGAAGGCCGCGATCCCGAAGACTGGCCGAGCGTCGCACTTTCCAACGACGGCCGCTGGCTCTTGATCACCGTATCGCAAGGGTGGACCAAGTCCGAACTCTTTCTGATGGACCTCAAGGCCGGCACTCCGCCCATCCGCGTCACCACGGGCAAGAACTTCCTGTATGGTGGCGAGGTCTATGAGGGCAAGCTCTACATCACGACCAACGAAGATGCCCCGCGCTACCGCGTCTTCGTCGCCGACGCCGGCAACTATGACCGCGAGGCCTGGAAGGAGCTGATCCCGCAGACCGACGCCGTCCTGCAAGGCGCCTCGGTCTTCGGCCGCAAGCTCTTAGCGCAGTACGAGCAGAATGCTTCGTCTCAATTAAAGATCTTCGATCTTGACGGCAAAAAGCTAGGCGACGTTTCCCTTCCGGCGATCGGCACAGTTTTCGGCACGGGCGGCCGTTGGAATCGCGACGAAGTCTTTTACGGATTCCAATCGTTCACCTTCGCCCCGTCCATTTACCGCTACGATCTGAAAGGCAACTCCACTTCGCTGTGGACCAAAGTCGACGCGCCCTCGATCGATCCTTCTGCCTACGAAGTCGCGCAAGAATGGTTCAAATCGAAAGACGGCACAAGCGTCCCCATGTTCGTGGTGCATAAGAAAGGATTGCAGAAGACCGGCCACAACCCCACCCTGCTCACCGCCTACGGAGGCTTCAACGTCAGCCTCACCCCCGCCTTCAGCCGCACCGCTTATTTGTGGATGGAGCACGGCGGCATCTACGTCGTGGCCAACCTGCGCGGCGGCGCCGAGTTCGGCGAAGACTGGCACCGCGCCGGAATGCTCGACAAGAAACAGAATGTCTTCGATGACATGATCGCCGCCACCGAGCACCTGATCTCAGAAAAATACACCGACCCCAAGCACCTCGCCATCCAGGGCGGCTCCAACGGAGGACTGCTCATGGGCGCCATGATCACGCAGCGTCCCGACCTGTTCCGCGCGGTAGTCTGCCAGGTGCCGCTGCTCGACATGATCCACTACCAGGACTTCCAGATCGCCAAGCTCTGGATCCCCGAATACGGCACCTCGGAAAACGCCGACCAGTTCAAGTGGCTCTACGCCTACTCCCCTTATCACCATGTCAAAGCAGGCGCGGAGTACCCGGCAATCCTATTCATGACCGCCGACACCGACACGAGAGTCGACCCCATGCACGCGAAAAAAACGGCTGCGCGGATGCAGTCCGAGGCGAAGAATGGAGCCAGCCACACACGGCCGATTTTATTGCGGATCGAGACCAAAGCGGGGCACGGCGCGGGCAAGCCAGTGAGCAAACAGATCGAGGAGTTTACGGACGTGTATTCGTTTCTGTTTTGGCAGTTGGGAGTGAAGGAGTAGGGGCTGGTCCCGGGTCGTCAGACGTTGGCGAGACATTGGCGGCACTGGTTCCCACCCTGCGAAAAACGTGCAGGCTGCGGCTGCCTGGGTTTTAGTCAGTAAGGAGCTCGGCCGCCGGTCAGGGCCGGATTGAATAATCTGTGACTTTCGGCGATGCCAGCGGTATCGTGCCAGCGAGCACGACCGCCGCTACGACCCTGTCTTCATTCGTGCGCATGCCGCTGGAGGAGCATGGTTCCAGGAAGGCAATTGAACATTGTCGAGGCTCCGATAGCTCTCCCCTAGGCCAGAATCGACCCACGGCCAACCTGGGCGGGCGTGCTCAGAAAGGTTACGAGCTGCCAGGAAGAAATGAGAATACAAGCTCAGGAGACAGCCGAGGACAGCTGGCGGGTTTGCCGATCATACGACGGAACGTTGCCGGCATTGAGTTGGGGAGCGAACGGAACCGGGTGTGCGCTCCAACCCGGGATAGAAGCGGTCGGGAAGTCGCCAGCTTTGGGGCAACGACCGCAGAACTGTTACGCATGGCGGAGCGGCTGAAAGCACGGCAGGTCGAGTTCGGTGGCGCCCTCGACAGTGAAACTGCCGTAGCCCACAGCGTTGTTTGATCCAGGCCTGCGGAAACTCGGCGATCTGGGAGCGTTGGGCGCCGGCGGACGCAGCCCGCGCGAGTTTCTCATTCAGTCCTCCGGAACCTGCTGAGTGTCTCGGCGTTTCACTAGGTTTGAGGACGTGTCAAGCCCAAACAGCTCCCGTTCGACCACACCCTCTTTGTAGCTCACCTCGCGCGCTGCGGAGAATCCGGCCTTCAGTAGTTCCACCACCATCAGGTCGAGCACCTCGTCGATGTTAAACGGAGAAGACGTAGCCAATGTGAGCGTCACCAGGAACGGATACTCATGGAACGCCACACTCTCATCGGAGGAAACGGCGACTTCCAGTTCGCCGCTTTTGCCCAAATAGTAGAAACCGTCGGGGTAGTTGTCGCTATCCCGCTCCTGCCACGTATCGATGGACAGTGCGCTGAAGACACGCTCCGCAGTCTGCTTGGCATCAAGTGAAGAACGGATGTATACGTTTCGCGTCGGCATCACAATCCTCCGGAGTGCACGATGCTGTCGGTCGCCGTGGGTTTCATCTTCGTGGGCTTATCCTTCGTGCCCGGCTTGAATCCCGCCGCGCTCACTTCTCGCCCCAGGTCCTTGGTCCACTTCTTGTTCCACTCTCCAATGGCCGGGTACTTTTCAGCCAACTTCCCAGCATGGAAAAAGCCATTAGAGGGCGCACAGTTCAAGTGGTCCTTGGTGACGAAAAACACATCCACGTCGCTCTTGCCCACGCCCTTCTTGTCAAAGTAGCTCCCCTTCTTCTTTGGGTTGAGCGAATTAAAGGTCACCGCACTGCCGCGCACGCCGACGGCGCTAGGCTTAATTCCTTCTTTCTGCAGCGCAGCCTCCAACTCTTGCATGCACTGCTTGAATTGCTCCTGGCTCTTGAATCCCATGGGGTAGCCACGCTCCCGCGGACTCGGGCTGGGACATTTACCCACCACCGCCGTGGCGATAACTGGTGGTGGCTTGGGCGTGGGCACAGGGATTACGGCGGGGGGAGGCGGCTGCACAGCCGGGGAGGTCGTCTTGCTGGCCTTCACTACATCGGCGAAGGTTTTTGGCTTTGGCGGGGGCGAGTCCTTTTGGCTCACAGGTTCACGCCGGTCTCCTCCACCCGACTGGTCAGAGCAGCGATCTTCTCGTCTGGGCCGAGACCCTTGTCGTTGACAATGGGCGCAGCCCATGCCGCTTGCGAGAAGTCGGCCCCGTACATCACGGTCAGATCCAGCCAGGTAGCCACGTGGTCTTCACGCTCGATTCCGAAGGCGGCGGCGCGGATACGCACCTCGCCCGAGAATTGGAGCAGTGTGTCGTCACGATTATCGGCAAACCTGGTTGGAAAGCGCCTGCGGGCGTAAGAGGCAAGCTCAACGTTTGCGCGGCGGCGCGCCTGTGCGCTCATTTCGCTCATCTGTTCAGTTCGGATGATCACAACGGCCTCAAGTATATTGTGTCAACCCGGAAAGTACCAACGCGATGTTGTCAGGGTCTGGGTGGAGTGGCCCAACCAAAACTTACTCCCGAGGGTGCCGGTTCCAGCTCTGCCTGGGCGGGGTTTCTCGCATCTTCCGCGTAAGAATGATTGCTGCCGGGAACTGGGAGTTTATGCCGTCCCTCCTTAGCCCACTACTGCTCAACCGATTAGTTCTCGACCGTCATGGCGTCGGAATTGACGGCCTTCTTGCCTGTCACTCCCTCAAGCGCGGCTAGAATGCCTCGGTTCTCGTTCTTGTCGCACTGAATTGCTAGGCCGCCCTTTTTGTCACCGTCAGTCCAAAGTCAGACCTGACGCAGTATTTCTTCGACTTAGTCAGGGGCAGGTGGCCCAGGTCAGAGACCAAAGTCAAACTCCCCACCCTAACCGAGAAGAACGCGGTTAGGATGGGGCACCCTCGCGAGTAGAAAAGTAGATTGGGCTGCCGGGGTGCGGGGTGCCTCCGGGTTTTCTTTATTCAGGTTTGCTTTGCTCACGGAGGGTGGGGCGCAGAACGACTCCCGAGGGTCCCCTGACCAAGCTTTGCTTGGGCGGGGTTTTTGATGTTCATCCGTCACAGACATATCCAGAGCTGTAGAAGTAGCATTCCCCCATTGCCTTGGGGACTAGAACGCTTCCCGGAGTCACGCCGGGTTCCTATGCCACCATATCCCCGCCCCGCAACCCCGCAGAAGCAAATAATTTAGCCCCAAGGGTACGAAAAAATGGATCTATATGCCGGGCCCCGAAACGAAATTGTTGCCCGCTAGGCGAAGAAAGTCCCTAGTGCGGCGCCGAGACCTCTCGACAACCGTTTTGATTTCAAACGGCTTTTGCGGTTTGGCAGGCGCTGTGCTCGTCTTCTTATAAGGATACTGAAAAACGATCACAAGGAGGCACTATGAAAGTGGCACTCCGAAAATTGCGCATCTGTTGGTGGATTTTGCCAGTCGTTTTTATTTTGCTGCTTCCTGCAAAGGTCTACGCTGGAAGTAAGGTGATGGGCGAAATCCAGTTTGAAGGGAAATCTAAAGTTGAAAAGACGTCGGGAGTCTGGGTCGACGGGCAGTACGTCGGTTACCTGAAAGAGCTGAAGGGATCCAAGACGGTTCTGCTGTTGCCGGGGGAACATGTCATCAGCGTGCGGCAGAATGGTTATCAGGACTTCACGGAGCGGGTGGCTCTGCAGCCCGGCGAGAAGAAACTGGTGATGGTGACGATGTCGAAGGCCCCGACGGGACAGATGCCCGCCGTGCTATCTCAGGTGAAAATTGCGGTGAACCCGTCACGGGCCGCCGTGTTCCTCGATGACCGCTTCGTGGGACACGTGGGAGAATTCGAGGGCGTTGGCCGGGGGCTGCTCATTGCGCCTGGAGAACATAGGATTCGAATCGCGTTGCCGGGATATCGGAGTTTTGAAACGTCGGTGAATCCGCTGCCCAATCAGAAGGTAGAGGTGAAGACCGACCTGGTGAAAGATACCGGTATCGTGAATGACCCGCTGCTGAAGCCACAGCCATCGGATCTGGCGACGCAGGCGCCAGCCCCGAGCGACAGCAGTGGACCGCAACGGCCTTAGTGCGAACCGGTTCTTGGGCGGCTTCAGCCGCGAAGTGGAATCTACAATGGCGCGAAGGGACCCATCCTTCGCGCTTTTTTGTTGATATGACTCCACACCAGCGGGACCAGCAAAGGGTCAGGTAAACTCAGCAGGTGTTTCGATTGTGCTTTTATGAGTCCTCTGGAATGCAGTTCGATCTAAGCACGGAAATGATTTTTAAGAGCACAGTTCTGGTAACCGGCGGATCGGGCTTTATCGGCAGTCACTCCATCTTGCAACTACTGGCAGCGGGCCATAAGGTGCGCACCACCGTGCGGAGTCTCAAGCGCGAGCCTGACGTGCGGGCCATGCTGAAGGAAAGCGGCACCGAGCCGGGTGATCGCCTGTCCTTCATCGCTGCCGATCTCGAAAACGACACGGGCTGGCCCGAGGCCGTTGCCGGCTGCGACTATGTGCTGCACGTGGCGTCGCCTTTTCCCAATACTGTTCCCAAGCACGAAGACGAATTGATCGTACCTGCGCGCGAAGGCGCGCTGCGAGTGCTGCGCGCCGCGCGTGACACCGGCGTAAAGCGCGTGGTGCTGACCTCGTCGTTCGCGGCGATCGGCTATGGCCACAAGGCGCAGAGCACTCCGTTCAACGAAACGAATTGGACCGACCTCAATGGCGAGGGCCTGACCGAATATGTGAAATCGAAGACCCTCGCCGAGCGAGCCGCATGGGATTTCATCGCCCGCGAAGGCGGCAGCCTCGAGCTCTCCGTCGTCAATCCGGTAGGCGTGTTCGGGCCGGTGCTGGGACCCGATTATTCGACTTCGATTCTGCTGGTGCAGCGCCTCATGGACGGCGCCATGCCCGGCGTCCCGCGCCTCTATTTCGGCGCCGTCGATGTGCGCGACGTCGCCGACTTGCACATCCGCGCCATGACCGATCCCGCCGCCAAAGGTGAACGCTTGCTTGCCGTCGCCGGCGATTTCATGTCGATGCTGGATATCGCCAAGGTGCTCAAGCGACACTTGGGAGCGGCGGCCAAAAGAGTTCCGACACGCCAATTACCCGACTGGCTGGTGCGCCTGGCCGCGCTGCGCGATCCCGCCGTGAAACTGATTCTGCCCGAGCTCGGCAAGATGAAGAATGCCACCAACGAAAAGGCAAGGCGACTGCTGGGCTGGGCACCTTGTTCGAACGAGCAGGCTATCGTTGCTACGGGCGAAAGCCTGGTACGACTCGGCCTTCTGAAGGACAGCGCGAAAAAGGCCGCATAAATAAAGGCGGAGTCTGATTACCGGCACTTAGTCCTCACCGGTTGTTCGTCCACTAACCCGCAAAATCTCTATGATTTGAAGAATCCCGTTGGCCCTTTGCGGGCGGGAGTGCATCCAAGCAAAGCGCTTTCGTGTCGAAACGGGCGCCTGGAGCCTCTCTTGAACAACTGTCCACCAAACCTACGCAACCTGGTGCTGCGGGCATTCGGCACAGCGCTGTTTTCCGTCTCCGCTGTCTGTCAGACCGTTACATTTGGTCCCAAACCGTTTCTCGCGGAAACGGACGCCTCGGTTGTGCCAATGCCGAGTTTTGACGTCTCGACTCTGCCACCCGGCACCTTTGGCGAAGATACAGTTTCCTCCGGAGTGGCTCAGGATCGGGTTCAGCATAAAGGAGTCGTTTCCCGCAGCGTGAAACGAACGCTCGAAGACCAGAAGGAACTCTATCTAGCGCCGTTCAAACCGTCGAACTTCAAGTGGGATGCGCTGGTCCTGGCAGGAACCGCAGGTTTACTGGTCGCCGACCGGCACATTGAAAACAATCTGCCTGGCGGGCACTATCAGTTCTATCAGGACAGCTCCAACATCGCGATTGGAGGGCTGGCCGCATCGCTGGCCGGAGTCTGGATTTATGGAATCAAGGGTGACCATCCTCACGCCAAAGAATTCGGATACCTGGAACTGGAAACTCTGGTCAACACATTTCTCATCTACGCGCCCATGCAGTTGATCGCCGGGCGGCAGCGTCCCGGAGAGGGCAACGGACACGGAGACTTCTTGCGTCATAGTGGAATCAATACATCCTTCCCAGGCGGACACGCCATGTTTACCTGGGCCATGGCCACGGTAGCAGCGCATGAATATCCGAAGCCCTGGGTACAAGCGCTGGCTTATACCGCCGCGTTGACGGTTACCGCAAGCCGGTTCCTGGCGCGTGATCACTGGTCGTCCGATATGTTCGTCGGTTCTGCGCTCGGTATCGCCATCGGCACACACATTTTCCACTCCCGCTGTGACCCGGAAATCAGCGATTCCTGCCGGCATCATCTGCGAAACTTCAAAATGTTGGATTCGCCCCAGCCTTCGCGCGGTGCTCTCACTCCGACCGAGGACATCCCCTTGGTCCGATAGGTAGAAGAAAAAGCAATCCGATGGAATCAAAAAGACAGACGTAAGAGCACCCGCCTCCGTGCTACGGTGTCATTTATCGGTGCTTGGCGGCTGAAACTGTGCCCAGATTTCAGGCGAGCCGCGCGAAGCAGGTAGCACACATGAAAATCTGTCCCAATGCAAAGTGCTCGGGTTTCGGCCGGATCGTATACACCGTGGCGACCCGGTGTCAGTTGTGCAAGTGGGACTTGAAACCTACGCTGCCCACCAGCGAAGTCGCACCCAGAGCGCCAGAAACCGTTCCGGCAGCCAGATAAGTACTGGGAATTATCCAGATGCCCCCAGTCGACTCCGAAAGCGTGATTTGAAAGCCCTTTCCTTTTCGAACCTTCACTGCACACCGGTCCTTGAGGCCTGGGAGGGGAGTGGCCAGCTAGATGGCGCTGTCCCGATCTTTGCGCTGCTTGCTTGACAGGAAGATCATCGAGGGTTCAACTTCAACTCGCTAGGCAAGCCGCCCCAGTGTACGCGGCAAAGCCGCTACAGCAGCTCTTCCGATAAGAGTTTGCAGTCGCGACCGCATTCGCTTTCCACGACAAAGTACCAGGAGATCCTCGTGAAGACCCCGGTGCGCACGGCGATGCTTTTACTGATAGTTTTGGCTGGTTGTGGCCTGGCATTGGGCCAGATTCCCAACTTCCGGCACATCGTTGTAATGGTGCAGGAAAACCGTACTCCAGACAATTTATTCCAGGGGCTGTGCCTTCCCCCGTACGGCACTCCCAGCGCCTGCGGAACCGGTGCGAATCAATTCGACATCCAGAGTTATGGCTTCGACTTAGCAGGAACCCCGATCCCATTGTCCCCCGTGCCTTTGGACAACCCGCATGACCCGGGTCATACCCATGCTTCTTTCGAAGCCATGTGCAACCCCAACAAAACGACCCACTACCCTTGCAGCCAGAACACGCGGCTTTCCACCACCGGTTGCCCGACTGCCTGTTCCTTTCAATACGTTGATCCCAACTCAACACCCACCATTCATCCTTATTTGTACCTGGCCCAGCATTTCGGTTGGGCGAACCGAATGTTTCAGACGAACCAGGGACCGAGCACCCCGGCCCATCAATTCCTTTTTTCCGGAACATCGGCGCCCACCGCGGCCGACGATGCGGCGGCCAGATTCATCTCAGAAAACCCCAGCGGCCTGGGCTGCCTAGCGCCACTGAACAGCGTCTACATGGTGATCGATCCCGCCCATGCGCCCGGGGAGTACGACTTAATCAACAATCCGCTTGGCACCGTGTGCTTCTCGCATGACACGCTGCCTACGCTGCTCGAGAGTGGCAAGCATACTTGGCGGTACTACACGGTAGGGGCGGTCAAGCCCGGCGTTTCCAACAACATCTGGACTGCGCCGAACTGGATTCAAAGCATTTGCCAGCCCAACAGCACTTTTACGAAATGTACCGGGGCAGAGTGGATCAATAATATCGATCTGACTCCAGCCGATGTGTTGACCGATACCGAAAACTGCAACTTGAAGAATATGGTTTGGGTCATTCCGAAAGGGCAAAACTCTGATCATCCCTCCGGAAAGGCGGCTGCCAACAACGGCGGCCCCGCCTGGGTAGCGAACGTCATTAACGGGGTAGCGAATAGTACCTGCACGGATACTGTGAACGGCGTCGCCGTACCTTACTGGCAGGACACGGCGATCATCGTGGTCTGGGATGACTGGGGAGGTTTCTACGACCACGTCTTGCCGCCATTCTTGTCTGCGCCCAGCCAGGGTCAAGGCGATTATCAGATGGGATTCCGCGTGCCCTTGATGTTCGTGTCGGCTTACACGCCTCCAACGATCGACAGCACAAACCAGTATGACTTTGGCAGTATTCTTCGCTTTGCTGAGCGGAACTTCGGCATCAAGATGGGTACGCTGGGGTTCGCGGATCAGCGCTCCACAACGGATCTAAGAGCCTTTTTCAATTTGAAGCTAGTACCAAGGAAATTCCAGATTCCCACGACGGTAAGCGCGCAGTTTTTCCTGAACGACACCCGTCCGGCCGAACCGCCTGACACCGACTGATAGGGATCGAGGCAATTCGGGCACGGAGAATGGCAGACCGTTGGTGCGACTCTGAGAAAATAACGGTTCAGTCAGGGCCACGAATTCTACTCTAGTCATCACGCGGGAGGGACATGCATGTTTGGCAAGGGCGCGCAAACCCGAGTCACGGAGATCATCGATTATCTGTGTAATGAAGTTCCCGGGCCGGAGAGGCCGGGCGTGCGGGCTTTCCTGAATCAACAGGCTGTGATGGCGACCGCCATGTCGGATCAATATTCCTCGAAGCTGGTTCAAAATCCCGGCACTGCGGATGAGCGAGCCATGCGACGCGCGATTCTGTTTCTTGACTCCCTCAACGGCGCCACGCCGGCAGAGCTTCAGCAACTTCGCAATATAGCGGCCGCACAACTGCGAGCCCAGTTGGATCGGAGGCTTCTGGGCCTGCGGTACGCCGCCGACCAAGAGCAGGGAGGAACCGGGGTGCTCGGGTTCGTTTTCAACAACAAGTTCAAGCCAGACGCCCTGAATTTCCTGGCCAATAACAACGTATTTGTGTATGGGTCCAACACCTCTGGCGTAGTCGACTGCTTTCTCGAATATGTCTGGAAGTATGCGCAATTCAAGATCATCCCTCCTCCTTCGGGGAAGGCTCACAGTTATGGCCTCAAGGCGGTCAATATCCCCGCTATTCCCTGGGACTTGGTGCCGAACCGACCGGCGCCGGGATCCAGCTTTGCAGACATTGTGGGGACCGAGCTAACCGGGGCAGACCTATTGATTTCGACGCAGTTCACGGGGTGTGCTTTCTGCTTCAAGGAGGTCGCGGGCCGGCTCTTCGCAGCTCACATCATGCCCGACAACGGACCGGGGGGGCCGATCCCCGGGTCCGGAATCGAATTGGCTCGCCAGCTCGCCGGTCAGACCGCGGGCGTTGCAGGCGGAGATTTTTCGAACGCCCGAGGGGCGGGGACCTTCAAGGTGTATGGGCGTGGTTACTCGAACATAGGGGCGCGTCCCACAGGATACGTTTACACGGGGCCGCCTTCGTCGATGACAATCATTGGCGTCCGCCGCGGCAACTGGCAAATCTATTCTCAGGAGGTCAGTGCGACCAAACAATTGTCGGTCTATCAGATTCTGTGACGCGATATTCAGAAGCGCGATCGGGGTTCATCCCTGCGGCGCGCTTCAATCCTTCAATCTCGGAATGTCGCCGACGGTTCCCTTGGCTCCGGTCATCGAACTAAGGGAATGGAGTGATTCTTGGCGTGCCTTGCTCTGCTTTCGATGCCGCCGCAGTCCATCCCTGAGATCATGGCGAATCGGCTCCGGCCTGTACTTGACAGTCGTCGTCAGTCAGAATAAACCTCTTCGTTGACCCAAAAGATGCTTCGGGAGGAGTTCCTGATGAAACTGCTTCGCTGTAGTCTCGTTTCCTGCGTTCTGTTCCTTGTCTTCGTTCTCGCGAGCACCTTCCTTGCTGCCCAGACCGATGGCGCCCCACTGGCGTATCCGAAAGCAAAAACGGTTGATCAGGTGGACGACTATCACGGAGTGAAGGTCGCCGATCCCTACCGTTGGCTGGAAGACACGGACTCGGCCGAAACTCACGACTGGGTCGAGGCCGAGAACAAGGTGACGTTCAGCTATCTCGACCAGATTCCCTATCGTGGAGCCATTCGCGAGCGTCTTACGAAGCTGTGGAACTATGAGCGCTTCACCGTGCCCGGACAGGAGGGCGGACGCTACTTCTACGAACATAACAACGGCCTGCAGAACCAGAACGTCCTGCTGGTCGCCGACTCGCTGAACGGCGAACCGCGCGTTCTGCTGGACCCGAACACGCTCTCGAGCGATGGCACGGTCGCGCTTTCCCGGACCGTCATCACCGACGACGGAAAACTGATGGCTTACGGCACGGCGGCCTCGGGCTCCGATTGGCAGGAGTGGCACGTGCGCGACGTGGACACGGGCAAGGACCTTCCCGATCTGATCAAGTGGGTGAAGTTCTCCGGCGCCTCCTGGACGAAAGACGGCAAGGGATTTTTTTACAGCCGCTACGACGAACCGAAGGAGGGCGGCGCGACGCTGCGGGATACGAACTACTTCCAGAGGCTTTACTACCACCGGCTGGGCACTCCGCAGGCGGACGACAAGCTGATCTACGAGCGGCCCGACAACAAGGAACTGGGCTTCGGCGGCTTTGTCACCGATGACGGGCACTACCTCATGATCCACGTCTGGCAAGGCACGTCGCCGAAAAACCGGCTCTACTACAAGGATCTCACGCAGCCTGACGCCCAGGTCGTCAAACTGCTCGACGATTTCGACGCCGCCTACAATTTCATCGATAACGACGGCGCGGTCTTCTGGATTCAGACCGATCTCGACGCGCCCCGTGGACGCTTGATCGCCATCGACACGCGACATCCCGAACGCAGCAACTGGAAAACCGTAGTCCCGCAAGGCGCGGACAAACTGGAGTCCGCCAACGTCGTGGACGATCTGTTTCTGTTGAGCTACCTGAAAGACGCTCGCACCGAAGTCCGCGTCTATGACTTGAAGGGCAAGTTGGTGCGCAACGTGGACCTGCCGGGAATCGGCACGGCCATCGGCTTCGCGGGCAAGCGCAAGGACAAAGAAACCTTCTACGCCTTCACCAGCTTCATCTCGCCAACGACGGTCTATCGCTACGATCCGCAGGCCGGGAAGAGTTCGATCTTCCGCCAGCCCAAGGTCGATTTTGACGCCAGCCAGTTCGAGACCAAGCAGGTCTTTTACAACAGCAAAGACGGCACGCGTGTCCCCATGTTCTTGACCTACAAGAAAGGATTGAAGCTGGACGGTCAGAATCCCACGCTGCTCTATGCTTACGGCGGATTCGACATTTCCATGACTCCATCTTTTTCCGTTCCCACGATCGTGTGGCTCGAAATGGGAGGCGTGTACGCGCTACCCAACCTGCGCGGCGGTGGCGAATACGGCGAAGACTGGCACCTGGCGGGCACGAAAGCAAAGAAGCAGAATGTGTTCGACGATTTCATCGCCGCCGCCGAATGGCTGATCGCTAACAGGTACACGTCGACTCCCAAGCTGGCGATTCGCGGTGGCAGCAATGGCGGCCTTCTGATCGGCGCATGCCTGACGCAGCATCCGGATTTGTACGGAGCCACGCTGCCCCTGGTCGGCGTTATGGACATGCTGCGTTTTCAGAAGTTCACCATCGGCTGGGCCTGGACTTCGGACTACGGTTCCTCCGATAACCCCGAGGATTTCAAGGCGCTCTATGCGTACTCGCCGCTGCACAATCTGAAGCCGGGAACCAAGTACCCTCCCACGCTCATCGCGACGGCGGACCACGATGACCGGGTCATGCCGGCGCACAGTTTCAAGTTCGCGGCTACGATGCAAGTGGATCAGGCTGGGCCCGCACCCGTGCTGATTCGCGTCGAGACCAAGGCTGGCCACGGCGCCGGCAAACCGATTTCGAAAACGATCGATGAGATGACCGATGAGTGGGCCTTTGTCGCGCACAATCTGAATATGAGTGTGGCGCTGCATTAGACGAAACTGACCCGCTACCTCCTGCCTAGCAGGTACGACGGATGCATTAGGCCCGTGGACGGACACTCCCAGGATTTGCTCGACGCCATGTATACGGCCACAATTGGCGGAGAACGGTGATCAACGCATCGAAAGGGCATAAACGATGAACCTCACCCGGTACACGCGCAGAGACTTTTCGATGCGCTTGGCGGCAACTCTGCCGGTGGTGGGACTGGCAGAAAACGCCTTAAGTCTGTCCGATCCCCAGGACGACAGAAACGGGATCCAGCACACTGCGGAAAGCATTCATCAAGAACTCGTCTTCAACGCGACGCGGAAACGTGTCTATGAAGCGCTCACCGATGAAAAGAAGTTCGCCCAGGTAACCGATTTCATCATGAAAGGTGCTGCCGCGCAGATCAGCCGTGACGTGGGCGCTGCGTTCTCGATTTTCGGGGGCGTGATCATCGGCCGCCATATCGAACTTGTTCCCTACGAGCGCATCGTTCAGGCATGGCGCGAGAAGGACTGGGATCTGGGTCTCTATTCGATCGTCAGATTCCAGCTCAACGAGCAGGGGACGCAAACCAAACTTGTATTCGACCACACGGGTTTCCCTCAGGGAGCAGCCGCGCACCTGGCGCCCGGATGGTGGTCGCACTACTGGGAACCACTCCAGAAGTATTTGGCATAATTGGCTGCAGAACAACCTGAAACGGCCTGGGCAGTCGATTCCGTGCCCAATCGGGGACGGCAACCCTCATTCCCCTGCTTCCCCTGCTACAGTGTTTGACCCTGTCAATCTGACGTGTTATAAACGCCTGTTTTGCGCAGGGCGGCCAGGACCAGGGTCTTTCTTATCCAGTCCATTTTTCGGGCCGAACCCGGCGCGAACTCCGACGCGGCCAAGCTTCACGTCTTCGGTCTTGCGGTGGAAGCGTGTTCGGAGTTCCGGCCCCCATATTCGGGGGCTCCGGAAAGTAGCGTCTTAACACGTTCGTAAATTCCTTATAAACCGAACATCTTCGGAGGGCTTCTCATGCGTACCTGGCTTGCCACCGCTGCGTTCCTGACTCGCCGCGTGGTCATAACACTTACGGCCATGGCCGCGCTGGTTACCGTCGGCGCAGCTACTGCCTTTGCCCAGCCTGCCAGCGAAGCCGCTGGCGGCGAAGCTTCCCTGAAGCTGCCCGATCTTTCCCAGGTCAGCTTTTTCAAGGGCGCCATCGACGGCCACAAACTGCTTCTGATCGGCATCCTGTTTTGCCTGTTCGGACTTGGGTTCGGCATGACCATTTTCATGCGCCTCAGGAACCTGCCCGTTCATCGCGCCATGCGCGAAATTTCGGAACTCATTTATGAAACCTGCAAAACGTACCTGGTCACGCAAGGCAAATTCATCCTTCTGCTGTGGGCATTCATCGCCGTTATTATTGCTGCCTATTTTGGATGGCTGTCGCCTGTACCGGACAAATCGGTTGGCTTGACGCTGCCCATCATTCTTGCATTCAGCTTGGTAGGAATCGCCGGTAGCTATGGCGTGGCGTGGTTCGGCATTCGGGTGAACACGTTCGCCAACTCGCGCACGGCCTTCGCTTCCCTTCCCGGCAAGCCGTATCCCGTCTACCAGATTCCGCTCGAGGCCGGCATGAGTATCGGCATGATGCTGATCTCGGTCGAGTTGCTCATCATGCTGTTCATTTTGCTGTTCGTTCCGGGCGACTACGCGGGGCCATGCTTTATCGGCTTCGCCATCGGCGAGTCGCTGGGTGCGGCCGCGCTACGTATCGCCGGCGGCATCTTCACCAAGATTGCCGACATTGGCTCGGATTTGATGAAGATCGTCTTCAAGATCAAGGAAGACGATGCGCGGAATCCCGGTGTCATTGCCGACTGCACCGGAGACAACGCCGGTGACTCAGTCGGCCCCTCAGCCGACGGCTTCGAAACGTACGGCGTAACCGGCGTGGCGCTGATTACGTTCATTCTGCTGGGGGTGAAGGAACCCAGCGTGCAAGTGCAGTTGCTGGTGTGGATCTTTGTCATGCGTGTGATCATGCTGGTCTCGAGCGCGGTCTCCTATTTCCTGAACGGCGCGATTGCCAAAGCAAAGTACGGCTCGGCCAGCGAAATGAACTTCGAGGCGCCACTGACCTCGCTGGTCTGGATTACTTCGATTGTGTCGATCGCGCTCACCTACCTGATTTCTTACTTCACCATTCCCGACCTCGGCAGCGATGCTACTCAGTGGTGGAAGCTGGCCACCATCATTTCTTGCGGCACGCTCGCGGGCGCATTGATCCCGGAACTGGTAAAAGTCTTCACCTCCACCGAATCGCGGCATGTGAAAGAAGTTGTGGTTTCGGCGCAAGAAGGCGGAGCGTCACTCGGGATCCTGTCCGGATTCGTGGCGGGCAACTTCTCCGGTTACTATCTCGGCCTGGCCATGATGATCCTGATGGCGATTGCGTATTACATGAGCACGATGGGCTTGGCGCTGGCCGCGGGGATGCTAGCTCCTGCCGTGTTCGCCTTCGGATTGGTGGCATTCGGGTTCCTCGGCATGGGTCCGGTGACCATCGCCGTGGATTCTTACGGCCCGGTCACCGACAACGCTCAGTCCGTGTATGAACTTTCGCTGATTGAGGCAGTGCCGAATGTGCGGGGGGAGATCAAGAAGGACTTCAATTTCGACGTTAACTTCGACCGCGCCAAGCACCTGCTCGAAGCCAATGACGGCGCGGGAAACACGTTCAAGGCCACGGCAAAACCCGTGCTTATTGGCACGGCCGTAGTCGGCGCCACGACCATGATTTTTTCGATCATCATGGCGCTGACCAACGGCCTTACCGACACGGAGAACGTGGCCAAGCTGTCGCTGCTGTATGCGCCGTTCTTCCTGGGTCTGATCACCGGCGGAGCGATGATTTACTGGTTCACCGGTGCTTCCACGCAGGCCGTGACCACGGGCGCCTACCGCGCAGTCGAGTTCATCAAGGCCAACATCAAACTCGAGGGCGTGGAGAAGGCTTCAATCGCTGACAGCAAGAAGGTCGTCGAGATCTGCACCAAGTACGCGCAGAAGGGCATGCTGAACATCTTCATTGCGGTGTTCTTCGGCACCCTGGCTTTCGCCTTTGTCGATCCGTTCTATTTCGTGGGCTACCTGATCTCGATCGCGATCTTCGGCCTCTACCAGGCAATCTTCATGGCCAACGCCGGCGCGGCTTGGGACAACGCCAAGAAGATTGTTGAAGTTGAGATGAAGCAGAAGGGCACGGAACTTCACGCGGCCACGGTCATCGGCGACACGGTCGGCGATCCGTTCAAGGACACTTCGTCGGTGGCGCTGAACCCGGTGATCAAGTTCACCACGCTGTTCGGTCTGCTGGCCGTCGAACTGGCGGTGAAGCTGGCAAGCGATCAGGGCACAGGCCTTACTCGAATACTGGCGCTGGCCTTCTTCGTCGTTTCGTTCACCTTCGTATACCGCTCGTTCTACGGTATGCGGATTAAGCAGGGCGGAGAGTAACCAGTCACCGCGGAAAACAGGAACGCCATCCGGCGATCTGGATTGCGTTTTTCTTGGTCAGAGCGGGCAGGCGGCAAAGGCGCGGTCAGTAGATCTGTTTCATTTTCGCCTTTACGCCGTGCGCGAGTTTTTCAATCTGTTCCGCCTTCTTGACGGCATCGAGCGACATGACGGTCTGGTCGTTCTTCGCCAGGTACTCTTTCAGTTCCGAAGTGAGTTCCAGCATCTTCTCGGTGTCGCGCCTGATCTCAAGCTGGCGCTGCTGATTGGCCGCCGCGGCTTGTTTTTTTTGAACGTCGTCACCGGACGTTACCGGAACGTTTCCCATACCCGGTCCCTGCGAGACCGAAGGCGGCAAGTGGATTTGCTGCGCGCGCATCGTACCAGCAGCAGCCAACCAAACCAGCAGGGTTAAGGAGAGAGCACATACCCTGAGCATCACGCGCCTCCTTCTGCGAAAGGGCCAGATGATGCACGCGCTTATGACGCCGCAGACTGAGCCCGTATGGGCATTATGGCGCGAAGGGCGAGTCAACACAATAGGTCGAGCAATGTACTGCGCCAGGGCGAGTTTCGCAGATACCGGTCTATGTGCAGAGCGCGGGGCTGGCTAGATCCTTCCACGATTGGGTCGAGGATGCGCCAGCCACGCGCGCGCACGGCTGTCGTCAAGCCTGCACCAGGACGTTAGCGGCGATCCCAGTCAAGTTGGCGGCGGTCGCGATTCAAATCGCGGTGGTCACGCTCCAGTTCGCGCCGCTCATGGCGGGCAGCGCCATAGTTGCCGTAGTAGAGGTCGCGGCGGAGTTCGCGGCGATCGTGCCCGATTTTCGCCTCGTCGTGCCGCATATCACGGCGCAGTCCGCGATCTCCGTCCCAGGCAAGCGCGGGCGCCACACTGAGTCCCACCAGTAACATTATTCCAGCAATCGCGCGTTTCATCGGTTTTCCTCCCGCCGCTGTTTGCGGCTTCTGGGAAATGAAACCCGGCGTGAGGGAGGGAGTTTCGCCACCGGATCGAAGACAAGTCATTGGCCTGCGGGCAACTCTTTTCCGTGAGGGTACATCACCGGAAAGCTTCGAGCCGAATCCAGGGGCTGCTTAGTTCGGACCTTTCATCTTGTCCTTCACACTTTTAGCCAGCTTCTCGATAGCCTCCGCTTTCTTGACCACATCGAGCGAGAGGACGTTTTCGTCAGACTTGTCCACGTACTGCTTCAATTCAACCGAGAGTTTCAGCAATTTGTCGGTGTCCGTCTTGAGCGCAGCGACCCGGTCCTTGGCGGCTTTCTTCTCCATATCGCGGGCAATACGAGTGCGCGCATCGTCCCCGTCGGCGACTGGAGGATTGAGGATTCCCTTGTGTTGGGGCGGCGGCAAAGGCGGAATCTCTTGCGCGATAACAGGGACGGCCAAAGCAGCAAGGAACAGCAGAGTGCGGAATGTGGGTCGCACGGAGACCTCTCGGAGAGCCAGCGCGCGCTACTCTATGAAAATTATACGTCGGCGGAATGCGGGAAGAGAATGCGCGGGTACGCCAAAGGGACAAGCAGGAAGCTGATCAAAAAAACCAGATACGGGATCTGGCTTTCGAGTCTTAAGTGGCGATCTTACCTGGCGATCAGAGGGTACTCATGTTGGCCAGGAACTCGCCGTTCGACTTGGTTTTGGCCATTCTTTCCACCAGCAGTTCCATCGCTTCCACGGGCGAAAGCGGGTTCAGGACTTTGCGCAGGACCCAGATGCGCTGCAAGTCTTCTTTGGGAATCAGCAATTCTTCCTTTCGGGTACCGGAGCGCTGAATGTCGATCGCCGGGAAGACGCGCTTGTCGACCAGCTTGCGATCGAGGATGATTTCGGAATTGCCCGTGCCCTTGAATTCTTCAAAGATCACGTCATCCATGCGGGAGCCGGTATCGATCAGGGCGGTGGCGATAATCGTGAGGGAACCGCCCTCTTCGATGTTTCGAGCGGAGCCGAAGAAACGCTTCGGGCGCTGCAAAGCGTTCGAATCAACGCCGCCGGAGAGCACTTTACCTGACGGTGGAACGATCGTGTTGTAAGCGCGCGCCAGACGGGTGATCGAGTCGAGCAGGATCACGACGTCGCGTTTGTGTTCGACCAATCTCTTAGCTTTTTCGATCACCATTTCGGCGACCTGCACGTGGCGGGCGGCTGGTTCGTCGAACGTCGACGAGATCACTTCGCCCTTCACCGAGCGCTGCATGTCGGTGACTTCTTCGGGGCGCTCGTCGATGAGCAGAACCATCAAGACGACTTCGGGATGGTTTGCGGTGATGGAGTTGGCGACGTTCTGCAGCAACATCGTCTTGCCGGCGCGAGGCGGCGAGACGATCAGGCCGCGCTGTCCTTTGCCGAGGGGCGTGAGCAGGTCCATGACCCGGGCACTGGCGTTCTCGCGCGAGGTCTCAAGCTTGATCCGTTCTTGCGGATACAGAGGCGTGAGGTTGTCGAACAGGATCTTGTTGCGCGCCTCGTCGGGCGATTCGAAGTTGACCGCTTCAATCTTCACTAACGCGAAATACTTTTCGCCCTCGTGTGGAGGACGCACCTGGCCGCTGATGGTGTCGCCTGTCTTGAGGTCAAATTTTCGGATTTGGGAGGGCGACACGTAGATGTCGTCGGGTCCCGGGAGGTAGTTGTAATCGGGTGAGCGCAGGAAGCCGTAGCCGTCGGGCAGGATTTCCAGCACGCCCTCGGCAAAGATGTGGCCTTCTTTTTCGCTCTGCGCCTGCAGGATTTTGAAGATGAGATCCTGCTTACGCATACCGCTGGCACCGGGCAGATCCAAGGTCCTTGCGATCTTGGTCAACTCGGTTATGTTCTTTTCTTTCAGTTCAGCAATGGTCATGATTCACCTGAACCCGTGCACTAGACTTTATTCGTTAGTGGCAACGGGAGATTTTCAAAAGGAAGGAGACTCAGGGAAGACGCAAATACCACCAGGCAGGAAGGCGGGGCTGGGTTAAGCAGCCCGCCGTTGTGCCTCAGCAAAATTCTCTGGTTCCGACAAAACCTCTTGCCGCTGTGAGCCTGCGATGCGGTCCAGCACTCCGTTCATTGTTTCCTGGATTCGGGTGCTAGGCCGGTGGAACTTTCGCGTGGCCTTGGAGGCAAGCTGACAGAGCATATACCGGTTCCGCAGAGTTTGTAAAGCATCAAACACGCGATCAGAGCGCATGTGGCTTATTTCTCCTTAGTTATGATTGTGGCCTTCCGCCTTCGTCCTTCCGCCACAGGAGGGTGACCGGAACCCCAGTTCCGACCTAAGTCACTGATTCCGAGTAGGATGCAAAGGATTAAGCGTTCAACTCACTTGAATAGATGCACGCCAGGATACGGAAGATGCTCGATTTTCTGGACTTGGCTCCTCAGGCGCAGGCGGCTAAAAACAGGCCCAGAAGCTACCGGACGTACCCTAGAACTGGTTAATGTAAAGGCAAGCGGGAATGAGGTCAAGTATTTATTTGTCAACCGGGCGGGATGCCATCGAATTTTCCCGTTTTTGGGACTACCTTTTCTAGGCCCACCCCCCTTGGTCCATTAGAATCATGGATTTGGAAAACGAGAAAATGCCTAGGCCAGAATCATGTGGGGCAAGATCTTCTATCCAAAGGGGTTAGCGCGTCTGGTTGTCAACGAGCGGCTGCTTTAAATGACAGGATTGGGCCAACGGGAGGTAAAGTCAACGAAGAAACGCGCCGGTTAGCGAAGTGGGTTCCCGTTGTAGGAAAATACACCTATGACAGGAGTACGGATGGACTTGTGGCTGTGGGCCGCTCGGTTCTTCAAGACGCGCACCCTGGCCAAACGAGCCTGCGAACTGGGCAGGATTCTTTCCAATGGGCAGGTTGCCAAGGCGGCGCGTGAGGTTCGAATCGGCGACATGCTCCGGGTGAGCAATGAAGGCGGAGACTTTGACTTAGAGGTGTTGCTGCTCAGTGAGGTACGGGGTCCGGCTTCGGTGGCGCAGACGCTCTACCGCGAGACCGAGGAGAGCCGTGTGTCGCGCGAGAAGGTAGCGACCGAGCGGAAGGCGATGCGGCAATTTGAAATCTTGCCGTCAGGCAGGCCGTCGAAGCGCGACCGACGGCATATCATCCGGTTCAGGGGCAGAGGCTGAGGCGATTCCGCGGCCAGAGTCGCCTCCTACTTTCGCGCCGCCTCGATCTCATCGGCAATTCGATCGATGTGGTAGACCTTCCGCATTCCCTCCAGCAGAGCGCGGCTGTCCACCGCGATGGAGCGGTTCTTCGCCGCGTCGTAGCCGTAGTCGCCGCCCAGGGAGAAAATGTTGCCGTCAAAAAGCAGGCCGACGACGTTGGCGTCCTTGTCGATCACCGGGCTTCCGGAATTGCCCCCGGTTGTGTCATTCGTAGTAGACACATTCATGGGTGCCGTTAGATTCAGCGACGGTTTAGCCTTGAGCCAGCTTTCGGGCAGGTTATACGGCGGCGCTCCGGTCGCTCGCTCGAACAGGCCTCCGATGTTCGTGTAAGGCTCAACGAACTTGCCCTCGGCGTTTTCGAAGCCTTTCACGGTCCCGTAGGACAGGCGCAGAGTAAAGGTCGCGTCCGGATCGACGCTGGTCCCGTAAACGGCAAAGCGCGCTATCGCAATTTTCTCGGCAGCGGCTCGTGTCGGAGCATCGACGCGCGCCTCGTTTTCTTTGCGCACCGCCAACAGTTCGTCGTTGATCGAAGCCGCGAAGCGGATCAGTGGATCGGTCGAGGCAGCCACCGCGCTTTGGCCACCCTTGTAGAACTCTTCGCGAACTTTCGGATCCTCCAAATGCGTACCGGTCACCAGCCGGTGCGCGAGTTGCTCGGGAGATTCCTTGCCCAGCATCTTTTGCACGAAGGCGTCGTCGGCTCCCAGGTCGCGTCGAACCACGGTGAACAGGAATGCGAGGTCAAGCTCCTCCAAATCCTTGTAAACCGGGACAGCGGCCGTCAACTGCTGCTGCACGTTGACCAGGGCTTTGTCCGTATATTCCGGCAGGCGGTCCCCGTTCGGCTTGGTGCGCTCGGCGGCGGCACGCACCAAAGTGACCGCATCCCCGAGCAAACCCGTGCGGAAAGAACGGGCACCCAGTGTCGCACTTCGCACAAAGAGCTGCGAGCGCACTTGCTGGATTTTCGCGATGTCGTCCCAGGCTGAAACATACGCGGCGAGCTTTGGATCGGCTGCCGTGGCTTTGCGCAGTCGTTCCTCTTCCTGCACTTTGGTGCCGAAGAATTGAGGGTCCAGCAGGGCCAGTTGCCGTCCGAAGAAAACCTTGAAACTGTTTTCCAGGAAAAACAAATCGTCGTTGGCCTCGCGCGCCTGCTCCGGACCACGAGTCACGAACACCTCCAGTTGCCCGCGGCGCTCGGCGACTTCCGGGTTCCTGATGGGATAAATGGTGTCGCGCTCAAAGGCCAGTTGGGCGTTGGTCAATTGACGGAAGGTGCCGCCCGGGTTCCCGGAGACGAAAACCAGATCGCCGTCTTTGGTCCCGTTTGCGCTCCAGCGCAGATAATCGCGGCTGGCCACCGGCTTGTCTCCCTCATAGGCGCGCACCAGGCCGATGTCGAAATCGTAGCGGGGAAAATTGAAATTGTCGGGATCGCCGCCGAATTGCGCGACGGAAAACTCCGGCGCAAACACCAGGCGCACGTCGTCGTACCGCTTGTACCGGTACAGATCGTAGATTCCGCCGTGGTAGAGCGAAACCAGGTCGCAGCGCACGCTCGCATCGGATCCACAGCTTTGTTCCAGCTCCGCTCGTTTCGCGTTCAGCGCCTTGTTGGCCGCGTCGCCGGTCTTGCCGGACATTGCTTCCAGCACGTCCTTGGTTACGTCGCGAATTTCAACCAGTTGATCCAGCTCGAAATCGGGGCACTTCTTTTCGTCGGCCGGCGTTTTTGCGGAGAAGCCGTTTTCCTCAAGATTCTGCTGAGCCGTCGACAACTGCTCCACGCATTCGACTACACAATGGTGATTCGTCATCACCAGTCCCTGGGGAGAAATAAACGACGCCGAGCATCCGCCGGCGATGCGCAACGAAGAAAGGCGCACGTGGTCGAGCCATTCCCGCGAAGGGGTAAAGCCGTACTTTGTTCCCACGGTCTTGGATGGAAAATTGTCGAACGTCCACATGCCCTCGTCGGCTTGCGCCGCCTGAGCAAACACCAGACACAGCAGCAGCACTCCCGCGAACAACGTCGTGAGCTTCGATTCCATCTTTGTCATGAATGCGTCCTTTTGAGGCCGAGGTTGGAATTCCTGACTGCGAGCCGCGACCGCTCCCTCGCGGTCACCGGCTGGCTATTTTAACTCCCGCGACATGATCGTCCGCGCACCGAAGCTTCGTCAAGGCCGCAACACGAGCTTCCTGCACCAGTTCGGCATCTGCCTGACTTGGCGACTGCCTCGAAACGTTCCTGCTCTTGTTCTCACTATCCCGGCAGACAAAGTGTGTGCGATCGCCCCGAACGTCTCAGGCAATCGCGCAGGATGAGGACTGCGCGAACACCCCTCTGGAGAAGCTAGCGTGATCAACAAACCGACCATCATCAGCAAGGTGGAAACGGACGGAAGTGGAATTGGACAGATTCGTAAAGACCTCTCCCAGGACATTTGGGAAGCGGGTATAACGCTCCAACTGAATAACCTAACCACCAACCGCCCGTTTCAAAGCAGCAAACCGGTGGTCGATGCACTCTCGCACTCCGGTCACAACACCCTGATCGTGCCGAGTCAGCCTTACGACACGACGACGGAACCGGTGGGAAGTACGGAGTGGCTGAAAAGGACCTCAAACTGGAAGGATGCCACGCCCGATGACACACCGCCGCTGTACTGCGCCGATGGGCCGGTTGAGAATCGAAACCTGACCGGGACGCCGATGCCGAACCAACCGCGTGGCTCGGGACACGGCAGCGATACGGTCATCTGGTTCACACCTCAGGACTACATCAAGACCGACACCCTGCCAGGGGGCCGGCCGGACGAGGTCTTGTTACACGAGATGGTGCATGCCCTTCGCATGGAGATGGGGCTGAACCTCTGCCTGGGGATGGACGACGGCTTCGATACCGTTGAAGAGTTCTATGCGATCCTCATCGCCAACATTTATCGCTCGGAGTGCGGTTACCAAACTCTGCGAGCAAACCACGATGGAAAGAAGATGCTGGCCGCACCCTTCACCGATGATGGCCGTTTTTACAAGCAATGGAAGGACAAAGTAGACACGCTGATCCACCAAATGAGGGATCTGTGTAATGCCATCGCCGCGGTTCCTTGTGCATTCAATCCCATACGTCGAGCCAAGGCGGTGAAGTGACAGGTCGGATTACAACGAGCGCAGCCGCATTCGCGTTTTCCGCTTGGGGCAAGATGCAGCACTGCTCAGGTTGACACGGCAGCGCAGCGCGTGGGGGAACAGTAAGATTCTCAACGACCTTGCCGAGAGAAAAAATCCGGGAATACTCGGGTGTCCTGTGGGTGCCGGAACGCACGGGCATCTCCCTAAAGCGGGTTTGTGGTGCCCAAGCGGGCAGCGACCTTAAGCGAGGCCTCTACTAGTTCGCTCGCGATGTGCTTGGATGGTACGAGCATCATGACATATGTTTGCATTCCCGGATCGAAATTCCGGGAACACAACTCGCTGCCGAGTCATGCGGCGCGTGCCTTGGCAGAGAACAGGCACGCCGCAACCTCACGGAGGACCTGGTCGTAGTCAGCGGCGATCGCTCGCTCCACATGAATACGAGCGCCCTTTACGCCGGCTTCTTGCGCCAACCTCTTGAACTCACTCTGAAGGAAGAGTTCCAACTGCTTCGGCGTTAAGACGGCAATGGGAACAGTGGAGGACTGGCCCGTATCGGTCTCGATCCTCACGCAGTATGGGGATTCGGACTGCTGCGTTTCCGGAGTCATGCGACACCCCTCTTTCTGGAGCGACGAAAGTGGCAGGCAAGATCGTTAGCATTTTAGCGCGTTCCGCTGCTCCGTGCGCGACTCGATGAGTCAGGGGCGCTCCTATCCCTACCCCCGGTCTCTTATGGCAGACGGCGGCGAACTGGACGATCGACCTCTGGCCGACCAAGCGAAATTGGAGTGCGCCAGCAAAACGGTCAGACGGCGCAGCCCGTCAGTCCCGTCAGTTCATGCGGTTGCATCCTCTCTCTGTGCCCGTTACACTCAACCGCGAGTCAAAATAGTCTTCCTCGTGCTCACTTGATCGCGGCAGGGACACGACTTACGCAGTACCCCCCGCGCGGACCCGGACGGGCGCTTATTAGCGCGTCCGGTTCTTATCGCGGATGACTGGCGGCGAAGCGATACGCGGGATAAGGATGGAGTATTCGCGTTTTAGGGAGCCAGCGGGCAGCCAGAGCGAGCATACGTGTCGAGGAGAGCCGGCGTTTCTGACTTCGGCGGCAAAGTGTATGCCACCAATGCCCAGTTAACCGATCCATACCCTGAGGCACAAATGAATCGAACAGCGTTCTTCCTGCTCGCATGTCACGTCGCCCTTTGCCTCGCTGCACCCCTTGTTGCTCAGGACCAGCCCACGCGCCCGCCCATCACGGGCATCGCGCACGTCCGCATCTATTCCACCGATCTTCGCAAGTCCACTGAGTTTTACAGCCGAATGCTCGGCTTACCAGCACGCAGCGGAGGCTGCACGGGCATGACGCGCCCGTGTTTCATCCTCAGCGATCGCCAGCAAGTTCTATTGTCAAAAGCACCTGCTGCTCCACCCCCAAACCTTCTTTTCGAAATCGCGTTTGCCACACCCGACCTTGGCCGGATGCGCACCTACCTCCGTGCCCATAACGTCGCGGTTGGTCCCCCCGCCCGGGACATCAACTCGGTCGCGTATTTCTCGCTGCGCGACCCCGAAGGTAATCCCATTTCCTTCGTGCAGCTTCACCCTCTCACTGGGTCCAGAGCCCCCGCCGGAAAGCTCAGCACGCGGATGCTGCACGCTGGCTTCATCGTCAAGGACCGCGCGGCCGAAGATCGTTTCTACAGGGACCTGCTCGGCTTCCGCATTTACTGGCATGGTGGTTTCAAGGACGCCGGCGACGACTGGTGGGAAATTCAGGTCCCCGACGGCACCGACTGGATCGAGTACATGCTCAACATTCCTGCCAAGGCAGACTCCAAGGAGCGCGGTGTGCAAAATCACTTCTCGTTGGGCGTGGACAAAATTCAATCCGCCGCAAGCCAACTGCAACAGAACGGCTTGGAAAAAGTAGACGGCCCGGAAATTGGGCGCGACGGCAAGTGGAGCCTCGATGTCTACGATCCCGACGGAACCCGGGTCGAAGTCATGGAATTCACGCCCGCTAAGGATCCCTGTTGCCATCCCTACACCGCAGATCACCCGAAACCATGACCGGCCTCCGCCTGCACAGGCATTTGAGAGCGCGTCTTTGACTGAGGTTAAATCGCGATATCACTCATCAACGCACATTCAAAACAGTCTTTCTTCGCGCGCTTGTGAAATCGCCCCGATTTCAACATTTGGCCATCTCGGATGCTCGGAAGATAATCCCCCGTTTCCATGCATCCGCACATTGGTGCAAAAATATATCGTAGTTATCTTCCTATCGTTTGGAATAGCCGATTTGCCTGGGGCTCTGTTGAACGGGTGTTCGCGGTGGAACGTCCCGCGGCACCATTAGTAATGGCCCAGTAATGGCCCAGACGTGCTCTTTTTCCACCCCACCGAAACAGCTAAATTACCTTTATCAAAGCGATACGGATTCCTAACGATTTTCCCCTGGAACACTGACCCAAGAAACTCTGCAACCCTTCCACACGCTGCAGAGGAACTTAAGGAAAAGTTGCGTAAAGCGAGCACGTGGGCATCACCTCAGGCAGGGGTGTGAGCCGAGCATCGACTGGAGAATTTAAGATGAAACGCTACTTGTTTGCCTTGCTGTTGTTGGTTCCCTCGCTCTCTTTCGCCCTCATTCCGGTAACCATTAATAGCGCGACCATCAACTACACAACCCACACGGTCACTGCTTTTGGATCAGGCTTTTGCACTGGCGCTCTGCCCGCAGTCACTTTCAACACGACCCGACTCAAGGTGACCTCTGCGTGCTCGCCTTCCACGGTCGTGGCTAGTCTGCCCGTGCAGGCGGCAGGTTCTTACCGGCTGATAATTGCCAACAGCGGCGGAGCCTCGGCTACATTCGATGTGACTTACGGCGCGGTCGGGCCGCAGGGACCACAGGGCTTGACGGGAGCGACAGGAGCAACCGGGGCAACCGGAACCCAAGGTGCAACGGGCGCAATCGGTCCACAAGGTCCGATTGGTCTGACGGGAGCGACGGGAGCAACAGGAGCAGCCGGGGCAACTGGATCACAGGGGCCAATCGGGTTGACCGGTGCGCAAGGAGCGAGTGGAGCCGCGGGCCCCCAAGGCCCTGCGGGCGCGAACGGGACGGGATTCAACTTCCGCAACGCATTCGATCCCACGGCGACCTACGCGATCAATGATGTTGTGACTTACAGTGGCTCGACCTACCTAGCGAATGTGGCCAACGGTCCGAACACACTCACACCGGACGCGAACACGAGCGCGTGGGTTGTGCTGGCGCAGCAGGGCGCAACAGGTTCAGCAGGGTCGCAAGGTCTTACTGGAGCGATGGGACCCCAGGGTTCACAAGGAATCCAGGGACTCACCGGAGCCATCGGGCCTCAAGGTGCGCAGGGACCCAAAGGCGATATCGGACCACAAGGTCCAACTGGAGCACAGGGCACCGCAGGCACCAACGGCACCAATGGTACCAACGGGATAGATGGCATCAACGGAGCACAAGGGATTCAAGGTATCTCCGGGACGAATGGCACCAACGGCACGAACGGTACTAGCTTCAACTTCCGTGGGAGGTTCGACCCCAACATTTCCTATGCGGTTAACGATGTGGTGGCCTTCACCCCCACTGTGATCACCTACAACGTCAACCTGAGCTTCGGCGCTGCTGGCTCTGCGGTTGGTACGATTACAACCGATGGTACGCAAGGTGTGCTGAGTCCTTCCAACATCGTCGCCTGGAACCTCACGGTGACGGATCACGGCACCAACTCCACCATCCTGACACAAGCCAACTCTGTAGTGAGTGAAGGTGCTTACAACTCGGGGGGTGTTGCTAACAACGACTTCAGTGCCACATCAACTACCTTGCTGTTTAATTATGGCATGGGCGACGCGGGCTCGTGGAGTATCGCAGGGGCTTCCGGACAACTCTGTTTCACGAGCTACTCGAACTGTTTCGGGCCGAGCAATACCTATGGAACGTGGAGCATCAACGGTGACAGCCAGTGGACGTACTCTGGTGCCGGAGGATCACAGGTGGTTGCCACTGGCGGTGCGACCACTCACGGTGGCACGTCCACGTATGTTGCAACAGCGCCGGTATCGGCGGGGACTGTACCGGGCACGCTTCCGTGGGTAATGATGGCACAGGCGGGCACGAATGGTACTAACGGTGCGCCGGGAACTCCGGGAGCACCTGGTACGCCGGGAATCAACGGGATTAACGGAACGAATGGTGCAGCAGGCGCAACGGGCGCAATCGGTCCACAGGGTCCGATCGGATTGACGGGAGCGACAGGAGCAAGCGGAGCGACTGGAGCACAGGGGCCAGCCGGGTTGACGGGTGCGCAAGGAGCGGCTGGAGCCGCGGGCCCCCAAGGCCCTGCGGGCGCGAACGGTACTGGCTTCAACTTCCGTGGCGCTTTCAACACGAATACTACGTACGCCCTCAACGACGTCGTTACCTACACCCCCATCACCTACAACGTCAACGTATCATTCGGCGCTTCCGGCTCTATGGTCGGTACGATCACGACCGATGGCACGCAAGGTGTGCTCAGCGTGGGTAACATCATTGGTTGGAGCCTCAGACTGACGGACTACGGCACCAACTCAACCACCCTGACGCCGAGTAACTCCGCGTTCGCTTCCGGCAACCACGACACAGGCAGTCAGCCTAACGGTAACTTCACCGCCACGCCAACCAGCCTGACATTCACCTACAACAATGGTGGCTTCTGGTCTGTTGCTGGCGCGTCCGGGCAGTTCTGTATAACGGACTGGTCCAACTGCTTCGGCCCCGTTGCTTTCGGAACGTGGAGCATCAACGGTGACAACCAATACTCGTATTCTGGCGCTGGAGGCGGCAGTTCACAGGTAATTGGCACGGGCGGTAGCGCAGGTGGCACGTCCACGTATGTTGCAACCGCGCCGGTATCGGCGGGGACTGTACCCGGCACGCTTCCGTGGGTAATGATGGCACAGGCGGGCACGAACGGTACTAACGGCACGCCGGGAACTCCGGGAGCACCTGGTACGCCGGGAATCAACGGGATTAACGGAACGAATGGTGCAGCAGGCGCAACGGGCGCAATCGGTCCACAGGGTCCGATCGGATTGACGGGAGCGACAGGAGCAAGCGGAGCGACTGGAGCACAGGGGCCAGTCGGGTTGACGGGTGCGCAAGGAGCGGCTGGAGCCGCGGGCTCCCAAGGCCCTGCGGGCGCGAACGGTACTAGCTTCAACTTCCGTGGGAGGTTCGACCCCAACATTTCCTATGCGGTTAACGATGTAGTGGCCTTCACCCCCACTGTGATCACCTACAACGTCAACCTGAGCTTCGGCGCTGCTGGCTCTGCGGTTGGTACGATTACAACCGATGGTACGCAAGGTGTGCTGAGTCCTTCCAACATCGTCGCCT
>Ga0307478_10000530_pt1 | contig 38589 bp, 33 predicted proteins | sample atmos_gasesECM4C_2_FD_203713 | JGI IMG/M metagenome (GOLD analysis project Ga0307478, IMG submission 203713) | Hardwood forest soil microbial communities from Morgan-Monroe State Forest, Indiana, United States - atmos_gasesECM4C_05 | ecosystem: Environmental > Terrestrial > Soil > Temperate...
GGTCACCAACACCGCCGACGCAGTGACCAGCTTCACTACTGACGAATCCGGTCATTTCAGGATTCCGCTCGCGCCTGGCCGTTATTTTATCAAGCTGCAGAATCCGAAAAAAATGGAGCACTGCGGACCATTCGAGATCGAAGTAACGGCGGGAGATTTCAAGAAATTGCATTGGGAATGCGACAGCGGCATGCGATGAAACCAGAGATGAATCGAACGCGTCGAAAATGGGCGATGAGTGCGTTGGGCCTAATGGCGGCGCTCGGCACGCTAGTGTCTGGCGGCGTTTCCGCCGCTGACAAGGCGGGAGAGGTCGATGCCAAAACTCGCGAGGAATTACAGGCTGCGGAAAAACGTTTCGGAATCGCCATTGAAAAGCGCGATACAGCCGCTCTGTCAGAAATCCTGGCGGATTATTACGCGGATTCGTACGGCGACGAGGAGAGGGCGGTACCTAAACGCGGGGTGATAGCGCGGGCGAAGGCGGGCACGCTATTTTTCTACCGGATCGAAACGGACTTGCGATTCAGTGTGAGCGCTCAAACCTATACAGTCGAAGGCAAGGCAGTCCCCCCGCCGCCCCCTTTCTCCCCTGATGGTGCGGGTGTAGCCAACTGGGTGCGTGTCCGGAGGATGTGGACCAAGAAGGATGGTAGCTGGATCCTGATAATGCAAAATATCCGCGAGTCCGACGCGGACGAAGGGAAGGCGCACCAGAAATAGTACGCGTCTACGGAGGCCGAAACGCGAGAGAGGAGCGCGTCCGCTGCGGACGATTTAGCGGCTTCAGAAACGCGGCGAAGCGGACTCGCGACGCGCATCTGACAAAAAAACGGCGCAAGCTGATGACCTTGCGCCGCGAGATTTTCTCCCGGGCCCATGGCTGCCTCTCAGGAGAGAGGCAGCCAAATTGCCGGAGACGTTGTGACCGAAGACTACGGTCCCAGATCGTAGACTTCAACCGTACCAACACCGGTGCCATTGTTCAGCCCGGCAAGAATGGCTGTGTAGAGACCTGGTGATAATGTCGCCGCTATCGCCGATTCCTTGGCATTCGAAGGCGCGAGTCCCGCGGCAGTGATCAGCGCCGCCTGGGCCGCATTGTCCTGCCAATCGTTGTTCGCGAGGATCAACACACCGTTCTCGTCGCGCAACTCGAGCGTCGGGTCGGCCATCGTATTCGCGATGCCGAACGCGCTCAGGCTTGGGCCGAGACCGCGGACTACGACTCGATCGTTCCCAGTCTTGTTACCCAGGACGAACCCGGCGATGACCACATTATTGCCGGTGCCGACGAGGGCACGCGTGCTCAGGTTAGCCAGCTTCGAGGCCGCCGTCGTGTCGAGATCGTAAACCTCGAACAAGCAGATGTTCGAGCCATCGGGGCTGCTGCCTTTGACCAAGGCGGTATAAGCGCCAGGAGGCAGAGTCGCGTCGATTGCCGACTCCAGGTCATTTGTCGGTGCGAGACCGTCGGCCTTGATCTGGGCTTCCTGCGAATCTCTCCAGTTATTGTTCGTGATGGTTCCAAACGCGCCGGGGCCGTGAAGCTCGAGCGACGGATCGGCGACCACGTTAGCCGCCGCGAAACCGAACTTGGTCAACGAAGGCCCGAGGGCCCGGACGATGACGTGCTTCGGCACGCTGCCGGTAATGGTGAAACCACCGATGCCGACATTATTACCGGTGCCGGTCCCCATGCGGGTCGAGAGGTTTAGCGCTTGTGAAGCCGGCGTGGCCGTCGGCGTAGCCGTGGCCGTTGGCGTCGCGGTTGGCGTCGGCGCCGGCGCTACGGTGGTGGATTCATTCGCGTCGCCGCAAGCTCCGGTCGCAGCCGGATTATTCCCATCCCCGCTATAGCTGGCGATCCAGTTATACGTTCCAACGGCTGATGGCGTAAACGACCCCGAGACGTAGGTTCCGTCGCCATTGACAGGTTGCACCGATGTAAAGATCGGTGTGCCACTGCAGGTCGCATTGTTCGGGCCGAAGAGGTTGAACGTGATCGAGCCAGTTGGACTTCCACCCGTTGTCAGCGTCGCCTTGTCGGCAATCGAATTACCCAACGTGGTAGTTGTCGGGGTCACTTGCGTGGTTAGCGTGGTCGCACATGGTCCGCTACCCTGAGGAGCTGCGGCGGAAATGCCCGAGATGGTGAACGCATACGGAGTGCTCGGTGAGTTGGCGCTCGCTTCCATGATGGCGATGGTAAACGTGGCGTTAGCCGGAACGTTAAACGAGAACGTTTGCAGGCTCGCACCTTGGTCGGCGAGGTAGTTAGTGCAGACGTTTGTCGGGTCGAACGTTCCAAGGTACGCCCCGGCCAGGATCACGCTGGATCCGGCTCCAGTTGTAGGCGTGAAGGTGACGCAGCTCGGGCCAGGTCCATTGACAAACGCGAAGGTGTCATACGACCGGGCAGCCGGGCCGCCCGGCAAGGCACCGGGGCAGGCCTTCGGTGCCGCGCAGCTGCTCGGCGGGTTCGCGCGTCCAAGGCGTCCCATCGTCGTCTTCAGATCCGTGGGATCAATGCTGCCGCTGAGGGTTTGAGTAGCAGCCGTTCCACAGGCCACCGGCAGGGTAAAGTTATTTACCGTGGTGCCGCCATTGAACGTAGTCGTCAGCGTGAAGTTAATCGTGCTGCATGAAGGCACAGCTGGGCCGGCAAAGACCTGGAACGGCACGGAGTTAAATCCGCTGGCATCGATCACCAGATCGGGATACGGCACATTGCCCGGAGCGGTGATTGTGATGCCCGGTGTGCTAGAGGTCAAAGTCGCCCGAAGGGTCTTCGCGGTCGCACATCCGGAGTTCAGGAGCCGAACGCTCAGCCGGTTGCATTCATTCGGATTGATTACACCATCGCCGTTGCCGCCGGAAACGACGACCGCTGTCGGGTCGCTCGTATCTACGATTGGATTGGCGATTCCGCTTAGGCACTTATCAAACTGGGTCGTTTGGTTGGCGACGATAAGGCTTACTGGAGCCGCAGTCGACGCCACGCATTTCCGGCTAGGGTCGGAGACGGTCACGGTATAACCACCGAGCGGCAATTGGATGGAGTAAGTTCCATCCGGGTTCGTCCCGGCGGAAAAACCATTGGAGACTTGGACAAGCGCCCCGGAGATCGGAGCCCCGGTTTCACAGGAGGTAATCGTTCCGGTCAAGGTCCCCTGGGTAGGGGCCGTGCAGGTCGGGAACTTGAAGGAACCAATGCGGGTCCGCCAATTGAATGTGCTACCTGCGGGTGTGTTGTAATACTGGTTGGTAGTCCAGAACGTACAGTCGTCGCTAGGATCGACCTGGAGCGCTTGATAATCCCCCCAGCGACTACCGGACCCGAGTTGGACTCCGGTTCCGGCAAACAGGGTCTGCTCGGCGCTGAAAGCGCCGCCGGTGTTGACCACTACGTTGAAATCCCTTCCTACATAGGCCAACGACGGGAAGATACTTGTGCTCGAGATGCTGTAACTCATGCCCAGGTTGCCTTGGTTATCGATAGCTGCGCTTGGCAGCCAGCGATTCGGGCCGGTGGCCGGATTTCCGCCGTCGCCAGGCGAGAACGTCGCGCTATCAAACAGAGCATAGGCTCCCGCGGCACTTGTCTTTTGAATTTCGAAAAAGCGCACAGAAGCCTGATAGTTCGCTAGGACCGTAGGAGTCGCGGAACCACTCACGTTGACCACAGTGCTGCCGGTCAGAAACTCGTTGCTTCCTAATTTGCGATACTGCAGGCGATACATGAGATGGTAGGCGATATTATCCAGGGAATCCGCGGCAGCGGCCGGCGGTGGCTCTTTAATATCTGCCCGTGAGCCGGTGTCTTCCGGAGAACGAGGATCAAAGGCGGGAACGGCCAGCGGACTTTCGGCCCGTTCAGTAAAGGTCGAGTTCGCAGGTGTAGTGAAGTCGGCGTGAAAATTAAAAAGCCTTAAAGCATCTACGTTGAAGGGAGGGGATTCCTCATCGACGGAAATAAGGTACGAGAAGACGTTAGGTTGACCCGCCGCCGGCAATTGGAAGCCATCCAAATCGGTCGGCTGCATGGCAAATATACCTTCGGGATGCGAGGCAAGATTCAGATTGAAATAGACATAACTCGCGGTCGGGTCGCCCACGATCATCTTCGAGCGGTCGAAGGCATAAACGCCTGTGCCGTTGAACTTTGAACTATTCGCCCGATCAAACTGGTTCACCGTCATATAGTACCCATCAGGCCAGGTGGCCAGCTTCGGATAGTCCGGGAAATTCTGGCCCGTCGTGGGAGTCTCAACCTGTGTCTGGAAGGCATACGTATAGTAGGCGCCAGTCGGATCGCTTGATTTCGACACCGCGATGCATTCGAAAAATGGCGCGGCGTTCGCGTTCGCAAAGTCAAACTGTGAGAGGATCCAGCGGTCTGACATCCGGTCGTGCAGCACAACCGGGTCGCCCGCGTCGAATGTCGCGCAAACCCCACCCAGTTTCTTAAACAACTTGCTGATCGTCTTGACCGGAGTTAGCGGATTGCCGTTTTTGTCATAGACGCGGAATCCGTTGTTGACTACTTGGACGATGTGACGCGGGCCCACTGCGGCGTTCTCGTCGGAAGGCGCAACCAAAAAGCCGGTCCCTCCCGCCTGATCAAGGTCCGATATGCCATCAACATTAACCAAAGGGGCGCCTGGTGCATTTGGCGAAACCGGCCCGGCTGGCGCCATTCCCGAAGTATATTTTCTCAGGGTGGCGTCAATCGAGGGCATTTGAAGCTGTGCCGGAGTTAGGGTTTTTACATGCGTTGTATTATCCGGATTTATTTCCCGCCCCTGTCTGTCACCGAGAATCTCGCTTTCAGTCGCATCAGGCAGGTCGCGAACGGCGTCCGATTCAGCGAAGGCAACGGCCACCGCGCTAATGGGCTTGAGCGCGGGAACCGCACCGCCGCTGGCCGATTTTGGATTCGGCTTCTGCGCCTCACCCCGGAAGGTGAACAGAGCGGCCACGAGCAAGACCACGAGTGTGATCGGGAAGAGTGTCTTTAAATAACGGGACATAAGGATTGAGTTTCTATTAGCGAGTTGAATGAGCTGCCAAGGTGAGGGGGATGTTTTTACCGGGCCGTAAAAATCGTAGCAATCCTTTTATCTTAGTATGACCAAAATGTAATGTTTGCTCCGGCCCTCCACTGGCAAAAAGTGCGCTTCGACCGTGGGCGGCCTTCTCTTTCGATGATTCGATCCGCGCGGGTCGCGCTTGTCTTTTTCCAAACAGCGGACCGCAGCGGTCTTGCGCGCGAGCGTCAGCGCACTACGGCGAGGCCGTAGGACTTGGACTCGCCTGATTCGCTTTTTCTCTTTCCTTCGCCGCGTTCGCGGTTGCCTGTTGCAGGCGCTCAGAGTCAGACTTCAACCGTTCCGCGTCCGGCGTGCTCGGCGGCTTGACGGTGGTTTGATTGTCGGAACGCGAACAGCCCGCGACCGCGAAGAGGCCAACGGACAGGATCAGAAGCGAAATTTTTTTCATAACTTGGAAGTGACTGCTACTCCGCTGCGCCAGTCTCAGCAATCCAAAAAAAACGCCGCACGGAACTTCGTGCGGCGCTCGAAGAAGAAACTACAGCTCCGGTTTACCGGGGCGCGTAGTGGCCCTGGATCCAGACGCGATGATGGTAACGCCAACCCCAATGGCCCGGAATCCAATACCAACGCACCCCGTTATTCCAGTACCACGGCCCATGGTTGTAGTACGGCCGGTCACCGACCGCGATATCGATCCGGAACGCTTCGGCGCTCTTTGGAACTATCGCTCCCGCGCAGCTGAGCGCGGCCAACAAAACAGCAAGTTTGTATTTCATAACTGGTTATCCTTAATTCGTATTCAGACTCAACTCGGACGGATATTATTCGAGGCTCGCAGGCAACCGCGACACCGTATCCGCCAAAGCATTACAGCGAAGCGGTCGTTACGCCAGCGGGAACCGCGCTGGCCGGTTCCACCCATTTGCCGTGTTCCCGGATCAAATCCTGCAAACGATTCACCGCTTCAGCTTCCGGAATATTGAATTTCACCGCGGTCTTGCCGACATAAAGATTCACCTTGCCGGGCGCGCCGCCGACGTAGCCGAAATCCGCGTCCGCCATTTCCCCGGGTCCATTCACGATGCACCCCATGATGGCAATCTTCACCCCCTTCAGGTGCAGGGTGGCGGCCTTGATCCGCGCCGTGGTCGTCTGAAGATTGAATAAAGTGCGGCCGCACGACGGACAGGCAACGTAATCGGTCTTGAAAATCCGCGAGCCGGCGGCTTGCAGAATGTTGTAGCTCAAGCGCAACGCCTGCCCCGGCGCCTCTTCTCCCTGAATCAGGACGGCGTCGCCGATCCCGTCGCAGAGCAGCGAGCCGATATTGGTCGCCGCCAGGAGAAGCGTCTGCAGAAAATCTCTTCCTTCATCCTTCATCCTTCCTAATTCATCCTTTAGAAGAATCGGATGCCGCGGCGCCAGCCTCGACGCGAGCAATCGAAATGCGGCGATAACCGGCAGATTGACGTCGTCGCGCACCGTAACGAATTCCGCTTTCGCCGATTCATTGAGTCGCTCGATCGCAGCATCGTCGCGCGGATCCAGTTCGACCACGCCGGCCGTTTCATAAACGATCTCCGGTTTGTAATCCCCAAGCTGGTCGATCTTGTGCGCGACCTTATCGAAGGTTGTCTGCCTAACGACTACTCGCACCAGTTCTTCGCCGCCTAATCGGATCCGGTTCCGTTCAATCGTCTCCGTCGTCCGCCGGGAGTAGGAAAAGGGATCGAAGGATAATTCGGGCTTGGAGCTTGGAGCTTGGAACTGGGAGCTTGTCGCGGTCATCGCGACCAGCGCTCGCGCCACCGGAATTTCATGGATGCTATCCTCCGTGAGCGACACGCGGATCGTGTCCCCGATCCCGTCGTGCAAGAGCGAGCCGATGCCGATCGCGCTCTTGATCCGCGCGTCTTCGCCTTCGCCGGCTTCGGTCACGCCGAGATGGATTGGATAATTCCAGTCTTCGCCTTCTTCGCGCAGCCGCGCCACGAGCAACCGGTAGGCATTGATCATCACCTTCGGGTTGCTCGATTTCATCGAGAACACGAACGCGTGGTAATCGAGATCGCGCGCGATCCGGGCGAATTCGAGCGCGCTTTCCACCATCCCCAGCGGCGTGTCGCCGTAGCGATTCATGATCCGGTCGGAGAGCGAGCCGTGGTTGGTGCCGATTCGCAGCGCCCGCCCGAGTTCTCTGCAAAGCTTGACCAGGGGCGTGAACCGCTCCCGGATTCGTTCCAGTTCCGCGGCATACTGCTCGTCGGTGTATTCGACAATCTTGAACTTTTTCGAATCGGCGTAGTTCCCGGGATTGATCCGGACTTTTTCCACCCATTTCGCCGCTTCCATCGCGGCCTCGGGTTTAAAATGAATGTCGGCCACGATCGGCACGTCGCAGCCGCGCTCGCGCAAGCCGCGCACGATCTTCTGCAAATTCGCCGCGTCTTTCACCGTCGGCGCCGTAATGCGCACGATCTCGCAGCCGACTTCCGCCAGTTCGATCGTCTGCGCGATCGACGCCTCCGTGTCCATCGTGTCGCACGTGATCATCGACTGGACCCGGATCGGATTTCCGCCTCCGACGCCGACGCGGCCCACCATCACCTCACGCGTGGCGCGACGGCGATATTGATATGGACTATCGCAGTAGTTCACGCAGCCGGTTCGACCAGCACCGCGGTCCCGTAACAGAGAACTTCGGTTACTCCTTGCATGATCTCGGTGGCATCATAGCGCAAGCCGATTACGGCGTTCGCGCCGAGCGCCGCCGCGTGTTCCAGCATCCGCTCGAGCGCGTCTTTGCGGGTTTGCTCGCACAAGTCGGTGAAAATGGAAATGTTTCCGCCCACTAACGTTTGCAGCCCAGCGCCGATGGTTCCGAAAATCGATCGCGAGCGCACAATGATTCCGCGCACGACTCCGAAAGTCTTGACGACGCGATAACCATCAAGCTCGAACGCCGTTGTCGTCATGGCACTGTTCATACCTTAGCATCCGCGCATTGCGCGATAATGCCAGCGGCTATGGAGCCGGCGAAGCTTTCGTCGTCGCGGGCGATTCCTTCCGCGGCGATTTCCGGTCGCTGTTCTTGCCGAACAAATCGCCGATGTCGAAGAAGCTGATGTAAAGCATGTAGCCGATGATCAAAGTCGCGCACGCCGTCTGGACCCATTCGAGAATCTTCATGTTCACCGGCTTTCGCCGCACGCCTTCGATGAGGGCGAGAACGATATGGCCGCCATCGAGCACGGGAATCGGCAGCATGTTCAGGATCGCCAGGTTCACGTTGAGAATGACGCTGAACCAAAGCGCGAGCTTCCAGCCGTTGTCGCCCTCGAAGAGCATATAATAAATGCGCACGATCATGATCGGCCCGCTCATGTGCTGGAGCTTTACGTCGGAGCTGGGCGACGCCACCGCGCCGATCGTTTGGAGCGTGCTCGTAATGCTGTGATAAACCTGCTCGACCGGGTCCGGATGCGAAAGCGAGAGCCGGCCGCCCGCATCCCAACGAATGCCGATGCGCGGTTTCGTCGTCCCTTCGGATTCCAACGGCACGGGGCGCATTTTCAGTTGCAGCGTTTCCGCGCCGCGGCGCACATCGAGCGTGAGCTCGTCGGTTGGATGCTTGTCGATTTCGTCGACCAGACTGAGCGCGTTAAAAATCCGGGCGCCGTTTACGGCAATGATAATGTCGCCTGCTTTGACTCCAGCTTTCGCCGCGGGCGTGTCCTTGTCCACTCCTTCAACGAGCGGCGTCACCGCCGGCTGAATCATCACCTGCCGCGTGCTCTTGCGCCGCCAGCCGCTCGTCTCCGCGATCATCGGCACGACGTCGATCGTAATGACCTGGCCGTCTCGCTCGATCTTAAATGGAATGGTCGGCCCTTCGCTCCGGACCACGTTCCAAACCACGCTGTCGTTCATCCCAAAGAACCGCGAGACCGGCCGGTGATCGACTTCGAGAATTTTATCTCCCGGCCGCAAACCGGCTTTCGCCGCCGGAGAATCCTGATGCACGTAACCGATCACCGTCGTCAGGTCCGATTCGCTCACCGGATGCCCGACCGCCCAGACCACGCAGGCGAAGAACAACGCCAGGAGCACGCTGAAAAGCGGACCCGCGATAGCGACGATGATTTTGTCGAGCGCAGAAATCTTCGGGAGCTGTTCGCGGTCCAAATCCGCCTTGCCTTCGATCATATCCATCGGGGCGAGCTGCGGCAGTTTCACGAAACCGCCGAAGGGAAGCGAGCCTAACGAGTACTCGACACCGTTGATCTTTTTTTTCCAGATCGGTTTCCCGAACCAGACGCCGAAACCTTCGATGAACAAACCCCGCCAGCGCGCCGCGAGGAAATGCCCCAGCTCGTGGACGACGATGAGCAAATTAAAAAGGAGAACGACCTCGAGCAGGATAAAAATGACGCGGAGGATATGCGAGAACATGTGTTCTGTTTCTTAGACGCTAAAACCGGATTCGTATTCCAATTGCCTTAACCCGTGGCCAGCTTCGCCGCTTCCTCCCTGGCCCATAGATCGGCGCGCAATATGGCATCGAGATCGGGGTGCGCAACGTTCGTGTGCCGATCCATGACCGCCGCGACGGTTTGCCAGATGCGCGGGAACGAAATTTTGCGCGCCAGAAAAGCCGCGACCGCGACTTCATTCGCCGCATTCAACACCGCCGGCGGTGTGCCGCCACTCTCCCCCGCTCGGCGCGCCAGGTTCAACGCCGGAAAATCCTCGTAGCGCGGCGTCGTGAATTCCAATTGGCGCACCTTCCCGAAATCGAGCGGCGGCAACGAATTCGGCACCCGCTCCGGCCAGGTGACCGCGTACTGGATCGGAAAGCACATGTCGGAATGGCTGAGCTGCGCCAGCACCGACCCGTCGCTGAATTCCACCATCGAATGGACAATACTCTGCGGATGGATCACCACCTCCACGCGTTTCATTTCCACGCCGAAGAGCCAGTGCGCCTCGATCATTTCGAGCCCCTTATTAAATAGAGTTGCCGAATCGATCGTAATTTTCGGCCCCATGTTCCAGGTCGGGTGCTTCAACGCCTGCTCGACCGTGATCGATTCAAATTCATTCGCCGCCGTCTGGCGAAACGGTCCGCCCGATGCCGTCAGAATCAGCCTCCGAACATCGCTCTCTTCATTCGGCGTTGGGCGTTCGGCGTTGGGCGTTCGGCGTTTTCCCTGCGAATCGAGACACTGAAAGATCGCATTGTGTTCGCTATCGACGGGAAGAACATTAACCCCCTTCTTCCCCGCCTCCCGCATCACGATCTCCCCCGCCATCACGAGGATTTCCTTGCTCGCGACCGCCAAATCTTTCCCCGCCTCAATCGCCGCCAGCGCCGGCTGCAATCCGCCGGTTCCCACGACCGCGACCAGCACCATCTCCGCGTCCGCCAGGCACGCGATCTCGACCAGCCCGCGTTCGCCAGCGAAGATCCGCGGCTCGTATTCCAAAGCCGCCCGCAACTCTCCAAGCTTCGATTGATCCACGAGACAGATCGCGTTCGGCCGGACTCGGTTCGCCTGCGCTGCCAGCTTTTGCGCGTTGCTGTTCGCCGCGAGCCCGACGATCTCCATCCGCTCCGGAATATCGTGCGCCACCTTCAGCGCGCTCTCGCCGATCGATCCGGTCGCGCCTAAAACGACCACGCGTTTTCGTTTCATCCCAGGATGATTCGTTTCTCGCGGCCGGAATTAGTCCAGCCGAATCACGAGTCGAAGATAGAAAAACAGGAGCGGCGCGGTGAAGAGCAGGCTGTCCACCAGATCGAGCGCTCCGCCGATGCCCGGCAGGAAGTTACCGGAATCTTTCACGCCCGTGCTGCGCTTGATAATCGATTCGGCGAGGTCGCCGACGACCGCCGCGAAACCCAGGAGCAGCCCCAGCACGATCGCGTGGGTCAGGTTCAGCGCCGAAAGATGCCCCGGCATCAATTTGAACATGCCCCAGCTTGCCAGGAGCGAGAAAGCCAGTGCACCGAAAAAACCTTCCCAGGTTTTCTTCGGACTGATGTGCGGAATCATCTGGTGCCGCCCGATCAGACTGCCTGTCAAATACGCGCCCATGTCGCTGAACTTCGTCACGGCAACCAGATAGAGAACGTAGAATTGTCCCGTGACCGCACCCGCCGGGCTGCGCGGAACCACGTAGACGATTTTCGTAATAAAATTGTAGAGCCAGAGGACGTAGAGCAGCCCGAAGATCGTGTAAGCCATCGTCCGCAGCGGCGCGTCGTCGCGGAGACGGTCGAACATTTGCCGGGTGAAAACCGTGAGCAGGAAAAAGAGCAGGACCGCGACTTCGAAGTCATAGGAATGACCGGGGCCGATCCGCGAGAAATAATAAAAGCTGCCGCACAACATGACGGCGCCGCAGATCATGGCCGTGATCTTGAAGTTCGGCAGGCCCTTGTGATCGAGCATGCCGTAAAACTCCCAGAGCGAAAGCAACCCGAGCGTTCCGATTAAGAGGAAGAAGGCAATTTCGTAGCCGGAAAAAATAATTCCGAGCGCGATCGACCAGAGAACGAGCGTGCTCGCGAAACGAAAAACAAAAACAGAGCGCGGCGTGGACGGTTTTGCCGCAGCGACGCGCTCGAGCGTCTCGGCCATTCGCGCACCATCCGAAATGATGCCGCCAAAGGCAAGCGCGGAAGGGGACAGGATTGCGCTCGCGCGACCCTCATCTAGTTTGATCGCCGTGAGCAAAACGATGCCGGCCCTGGTGAAACGCGAACGCGCGCCGGGACTCGATCTCGAGGAAGTGCCGGTGCCGGAGATCGGGCCTAACGACGTTCTCATTCGCGTCCAGAAAGGATCGATCTGCGGCACGGACGTTCACATTTATAACTGGGACGCCTGGGCCCAGAAGACGATCCCGGTGCCGATTGTGATCGGGCATGAATTTGTCGGCGTCATCGAAAAGGTGGGCAGCGCCGTGCGCGATTTCAAGGAAGGCGAGCTGGTAACCACCGAGGGCCACATCGTGTGTGGCCATTGCCGAAATTGTCTCGCCGGACGGCGCCATCTTTGTCCGAACACAAAAGGGATTGGCGTCAATCGCCCCGGCGGTTTCGCCGAATATGTCTCGGTGCCAAGCACGAATCTCTGGCGCTGTGATCCGCGGATTCCGATCGACGTCCTCTCGTGTTCCGATCCGCTCGGGAACGCGGTTCACACTGCGTTAGCGTTCGACCTGGTGGGCGAAGACGTTCTCATCACCGGCGCCGGCCCGATCGGCTGCATGGCGGTACCGATCGCCAAGATGGCGGGGGCACGCAAAGTCGTGATCACCGACATCAATCCGTACCGGCTCGATCTCGCGCGCAAGATGGGCGCCACCCTCGCAATCGATGTGCGCGAGCGAAATCTGCACGACGCTATGCAGGAACTGGACATGAAGGAAGGATTCGACGTTGGCCTCGAGATGTCCGGCAATCCGAAGGCATTTACCGACATGCTCGATGTGATGGTCAATGGCGGGCGCATCGCCATGCTCGGCATCATGCCCGGCAGCGCCGCGATCGATTGGAATCTAGTTGTCTTCCACGGCCTGACGATTAAGGGAATCTACGGCCGCGAGATGTTTGAGACCTGGTACAAAATGACGGCGCTCATCCAGAGCGGGCTCGATATCTCGCCCGTCATAACTCACCGCTTCCCCTACACGGATTTTCGCGAAGGATTCGAGCTGATGAAGTCGGGAAACTCGGGAAAGATCGTTCTCGACTGGGCGGCGTAATCTTACTTCCTGTCTACTCCAGGCTCGCGGCGGCTGCATCCTGGCCTTGAAGCTCCAGGACCATCCGGCGAATGTGACGATATCCTTGATGGGCTTGCAGGAGGCGCAAACTCTCGTTCGGATCGCCCCACTGCAAAATCTGAATGTTCTCCTCGCGCGCCCCCCAGGAATTCATCGTGCTGCGCGACGGCATGTAAAGATCGATCGTGTTCCGGCCCGCTAACGCCCAGCCGTAATCGTCCACGCGATAAACCTGCCCGGTTGAAATAAGACGGAAGACCGTCCCAGCCGGCCAGCGCGACCAGTCGGCGGCGGCACTCCCGATTTGCGGCTTCCGGGTAACTACGACCTTCTTCGTGCCCTGCTTGGTTTTTACCAGCTTCGTCGTTTTCGTTTCCTTCAGGGAAAATTTTTCGAGCGCCGGTCCGGAATACGACGCGCGTCGATAGTCCGCCACATCTTCATTCACCGCGACTGCGCGCGGTGTGTATTCGGCGCGTCGAACCGCGCCGGTCGCGGCGTGGAGCCGACCGCCGAGCGCATTGTGGTTGCCGTACGGAAGATGATCCGCCTCGGTGTGCGTGTAAGCCGTAGTCCGCACATTTTGGAAATCACGTTTCGCCAGCGGCACCTCGTATTTCGGAAGCGCGGTCGTCACTCGGGTGCGAGTCGACGTAGTCTCGCACGCGCTTAAGAAAAGCGCGCAACCCGCGGCGCAAAGAAGAAGGAAATAGTGCCGGTTACGCAATCGCGCTGGTTATTAACAGTTATTCACAACCACATGCAAGAGTATTTTTTCGCCCCGGCATTCTGCCTAACAACTACATATCCAAGCCCTGTAGCCGCGGCGCTCCGTCGCCGCCCGGAAAACACCCCGACAGAGCGGGGCGACTACAGCGCCACTCGTTGATTAACTTTGTCGATTCACCGGCGATCTGTTTATCTCAGAGATCGTGCTCGCGGAATTCGATCAACGACTGGCCAACACGCTCGCGGAAATCAGATCGCAGGGCCTTTACAAAACCGAGCGCATCATCACTTCGCCGCAGGATTCGCGGATCGGCATCGCCGGTGGCCGGCGCGTGCTCAACATGTGCGCGAATAATTATCTCGGCCTCGCCGACCATCCGGCGCTAATCGCCGCCGCGAAGGAAGCGCTGGATACCCATGGCTTCGGCATGGCATCGGTCCGCTTCATCTGCGGCACCCAGGACATTCACAAAGATCTCGAGGATCAGCTCACGCGATTTCTTGGAACCGAAGACACGATCCTGTATCCATCGGCGTTCGACGCGAATGGCGGGTTATTCGAGACCCTTCTCGGTCCCGAAGACGCCGTTATTTCCGACGAATTAAATCATGCTTCGATCATCGACGGCATCCGCCTCTGCAAAGCGCAACGCTATCGTTACAAGCATAACGACATGGCCGATCTCGAAGCGAAGCTGGCCGAGGCGAAGGACGCACGGCTTCGCCTCATCGCGACGGACGGCTGTTTCTCGATGGACGGAACCATCGCCGAACTCGCCACGATTTGTGATCTGGCGGAAAAACACCAGGCCCTCACGATGATCGACGACGCGCACGCGACTGGCTTCCTCGGCCGGACCGGACGCGGCACACATGAATATCGCGGTGTGATGGGTCGGATCGATATCATCACCGGCACGCTCGGCAAAGCGCTCGGCGGCGCGAGCGGCGGTTTCACCAGTGCGCGCAAGCGGATCGTCGAGCTCTTGCGGCAACGATCACGGCCGTACCTGTTTTCGAATAGCGTCGCGCCCCACATCGTCGCGGGCACGATCAAAGCACTCCAGCTCTTGAGCGAATCGACCGAGCTTCGCGACAAGCTGGAGGAGAATACGAACTACTTCCGCTCCGCATTGACGGAGCGCGGCCTAACGATCAAACCCGGCACGCACCCGATTGTTCCGATCATGCTCGGCGACGCCGCCCTCTCGCAGAAGTTCGCCGCGCGCATGCTGGAAAAGGGCGTGTACGTCATTGGCTTTTTTTACCCGGTCGTGCCGCACGGAACGGCGCGCGTCCGCACCCAGGTTTCCGCCGCGCACTCGCGCGAGGATCTGGAATTCGCCGTGAACGCGTTCGCCGAAACAAACAACGAGCTCAGGTAGTTTCCGTTATCAAAAAATTATCTAGAATGGAGCGCGATGCTCGAGCCGACCCAGGTTTTCTCCTTGTTGAAATTGACGCCCATCATTTTGCCCTGGCTCATCCGCACCAGGTTGTTTACCAGCACGGGCTCGCGCTCGCTCTCCGGCCAAAGAAACATCATCCGCAATTCCGCTTTTGATTTCGGCCCATCTACTGTCCGGACAAAGGCCGCGTAGTTGACCTTCTTTTGCAGGATCCACGAATGCGGATGGGGTAGGGCAGCCAGCTTCTCTTCCGTCGGCTCCATCTCGACGCCGAGCCCGGCGAAAGAGTAGAGCGGCTTCAGGACGTAGTCCCCGATGGACTCGTTAGGCGGAAACTCATCCGCAAAATAGGCCGGCGAAGTATGCGGCGTCTTCAGGAACGGCAGCGAATGTTTGCTGATGCGGTAATACCAATTCGGATGCGCAATCCATTTTACATCGAGATCGTCCTGAAAACTGAAGTCCGGATTCAGATCCGGACGCCGCTCGAGTTCGTCGAAGATAACCCGGTTGTAGATCCGCTCGATCCGCACCTCGCGCCCATCGTGTTCGTAAAACAGTTGCCGGCCTTTTTTCTTCACGTTAGTCAGGCAAACCGAACGGATGCCGAGAAGCACTTCGGTACAGGCGAAATCGATTCGCGTCTTCTGTTTCTCCGGCTCGATCTCGAGCAGGACTACGTTTTCCGGGTTCGACTCCCCTATGATCGTCCGGCGAAGGAGCCCGAGGTAATCGGCATCGTGGAACCCGCCGAAGGTCGAGGTCCAATTCGCCGGGATCGCCGGAAACGACCGCCGCATGCAGCCGAGGAGCATGAATTGGAATCCAAACAAGCTCGGGAACGCCTGGAGCTCGATCAGTCGGGGGACCAGTCGCTCCTCTTCCTCGCAAATTCCCAGATCGACTATGACGAACTCCGGGTGCGATGATTCGTTAGGCACTTCCAGTCCGGCCGGAATCGCCGAAGCGGCGTGTCGCACAAATTCCGGTGTCCGCGTTTGCGCCTGGATGGCTTCCGCGGCCGCGACCGCTTCGTCCCTGAATTCGCGCGTCAGAAAAATCGGCGTCTCGGATACCCGGAAATCCGCCGGCCAACGGACGCTTTCATTCACGCAGCCCAGAAGTTCCGCGTATTTTTCGGCCGAAAAATCAGCGTTAAACCGCGTTCGTAGTTCCGCGTCCATCCAGTTAGGGACGGCCTTCCTGGCCGTCCGACTCTTATCCGACCGAACTCACACCAAAAATTTTCCGCCCTCCATCACCTTCTCAGTGTCGAACCAGATGTCGAAGTCGCGGCCGACGCAATCGATGTGCGTCTTCGAGACCCAATTCGCGCCGGTGTGTTCCGCGTAAGGGTGGCCAAAGGCAATGTGGATGCCGGGGATTTTTTCGTCCTGCAAAATGTTGCCGATGACGTGCGTGCAGGCCGTGTTTGTGCCGATGGCGAACTCACCAACCCGATTGCTGTTTTCGTCCGTGCTCGTGTAGGCGCGGAATTCTTCCAGCAGCTCCCTGTTCTCACATTGCAAATCGCGGATCCGATTGTCCGCGACTTCGATCCGGAGCGGCGTGGCCTGAAGATCGCCATACTTCTGGCAAAGGTAATCGCCCACGACGCCGTCCACGACGAACACGCCGTTGGAATTCATCGGTGAGGTAAAAATTTCGCCGCCGGGCAGGTTGCCCCATTTATCCGGCGTGATGATGCCGCTGGTCTTGAGCCACTTTAGCGCCGGCGAAAATTCACCCTCGAAATCAGTCCCGGCCGGCGTGCGGCATTTTATTTTCTGGGCCCGGCGCGCGCGCTCGATGAGCCGCTGGCTGAGGGCATCGATCGCGCGAAAATCGGCGCGCATTCCCTCGAGCATGATCTGGCGGGTGATGTTCACCATGTGGCCGTGCCGAATCCGTTTCTTGTTCACCACATCACTCATCTGCATGCGGGAGCGGAGCTCGCCGCGCTGAGTTTGCGCACAGAAAATACTGACCTGCGATTCTGCCAGATCTTCCAGAATGTTCCGCGGCATGTCGGTCAAAGGCCGGTCCGCGTGCTCTTCCAAAACGAAAACGGAGTGTTCCGCGCCCACTTCCTCGACTTCGCAGTGGAGCGCGGCCGCGATGTCCCGCGTGACTTCATCAGTGATGATGGTGATCCGCTCCTCCGGCTTCAAGCGCAGACAATCGCGGATCGCGTTGCGCGCGCCCGGTTGAAGTTCAGGATCAATGCTTACGGTGTAAACGCGATCAGGCATGATGTGAGCGAAGAGCGGTCAGCTTTACGCGAAAAAATCCGGCTCGGCAATGCATGATCCGTTGACCCAATGGACTAATCCGCCGTCATTGGGATTAACCCTTCGTAAGTCTCAGCCACGATCTGATCGACGACCGCTTTCATGTCGTTGGTGCGATGGAAAACTTCGAGCTGCCGGTCGGCGCCGGTGCCTTCACGCATGATCCGTTCGATGTGCGCCATCTCGCGTTTGCTGCCGAGCTCTTCGACCTCGGTCGAAACGAATTCCATTAGCTCGTTCAGCAAACTGCGCGTCTCGACTTCCTCTTCGCGGCCGAAATCGATCAGCTTACCCTCGATGCCGTAGCGCGAGGCGCGCCAACGATTCTCATCGAGTAACCGGCGGCGATAAACGCGAAAGGTCGTGTTTTGCCGGAGCAATTTATAGAGCTTCGCGATGACGGCCTGAATGAGCGCCGCGATCGCGAGCGTGTCGTCGACGCGCGATTGCGCATCGCAGATTCGCATTTCGAGCGTGTCGAAAAAAGGATGGAGCCGAATGTCCCACCAGATCTTTTTCGGGTTGTCGATGCAACCGGTCTTGACCAGGAGCTTGCAGAAATCTTCGTACTCGGAGAGCGATTCGAAAGCGTCGGGAATTCCGGTGCGGGGAAAGCGCTCGAACACTTTCAAGCGATAACCTTTCAGCCCGGTGTCCTGTCCCACCCAAAACGGCGAGTTCACCGAGAGGGCGTAAATGTGGGGCAGGAAATAACGCACCTGGTTCATGACGTGAATGGCCGATTCACGGCTCGGGATTCCGACGTGGACGTGCAATCCGAAGATCAGGTTTGCGCGGGCGAGCCGCTGCATGTCCTTGACGATTTCCTTGTAGCGATCGCCTTCGGTGATGAGCTGGTCGCGCCAGTTCGAAAACGGATGAGTCCCGACCGACGCGATCCGCAAGTTAGCTTTGGCGGCGAGCGACGCGAGTTTGCTCCGCAGCTCGACGACATGCTCGCGCGCGTTCGTGATCGAGGAACAAATCTCCGTGCCCAGCTCCACCACGGACTGGTGCATCTCCGGCTTGATCTGCTCCTTCAGCAGGACCTTTCCGCCCTCGAGAATTTCCTGGATGTGGGAACGCAGCTCGCGCGTCTCGGGATCGACGATGGCGAATTCCTCCTCGATGCCGAGGGTGAAAGTGTGGTTCGTAGCGGGCATATCCAAACAACCCTCACCCGCGCGCGGCGTGCAACCTATTCCTGCTCATGATCCTGATCTTGCTCCTGATCCTGTGAGGTAACATCGCCCTACGCAAAGATCATGAGCACGATCATGATCATGAGCAGGAAATCTGAGTCAGGCCAGATCGCCCAACGAACGTTTCGTCACGGCCGCCTGGATGAACTTGCCCCAGCTCAGATTGTCGCGGCCGGGCTGGTGTTCTTTCGCCTTTCGAATCGCCATGTCGGAAACAGCCTCGACGACCCATTCGAAATTCGCCTGGCCCACGCTTGCCGCTTCCGCATCCGGCGCCGGATTGCAAAAGTCAATCGCGAGTGGAACGCCATCGCGGATCGCGAACTCGACCGTGTTCAGATCGTAGCCGAGATACTGGTTCAAGGTCAGCACACCTTGTTCGACTGCCTGCAACACTTCGCGCGGCGCCTGCCATTCCGTCTGGTAACGCAGATGATACGGATGCCGCGGCTCATACGGCATGATCCGGACGTTGCGCTGGTCGATCGAGTAGCAACGGAAGTACATGTCGAACTTCACTTCCTCCTGCAACATCATCACGAGCTGGCCCGTCTCGCTGTAGGCCCGGAAGAATTCCTCGGGATTGTGGAGGCGATAGACATTTTTCCAGCCGCCGCCAGCAAACGGTTTGAAGAACGCCGGCCAGCCGACGTAACTGAAAATTCCTTCCCAATCGAGCGGGTAAGCAAGGTTGCGGAAGGAATTGTCGCTCGTGTCCGGCGGCAGTTGATGCGACGGCAGCAGCACCGTCTTCGGCACGGCCACGCCGATTTTCGTTGCCAGCGCGTTATTGAAAAATTTCTCGTCAGCGCTCCACCAAAACGGATTGTTCACGACCGCGGTGCCGGTGAGCGCTGCGTTCTTCAACCACGCCCGATAGAACGGCACATCCTGTGAAATCCGATCGATCACCACGTCATAACCACACGGCTCGCCCTGGATGACCTTGTCCATCTTGACGAACTCCGCCATGATCTCCTGGCCACCGGTCTTTTGGTTCACACGCTCGACAAATGCCGGCGGGAAACTGCCCTCCTGCCCGAAGAGGATTCCGATTTTTTTCATAAGAGTTTTGTCATTCCGAGCGAAGCGAAAGCGTAGTCGAGGAATCCCGTGGCGCTAGCTGAGACTTAGGCGGCGGGATCCCTCGACTGCGCTCGGGATGACTAACAAATCTTCGACAAATAATACGGCAGCATCTCCCGCCAGTAGTTCCAATCGTGCCCGCGCCATTTGCCGTCATCCAGCCAATGCTGGATGCCCTTCGAGTTGAGGATCTCGGAAAGACGATATGATTCGTGCCGGGTATTATCCCATTCGCCGGTGCCGATGATGATGCCCATGTGGTTGTATTTCCATGGGTCGGTCGTGTTCGGCAGATAATCGTAGGGGCTGTTGAAATAAATGTTGTCGTCGTAATAGCCGTCGAAGAACGAGCTAATATCGAACGCGCCGCTCAGCGAAATTAGATTGCACACAGCATCGGGATGACGAAAGGCGATGTTGGCCGCGTGATACGCGCCGAGGCTCGCGCCGCTCACCATCACTCTGTGGGCCCAGCATTCCCGGCGCGCGAAATCGAACACGTCGTGCACGATCACGCGCTCGAACGCGTTGTGCGTCCGCATCCGGTCGGCGGGATGGATGGCCTTGTTGTAAAAGCTGTCGAGATCGGCTGAATCCGGACAATAGATCGTGATCTTCCCGCTATCGACGAAGCCGGCGATCGAATCGGTCAAACCGAAATCCTTGTTCTGGGAGTAGCGCCCGAACGAGGTCGGAAACAGGATCAACGGCGTGCCGTGGCCGTCGCCGAAGACGAGCATCTCGAAATCGCGGCTCAGGTGCGGCGTCCACCACTTAATGTAGCGTTCGTTCATCGCGTTTTTCGTTTCCGAAGCGAAATCTCACCCAAACAGGTAAGAGATTTCTCGACAAGCTCGGAATGAGAAGCGATGCGTTTTGCTTTTCATGCCGCCGACGACACTGACCGGAACCATCCAGCAGCACCTCGCTTTTCCGTCAAAGATCCTCAAGAACCGCCGCGACATTCTTGTTTATCTCCCGCCCGATTACCGCCGGTTTTCGACACGACGTTACCCGGTCCTTTATCTGCACGACGGCCAGAATGTTTTCGACGCGGCCACTTCATTTGCCGGCGTGGAATGGGGTGTCGACGACACGGCGCAGCAATTGATCCGCAAGAAATTGATCGAGCCGCTCATCATCGTCGCGATCGCGAACACCGGCGAAGATCGGATCGACGAATACGCGCCGACGCCGGCCCCGATCGATCCGCCCAAACCGAAGCGGAGCAAGGGACTGCTCCGGAGCTACGGACGTTTTCTAATCGAGGAGGTGAAGCCGTTCATCGATCGGAAATATCGGACCAGACGCGAGGCGGAGTTCACGGGCCTGGGCGGCTCGTCGCTGGGCGGGCTCGCCACTTTGGCGCTCGGTTTATGGTTCCCGAATTACTTTACCCGCCTCGCGGTCCTCTCGCCGTCGGTCTGGTGGGACGACTGCGCGATTTACGACATCGTCGATGCGATCGATGAAACCGCGAGACCACCGCTGAAAATCTGGCTGGATACCGGAACGCACGAGCCCGGTTGGGAACGTGCGGCCAGCTTGCGGGATCGGCTGATCGAAAAAGGTTGGCGGCTGCACGACGACCTTCATTATCTCGAAGTCGAAGGCGCCGATCACAACGAAGGCGCCTGGGCCGCGCGGATCGATCCGGTTTTGCGTTTTCTGTTTCCGCCGCCAGCACCGCCATCCGCGAAAATCGCGCCACCAAAAAAGCGGGGAAATCTGATTCAGCGAGCGATTGCCCGCGCCAATCTGTTCTCAGTCTAACTCTCTGCGATGGTCGCGCTCACGGTCGAAAGTTCTTCCGAAAATTTGCCGAGCTTCCGGAACTTGTCGTAGCGATTCCGCAGTAACTCTTCGATCGAGAACGAGGAGAGGCGTTCGAGATTTTGGCGCAATGCCATCCCCAGATTCGCTGCCGCGAGATCGGGATCGCGATGGGCGCCGCCTTCCGGCTCGGGAACAATTTCATCGACGACACTGAGCCCCATCAAATCTTGCGCAGTCAATTTCAGCGCTTCCGCCGCTTCCGGCGCGTGCCGGCGATCTTTCCACAAAATCGCGGAGCAGGCCTCGGGACTGATCACCGAATAATAGGCGTTCTCGAGAATCAAGACCCGGTCCGAGACGCCGATGCCGAGCGCGCCGCCCGAGCCGCCTTCGCCGATCACCACCGCGATCGTCGGCACGCGCAGATTCATCATCTCGCGCAGATTCACCGCGATCGCCTCCGAGATGTGGCGCTCTTCCGAGCCGATGCCGGGATAAGCGCCGGGAGTATCGATCAACGAAATCACCGGCAGGCCGAACTTTTCCGCGAGCCGCATCAGGCGCAGCGCCTTGCGATAACCCTCAGGGTGAGCGCAGCCAAAATTCCGTTTCACGTTCTCCTTCGTGTCGCGCCCTTTCTGGTGGGTGATCACGACGCAGCGGTGCGGACCGAGTTTCGCGAGACCGCTCGGCATCGCTTTATCGTCGCCGAAAACGCGATCGCCATGGAGCTCGACCCAATTGGTAAAACAACGCGCCACATAATCGAGCGCAAACGGGCGAAGAACGTGCCGCGCAAGCTGGACCCGCTGCCAGGCAGTCAGGTTGTCGTAAATCTGCCGCCGCGTTTCGCGGATCTTGGTCTCCATCGCCTCGACCTCGGAATCGAAATCGAGATCGTGCTGATCGGAATGGTTCTTCAAATCTTGGAGCCGCCGCTGCAATTCCAGGATCGGTTTCTCAAAGTCCAGAGGATGCGATTCCATGGGCGAAATAGCCACTGCTAGTCCGTAATCGTGACACTGGTCTTGCTGTTTACAAGGCTGCTCAGCTCTTCCATGTCGCCGGCGGGCAGGCCCAGCCCCGGAGGCGGCGGCTGGTTGGATTCATCGCGACGCCCCGCTTCCGCGACGGCAAACAAAAAATAACCGGGCTGCGCCAGGCGAATCCAGCGACTGCTGCCGAGCCATTCCTTTGTCCCAAAGCCAACGCGTTTCCCGCCTTTCCAAGCCATGACTTCGGCGACGCGAGTCGTGATTCGCGGCGGCTGTTTCGCGGAGAGCTTCACGACCTTGACGTGGTAACGCTTAAAGAACTGGCCGTGGTTGAGCAGGATGACAGTCTGCGCCTTGCGTTGGATGAAGATCGAGAAATCCGGATGCGAGATGAGGAGATGCTGGCCGACGCGCAGCATCGGGTTCGTCAGGTTGTTGGTCCGCATGATCAACTCCGGAGTGGTCTTGGTCTTGTTGGCGATCTTCGCGAGCACGTCCCCGCTGCGCACGACGTATTCCTGTTTTTCCGGCGACCGATAATCGGTGAAAAGCATCTCGACGTTCACCTGGCCGAGGAGGTCCTTCGCCTCCTCGATGTGGAGACCGTTGGGAAATTTCTGCATCAATGCCACCAGCGCGTCGCGCGCCTCGATCAGCTTCCCTTCCTGGCGCAATTTCGCGGCGGCCTGGAACTCCGGCAAACTCATGTCCGGCACGGGCTCAACCGGAATTTCGCCGCTCTTCTCCTGCTGGATCTTGCGCTCCGGCTTGACGAAGAGGTCGTAGCTAAAGAACGCGGCTCCGCCGAAAATCACCACGGCGAGCAAAAGAAGGAAAAGCCATTTCATGGGGCCGATGAACGTGGTTCAAAGATGAATCGTGTCCAGCCTGTCACGCGAACTGATTTTTGAAAGGGCACTACAAGGAGCGGCGGTTTGCAACCGCCGTATCAGTTGATCGGCGATTGAAAATCGCCGCTCCTTGATGACCCCGCCGGCAGCGACTAGGAAAAAGTCTCCCAGGTGGCCGGCTGCGGCAGCGGGTCGCCGTCCTTCCCCCAGGTGAAGTGGCAATCCTGGCAATAAAATTCCTTGGGGAAAATCTTGAGCGTGAAAAGAATGCTCGCGATCCCCGGCGTGATGAACTTCCGGGTCAACTGCGGATACTCGATCCGGGGCGATTTGCATTGGGGACAGCGGATCGCGGAACCGATCTCCGGATCGGTCGCCTCCCATTCCAGCATCAATTTGTTCGCGCGCTCGAAATCTTCCTCCGTCACGAGGACTTTCGCGTTCGCCTGCGGTTTGGACATGAACGCCATCTGCTGGAGGTGGCCTTCGTTATGGACATCGGCCTTTACGCCGGCCTCCTGCAAGCGCGTCTTGAGATGCTTGGCCTTGGCCGGCTCGTTGAATGTCGCGATCGTCACCATGATTTTCGCTCGAGGCAATTCCCATCAAACATCAACTACTGGCCGAGCGCAAGATTCGGCGGCGGGAACCATTTGTAGAGCATCAGGTAAACGAGCACGCCGGTGACCGACACATAAAGCCAGATCGGCATCGTCCAGCGTGCGATCCGCTTGTGCCGGTCCCAACGCCGTCGGAAAACCGGCACGAGCGTGATGATCACGAGCGGCAGGGTGGCGAAGGCGAGCAGGATGTGGGAGATCAGCATCGTAAAATAGATCGGCCGAATAATTCCCTGAGCGGTGAAGTGGGTCGAGCGCTCGCCAACATGAAAATGGTAAACGAGATAGCCCACCAGAAAGAGGGTGGAGGAAATCAACGCCGGGATCATGCAGGCCACATGACGCCGCCAGTGGCCGCGCCGGATCAGATACCAGCCGGATGAAATGAAGACGGTGCTGATGAGATTCAGCGAAGCATTGATGGCGGGCAGATCCGAGATAGTCACAAGAAATGAAGGACAGGATTTACAGGATTAAACAGGATCAAAGAAAGCCAATCCTGTTAATCCTGCCCACTCTTTGCAGGCTTCCATTGAAACATTGGACGTTAGGCGTTGAGCATTCGACGTTTTCCCCGTGCCTCCGGTTTTAGAACCACGTCCGCCATCCCTCGCCCGGCAATTTTACCGCCGGCGCGCGAAGGTGCATCACTCCCAATCGCGGCGCATCGTGCGCCTGACGATCGTTGCGCTCTTTCTTCTTTTCGGCTGGAGCGGCTGGTATCTGGCCAAACGCGGCTTCGGCAAAGAATGGCGCGACCGCGTTTCCGACGAGCTCCACAAGCGCGGCGTCGAAGCTTCCATCCAGCGGCTCACCCTCGATCCGGTTCGCGGCCTCATCGCACAAAACGTGCGGATTTACGATTTTAAGAATCGAGAAAACACCCTCGCGGTCATCAGCGAAGTCGCGCTCGACATCAACTACGCGGCGCTGCTCCATCACAAACCGTTTCTCAACGCGCTCGACGTTCACGGCGCGGAACTGACGATCCCGAACCCGGTCGTCGCGCCGGGCGCGCCCAAGACCCAGATCAAGGAGCTCCGCGCCCACATTTATTTCCCGCCGGAACAAATTTACGTCAGCCAGGCAGAAGGCATGTTCTGCGGCATCCGGATTTCGGCCACCGGGCAGTTGATCAAGCGCAACGATTACAAACCGGCCGAAGAAATTTCGGACGAAGACTTGCGGGAGCGATTGCTTATCGTCCACCGCATCGCGGACGAAGTGCGCCGCTTCAGTTTTCCCGGCGACGCGCCCTCGCTCCAGGTGAAATTTGCCGGCGACCTTTCGCAGTTCGAGACCGTGCACGCGGAAGCGACGTTGAAAGGCGACCGGTTGCAGCGCGGCGCTTATGAGATCGCCGGTCTCTCGGTTGTCGCGGAATGGGCGAACCAGACGCTTCACGTTAACCAATGCAGTTGGTCCGATAATGCCGGCAATTTTTCCGGGCGCGCCACCTGGAGCCGCGAAACGCAAGCGGCCGAGTTCCAGGGCCGGAGCACGCTCGACGCGAAACGCTTCCTCGAAGCCGTCGGCTTTCCTCAATTGCTCGCCGACGTCACCCTGAATTCCCCGCCGCTCCTGGAGCTTTCCGGCTCCGCGAATTTCGCCGGAGACGCGCCCAAGATTAGCCTGATCGGCCGCGTCGCTGTCGAGAAATTCAACTACAAGACGGTGCCGCTGCTGAAGTTGACCGCGGATTTTTCCTGGGACGGCGAACGTGGGATGGTGCGCGAGCTCCGGCTCCGCCACGAGTCTGGCGAATTGCGCGGCGATCTCCTCGACGCGCCGAACGATTTCCGGCTCACGGTTGAAAGCGCCGTGGACCCGGTCGTTTTCCGCGCCTTCGGCGCGCCCGAGCGCGGCCGTTTTCTCGCGGAATGGGAATGGACGCGGGCGCCTTCCATCCGTTTCGCCTTGCACGGCTCGGGCCGCGATCCGGAAACGTGGACCGGCGACGGAACCATCACCACTCAGCGCACGCGGTTCCGGGGCACGTGGATGAATGAAGCGAGCGCGGCGTTGCGGCTCGAAAAGGGCGCGCTCCACCTCGACAACCTCCGCGTCGTTCGCGACGAAGGCGCGGCTACCGGATCGATCGCCTACGATTTCGCGCACCACGAAGTACGCTTCAAAGAGATCAAGAGCGCGCTCCGCCTCACCGAAGCCATCGTCTGGGTCGACCCGAAATATTTCAAGGAGGTGGTGCCCTACAAGTTCCGGCAGCCGCCGAGCCTGGTGGTCAACGGCGTCTTTCATTTTCGCGGCGTGAACGACCACATCGAGATCAGGATCGATGCGCCTGCGGGCATGGATTACGTTTTTCTCGGCAAGACCCTGCCGTTCGATCGCGTTGCCGGCCGGCTTTTGTTCACGGACAATCGGCTCCAGTTAATCGACGTCGCGGGCAAACTCTTTAACGGCGAGGTGCGCGGCGCCGCCGACATTTCCCTCGCGCGAAACGACAACCGCTACCGCGCGAACCTCACCCTGGACGGCGTCGATTTCCCCCGGCTCGCCGATCTCTATTTTAGATATGAGACCAAGCACGGCCGTTTGAGCGGCGCTTATGAATGGACCAGCGCCGGCAGCGATGCCCGCGCCATGCAGGGCGCCGGCACCGCCAAAGTCACAGACGGCGATATCTTCGCCATCCCGGTCTTCGGCCCGCTCTCCGAGCTGCTCTCCGCCATTATTCCTGGGGCCGGCTACAGTCTGGCGCGCCAGGCCAAATCTACCTTCACCATCAAGGACGGCATTATTCATACCGACGATTTCAAAGTTTCGGGAAAACTTTTCGGCATGATCGGCCACGGCGACGTCCATTTTCTCGAGGACAAGCTGGATTTCGATATTCGGATCGAGGCCGGCGGCGCCGGCGTCGTGCTCACACCGATGTACAAACTTTTCGAATACAAAGGCGAAGGCAGCATCTCGAAGCCGAACTGGCACCCCAAGAGATTTTAGATTGAAGATCGAAGATTGCAGATTGAATGAAACGAGTTTTCTCAAAACGCCGACCGGCTCCCTCGCCGCAATCTGCAATCTGCAATCAACAATCTGCAATCCTCCTCGGCGCTCACATGTCGATCGGCGGCGGGGCGTATCGCGCCATTGAGCGCGGGCGCTCGATCGATTGCACGGCGATGCAGATTTTCGTGAAGAACAACATGCAATGGTTCGCCCGGCCGTTGCAGCGCGAGGAGATCTCCGCGTTTCTCAATCACGCGCGGCGCAACGAACTGCACGCGGTCTTTGCCCACGCGAACTACCTCATCAACCTCGCGGCCACCAATCCGCAGTTCCACGCGAACTCACTCCGCGCGCTCGCCGAGGAACTGGTGCGCGCGGACCAGCTTGAATTGCCGTTCCTGGTCTTGCATCCCGGCGCGCACCTGGGCGCGGGCGAAGAAGCCGGGCTCGACCGGACCATCCGTTCGATCGATCAGGTTTTCGCCGGCCTGCCGAAAATCAAAACCCGCCTCGCGCTCGAAACCACCGCGGGCCAGGGCTCCTGTCTGGGCGAACGCTTCGAACATCTCGGGGACATCATCGCAAACGTCCGCGAGCCGGAACGGCTCTGTGTTTGTCTCGACACGGCGCACGTCTTCGCCGCCGGTTACGATTTGGCCACGGAAAAATCGACGCGGAAAATGTTTACCGAATTCGATCGCGTTATCGGACTCGATCGACTGGCGGCCCTGCACCTGAACGATTCCAAAACCGGGCGTGGTTCTCGCGTCGATCGGCACGAGCACATCGGTAAAGGGAAGATCGGTCTCGACGCTTTTCGCTTCATCATGCGGGACCGCCGTTTCCGCAAAATCCCGAAAGTCCTCGAGACCCCGAAGGGCAAAGACCTCGCCGAGGATGTCGTCAACATGAAGACGCTGCGCAGTCTTCTGTAGCCGCTTCGCTGTGCGAAGCGTGGGATCGGCGCGCAATTGCGTGTCATACCGAGGCTGGCGCAGCGCGCCGGGGGACCTCACAACTGCAATGCCGATTTGCTTGCGCAAGAGACACGCGACTAATACGAGCGACACGGATCAACCGCGAGGACGCCCTTCTATTCTACTGCGGGATCCCTCGCCGTCTGATGCGGCTCGGGATCACACGCGATTCTACGTGATCAGCCGCAGCGTCAGCGGATAACGGTACATCTGTCCTTCATTCGTGCGCATGGCCGCGATGACGACAAAGATAACGTTGAGAATGTGCAGAATGGCGAGCAGGACGAAACCGATCAGAACCAAACAAAGAATTCCGGCCACGACGTTGTAGATCAGCATCGAGATCTGGAAGTTCAGCGCCTCTTTGCCGTGCTGATCGATCTCGGAGGAATCGCCGCGCTTAACCAGCCAGACGATCAGCGGCCCGCCGATGTGACCCAGCGCCGGAATCACGAAACCAGCCAGCGCGCTGAGATGGCAAGCGACGCACCACGATTTGACGTTTCCGTTCATTCTATTTCCTGCTCCTGATCAGGATCATGCTCCTGATCTTTTTCGAGAGGTGCTCAGAGGAGTAAGATCATGATCAGGAGCAAGAGCAGGAATATTATTCCGGCGCTTAGTCCCCTTTCACCCGCTCGATGTGGGCCCCTAGCTCGCTCAATTTTTCGTCGAGATGCTCGTACCCGCGATCGATGTGATAGACGCGGCTCACTTCCGTCCGGCCCTCGGCCTTCAACCCCGCCAGCACCAGCGCGGCGGACGCCCGCAGATCGCTCGCCATCACCGGCGCGCCAAACAAGCGCTCGACGCCCTGGATCACCGCGCTGGCTCCTTCGAGCTGCATGTGCGCCCCCATCCGTTTCAATTCCGCGATGTGCATGTAGCGCTGCGGGAAAATATTTTCGGTGATCACGCTGATGCCTTCCGTCGTGGAAAGTAGCGCGCACATCTGCGCCTGCATGTCCGTCGGAAAACCGGGATACGGCTCGGTCGCCAGCTCGAGCGGCTTGGTCTCGCCGTTCGGCGAAACGGTGATCGAATTTTCCGCCCATTGAATTTGATAACCGCAGGCCGTCAGCGCGTCGGTAACGGAGGTGACGTGTTCGCGCACCACGCGTTTGATCGTGACGCCTTTGCCGCAGATCGCGCCGGCCACGAGGAACGTCCCCGCTTCGATCCGGTCTGGAATGACGTCGTGCTCGGCCCCATGCAATTCCTTCACACCTTCGATGACCAAGCGCCGCGTCCCCGCGCCTTCGATCTTCGCGCCCATCTTGTTCAGAAAATTTGCGAGGTCCACCACCTCCGGCTCCGTCGCCGCGCCCTCGATAACCGTGATGCCTTCAGCGAGCGCCGCAGCCATCATCACGTTATCGGTTCCGAGCACGGTGGGCCCGAACTTGCCGGTGAGACTCACGACGGCGCCGATCAATTTCGGCGCGAAAACCTTTACGTTGCCGCCTTCCACTCGCACCGCCGCGCCGAGCGCTTCAAATCCTTTCAAATGCAAATCGATCGGCCGATCGCCGATGACGCAACCGCCCGGCAACGATACGGTCGCTTCCTTGCAACGGCCTAAGAGCGGACCGAGCACACAAACCGACGCGCGCATTTTCCGCACGACATCGTAGGGCGCGACCGATGCAATGTTCTCGGCGGTGACGGTCACGGTGCCGCTGGCGCGTTCCACCTGCGCGCCGAGATGGGTCAGGATTTGGAGCATGTAATGCGTGTCGCTCAGGTCCGGCACGCGATGGAGCGTGCACGGTTCGCGGGTGAGCAGGGTCGCGGCCAGGATGGGCAGCGCGGAGTTTTTCGATCCGCTGATCTTAATCGAGCCCGAGAGCGGCCGCCCGCCGTGAATCAGAATCTTATCCATACCTCCCAAAAAGGAATCGTATCACACCGGCATAATCGCGGTGCGTCTCGATGTCGTGATAATTCTTTTCCGCCATGAACGCCGCCAGATCGTCCGCCTGCCCGATCCCCACTTCAAGCGCCAGCAAACCACCCTGCGCGAGGTGAGACGGCGCGGCATCGATCAATTTGCGAACGATCTCGTCGCCCTGCTCGCCGCCAAAAAGCGCCACTTCCGGATCGTGCCCTACTTCCCGCGACAGGGTCGCTCGATCTCCTGCGGCCACGTAGGGAAGATTCGCTACAATCAGGTCGTATACGTGATTCACGTATGTCAACAGGTCGCCGTGCCGGAATTCGATTCGACTCGTTAGGCCGAGGCACTCGGCGTTTTCCCGGGCCAAAGCGAGCGCATCCTCCGAGATGTCGGTTGCAGTGATTGTCGCGTCTGGAAATTTCGCCGCCAAACTCAGCGCGATTACACCGCTGCCGGTGCCGACATCGAGAATTTTCGATTCTCGATTCTCGATTCTCGATTGAAGAAATTCGACGAGTTGCTCGGTTTCCGGGCGCGGAACCAGGGCGCGTTTGTCGCAGAGAAACGTGTGGCCCGCGAACTCCACGGTGCCGAGCAGATGCTGAAGCGGCTCTCCCTGCCCGCGCCGCCGGACGAGTTCCCGCAGGGGCACTAGCTCCGACTCCGTCAGCACCCGTTCAAACTCGAGATAAAGCTCGATCCGTTTCCGCTCCAGCACATGCGCCAGCAAATGCTCCGCATTCAACCGCGGGCTTTCGACGCCGTGCTTCTTGAAATAGTCGGCGCTCGATTGCAGCACCTCCAGCACGGTCATTGCCTCACCGCCCAATGTCCTCGTTCCAGAGTTCGGGATTCTTCTCGATGAACTCGCGCATCATCCGGATGCATTCGGCATCTTGTAGCACCTCGACGTTCACATCCGCAGCGCGCAACGAATCTTCCGCGCCCATAAACGTTACATTCTCGCCGATCACGACCCGCGGAATCCCGTAGAGCAGGACCGCGCCGCTGCACATCGGGCAGGGCGACAACGTCGTGTAAAGCGTGCAGCGCCGATAAATCTCCGCGCTCTGGCGCCCGGCGTTCTCGAGGCAATTCATTTCGCCGTGATGAATCACGCTCCCACGCTGGACTCGCTGATTATGTCCACGCCCGATGATCTTTCCCTCGTGGACGAGCACGGATCCAATCGGGATTCCGCCCTCGTTCAGCCCTGTCTTCGCTTCTTCAACCGCGCTTGCGAGAAACGGATCCATCAGGACAGTTTGTTGTAGCCCTCGTGGGAACCGATCCACGTCCAGAGAAAAGTATTTCCATCAACAAAACGGCCAACCGCCCGGTAATGATCGCCGACGCGAATTGACCACTGGTTATTCTTGAATGGCTTGAATCGAAGAGAAGGCCGTCGCGGCTCTCGCGTCCAGGCAAGGTAGGTCCGATCGGCAAGCTTTTGAACCGTCTCCGGGAGCGCCTGATAACATTTCCAAAAGCCGGGAGTGGTGAGCGATTTAAGCACGCGGCCAGTCGCGGCATTCTCCCGCGCGGAATTCGTTCGAGGCCTCTTCCATTACCCGATCGAATTTTCCCTCGGTCGCCATCTGGCGATCCCAGTCATCCTCAGGCCAGTTCTGAAGCAGTGCGTTGAGCTCGCATCGCTCCTCCCACGTCAACGCATCGATCTGTGCTTTGATTTGCTCAACTTTGGACACGCTCGAAAATACTCGGAAAAAATTTCCCAGCAAACCAGGTAATTTCACGCCGTCAGGGCTGACTCCTTGAGGCGCTCCTGGAGATCGGCGGCTTGGAGGGACTTGATCATCTCGTCGAGGTCGCCTTCCATGAACCGGTCGAGATTGTAAAGTGTCAGGCCAATGCGGTGATCGGTGACGCGGTTCTGCGCGTAGTTGTAGGTGCGGATTTTTTCTTCGCGGCCGCCGGAGCCGATCTGGTTTTTGCGATGCGCGGAATATTTCGCTTCTTCTTCGCGCTGCTTCTCCTCGAGCAACCGCGCCCGCATGATCTTGAGCGCTTTCTCCTTGTTCTTTTGCTGGCTGCGGCCGTCCTGGCAACGGACGATCCGGCCCGTGGGAATGTGCATCACCTGGACGGCGGAGTCGGTCGTGTTCACGCCCTGGCCGCCAGGACCGCCGGCGCGGCAGACTTCGATCCGCAAGTCTTCCGGTTTTAATTCGATATCGATTTCCTCGGCTTCGGGAAGAACCGCGACCGTCGCGGTGGAAGTGTGAATGCGTCCCTGCGCTTCAGTGGCCGGCACGCGCTGGACGCGATGAACGCCGCTTTCAAAACGCAGCGTCTTGAAGACATTTTCGCCTGAGACCCGGAAGATCGATTCCTTCAAGCCGCCCAGTTCCGATGGACTCGACTCGAGGTCTTCCACCTTGAGCCCGGCCGATTCCGCATAGCGATTGTACATTCTATATAGATCGGCGGCGAAAATCGCGGCTTCGCTCCCGCCGGTCCCGGCGCGGATTTCCACGATCGCGTCGCGGTTCTCATTTTCGTCGGAAGGCAGAAGCGCGATCTGGAATTCGCGCTCCAGTTCGGAGACGCGCTTCTGGAGATCTGGGATTTCGTCGTCGGCCATCGCGGCGATCTCGACATCGCTCGATTCCGCGAGCTCGCGATTCTGGTCGAGCTGCTCGCGCGCGAGCTGCAGAGCGCCCCATTGCCCGAGCAATTGCTTCACGCTGGAATGTTCCCGCATGATTTCGCTGGCACGCTTGCGGTTTTCAAAGAGCGCCGGGGCCGCGATCTCGCGTTCGAGCTCGGCGAATCGGTCGCGCTTGCGTTCGATTAAAGAGTTAAAGTCCATGGGTCTCCTGTCGCCGCGATCGCTGATCGCGGATCGGCCGGGATCGACGATCCCGGCTCCAAATCCCCTAAGCTTTTCTCGGGGCGCTGGCGCGAGTGGCCTTGGTGCCGCCATAGCGCCGCGCAAATTTCTCCACGCGTCCGGCGGTATCGACAAACTTCTGTTCCCCGGTGAAAAACGGATGGCACGCCGCGCAGATGCCGATTTTAATGTCCCGCTTGGTCGAGCGCGTGTGATAGACAGCGCCGCAAGCGCAGGCGATATCGGTCTCGTAATACTCTGGATGAATGTCCGCTTTCATGTTTGGAAACGAGTGGCGAACTTAGGCACGCTCAGGCCCTCGCGCAAGGGATGAAATCGGACGACGCCCTGCTCGCCGCGTGGGAGGAAACCCTGCAGCGCAAGGGAGACGCGCCGGCTATTTTCGACACTGGCGGCGCCGCGCTCCGAACGTTTAGCGACATCGAAAGCCGAGCGCGCATGCTCGAAGCGAAGATCGATCCTGCCGCGGCGGGTCACGTCCATCCGATCGATCTCGGCAATCATCTCGACTGGCCCTCTTTGCTGCTCGCTTGTTTACGCCGGCGCGTGGTCGCTCTTCCCCTGGAAAGTTCCGTCACGCCGCAGCAACGCGAGGCGGCGCTCCGGGTCTGTTCGGTCCGGGATGCCGGCGATTGGGGCGACCGCCCGCCGGTTTTGTTGAAACTGACTTCGGGAACAACCGCCGAGCCGCGCGCGATTCGTTTCCGCAGCGAACAGCTTCTGGCCGATTGCATCCAGATTTGCGACACGATGGGGATCGGACCGGACGACCTGAACTTCGGCGTCATTCCGCTCTCTCATTCCTACGGCTTTAGTAATCTCGTCACGCCGCTTCTCGTGCGCGGCATCCCGATGGTGCTGAGCCGCGACCGAATGCCCCGCGCGCTGCTCGACGATCTCGCGCGCACCGGCGCCACGGTTTTTCCCGGCATGCCGGTTTTCTACCAGGCCTTTTGCGAGATGGAGAAAGCGCCGGTGCTGCCGAAGTTGCGGCTCTGCCTTTCCGCCGGGGCGACGTTGCCGCTCGAAGTGGCGCAGAAGTTCCAGGGGAAATTTCAGCGTGCGATCCATTCCTTCTACGGCTCGTCGGAGTGCGGCGGGATTTGTTACGATCGCGAAGCGCGTCTGGAAGAACCCGGCTTTGTCGGTCAACCGATGGAAGGAGTGAAACTGGAACTGCTCGATCCCGGCGCGCCCGCGAGCTTGATTCGCGTTCGGAGCGAAGCCGCCGGCGACGGCCATTTTCCAGAGCCGGACGACGAAAAACTCGGCGGCGGTTCTTTTGTCCCCGACGATTTGCTGAGCAAGAGCGGCGACGGTTTCCGCATCGTCGGTCGCATTTCCGATGTCATCAACGTCGCCGGGAAAAAAGTGAACCCGGCGGAAGTCGAAGCCGAATTGCTTCGCTGTCCCGGTGTGCGCGCCGCTGTGGTTTTCGGGCGCGAATCGCTCCGGCGTAACGAAGAAGTGGCGGCCTGCGTCGCGGCGGGCGCGGACGTGCGCGAAACGGACCTGCTCGAGTTTTGCCGCGGACGGCTCAGCGGATGGCAGGTCCCGAAGCGGATTTTTTTCGTCGACGAAATTCCGGTGAACGAGCGCGGCAAGGTGAACCGGCGCGAGCTGGCCCAACGATTCGGATCTCGCTGAACAGACACTCAATTTGGCCGCGGCTTTCGAATTAGAGGTAAACAACGGAACCTAATATGCGAACCATTCTATTTTCCTGCCTCGCCGCCATCATCCTTCTGGGTGCCTTCAGTGGTTGCTCCACGTCCGTCAGGACCGATAGCGGCCACGGCGTCACCGCTGGCGTGCATTAAAAACCAAGGAGGGGCGCTTTCCAAACCGCCCGCTTTAAACAAGGAGGGGCGATTTGAAATCGCCCAACCCACAAATTCGGCGATTGCAAATCGCCGCTCATTGAAGCGTCACGCCAACAGCGCGTTTCCCTCCAAGAAAAACTGCTTTCCATTTCGCTGGAAGCGAGCATCTCTTCTTAGGGCAGAGCGCGCGAACCCCGTCTGCGCAGGCCCGCCCCAAAATTGAATCGTGAACGAAGAGACGCCGAGCCATTCCGCTGACGACACCGCGCCGGGCGGGCGCGTTCTTGTCCTCGAGCCGGACCTGGCCCTCGCCGAGAATATTCGGGCCGCGCTTCAGGAAGCGGCCTCGTCCGCCCGGGTCGATGTCGCGCCGACTTTGGAACAGGCGCAAGACCTCATCCTCCGCGCCAAGCCCGATCTCTTCGTGCTCGATATCGAGGCCGTTCCCGATCTCGGCCAGGAATTTCTCTACGATCTTCGCACCAGCCATCCGAACGCGCGCGCCATCGTTCTCACTGGCGCGCATTTTGCCGCCCATCGCGAACAAGCCGCCGGCCTGGGCGCGATTCATTTTCTGGAAAAACCATTTCCGCACGGCGACTTCGTCGATCTCGTCCAGGCGCTTCTTTCGCCATCGAGTAAACCGGACAGCGAAAAATTCCAGGGCACCCTGAGCGACCTGCATCTGGCCGATATCATCCAGCTCAAGTGCATGGCGGGCTCGACGGCCGTCCTCCAATTCACCGGGCCGAAGGGCGAAAAGGCGAGAATTTATTTTGATGGCGGCCAAGTGCGCCACGCCACCGCGCCCGGCAAGGAAGGCGTCGCCGCGTTCAACGAAATCGTGAATTGGAAAGGCGGCCAGATTTCCGAAGTCTCCGGCGCGGGCGCGAGTCCGCGCACGATCGAGCTCGACTGGCAGATCTTGCTCATGGACGCGGTGCGCAACCTCGATGAAACCCGCGGGAGCAGATCAACCGCCGCGCAGCCGCGAACTTCTGCCGCCCGCAAAGTGCTCGTGATCGACGACAGTCTGATGTTGCTCGGTTTCGTGAAAGAAATTCTATCGGAAGCGAATTATGAAGTGAGCACGGCGGCGACAGCCGAAGAAGGCCTCGCCGCCGCGGCGAACGATCCGCCGAAACTGATCCTGCTCGATTACGTGTTGCCCGACATGAAAGGCGACGAGGTCTGCCGGCGGCTATCGGAGAACGCGGCGACGGCAAACGTGCGGATTATTTACATGTCGGGTTTCGGGACCGACCTCCAGCCGGACGAAATCAAAAGCGCCAGTGTGATAGGATCATTGAACAAACCGTTCACTTCTGATCTCTTAATCAAAACGGTGGAGAACTACATGCCCAAGGACCCGAGCAGCGAACCCGAGCAGCCAGCAACCAACCCAGCCGAGGAAAACCAATCTTCGCCCGCGCCCGAAACGGCGTGGACGGCGCCGGTCTGGTCGCAAGAGGAACCCGCCGCGACGAACGAACCCGTTTGGCCGGAGCCGGGTAGTGAGCCGTCACCGCCCCCAGGCGAAACCGCCGAGATCGCCTCCGGCGCCGGCGGCGCCAGCGATGCCTGGTGGAGCGCGCCAGTCACGACTTCTTCCTGGCCGGAATCGCAACCGGCCAGCGCCTCGTCCGCGTTCGAATCCGCTCCGGCCCCGGCGAGCGAAGAACCGCTCCCGGTCGATGGCGCGTTCTTCTCCGGCGACACCAGCTTTTTCTCTCTCAACGGCGCGCTCCACACCATCGGCAAAGAAAAACTAACCGGCACGCTGCGTTCGTTCTGGAACAAGGCGAGCGTCGATTTGCTCGCGCGGGAGGGCGCGATCGTTCTCGTGACCACGCGCGACCCCGTGCTCTATTGCCCGGAAGCGCCGATCACGCTCGTCAACGTGGACGCGGAACAAACCGAGAAAGGCCGCGCCGACCAGCGCGAGACGGGCTGTCCGCTTTTCCTCACTCTTGCGCGCGAAGGATTGATCCTGCACGAACCGGCGGTCCAGCTCGTGCAGCATTATGGCCAAAAACTTTTCGCGCAGCTTTGGACGGCGACCAAAGTCCGGTTCGTCTTCGAGCAAAGCGAAAGCCTGCCGGAATTCTGCCGCGATGTGCCCGGCGAAGAAGACATCGATCATTGGGCGCTCACCACTCTGCGCTGCATCCAATTCCAGGAACTGGGCGAAACCCCGGAGATCGAATCGGGCTCCGTCCCGGCCTACACCCGCGACGGCTACGAGCGCGTTCAGAACCTTCGCCTCACCGTCGCGGAAGCGCAGTTCGCCTCGCAGTTCAACGGGGTCCGTTCCGTCGCCCAGATCGCGAAAAACCTCCGGCTCGATTTCAAATTCGCCCGTCTGACTTTGTTTCGGTTCCTGGCCCTGGAAATCGTGGAATGCTGGCCGCCCGCCGCGGCCGCGGCCAAGCCGGAACGCCGTGGCTTTTTCCAGAAGCTCGGGTTCGGCGAATAGTTTCGCGCGCGAAACATCGCGATGAAGAAGACAATCCTCGTCGTCGATATCGGCGGTACTCACGTAAAGCTCCAGATATCCAGGGATGACCGGCGCAAGTTCGACTCCGGAATGAAGCTGTCGCCCCGCGAACTGGTGTCGCAAATCAAGAAGAACTCTCAAGGTTGGAAGTATGATGCCATCTCGATCGGGTTTCCCTCGGTGGTGCGTGGCGGTCAAATAACGAAAGAGCCGAAGCATCTCACGCCCGGCTGGATCGGGTGGAACTTCAACAAGTCGTTAGGTAAACCTACCCGCGTCCTGAACGACGCCGCCATGCAGGCGCTCGGCAGCTACCGCCGCGGCCGCATGCTATTCCTTGGTCTCGGGACCGGGCTAGGTTCCGCCCTGGTCTGGAATAAAAATCTCATGCCTCTTGAGCTGGGCGACCTTCCCTACGAAGGCGACATCATCGAACAGGTCCTCGGCAAACCCGGCCTCGATCGTCTCGGCAAAAAAGAATGGAAACGCCACGTCCTTTTTTGCCTGAAATACCTCAAGCTCTCCTTCATCGCCGATTACATCGTGCTCGGCGGCGGCAACGCCAAACAATTCGACACCCTGCCGGCAGGGATCGAGCCTGGCGACAACCGCAATGTCTACCTCGGCGGCCTCCGCATGTGGGAAACCGACCCTAAGACCCGCCGCCCCAAGTGGAACGTGATCTAGTTGGCGATGCCCAGAGTGCCAACGGATCTTCGCAAAGCCCTCGCGGCTGCTCCGAAGGCGAAGACTCACTGGAGCGATCTTACGCCGATCGCGCGCAGGGATTTTGTTAGCTGGATAGACTCAGCCAAACAAACGGAGACACGTAGACGCAGGATCGAGAGAGCCTGCTCGATGCTTGCGGCCGGAAAGCGACGCCCCTGCTGTTATTCAATCGTGTCATTCAGTCTTTACACAGCCCTCAATGCCACCCCGAAGGCAAAGACTCAGTGGAGCGATCTCACACCGGCCGAGCGCCGGGACTTTATTAGTTGGATGGACTCAGCTAAAGAACCGGAGGCACATAAACGCCGGATCGAGAAAGCCTGCGCGATGCTTGCGGCCGGAAAGCGACACCCCTGATGTTTTTCAATCTCTTAAGTCCTGTAGCGGCGGTCTGTGACCGCCGAAAACTGCACGCAAAATCGGCGCTCATAGAGCGCCGCTCCAACACTCAGGAAATCGGGCCTCGTAAGAATCGGATCAATCCTGTCTAGTAGAGTTTAGATTTACAAACCAATCATGAGTAACACCACCAAACGCACGATTCTTCGCTGGATCCATCTCATCCTGGCCATTCCGATCCTCGGTTACATTTATAGTCCGCCTTCGGAAGCGCAACAGTACGCCGGCGCTGCTCGGTTTGTCTTCGTTCCTTTAATTATCCTTTCCGGGTTTTGGATGTATGCAGGCGTAGTCTTCGCCATCATCGGCGTTGCGATATGGCTTGGCGCCTATTACCTGTCCGGAGTTGGCGCGGCTATCCTGAGTCAGGTCGCGCTCTTCATCGCGTGGAAGACTTGGCTGATGATTCGTGCGCGCCGTTCAAAGTGATCGGGCCTATCTATCCTCCGTCTTCCGTCCTCCGTCTTCTGCCCTCTGTCCTCTGTTTGGCATTGCCGGCCGCGCCCCGCTCCGCTACGCTCCGAAGGATGCACCCTCCCATTCCGCCCTTCCCCAATTCCGAGTTAGATGAAACTTTTTCGTCTAATTCTCGTTAGACCTATGGTCCCA
>Ga0307478_10000531_pt1 | contig 38538 bp, 45 predicted proteins | sample atmos_gasesECM4C_2_FD_203713 | JGI IMG/M metagenome (GOLD analysis project Ga0307478, IMG submission 203713) | Hardwood forest soil microbial communities from Morgan-Monroe State Forest, Indiana, United States - atmos_gasesECM4C_05 | ecosystem: Environmental > Terrestrial > Soil > Temperate...
GGACTGTGCGTGGAGCCAACGCCATCATCGCCCTCCGCTGCTGCCGACTCAGCGGAAAGTTCGAGGACTACTGGGAATCCCGTCGAGCTTGATCACTTATATGTCGCGCACCCTTGTCCCATGGTCTTGGGAGTGCTCAATCGCTCGGGACCTGGCTCGCGCCTTTAAAAGGGCCGTGAATCGGCGGCCGGTTTGTTCGGAGCGCTTCGGATTTCTGCTGCGCACAACCCCGATCAGGTCCTTCATCGCCTCATAGGGAACAGCGACCGGCTCCTGCCGGTCAGTCCATGCCGCAATCGCTTGTCGAAGGACTTCCGATGTGGAGAGGCGCTTGCGCCGTGCCAGCCGCGCGATGAGCGTGCGTGTTTTTTCGTCTACACGGATCGTCAGTCGGGATGCCATAAGAAAGTCTCCCTGCTCAAGAGCGTCTCACATTTTGCATTGCGGCGCGAGCATCGGAAAGCGTCAAAAGCTAAGCGTGCTCGCGGTGTCGCAAACGGGGATGCTGGGGATATAATGGTCTTCGCGCGCCCGTAGCTCAGCTGGATAGAGCATCTGGCTTCGAACCAGAGGGTCGGGAGTTCGAGTCTCTCCGGGCGCGCCAGTTTACAACGGTCCAACCCGAACACCGGGTTGCCACTAGCGGCTGCTCGGTCGAAGTCTCTAAGTGCGCGAGCGGCTCCCCAATCACGTAGGCGGACCACTTCCATATCCACTCTCAATTTCCGCGAGCATGTCTGCAATATCCCCGGAGGGAAAGTCGTATCGCACCGCCGCGCGGACAATTTCAAGTTTTTTTCCGACGTCCATCTGTCGGGCCTCCACGAGCGAGTAGCCTATGCCCGGACAAACCCTCGATACGGCTCGGTTTGCACGAGTCACCAGTCGCTCCTCTTCCAAATGGGTCATTTCATCGTCGAAGAACGCGAGCCTTCTCGCCATTCAAAACATACGCGATCACTCTGCTATGAACGATTGCAGAAGCGCGCACTTGCGTCGATATCCCCTGGGAGCTACGCCCATCTCTCGTCTAAAGGCGCGACTGAAAGAACTTTCCGATCCGTATCCAACGGCTGACGCCACCTCGGAGAACGACATATTGTTCGAGCGAATCATGGCGCCTGCTCTGTACATCCGCCACTGCGTAAGGTACTCGAGAGGAGTCTGGCCTAAAACGCTCTTAAACTTTAAGGCAAAGGCAGACCTCGACATGCGTGCGTCCCGAGCTAGTGACGCAACAGAGCAGCGCCTATCAATGCCCGCATGCATTGCCCCTATGGCTTTGCTGAGATGGTTGTCTGACATGGCCGCCAACCACCCCTTCGGCGGGGCCGCGGAGCTGCTTGCGTAAGCCCGAATCGCATACACAAATAACAATTCATAAAGACAACTGATCAAGCGCGATGAAGCTATACCGGGCCCAGCCGTTTCGGCCGCCAAGAGATCCAGTACGGATTGGAAAGCGTGACTTCGATTTTGTTCCAGCCCCAGGTGCAGATAACGAGGCAGAATCGTGGAAATAAGCGGAGCCTCGAATGCACTCATGCCAAACGACCCAGCGACAAAAGTGCTGAGCGAGCCGCCTCCTCCGTAATGAATCACGCGATCCACTTCTAATTTTCTTAGCTCCCCATAATCGACGACGTGGGAACGCGCATGATCCACCAATGTAAAGGGCTCATCATTAAGAATGAAAATGAAAACATCGCCGCTGGAGAGCGCGATGGCTTGCCGCTGGTTCTTGAATTTCAGAAGCGCCGATCCGCGAACCACTAACGCGAAGCGTACCCGCAGACCTATGTCCCCGGAGTAGCGGACACCCCATGGGGCTGTCGCTTCTACTCGCATATAAACCGCGTCTCGAATCCCCATGGATCCAAAGACTTCAGACAGCGGGTCCATGCGGTGTTCAAATGCTGGACGATCGGTCACGTTTTTTGGACGGATGGCACTCACAAGTCCCAATTTTATCGCATCTACCTCTCGGGCCCCCAAAAAATTCCATTGGAGAAAAAATGATCGTAAGAACGTATCGCTCTAAACATTTCATTTGCATGATTGTAATCGCCCTATGCTTTGCGGCCGCGTATTCGCCGGCTGCTGCTTCACAGGAAACGAAAACGGAAGCAGGTCTCAGTTGTAGTTCGTCTGATGCCGGGTCTCCTTGCCCTTCCGCGGCGCCTGCGAAGGAAATCGACGAAACACAGAACCGCAAGGCGGCCAGCCTTCCCGATGCTCCAAAAGCTCAAGGCCAAACCAGTCCGTTGGGCTCCACATTTATTCCGCAAGATCAAAACAGTACCGTGCTGTTCCTGCCGGTGAAGAATTCTCGCAGTCTTTCCTTCGGCGAAAAATTTACCATCTACGCCCATCAAACATTTGGTCCGCCTGCGGTCATCATTCCGGCCTTCGCAGCCGGCTCGGCCATGGCGAATCCCAAAAACCACTACCCTCGCGAATGGAGCGACGGGGCCGGGGCGTTCGGCCGGCTCTATGGAGACTCCATCGCCACGGTCACTTCCGAACGAACGGCGCGCTTTTTGACGGGTGTTGCCTTGCATGAAGATCCGCGGTACGCGCCGTCCAACAGCAAAAATCCTCTTGCGCGAACCATGCACGCAATTGCGTTCACTGTCATCGATAAGACCGACTCCGGCAGAAACACCATTGCCTTCTCGAATTTTGCGGGAGCGGCTGCCGGCGGTTTTGTAGGAGAGGCTTATCTGCCGCATGGATACAACGATCTCACACACGCCGAGCAAAGAATGGCAATCCAGTTCGCGAGCATTGCGATTCAAAATATAGCTGCTGAATTTCAACCACAGTGGGGACCTATTGCGCGAAAGCTGCGCATCCAGAAAATCCTTCCCGAGTGGTGGGTGCCGCAGCACGATAAATAACGGGATCAGATGCGTTTCAGCCGACTCCCGCTACGTTTTGGGGAGCGGCGGACTTTTTGCCGAGAAGTTTCTGCGGTTTTTCTGCGCGGCGTCTCGGTGGAGGCCGCAGCTGGCTTGTGAGTAGATCCCTGAGAAAGGTTCTCGGGGGCGGCAAGTTGCCACGCCGCAGCCAACGCGCGGCGCAACGTCGTCTTTTCGGCGGCTTTGAGATTGACGCTGGTGCACCCTTTGCGACCCCAAGCGCCTGTTACCGGTAGGAAAACCGTTGGCTCGGCGCGCACGAGCATTTCCTGCTCGACCGGCGTGACCTTTACCATGGCGTGTTCTTTGTTCGGGTAGCCGAGCGTAGCGAAGATTTTACCGGCCACGCGGAAGTCGGGATGGTTCATGTGGGCGTGCTCGGTAGTTACGGGGAAGCTGAGGGCCAGTTTGCGAAAGTCATTCGGGGTCATGGCGGACCTCCTGCAGGGCACATGTTTAGCACAGCACTGACCCTACATAAAGTGAACCTAACAACCCCATTGAGAAATGCGGGCTAGCACAAAATTTGCGTGTGCCGGCTACGGCTTAGGCCGGTCGGCGCCAGGCTGCGAAGCCGCCGAAGAGGATGGCGCAGAGGACGACATCGCACCGGCATGCCAAGCGATGCCATGCTGCTGGAGAAGGGCGATGGCATAGCGAATCGGGATAGCGGCCCCAGGCGTGTTGTTGGGCGGAGGAGCCGACTTAGCGAGCGGAAGCGGCGTGCCTCGCAACCACAAACCCTCAACAAGGCCGACAACGGCGTGCGAATCGAGAGCCAGCACCGGCGAACCGCTCTGCCCCTTCACTACGGGATGGCTGAGCAAGAAGACATCTGCCGCAGGGCCGGCCTTGTCCAACAGCGTAGATTCGTACGACAGCACTGTCCCGGGCGACGAATCCTCGCTCTGCGCTTCAAAACTCTGCGCGTCCTGAAGCCTTCTTGGGTGCAGCGAAACAGCAAGTACGGCTTGGCCTCGAACCGCAGGCTCGGAAGACAGCGGCAGATAGGTAACGTGGTACTTGCCAGAGAACGGATTCGGCGAGGCGCGCAGAATAGCGACATCGTGCTGCGCATCCTTGGCAATGACGGCGACTTTCAGGAGCCGCGCGGGAGCGTCCGGGCGGCTCACGAGAATGTAAGCCTGGCCGCCGTCGCGAAACGTTTCAAGGACGTGAGCGCCGGTGAGCAGATAGCCCTCGTCGTTGATAAAGAAGGCGTTGCCGAAAAAAGTGTAGTGATAACCGCGAGCCGCCGGGCTCTGATCGTCAGGATAAACAACAGGACATACAGAGGCAATGGCTGAGTCGTCCGCATTCTTAGCTTGCGGGAACGCGGAAAGCGCTACCAGCGTGGCGAGAGCGCAGCCAAGAGCAGAAAGCGCCGCGAACGGAGCGAGACGATTGCAGGTCCTTGGGTAGTTCGAGAGCACAGAATCCTCAGCCTCCCACTCTGACAAAGCTGGACGCTGGCGTAAATGGTAGATGAGCCCCAAAGAAAGTACAGGTGTGCAGATGCGTATCCCTGCCCGCGCTGCCGTCGAGCCCCGAAAAAAGAGCTTGACAAGCTACCGTCCTTACGGTAATTTCAGTACAGAGAGAAACAACAGAAATGACAGACACTACAAAAGCAACGCTTACGCCTGTAGCTCAGAAATTCATCTTGCACTGGGGTGAGATGGGCACCCGCTGGGGAATTAACCGCACGGTGGCGCAGGTGCACGCCCTGCTGTTTCTTTCGCCGATGCCGCTGCCCGCGGATGAAATCTCGACGACGCTAGCCGTGGCGCGGTCGAATGTGAGCACCTGTTTGCGCGAGCTGCAGGGCTGGGGAATTGTGCGCGTGGTGCATGTTTTGGGCGACCGCCGCGACCATTTCGAGTCGCTCAAGGACGTTTGGGAGATTTTCCGGATCGTTTCGGAGGAGCGGAAGCGCCGTGAGATCGATCCCACGCTGCGAGTGTTGGCGGAGTGCGTCGCGGAGTCTAAGACGAACGCGCAAGGCGACCCGTATGCCCGCGAGCGGATGGAGAGCATGCTGGAATTCTTGACGATCATGACCGGGCTGTTTGACGAAGTGCTGCGCATGCCGACTGCGGCACTGAAGGGCGTGGGAAAGTTGCGAGGGAAAGTCTTTACTTTGCTTGGAAAAAAGGCGGTGAACGCCTGAAAAAACCAAGATGTTTGCACAGAGTTCGCAGAGAGCGCAGAGCACGCAGAGAAGAAAATTATGATTTCGCTGACATCGGAGTTTACGGACGGGAAAGGGCGGCACGCGCGGGGGTGGTTGTTTTTTGACGCGGAGTGCGGGTTTTGCACGCGGATTGCGCGATGGCTGGCTCCAATTTTGGAGCGGCGCGGGTTGGCGGTCGCGCCCTTGCAGGATCCGCGAGTGGGGGCGCTGCTGGGAATGTCGCGCGAAGAGTTGCTGCGTGAGATACGGCTTTTGCTTTCGGATGGGCGGCAGTTTGGAGGAGCGGATGCGGCGGTGGCTTTGGCACGTGAAATTTGGTGGGCACGGCCGCTGGTGTGGTTCAGCAAAATTCCGGGAGGGATGGGGGCGCTGAGGAGCTGGTATCGCTCGATCGCAGTGCACCGCAGTTGTGTTGCGGTGAGCTGTACGGTTCCTGAAGTCACGAAGCGAGCTTGACGCTTGAAAGGAGACCAACATGAACGCCCTGCTTCTGCTCCTGTGGTTGGCTGGTTTGGTACAAATCCTCATTGCGGCTGCTAATGTTTTTCTTCCCCGGAAATTGCATTACCAAGAAAACCTCGGACGCGTGGCGCCGATCATCCGGCAGGTCTTCGTGGTGCATTCCGTTTACATCGTCGGCGTATTGCTGTTGTTCGCGGCGCTGACGCTTGGTTTTGCACCCGAGTTGGCCAGCGGGCACGGGCTGGGGCGATTTCTGGCTGCGGGAATCGCGGTGTTCTGGCTGTTTCGCGCGCCGGTACAGCTGCTTTATTACGATGCGTCTTTGCGGCGGACGAATCGGCTGGGCGACGTCGCGTTTACAGTGGCGGCGATATTTTTGACGGTGGCGTATGGGGCGGCGGCGATTCTGCCGCACGCCTGAGCCGCTGCCATGAGCCAGGGATCCAAAGTTCGTAGCGTTCTTCGTCCGCCCATTTTGCTTGGCACCGCTGTTTGGGCTGCTCTCGCGATTGCGAGTTTCACGCCTCGCGTTCACCTCGGCATCATTGAAGTGCTTTTCTTGCTCGGGCCGTGGGTTGTCGTGCCGCTCGGCGCGGATTTGGTGCGCGGTGCGGGAGACCCCAAGAGCAGCGCCCTTCGGGATTGGCTGCTGATCACAGCGGCTTCGCTTACAACGATTTCGTTCTTCCTCGACAACCGAACCGCAGCGGCATGGTTCGCGAGTTCCTGGCTTTTGGTATGCGCCGGGTTTGCGGGCGATGGCGTGCGGCGATTTGCGTCTTCCGGGAGAAGCTCCTTCACGCAATTTTGTTTTGCGGCCGGAGAAGGATATTTGTTGGTTGCCGGCGCGTGGCTGGTGGCGTCGCGGGCCGGGATCCAGCTTTTGGCGTTTCGCGAACCCATTGTTTTGTTAACGGCGGTGCACTTTCATTTTGCGGGATTTGATTCCGCGGTGCTTGCCGGCCTTACTTATGAGCGATTTCACGAGAGCAATTGGAAAGCTGCGTTGCAGGCGGCCCTCCTCGCGGTTGTGTGTGGGCCGGGGATTTTGGGCTTGGCATTTCTGCTTGGGCCGAAGGTGAAGCTGGTTGCGGCGCTGGTGATCGCGCTGGGGCAGTTCGGGCTTGCCGCCGGCATCGTCCGTGTTGGCATCGCGGCCAAGAATGGCAGCGGGCGCTGGCTGCTCTTTGTGGCTGGAGCGTCCGTCGCGGCTGGGATGATTCTCGCGGCGGTTTGGGCGGTCGGGGAGTATCCGCTTCAGGCGTTTGTGAATATCCGGCAGATGGCGGAGTTTCATGGCGTGTTGAACGCCATAGGCTTTGTCCTCTGCGGGCTGCTGGGTTGGCTCCTAGTGGGTAGTGAATCGGCTGAGCGCCGGAATTTCGGCTAGGCTGAATGGGAGACAGACTGAAGAGTCCGTTCCCACTTAAGCTATGATTACCTCCCCCCTGTTCTTCGTAAGTGTTGATTCTAAACAGTTTAGCTCTAGCGCAAGTTGTTTAGAATCAATGGTTGCGCGGGGTTGTGTAGATGTTGGTATTAAAGGAGTTAGTCGAGGTGATGTTGGGCCGGCGTCGGAAGACGGAACGTGCTACCGAGGGAGCTGCGACCGCCGGCGTGGGTTGCGTTGTGGGTGGGGCCGGTTCAGGAGACGCAGGTTCGGGGGGTTGGGCAGGGGCTGAATCTAGAGGCAACTTGTCGATGGTCGATGGGGTTGGATCGAGGCGGGATCCTTCGCTACGCTCAGGATGACAGGCTTTGGGCGCGACGGATCTTGCCGGGAGTGCGGGGTTTGGCGGGAAGCGGTAGTCGTAGTTGACGTTGACGGAGGTGCGGATGGCTTTGCGCCAGCCGTCGGTGCCGAAGGCGTTGATGTATTCGTGCTGGGCGAGGTGGATGGCCTGCAATTGGGTTTGGAGCATGTAGGCGACGGTGCGGGCGAGTCTGGGTTTTATATCGCCGCGGATAGTGGCGGGGATGAGGCGTGCGAGGGCGGTGCTGAGATCATTAGCGGTGAGATAGTCGCCGGAGAAGAAACAGGCGAGATCTTTGGCGAGTTTATCGGCGGCTTGGGCGCGGGCTTCTTTTTGGGCGTGGTAGAAGCAGAAGTGGGGATGGTTGCCGGTGCGAGGTGTGCGGCAGCGGCGGCCATCTTCAAAAGAAAATAGACACAAGGACACGCGGTCCTTTGGACTGAGCGAGGACATAGAGTTCTCCTTAGATTGAGTTTTGAGATTTGGACTAGTCGAAAAAAAGAGCATAGGCAGAGTGAGCAGTGAGTAGTGAATAGCGAGTAGCGGGAAATGCGGGCTACCACTTCCTTTTCATTGCTAAACGGTGCGTGTGCTACAGGCCGGATACGGAACGGAAAAAAAGAGCACAGCCACGATTGGCTGTGCCACCAAAAAGAAACGCCTCGCGGGAAGCGAGGCGCACTACTTTACAAAGGAATTATACCGAGATAGTCATGGGACGGTCAAGAGAAATGTGTCTTTAGCGGCGGACGGCAGGCTGCGGGGATTTCAGTATAGCGAAGGTTAGCGCCGCTACCATGAGACCTGCTTCAATCCAGTATAGGGCTGGATTGCCTTTGAATATGAGGGCAGAGGCGATCATGGCCAGCGCAAAAACAAGCGACCAAAGAATGCGCTTTTTGTGGTGGGGATTCATATAAGGAGTGTACACAGCTTTGCCGACTGTGTCTGGTGAAATCAAGTGTGGGGCGAATTAGAATCGGGATGTCAACTTAGAGGTGCTGAGAAGAGACTAAAAGCGGAGAAAAGTGGACCCCCACCCCTGCAAAACAAAATCGCGACGGTGGGCCGCGCGGATTTTAAGACGTGGCAACCCGCCCGACATTACCTAGATGTGCCACGAAATTCGGACGGGACAGAGTGGGCGAGCTTTGCATCAGTCAGCTGGGTCCAAGGATTCCATTGCTCTGGGGGACGTCCAAAGAACCATCTTGCGCCTCCGGCGATCCACATCTCGCGCAACTGGGAGTGGCTGTAGTCCACATCGTCATTTCCAAACTCTGTGCTACAGCATGGGCAGATATGGTAGTCCACTGGCGGATAGGGCAGAGATGCGAAACCGCAAACGGGGCAGTCGTATTTCATAGCTCATTCCTGCTGCATTCGTAAGCGAAGAAAGGGGCTATGCCTCCGCGTCGATGCTTTCTGTGAAAAGGAACGACATAATAGGTAACCACGGTGTTGGCCGAAACGACCGCGACTCCAAAGTGATCCTTCGCCAGGTCGACGCGCAGACGGTGCGTTCTGTTTGGCCGGATGCACTCCCGCATCGTCATGGTCATCGGTCGGCTCATAAACGTGTCGGCCATACGCTCATAGTCTATCTCAGTAGATGCTCCGAATTCATGGCCATGTTTCGCAAAGTGGATGGCGCGCTCTTGTGGGTTCGCGAAAGGCATTTATCTGCGAAAGTAATTTACACAAGTGCTAATTAAGCTTCAAGGGGATTCGGCATTTGCGTTTCGTTCCTGGATCCAGCCTAAAGTTGGCTCTAAACGCGCAGACGCAAAAGCGGCGAGTGCTGCAGCCGATTGCCGAACGAGGAAGTAGCTGCAATGGTTCGCGGTTATCCGTGGGTCACTTCGCCGTGGTTGGTCTTCTGATATCACAGTTGCTCACTTCTGGCTGTTCAATTCTGCACACCTCGCATGTGGTCAATTTTGCTCATCTAGACGGGTTGTTCCTATAAGTCTACGATTGGTCCAGCTGGGCCAATTTCCTGAGTTGATTTAGGAGGTAGTTGCGAATGGCGGGTAAAGATAGTCTCGGTGTCGGTCATGCAGTTCTGCGCAAAAAGTTCCGCACTGGGATGACTTTTCGGAACTACCGAGACAAGGAAGCCGTCTTTTCGCAAGGAGATCCGGCTGATTCTGTTTTCTACATCGAGAGCGGGACGGTGAAGCTCACAGCGGTCAGTACGCGGAAGAAAGCGATCATCGCCATCCTACAGCGAGGCAGCTTTTTTGGCGAAGGCTGTTTAGCAGGGCAATCTCGGAGGATTTGCACGGCGAGATCCATTGGACAATCCAATGTCGTTCGACTGCAAAAGGACAGGACGGTGTACACGCTCAAGAGAGACCCGCATTTCGCAGCGTTGTTCGCTGAATATTTGCTTTCCCGCGTAGTTCGAATCGAGGAAGACCTGATGGATCAATTCTTCAATTTCAGCGAAAGGCGGCTGGCGCGGGTTCTGTTGTTGTTTGGGGATATAACCAAGGAATCGAAATCGGACTCCGCCCTGAAGGTGAGCCAATCAACCCTGGCAGAGATGGTTGGTACTACCCGCGCGAGGGTAAGCAAATTCATGAACGAGTTCAAGAAGAAGGGCTTGGTCAGCTACAACGGAGGCTTGCAAATAAATAAAGCACTGGTCGTCGCGTTCCTGGAGAATCGCCCGATGTCCGTCAAGAAAACGTAGACGCGGCCAGTTGGTTCCGGCTTTCGCCACCAGACGACCGGCGAAGCAAAGGACGCACAAGAGCGACGGAAGCAAGAAATGAAAACAATATATCCAACACTAAGGCACCAGTCTTCGGTCGGCTGTCCTACGTGCGGCGTGGCTGCCGGGAAGCGGTGCGTTCTGGCTGCGGGTGGCCCACGAAACGGACCGCACAGTAGGCGGAAGGTTTCGGCTGCTGAAGGCGTGGAAAAGAAGAGAACGTAAAAGCGATGAGGCTCCGGTGAAACGTGCCTAAAGAGAAAAAGTCGGACGCGGCATTCTGGGCGCTGGTAGCCGCGCTGAAAAAGAGATTTGCAAAGCCGCAGCTTACGAAGTCAGTCAGAGAGAAGGCAACAAAGAAACAGATTGCATCATGGACGCAGGTCTGTTGAGTTGCGATGACACGGTTTTCAGGGAAGGGTGCGCAGTAAGTATGGGCACGAGCAGCGCCTGGGCGAATGCGGCGTCGCAATGATTAGATAGGGATAGACAGCCGAGGGAAATCTATTTGTTCGGTCATGGGCTAATCTGAGTTAGCCGCGGCCGCAAGAGCCGATTACTTGTGGCTGGCGGAATTATCGAAACCCATGTGAGGGCGAACCTGTTTCCGCTCGATGACATCCATGGCGGAATACTTCCGGTCTACATGCGGGGCTGAGCGCGGAGCGCCCGAATGCAGCAGGCAACTATAACCGGCCGCGACGCCGCATGTAGGACAGGGAATGGAGGATAACTGTTTGGCTGTGAGGTTTCTGCTTTTCATTTGGCCACAATAAAATAACAGCCAGCCGGGAAACTGTTCCATTTTGAACACTCTGGGTGTTGGCTGCTACGCAAGCAATGGCCACGGAGATGATTCCTGATAGGCGCCAGTAAACGCAGCAATCGATGGAATGTCTTACGGATGCCCGGTACCCGTACTAGGAGGCTGGGCGGAGTTGCTGCTACGCGGAAAACGCGCCTATGTGCAATACCGCACAGCGTATTTATGCTTTGTTCATATATACTATTTAGATAAGGCCAGCCCCCAAATGAACAAAAAGCGACTCCTTCTTGTGGACGATAACGACGACGTCCGAGCTGTGTTCCAGGAAGGCATGCAAGCCCATGGGTTTGAAGTCGTTGCTGCCGCTACCGTGAACGAAGCGTTAAGACTCATTTCCACGGAAAAATTCGACGTCCTGCTGTCGGACCTGCACATGCCGGATGCTGGAGATGGATTTACCGTTGTGAGCGCCATGCGCCACGCCCAACCGAACGCAGTAACACTAGTATTCAGCGGCTACCCTGCGCTTCAAGAGGCCATGGCTGCCGTCCTGTTGGAGGCTGACGAAGTCCTTGTGAAACCGGTTGGCCCGGCTGCGATTGCCGAAATTATCGAGAAAAAACTCTCGAATCCTTTAGCTCGCATGTCCATGAAGAAAGAGCGCGTCGCCGAGATTCTGGAGCGCGATGCGGAACCCACCATCCGGGATTGGATGTCCAAGGTGGAGCAAAACGAGGAATTGTGCGGAGTCTCACTGAGCTATCAGGAGCGCACCGGCCATCTTCCGCTCCTCCTCGGAGATCTCGTCCGCCGCCTCCGCCTCGGTCCAAATGCCAAGCTCCCTAATTCCGCCGCCGCGCGCGAGCACGGGATTATGCGGCGCAAGCAGGGTTACACTGTCGCCATGGCTGTGGAGGAGTCGCGAATCCTGCAGGTCAGCATCTTCAGCACTCTACAGAGCAATCTTCGAACTGTGGATTTTAGCTCCGTGCTGCTCGACGTGATGACCATCGCGGACGAAGTGGATTCCCAATTGAAGCAGGCGATGCTCGGTTTCATGGAACCCGCGGCTTCCATGCCGGCAAGTTCGCCCGTCTGATCCTTTAATTTGAATCCGGATAACTAGCTGTTGGAGAACTCTTCAGGCGGTGAGGCGCTATCTCAGACAAGCTAATGATTGCCATGCCTTGAGAATGCCCTTACCGGAAAAGTGGGTTTGTTTAAAAGGATGCGCGGGACTTGGATAGGCACCGGCCTGGGAAAAAGACAGAGTCAAAAAGGTCCGGCAGGAATTTGGAGGGTACTACTTCTTGGTTTTCCTAACGATATGCAGCTTCATTTCTTTGCCAGCGACGTCGAGAACGTACGCGTTTCTCCCCTCGATGGCAATTTTCGTTAGGGCATTTACGGAAATATTTGGCGGGTGGCTATCGCTGTGCTGGCCCGGTTTGAAAGTATAGTCAGCAAAATAAATCATATCTTCGGTTTCGATTGTGTAGTGCATAGTGGTTTTTTCGCCCCACAATTTCCACGATACATTGGTTTCCGAGGTGGCTTCTATCTTGGCTGTTTTCCAGTCACGCGTCTTGGCGAGGGACGTGGTGGCGAGCAGCAACGTCAGCATCAGAAGCCTGAGCTTTTTCATTCAATTCAATTCCTTCGGAGAGGACACGGTTATCGCTTTCAACATCCTTACCCACCGCGCTGGCCGTTTATCATGAGGCGCGACAAGCCTGAACGGACCCCGGTTTGCGTCAATAGGGGCGCCGTCGACGGTGTCTGCCACAAGAATTTCTGAGTTCACAAAATCAGAGTCTAATTCAGCAAGAGAAAAAAGTACTCGATAGCCGTCCGAGGCTTCCGCGACCACGGAGGTGGTCATTAGCGGCCCGCGTAGCTGTTCGCCGTGAGGCGCACCTGCCCTTTTGAGCAACTCTTCCAGTAAAACGCCCTCGTAGGTTTCAGATTTTTTCTCGTGCGAGTTGGAAACGTGCAGAGTCGTTCGGGGCATGTTTTTTAAGTCTGCGGCTGTTAATGTCAATGGAGTGGAAACAGAACCACTGACCTTTAGCTGTGCGGTGGCAGTTGGAGTCTGGGCTGACCCTGTTTGTGGGCGTGGAAGGACAGCGAACGCAGCAAAGCAGGCAGAAATTAGGAGAGTCGGAGTCCGCCGAATAAGAACCACCATTGTGAGCCTCCGTCGTTGGGCGGGAAGATTGCTTTTACTTTTTTTCCAACATGATTTCCGTGGACTTAATCACCGCCGAAACCGTGTCGCCCACTTTGAGGTTCATCTCTTCGGCGCTTCGTCTGGTAATTACACTTTCGATGAGATTTTCTCCAACACGGACAACAACGTGGGCCATAACTCCGCCGAGTTGAAGTTCTGTAATTTTTCCTTCGAGCCTGTTGCGAGCAGATAGTGTCATAGGACGTAGCATAACCGCCCGCTCACGTTTGCGTCCACACGTTTTGGGTCAAGTCGAGAGGCCAGCCGGAAGAGACGATCCGTTTCCTCTGCGAATTACTACAATGAGTCACTCCTTCGCGCTCCGCGTGTTCCTCGCCACGCATACCATTGCTCCCACGACTCCGAACATCATTGAGAAAGGCAGGGCCTGGTTGGGGATCGCTCCAAGATTTTTACTTCCTAAACCTAGTGCGTACCCGAGACCCAGCCCCACGCCCATGCAAGCCAAGATGATGATCACGTTGAGCACTTTCCACTTCGCTCCCCGCCCGGTTGCGATGGCGAACCCCGTGCCCAACAACAACGCCGCCAACCAGAGTGCGGCCATGAACACCTCCTTCCGACGGGACGTGTAAGAGACATATAGCGTAACAGGCGACTTCCTCTTGGACCACTAACGCTGCGGGCATGTGGGAAGCAACACTGGGGACCGCTTGCCGAAAAATCCGAGCGGCGCGCGACTTGTAAGTGCATTTGTTTTCTTTATGGCCAAGAGATGGCCGCGCTTGCCCAAACGAGAACAGTTTTTGGACAATCGCCCTATCATATTGCCTGTGCTGTGGCGCTTCACTGCAAGAGCACAGTACACGAAAAACAGCGAAAATTCGTATTGCGCTAAACAGAAAACGCTAGTAGTTTCTTTTGCCATGCCATCTCTCCGGACGCCATGAATCCTCGTCGTGGATGACAGCGCCGCGGTGCGCGGCGCCATTTGCCAGTTCATCGACAAGGCCACTCCTTTCAAGGCGTGCTGCGAGGCTGAGGATGGCATCGCTGCCATCGAGAAAGCCAAAGAGCGCGCACCCGCGCTGGTGATTCTAGACCTGAGCATGCCGAGGATGAATGGAGTGGAGACAGCATCGGTTCTGCGCGACATGCTGCCTGGGACGAAGATCGTGGGCTTCACCACATTCGACGAAGAGTTCCGTAGGTCGCTTCTCGCAACCGCCGCCTTCGATATGATCCTATCCAAGCACGAGGGCCTCGCGAAGTTGGCGGAGGTGATCTGCGCGCTGCTGCCCGCCCCCGCCCCCCAATAATTCCGAGAGGATATGACGCCATCCCGAAAGGAACATGCCTGGTTGGCGCGGTTCAGGGGAAGCGGCATTAACATGGCGGGTGACGGAGAAAATCTCAAGCGGAACGCGATAGTTACATGAGACCGCTTTGCCTGGCGAGTTTTAATGCTTCGATAGCCGCCCCTCGGGCGCCCGCCGTATCGCCATTCGGCATAACGTAGATGGGGACGCCAGCTTGCTCCTCGCGCTGGGGAGGCATGCCGACGCGGATCTGTTCCAGGAACCAGTTTTGGAACTCCTGGCTCGCCTCGAGGGCTCCGCCGCCGACGATTAAAGCATCCGGGTCGAAGGTATTCACCATTTCGTCAAAAAAGAGGCCCAGGGCGTGAGCCTGAACGCGGAAAATCTCCTTGCACATGGGATCCGCCTTGTCCGCGAGCCCGCGTACTTGCTTGGCAGCCTGGTGGCGATCCATTTTGGCGAGATCGTGTCCGGTGTATCGCGGCAAAAAATACGGCAACAGATTTCTTTCGATTGCGGTGAGAGAACAAAGGGACTCGAGGTCCCCTGTCCGCCCACAATTGCATTCCGGTTTCATGCCATCGATACCGGCGATACTTTGATACGGAAGCAACACGTGGCCTAGTTCTCCGCCAAACCCGTTTTTGCCTTTCACGACGCTGCCATCGAGAATGATGCCGCCGCCATTGCCGGTGCCGATGATGGTCGAAACCGAGGTCTCCCGGCTGTTCGCACCAAAGATGGTGTAGTGACCCCAGAGCGCCGCTGCATTTCCGTCGTTCAAATAGGAGACCGGTATACCCAGTTTGTGCGCCAGACCCTCGCGAATATCGAAGCCTGCCCACTGCGGGTGAACAAAGTTCGTGGAGCCCCGAGCGCTGAGCAGGCCAGCGGAACTGGCAGGACCCGGAGTATCCAGGCCGACAGCTACGACGTCCGCGAGCAGCACACCGGCCCGTTCGACAGCGACCTTGAGACCGTCGGCAATCTGAGCGAGGCAGACGTCAGGGCCTTGCCTTGCAAGCGCAGGATGCTCGCACAGATTGGCGATAAGGAATTCTTCCTGCTGGTCTACGATTGTATAGTTGACCGCGGTCCCGCCGAGATCTACTCCGGCCACAACTGGCACGTTGTTTCCCCTCAACTGGTCGATTTGTGACCGGCCCAGCGTAGCAGAATCGGGAAGCATCGGCGAATGGCATAGGAGCGGCGGACCATGGGCATGTCAAACAAGCGCACGGTATGACTCAATGGAGAGAACGAAATATGGCGATTCGGTCCATTTCTAACTTTTCATAGACTTTCAACCACGGCTCTTCGGCGACGATTCGCGTGCAGGGGCCAAATGTACAGATTCGAATCTCGCGACGGAGGGCTTCCTGTCGCAGCGAATTCAGAACGGCTCGTAAAATTGTGCCGGTGAAAGGCGTATACAAATAAAAGACCGTGCCGCCGGACAAATCCGACTCGCGAACGTCCCGCTGGATAAACGTTACATTGTTCAGGTTCAGCGCCTGAGCGCTATCCCGGGCGCAATCGACATAAGCGGCCTCAAGCTCAATCCCAATGCAGCGAGTGCCTGTACAAATGGAGACCAGCAACGGAACGTGACCAAGCCCGGAGCCAAGATCGATGAGCAAGTCTCGCTCCGTGAGCGCGATGCGATCGAGGAGATCAAAGATATGGCGCGCCGGGGTGGGCTGATAGAACACCATCTCGGCTGGCAACTGGACAACCTCGACGGACGGCCTTCGGAACTGCAAGACCCCGCTGATCAGGTCGTCCAAATAGTCATAGCTTTCGCCGTTTGCGAGATTAACCTCAGTCGTAGTCCGGCCTGATTCGGGCACCCATCGAAGTAGACTATCCGGCCCTGTACCCCGCTGAATATCGTGACGGATGGCTTGGTAGAGTTTGAAATTCGCAGACTCCAGCTTGGCGTAAATCGCTCTCGCTTGGAGATAGAGTGCCGCTTCGATGGACTCCGGGACGACGTCCGATATTTGGCCATCCGAGACGTGGGCATCCAAGTGGTCAAGTGCTTCGATGCGCCGGCGCAGACGGTGCGGTTCGTCCAGTGAAGGATCCTGTTCGAGTTCGCCGATGAGGTTCTGCAGCGCTTTCACTATTCTTGTGGCGCTCTCTTCGTCAAATTGGCGACGGCAATGATGGTGTCAGGCAATTCTCGTCGAGTTCACAGTAGCACACAGTCCCAAATGTGGGTCTCCTTTCGACGCACATTGCCGTTGCGCCGGGGATGCCGGCGCCTTCAGTGCGTAACGCGTTTTGCAATTGGTTATTGGGGACAGGGTACGGCTGACTGCGGCAGGGCGGTAGTGTTTGGATAGCTAAACGCGCCGCCGATGGCATTCGAAGTGGCCCCCATTTCAAACCAAGGCAACAGGGCTTCGGTCTGGGGGTGATACGCAAAGACTTCCCGGCCCTCCTTAAGGGTTATGTTCACGGTGGCGTTCGGCAATACCTCGACTGGATCGCCGGTTTCGAGGTTGCCTTGGCACACCTTGGAAGTGGGCGGCTGGCCGGGGAACTGCCAACGTGGCACTGCAGTGTTTCCAAAGGGGTCGTTGAGGGCTTCCGAAGTTTCGTGCGAGAGCGCGGTGACGTCCTGGAATCCGGGGCCAAACAATCCCGGAGAGATCCAGCTGGAGAAGGCGAAAATCCAGCGTGGTTCAGGCGTCTGGGAGTTATCGAAAATGTAGGTGTGGAAACCGAGCACCAGGCCGGGAAGCATTTTCCCAGTGTTGTCGATCGAAAACAGATACGTGTTAGGCCAGGCTTGCATGTTGAAGGCATCCGTCGTGAAGTTATTGGCGTTAATGTCGTTCACGGCCTGGTTGAAAAAGAGGGCATTGAACAGCAAGTCCAGCAACTCGATGAACTGCGTGCCGTCAGGGGCGTGGCCAACAAAGTAAGATTGGACCGTGATGATGCTTCCGTCCGGCAACTGCACCTGGACGTGCCGCGGAATGGTGATGGTGACGCGGTTGACGACACTGGGGTCCAAGATGGTGTGCCAGTTTTCTCCCATGGTGTTGAAGAATTCCGCGCGCTGAACCGCGTCGCCGAACTGGATGTGGTGGCCCGAGGTGTAGTCTGCCTCCTCGAAATTCGGAGAATCCGTAAAGAGGTCTTCGAAGCTGAATGGGACGCTGGCGGAAAAGCCCGCAGGTACATTGAGAAGATTGAGCGAAACCGTGGTGATCTTCGCCGGAATCTCCGTCTTCCCGCCGAGGAGAGGATCATTTCCGATCATAATGTACGGGAAGACATTGCCGACAGAAGGGCCTCCCTGGGCGGCAAAGGCGCCTGCAAAGGTGGGTACCGTGAGAAGACCAGGAATGTTTCCGCCAGGGTTGCGGGGAATGCCCCCGGAGTGGCTGGCGTTGTTTCCCGCCGCACCATTTGGGCCTGCGGCTGTGCTGGGAGCGCCATTGCCTGCCATGAAGACTTCTCTGGAAGTTGTCGCGTTCGGGGGGAACATCAGGAGGAGTCCTGAAGCCGCCGAATTTGACGCCGGCGCCGAGCTCAACGCGATAGGAGCTGCTTTTGTGTAGCCTGGAGTGGCTTGTGTAGAGAACGGAGAAGGTTCACTTGTAGCGGTCTGGCCAGCGGCCCTTATGGCGCAGCAAGCTAACAAAACCGATCCCAAAAACAGGGCCGTAAATCGAGGCGAATTTGGCATTGATTTTCTCCTGAAACCACTTAGAACTTGGGGAGCTAGCGGACAATACACTCGCTGGGGTATGGCCGCAACCACTTCCGTGTAAAGAAAAAGTAAATTTCTGTCTTGGGTTTCTTCGATCCTCTACGAAAGCCAGCCGAGCAGTGGAATCGGGCGGAGCGCGGCACCCGGCCGCCCACCGGACGAGCAAGATAATTGATTTCGCCGTTCTTTATTTCCCGCTGAGCCTTTTGCTGTAAAGGCTCAAAATATCTTGCGTGGATTGGACACTTTTTGCGGTCGCTATTTTTCGGACAACGCTGAGTTTTAGGCCCCCATAGTCAGGGAGCCGCGAATCGTTCATCTCGATCAGGTAGAACCCCGGTTTGCCTGGGTTCTGGGTGTCGGGGACACAGTAGAACACTTGCAGAGCTATGCGGATGTAGCGGCTGGCATACAGCTGCTCATTGGCAACCACATATTTGATGACCCCCACTCCTTTCGGAAACATGGACACGCGATTTACGCGGATCGTGGATCCCTGACCAAAATCGATGTTTTCCCAGTAGAAGAAGTCCATCGCGCCGGGGAGTTTTCCATCGGGATATTCGAGAATGTGTTGATAGATGCCGCCGGACTGGTCCTTCGGCAGGTAGTAGGAAGAGTTCAGCATAGATTGCATGTTCTCGTAGAGGTTGAAGGGCTTGTCGCGGTCGGTGTAGCTGCCAAAAGCCTTTAGGCCGCCGGAGATGTAGGTTGTGACGACTTCGAAAAGACGCTGGCGGGCGAACTTGTTGACCTCGTCGTATTTATCGATGGAGTTCCAATTGATCCGCTTCTGCAGGGCCAGCACGTCAAAGACCTGGAGATCGCAGTCGTTGGGCTTGCACTTCTGCAGTGCGTCGATATCCTTGCGGCTGAAGGCGATACGGTCAAAGTCGGAAAGTTTGGGGGGCGAACCAAGTTCGTTGAACGCTTGTACGTCGAGGTATACCTTATCTTCCAGAAGGCTCTTCACGTCGCGGAAGGAATCCGCAAAACGCTCGACCGTGGTGTTGATGTAGACCCCGCCAAACACCAGCATGCCGTACTTCTTGTCACCGGATTCGAGGACCTTGGTCACCACTTGGCCTTGATCCATCTTCTGAATATCACTGTCAGACAACCCGACCCTAGTCTTAAAGAAGGTCTCCGGCTGTCGTTGGGCAAAAGCGATAGTGGTGCCAAAGCTCAGTCCGAGTGAGAGGACACCAGCCGCGAGAAGTTTGCTGCACATTGTTGTAACTCCCATTCTTTTCGTTATTGCTTTGGCTGCACATCCGCTTTGTCTGCAACAAGCCGCAATCGTATGTTCGTCTCACTTGCTCGCAGGATTGAAAAGAGCTTTTCATCGGCCCTCTGCCGAACGTCTTCCATGTGAAGGTACAACGACGAGAACCGCTATGCTGAGTATAGATGCCCGACTTTCTCGATGAGGTGCAGATTATTTTCCTGGCACGGGATTGCGTGCAAGCTCTCATCGTTTGGCGAACTGTTAGGGCGACTTGGCGGTGCCCTTGAACTAGCCGGACGATGATTGAGGTGTGGACGAAGTGGAATGGGGATGTCTACACAGAGGGCGCGGAGAAGAGGGAGTCAAGGGCTGCTACCTGGCAGCACAATGTGTGCTTGCAATTCAGGGCGGTTGGTGGGAGTTTTACAGCCATGGATACACAACTGAATCGGCGTCATTTTTTGCTGGGGGCGGAGGCGCTCGTGCTGGCGGGCTTGCTGAACCGCGCTTACGCGCATGTTTCGCCGGAAGAAGTGGCGAGCGACGAGAACTACTGGAAGAGCATTCGCGACGCGTACGGCCATGATCCGACGATCCTTAATCTTAACAATGGCGGGGTTGCGCCGGCGCCGGCCGCGGTGCTGGAGGCGGAGATCGAAGCGATACGCTATAGCAACCAACTGCCGAGCTACCGCATGTGGCACGACTTGGAACCCAAGATCGAAGATGTGCGGACGCGCCTTGCGCGGATGTGGAGCGCCGATCCGGAATGTATTGCGATCACGCGGAACGCGAGCGAATCGCTGCAAATCGCGCAGTTTGGGCTGGACCTCGCGCCGGGCGACGAAGTTCTGACGACCAGCCAGGACTATCCGCGAATGATCACCACGTGGCAGCAGCGGGAGCGCCGGGAAAAGATTGTGCTCAAACAGGTGGACTTCGCGGTGCCGGTCACAAATAGCGCGGATTTGGTGCGCTTATTCGAACAGGGAATCACGCCGCGCACGCGAGTCATACATGTGTCGCAAGTGGGGTTTATGACGGGGCAGATTTTTCCCGTGAGAGAGATTTGTGCGCTGGCGCGGCGGCGGGGCATCACCAGCATCGTGGATGGAGCGCACGCTTTTGCGCACGTGCCGTTCCAGTTTTCGGATTTGGATTGCGATTTCTACGGCGCCAGTTTGCACAAGTGGCTGTCGGCGCCGATTGGTACCGGCATGTTGTATGTGCGAAAGGACCGCATCGAAAAACACTGGGCGCTGATGGCCGCGCCGCCGTCGATGGACAAGAATATCCGCAAGTTTGAAGAAATCGGGACGCACCCGGCGGCCATGCACAATGCCACACTGCAGGCGCTGGAGTTTCATGAGCAGATTGGGGCCGAGCGAAAATTTGAGCGGCTCAGGTATTTGAAGAATCGCTGGGGAGAACGGTTGAGCAAAGTTTCTGGAGCCAAGATGCTAGTGAACCTGGATGCCAGCCAGTCTGGGGCGTTTGGCACGATTCACTTCGATACGATCGAGCCGGGGAAGCTTGGCGAGGCGCTGCTGAGCAAGTACCACATTTTTGTTACGCCTATCACCGGACCAGGGATCAACGGGATTCGGGTCAGCGCGAATGTTTATACTTCGACGGCGGAGATCGATCGGTTCTGCGAGGCGGTTGAAGCTGTTGTGCCTCGGGCGTAGAGTTGACGAAGCGGACAAAATGCAGTTCGGAATTCTGGAGAGATGACACGGGGAACAAATAGCTGAGAGATAGGAAGAACTCTGAACCCTTTAGCCAAGACCTGTCCTGATGGCCAGATAACGGACTGACCTCTTTGGGGATTGTGCCCTCCTGCGTATCGGATAATCTATATTCGACAGAATCGAAATTTCGATGATAAGGCGAAGGGAGTTCTGCATCCAAATTCGCCCGAAAAGCAACCAACCAGGAGGCGGGCGGCGTCATCCAAGGGATTTATGGAAGCACGGGCCTGGGCGGCTTGACCGAATGAAGCCCTGCGGGAACCTGGGAGATGGCTTGTGGGAAGAAAGATAGAAGGCATCGAGGGGCCAGCGTGAACTCCAGGAAAAAGAGCTTCGAACACAGAGCTGCGGGCCGAAAGGTCTGGAGGGCGGTGTTTGAGCGCCGGGGCGTTCTCGGTCGCGGAAGCTCACTTTGGATAGGCCTAAGCATGCTGCTGATTTGCGGGACTCCGGCGGTTGCTCAGCCTCAAGGGACATCTAGTGGAATAACAGCGGAGCGTAGTTTAACTGACACGACGGGAGCGGGGGCGGCTGCCCTTAAGCAGGAACCGGGCCAGGAATTGACGGGAAGTGTTGGCGGAGCCGTTGTGGATCAGACGGGTGCACCAGTTGTCGGAGCTCATGTGAGGATCTCCCGTGAAGATGCCTCGCTAAGCCAAGAGGCAGTGTCGGATAGCGATGGGCGGTATTCGTTTGCCGCCATCGCCCCCGGGCCATTCCAGTTGACGGCAATGTCTGCGGGCTTTGCGACGGCCACCATGTCTGGAACGTTGCACTCGGGGGAAAGCTACGGTGCGCCGCCGATTGCGCTGGTTGTTGCCAGCACTTCGACCGAGGTGCGGGTCGCGATGTCACGGACTGAGCTGGCAGAGGCGGAGATTAAGGACGAAGAGAAGCAGCGTGTCCTTGGAGTCGTTCCCAATTTCTATGTGACGTATGACCCTGCGGCATTTCCTCTGAGCCGGAAGCAAAAGTTCGAACTGGCGTGGAAGGCGACGGTGGATCCAGTCAACTTTGGGCTAACGGGAGCGGTTGCGGGGATTGAGCAGGCGACAGATACTTTCAATGGATATGGACAGGGTGCGCAGGGCTATGGAAAGCGCTACGGCGCGGCGTATGGCGATTTTGTAACAAGCACGATTATCGGAAGCGCACTGCTACCATCCCTGTTGAAACAGGATCCGCGCTATTTTTACAAAGGAACTGGCACCAAGCGATCGCGGATTCTTTATGCGATCGCCAATTCGGTGATTTGCAAGGGCGACAATGGAAAGTGGCAGCCAAATTACTCGAGTATCCTGGGTGGCCTCGCCTCAGGAGGCATCTCGAATCTCTACTATCCAGCGTCGGATCGTAATGACGCGGCATTGACATTCGAAAACGCGCTCATCGGAATTGGTACTTCGGCCGCCGCTAATCTTCTGCAAGAGTTTGTGATCCGCAGGCTGACACCGCACGCTCCGAGTTACGCACCAGCCACACCTTAAAGTGCGATAGGCACGAGATCAATAAACATCTCTAGAGGAATTTTCACAGGGAAGCGTGGAGGCGCGCGAACAAAGGCTGGAGTGTGGATTTAGCGGAATGGGGACTCTTACACGAAGGACACGGAGAGCACGGGGATTTGTTTTGCGGGGTAGAAGAGATAGGAATGCTCAGGCGCGGGCGGCGGAGGATTGTTCGAGGACGCGGCCGTAGTAAGCTTCGTAGGCGGGGATGACGTCGTTGGAGCAGAATTTTTTCTTGGCGTTGATGCGAGCGATTTGGCCCATTTCGCGGCCGCGGTCGGCGCGGGAGAGAATTTCGATGGCATAGGCGGCGGCGGACTTTACGTCGCCGGGTTCCACTAAATAACCATCCACGCCGTGCTCGACGACTTCAGGGACGCCGCCGACGTTTGTGGCGATGACGGGGACTTCGCAGGCCATGGCCTCGAGGGCGGCCAGGCCGAAGGATTCGAGTTGCGAGGGCATCAGGAAGAGATCGGCCACCGCGAGTTTTTCGTAGACACCGTTTTGTTTCCCTAGAAAAATTACATCTTTTTGCAGGCGTTTTTTGCGGACTAGATATTCCGCAGCGCCGCGGTCCGGGCCATCGCCGATGAGGACGAGTTTGGCGGGCATTTTGGCACGGACTATGGCGAAAATTTCGACGACATCCGTGAGGCGTTTTACGGGGCGGAAATTCGAGAGGTGCATGAGGATGGGTTCGCCGTTGGGCGCCCATTGTTCGCGCAGGCCGGGCTGCGGTTTGCGTGTGTATAGGTCGCAGTTCACAAAATTGGGAATGACCTCGATGGGGCGTTTGATATCGAAATCTTTGAGAGTTTGATTCAGGAGGTATTGGGAGATGGCGGTGACGCCGTCGCTCTGCTCGATGGAAAAGCGGGTGATGGGAAGATAGCTGCGGTTGGTGCCGACCAGAGTGATGTCCGTGCCGTGAAGCGTGGTGATGAAGGGGAGACGGCGAGGGGCAGCCATGGAACGGGCCAGTAGCGCGCTTACGGAGTGGGGAATGGCGTAGTGGACGTGGAGGAGGTCGAGCGATTCGGCCTCGAAAACTTCGAGCATCTTCGTAGCGAGAGCGAGCGTGTAGGGCGGATGGTCGAAAAGCGGGTAGCTTGCGACTTCGACCTCATGAAAGTGGATGTGCGGATCGTTGGGATTCATGCGAATGGGCGGAGCGTAGCTGATGAAATGGATGTCGTGGCCGCGGGCGGCGAGTTCCTGGCCTAGCTCGGTGGCGACGACACCGGAGCCGCCGTAAGTGGGATAGCACGTGATGCCGATTTTCATAAAAGAGGATCTCCGGTGTCCTCAGTTGTTAATCGCGAGCAGATAGGGCAGCATTCTATCCGCATTGTACGGCCTCGAGGGCTTAGAGATTTTTAACGCACGCCGACTTGAACAGGCTCTAGCTTTGGCTACAAAGGCACTCCTTTAGACGCGGGAGGTAGCAAAACCGTGACACGACTGGCCGGGAAGGTGGCTCTGATTACGGGAGGGGGAACGGGGATTGGGCGGGCGATCGCGTTGGCGTTTGCCCAGGAAGGGGCAAAAGTTGCGGTGGCGGGACGGCGCAAGGAGAAGGTTGCAGAGACTTTGCGAGAGTTGGAAAAGCAAGGTGGCACAGGGTTGGCCATCGCTTGCGATGTGTCGAAGGCAAAGGATGTTGAGCGCGCGGTGGGCGAGACGGCGAAGGCGTTTGGAAAATTGAATGTGCTGGTGAACAACGCCGGGGTTTTGCACGCATCGACGATTGAAGGCATTACTGAAGAGCAGTGGGACAAGCTGATGACGATAAATTTGAAAGGGCCGTTCATGATGTGCCGAGCGGCGCTGCCGGAGTTTCGCAAGGCGGGCGGCGGAGCGATTGTAAATGTTGGGTCGGTGCTTGGGCTGGTGGCGATGAAGGACCGCGCGGCGTACTGCGCTTCGAAAGGCGGAGTGACTTTGCTGACGAAGGCGATGGCGCTGGATCACGCGCATGAAAATGTGCGGTCGAACTGCATTTGTCCGTCGATCGTGGAGACGGAGCTGGTGCGGGGACTCTTCGCGGCTTCCGAGGAAGGAAAGGCTTTGCGCAAGGCGAGGATCGCGCAGATTCCATTGGGACGGATGGGGCGTCCCGAGGATGTGGCGGAAATGGCCGTGTTTTTGGCGTCAGAGGAATCGAGTTGGTTGACGGGCGCAGCGATTCCACTGGATGGCGGACTTTCGGCGTACTGAGAGGAGCTTCACGATTCCATGAAGTCAGAATTGTTGAATGACTTGAAGAAATATGAAGCATCGCTTCGCCGGAGGACAAACGATAACGGGGCGACTTCGCTGCTGGGCCTTTCACTGGAGAGCTTGGAGAAGGGGCGCGTGGTCTTCAGCATGAAAATCAAGCCTAGGCACAAGCAGCTTCACGGAGTGGTGCATGGAGGAGTTTTGGCGACGGTGGCGGATACCGTAGCGGCTATTGCGGCTTATACGACTGTGCCGAAAGGAACGCAGATCGCTACCGTGGAGATGAAGATAAATTTCCTGGAGGCCGTGCCGGGAGGGAAAATCAAGGCAGAAGGGCGCGTTTTACGGACCGGACGGAATTTCGTGGTAACGGAATGCGAGATCTATAAAGACGACGGCAAAATGGCTGCCAAGGCCCTGCTCACATTTGGGGCGGCCCGCGGACACTCGATTAGCCCGCGGTGAGAGTTCGATGCGCGATACAGCAGCTAAGAAGTTGAAGGTTCAAAGATAAAAACTGGACCGGAAGAGCTGAAGAGACTATTCGTCGCCGCCAGCCGCAGCTTCTTCCCCATCTTTGTGGACGTACTTAATAACGCGCTTGAAAATGAGCAGATTTGGACTGCCCTGGCGCGTGAGCTTGATGCAATCGCGATCGTACCACTCGACCGTACCGCGAAGCGCCTCGCCATTGTCGAGAACCACGACCATCGGCGTATGGCTTTGCATCTGCTTGACCCAGTAGAAGTTCTCGGCGTGGGTCATTTCCGGCGGCGCAGGTTTCTTGTTGGGTACGGGCCCGTTGTGCGGGATTCTCTGAGGCGGCTGCTCCTTCACGTCCGGAAATCCCGGGCGAAACATCCTGCGGTTCACCATGACTTCTCCTTGCAGCTAACGGTGGGGCGAGTTCAAATTGTGAGATGCATGCCCGAGGCGTTGGGTTACAGTCGGGGGCGAAAAAAATTAACGCAGTATAATGCTGAAACAGGCTGAAATAAAAAGGCTTACATTAGGAGCCGGGACGCAAAACACTATCACTCTGGTGCGAGAGATGCGGCGAGGGCGTCGAGGCCCAGCTGGCGATTCAGGTTGCGGCGAGCGCCAGTATGCAGCTCATCGAAACCGGAGATGGCGCGCATGACCCATTCTGAATCAATCGACTTGGCGAGCGCATCGAGCTCTTTTGCCAAAGGAATATTTCGCAGGACGGGTTGCTTCACTCCGGAAGTGAGTTCGAGGAGATCGGTGAGCAGCCCGTAGAACACGCCAATCTGATCTTCGAAAGAGGAGTCGCGGTCTTTGGCGAGGGCTGAGGTGGCGGCGAAGAGCTGAGCGAAGCCTTCGCCACGCGCGGCGCGCTCGAGGATACGAAGCGCATTGCGGCGGCGCTCGGAAGTTTCCGTGACATTCATTTCGATGGCCAAGCCGGGGCTGCCTTCGGCTAGTTGCGCGGCGAGTTTTAGATCTGGCGCCTTGCGATCAGTTTTTTCTTTGAGAATGTTTTCGACGTCGGGCTGCGAGAGCGGCGCGAAGTGAAATTGCAGGCAGCGAGAGACGATGGTCGGGAGCAGCGCGTAGGGCGAGGGCGCCGTCAAGATGAGCGTGGCGGAGCCGGGTGGTTCTTCCAGGATTTTCAAGAAAACGTTGGCAACGTCCCAGCGCATGGTCTCCGCGCCATCCAGAATAAAAACGCGGCGCCGGCCCATGGGTTGGAAGTACGCGGCGCGTTGAACGGCGCGAAGCTGGCCGATGCGCAGCATGGGCCGCGCCACGGGACTCTTCAAACGGACAGGATCGGGTACAAGGGCCCAGACGTCCGGGTGCGTTTGAAGGATGAGCGGGACGCGCTCTACCGTGGAGGCGTCGGCGCTTTCACCGCGTTCGGCGAGGCCTTGTTCGACTAACTTTTCAGGATCCGCGAGTAATGCGATGCGCTTGCAGGTTTCGCATTCGCCGCAGAAGTCGTCTTTCAAGCGTTCGCAATTGGCGGCTTGCGCAAACATGCGCGCCAGCGTGTACTTGCCGAGGCCGCGCGGGCCGCTGAAGAGGAGCGCATGAGGAACACGATCGCTGCGCAACGCGCCGCGAAGGGCGGTTACAATTCGTTCATTGCCGAGGAATTCGGAGAAGCCCATGTGTCAGCGGCCCTCCTTTGCGAGGGATGGCGATAAGACTTGCAAGACCGCCGCGAGAATTTCCGTGGCGATGTGTTTTTGAGGGCGCATGGCGGTGCGCGACTCGTCGAAGCAGGGAATTATGGCCCAGTTGGGCCTGCGTGAGAGTTGATCGTACATGGCGGCGGCATCTTCGAGATGGCGGAGGCTGGCTTCTTGCAAATCTTGCTTGTCCTTCGTGTAGCTGCGAGCGGACTTGCGAGCGACGAGTTGCTGGGCTTGGCGCGGAGGGACTTGAAGATAGAGCACCAGCGTTTCTCGCGGGAGATTGTAAATGTTGTATTCGAGATGCTCGATCCAGGAGATGAAGGCCGGGCGGTCCGCAGCAGAGGCGCGGGCGGTCTGATGGGCGAGATTCGAACCGATGTAGCGGTCGGCAAGCACGATCTTGCCTTCGTTCAGGGCCGCCTCGAGGCGAGGTTTGGCTTCGAAGCGATCGCCCGCGTAGAGCAGCGCGCTAAAGTGCGGGTCAACTGTTTCCAGAGCGCCAAAATCGCCGTTGAGGAATTGACCGACCATTTTTCCGAACCAGGAATCGTATTGGGGGAAGCCCGTCGAATAAACGACTTGGCCGCTCGCGACTAGAGCTTTTTCCAGCAGATCGACTTGCGTGCGCTTACCGCTGCCGTCGATTCCTTCGATGGCGATGAGTTTTCCTGGTGAAGTCATGTGCGAAGGCCAGTCTAACCGCAGACTCTCAACGCTGCAACGCCGTGCATGCTACGATTTAAATTTGGACATGGCGACGACATCGATTAGGGAAAACCTGCTGCGGTTGCGAGAACGCATTTTTGCCGCGGCTCGGCGAGCTGGACGCCGCGCTGAAGAGATAACTCTGATCGGAGTTTCTAAGACGCATCCGGCGGAAGCGATTCGCGAGGCTTTTGAAGCAGGGCTGCGGCACTTTGGAGAAAATCGCGTGCAGGAGTGGGAAGGGAAGCAGGGCGGTTTGCAGGACTTGAACGCTACCTGGCATCTGATCGGGCATTTGCAGAGTAACAAGGCGGCGAGGGCGGCGAAGCTCTTTCATGCGATCGATTCGGTGGATGATTTTGCGCTGGCACAACGGCTGGATCGCGCGCGCATCGAATCAAGTGCGCCCGGAAAGTTGCGCGTGCTAATCGAGGTACACATCGCGAAGGAGGAAGCGAAAAGCGGCGCAGAAGTAGAAGAACTTCCGGCATTGGTGGAAAAGGTCGCTGGCCTGCCCATGTTGGAGCTGGCAGGGCTGATGTGTATTCCGCCTTTCGCGGAGAATGTGGAGGAAGCAAGGCCGCATTTTAGACGGCTAAGGGAATTGCGTGACGATTTGGCGAAACAGCTAGGCCGCGCGCTGCCGGTGCTGTCGATGGGAATGTCGCACGACTTCGAAGTGGCGATCGAAGAAGGGGCGACCGAAGTTCGCGTTGGCACCGCGTTGTTCGGAACGCGCGGCACAGTGAGAGTTGCTCAATAAATTTCGAGGGGGAGTGGGATGAAGCTGTTTAGTCCGTTTCGAATTCGAGAGATCGAGCTGAAGAACCGGATCGTGGTTTCGCCGATGTGCGAATACTCGGCGAAGGACGGGCATCCGCAGGCTTGGCATCTCGTGCATTTGGGGAGCCGAGCCATTGGAGGAGCGAGCCTGGTATTTACTGAGGCAAGCGCCGTAGAAGAGCGCGGAAGAATTTCGTCGGTAGACACTGGGATTTACGAAGATGCGCACGTTGCATCGTGGCGCCCGATTGCCGAGTTTATTCGAACGCACGGCGCCGCGCCGGGGATGCAGCTTGCGCATGCCGGCAGGAAAGCGAGCACGATGCCTCCATGGACTGGAGGGAAGCCAATCTCAGTGCAGGATGGCGGATGGGAGCCGGTTGGGCCAAGCGCGCTGGCATTTGACACCGGCTATACCGTGCCGCACGGATTATCCACCGGCGAGATTTCAGAAATTGTTGCGGCGTTTCGGAAGTCCGCGGAGCGTGCGCTGGCGGCTGGCTTTGAAGTACTCGAAATTCATGCCGCGCACGGGTATCTGCTGCACCAATTTTTGTCGCCGCTTTCGAATGTGCGGACGGACGAGTATGGCGGCAAATTTGAAAACCGGGTTCATATTGTGAAACAAGTCGTTCGAACGGTGCGGGAGGTCTGGCCGCAGAGGTTGCCACTTTTGGTGCGCGTTTCGGCGACCGATTGGAAAGAAGGCGGCTGGGATTTGGCTCAGACCATCGCACTAGCGCAGCAGTTGAAGCCGATGGGAGTGGATTTGATCGACGTCTCGAGCGGAGGAGCCGTGCCTGGAGTGAATATACCTTTGGGACCGGGATACCAGACCGGATTCGCGGAAGCGATTCGCAAGGAGGCGGGGATCGCAACGGGCGCCGTTGGGATGATCAGCGAGCCCGTGCAAGCGGAGACGATTCTGGCGACCGAGCAGGCTGATCTGGTTTTTCTTGCGCGAGAAATGCTCCGCGATCCTTATTGGCCACGGCGAGCGGCGAAGGCGCTGGATGTAAAGATCAAAGCTCCGGTGCAATATGAACGGGCTTGGTGAGCGCACGATGTTTGCGGAAATCGCCCAGAACCTTGCGTCTGGCACGGTTTCGTTTGCGGTTCGCGTGCAGCCGCGCGCAAGCAAAGACGAAATCGTTGGTGTGATGGACGGCGCTCTGAAAATCCGCTTGCAGGCGCCGGCGGTGGAAAACCGTGCGAACGAGGCGCTCGTCGAATTTCTCGCCCATCTTTTGAAAACACCCAAGTCGGCTGTTAGAATTCTTGGCGGTGAGCGCAGCCGCACCAAACGCGTCGAAATTCGCGGCGTAACGAAACAGCAAGTGCTGCGGCTACTGGCTCACGACGCATAAAAATCGCCTTTCAGAAACTCGGCGTAAGTAAGGACGTCTTCCAAATATGAGCGCTGATATCAACGGGATACAGAGCGACTTGCGGGCCGCGAAGCTGGCTGGCTGGCTGTTTTACGATTTTCGCGGGCGCGACCCGATTGCCCAAGGGATTTTGCAGCTTCCTCCGGGAATGCGCACTCGGCGCTGGTACTACTTCGTGCCCGCGAAGGGGACGCCCCGGAAATTGGTGCACAAGATCGAGACGGAATCGCTTGCGGCGTTGCCGGGCGACACGCTGTTCTATGCGGGGCAAGAGGAACTAAGAAAGAATCTCGCGAAACTTTTGGGACGCGCGAAGAATGTCGCGATGCAATATTCGCCGAAAAATGCCATCCCTTATGTGGCGATGGTGGACGCGGGGACGGTGGAACTTGTGCGCAGCACCGGCGTGAAAGTCATGAGTTCCGCCGATCTGGTGCAAAAATATGAAGCGTGTTGGAGCCAGGCGCAGCTGGAATCTCACTTGGCTGCAGGCGCGGTGATTGACCGTGTGGTGCGAGAGGCTTTTCAGCTTGCGGCGAAAAACGTACGCGAGAAGAAGACGTTTACGGAATACGATTTAAAACAGTGGATTCTGAAGGAGTTCGAATCGGCAGGCATCGCCGTGGACCAGGGGCCGGACATTGCCGTCGGCCCGCACGCGAGCGATCCGCACTACGGTCCCACCCCAGAAACGGCCTCGCCCATTCGCGAAGGAGATTTGTTGCTGCTGGATGTGTGGGGGAAAACGAAGACCGCGGGCAGCGTTTACTACGACATCACATGGGTCGGGTATCTCGGCGCAAAAGTGCCGGAAAAAATGGCGAAGATTTTTGGAATCGTCCGCGAGGCGCGAGACAAAGCCATCGAGTTGATTCAGTCGAGCGTCGCTACAGGGAAGCCCCTGCAAGGGTGGCAGGTGGATAAGGCGGCGCGCAAGGTGATCGAAAAAGCGGGTTATGGCAAATATTTCTTTCATCGCACGGGCCACAATATCGGGCAGACGGTACACGGTAATGGCGTAAACATGGACGGACTGGAGACGCACGACGTCCGCCATCTAATTCCGAGGACTTGCAATTCGATCGAGCCGGGAATCTATTTGACGGAGTTTGGAATTCGCAGCGAAGTGAACATGTATATCGGAGAAAAAGAAGCGCGTGTTACCGGAGCGGTGCAGAAAGAGATTTTGGCGCTGCTGGCGTAGACGAAGCTCGCAGCCATAAACGAGCACACAGGAAGAAAAATGCCCGACGAAATGACAACGGACGCGGCGGCCGTCGCGACAACCCCCGAGCATTCCGCGACGACCCCTGCTCATCCTCAGAGGAGTGAAGCGCTGGCATTTGCCATTGGCGTGGCGGGATGGCTCGTGCCCGGACTGGGGCATGCCTTGCAAAAAATGTGGGGCCGGGCCATTGGGTGTTTCCTAACCGTGGGAGCGCTCGTTTTTCTGGGTGTCGGGATGCGCGGCAACCTATTCAGTTCAGAAGGCGGCGACGCTTTCGGAATGCTGGGCTATGTGGCCGATCTTGGCACAGGATCTTTTTATTTCGCGGCGAGGGCGCTCGAAACGAAAGGCTCGGATGTCGCGCACGCCGAAGGCGACTATGGGACGCGATTTCTTGCAGCAGCCGGGGTTCTGAACCTGTTGGCGGCACTGCACGCGTATGAAGCCGCGCGAGGCCGCAAGGCGTGATCACCGCGATTGTGTTTCACCTCAGCCATTTTCAGGCCATGACGCTGTTTGCGCTGCTCATCTCGATCGCATTTGGATTTTTGAGCCGGCGCCGGACAAGCGAGCGGGTGAAATACATCATCTGGTCGCTGTTTCTCTTTCTTCTGATTGGCGTGGGAATTGGCTGGGCGATGTATCCGTTTTCGCGCTGATAACGCCTGGTAACAGAACATAACTGTTGCCGTTTCATTGACAGAAATTTTGCGCGAATGCTATTGTCAAAGAACGGGCCGAGGTAGCTCAGTGGTAGAGCAGCCGATTCGTAATCGGCAGGTCGCGAGTTCAACTCTCGCCCTCGGCTCCAGAATCTTCTAACTTCCTTATTTTCAATTGCTTTGCCCAACTAGTTCATTGATTCACGCCGCTGGCTAGTATTCCGCCGTCTACGGCGAGAACGGATCCCGTGGTGTAACTGGCCGCGTCGGAGGCGAGGTAGACGGCGGCTCCAGCGAGCTCCTCGACCTGTCCAAAGCGTTTCATGGGGGTGCGCATGAGCCATTCGTTGCCACGGGGCGTGCCGTCAAGCAGTTTCTCATTCAGAGCGGTGCGGAAGACGCCGGGTGCGATGGCGTTGACGCAAATGCCGCGCGGCGCCCATTCGATGGCGAGCGATTGCGTCAGTGAAGCTACGGCGGCTTTGCTGGCGGAGTAGGCAGCTACTTCGAGCATGCCGAGGAATGAGCCTATCGACGCGATGTTGATGATCCTTCCGTAGCGACGCTCGGCCATGTGCCGGCCAAAAATCTGGCACGCGCGCAAGATGCCTGTGAGATTTGTTTCGAGAATGTCGTTCCAGTCTTTTTCGGAAAAATCGATCGTGGGGGCGCGCTTGGTGCGACCGGCGGAGTTCACGAGGATATCGACTTTGCCGAAAGTTTTTACGGCGGCATCGAGCACGTGTTGGAGCGAAGCGCGGTCGGTCACGTCGGAAGTGGCGCGCAGGGAACGTCGGCCCAGCGCCTCGATTTCACGGGCGGTGGCCTCGACTTGCTCGAGGCGCCGCGATGTGGGAGCGACGTCGGCGCCAGCTTCGGCCAGGCCGAGGGCGATCGCTCGGCCGATGCCGGAGGTGCCCCCGACGACCACCGCGGATTTGCCTTTCAAATCGAGCTTGCTGTATCCCATGTTGTCCGTCTCCACGTAAGGATTCCTGTTCGAAGCCTGTGCGTGGCACATAAATAGCGCGCCGCTTCGATCGAGCTACCAGTTGAACATCGTTCCGTCCAGTTTTCGATTTACCGGCAAATACGCGCGTTCGTAGGGAAATGTTGCAGCTAGCTTCTCGTCATAATCGACACCAAGTCCAGGCGCGTCACCCGGATGCAGGAAGCCATCGCTGAAGGAATAAGAGTGCGGGAACACTTCGTCGGTTTCCTTGCTGTGGAGCATGTATTCCTGGATCCCAAAATTGTTGACGGAAATGTCGAAGTGAAGGGCGGCGGCGAGGGAAACCGGCGACAAGTCCGTAGCGCCGTGGCACGCGGTGAGGACGTGATAAATCTCCGCGAGCGACGCAACTTTCTTCAGGTGCGTGATGCCGCCGCTGTGGACCGTGGCCATGCGGATGTAGTCGATCAATTGTTCTGTGATGAGGGTGGTGGCGTCCCAAATGGTGTTGAAAACTTCCCCGAGCGCGAGCGGCGTGGTGGTGTGCTGGCGGACGATGCGAAAGCCTTCCTGAAGTTCCGCAGTGACGGCATCTTCGAGCCAGAAAAGGTGATAGGGCTCGAGGCTTTTGCCCAGCCGCGCGGCTTCGATGGGCGTCAGGCGGTGATGCGCATCGTGGAGAAGGTGAACGTCATCGCCGTATTTAACTCGAAGCAATTCGAAGAGCTTCGGAACATGGAGCAGATATTTCTCAGTGGACCATATATTCTCCGGGGGAAGCCCCTTTTCGGCCGGCTCGTAATAAAATTTTCCTTTCGAGACGCCGTAGGTTGAAGGAATTCCGGGGATTCCCGATTGCGCGCGAATCGCGCGATAGCCCAAGCTCACAAATTTGCCGACTTCGTCGATGGTTTCCTCGATGTCGCGGCCGTTGGCGTGGCCATAGACCATGACGCCGTTCCGGCTCTTTCCGCCGAGGAGGTTGTAAGCCGGAGTATTGAGGGCTTTGCCTTTGATGTCCAAGAGAGCGATGTCGATGGCGCCGATGGCGGCCATGGTCACGGGGCCGCGGCGCCAGTAAGCGCCGCGATAGAAATATTGCCATGCGTCTTCGGATTGAAAGGGATCGCGGCCGATGAGGCAGGGAATCAGATGCTCCGAGAGATAAGATGCGACGGCCAGCTCACGGCCGTTCAGCGTGGCATCGCCGAGGCCGTAGATGCCCTGGTCGGTGTAGACCTTGAGCGTGACGAAATTCCTGCCCGGGCATGTGATCAATACCTTTGCGTCGGTTATTTTCACCGATCCTCCTCAAGTTGTATGCAATGTTTCCCGTCCAGGCATTGCTGCTCTCCATCGCACTCACCAACGACCCGAACGGAAAATCTCATATTCGGCGGACCAGGCCTTCATCCGTAGCTTTCGTGTTGCGCACGAGCAGCAGCACGAGAATCATACCGATGAACGGGATTAGGCCCGCAATAATCATGAGCGGGTCGAACAAGTGTGTCCCCGTCGCAACACGCGCGTCCGAAAGATGGCCCGCCAATTCGAAAACGATAATCGTGCCGAGCGCGGCTCCCGTTCCGCTCAAGCCGCTGACGGTAGCCACCGACTCATTTTTGTAAAGGTCAGAAGGTAACACGTTGGCGATGGTGGTGAAAGATGCGTAAGAAAAAGTGGCCAGGGCGAAGAGGAGAGTGAGCAGATAGAGATTCACCGTGAATATGGTAGGAATGAGCAGCGTCACGCCCACGCCGCCAAAAATCACTAGCGCCTTGCGCGCGTTTCCGACGGACCAACCTCGTTTGATTAAGAGGCCGGAAAGCCAGCCGCTGAAGAAATTGCCTAAGTCGGCGGCAATGAAAGGAATCCAGACGGCGATCAAGCCGCTCTTGAGAGCAATCCCTTTGGCGACGAGATAGATGGGAAACCAGTCGGCGATGAAGAACCAGACTGGATCGGTAAAGCTCCTGGCGATGATGGTTCCCCAGGTTTGCGGGAGCTTCAGAAGTTCATGCCAGCGCGGCGGCTGTGTTACGGGAGGGTCGTCCTCTTTGTGGTCGGCAAGGATCATCTGGCGCTCGGCCCTGCCGATATGAGGATGTTCCTGAGGCAGGTGATAGAGCCAACGCCAAACGGCGAGCCACAAGAAGCCGAGAAGTCCGGGAACAACAAATGCAGGGCGAAGCCCCCAGCGGAAATACAGCCACAAGACTGCGAACGGCGCGATGGCTCCGCCGATCGAGGAGCCGCTGTCAAAAAGCGCGGTGGCCAGAGCGCGTTCGTGCTTTGGAAACCACTCCGAAACGGCTTTGGTCGCGCCGGGCCAGTTGCCGGACTCGCCGAGTCCGAGGAAAAAACGGAAACCCATGAAGGAGTGCAAGCCTCTGGCGAGCGGCGTGAGAATGGAAACGATCGAATACCAGAGGACGGTGAACGTCAGTCCGCGCTTTGTTCCGATGCGGTCCATCAGCCTGCCGTTGAGAGTCTGTCCAATGGAATAGGCCACGCGGAATGCGATGACCAGATTGGCGTAGTCCGTGTTGGTCCAGTGATAGTCCTGCTTGAGAAAGGGAGCCAGGAGGGACAACGTTTGACGATCGACGTAATTGATGACCGTCGATGCGAATAAAAGCGCGCCGATCCACCATCGAAGCGAGGGAATGGTGCGCCCGCCTTGGAAGCTCTGTCCAGAAGTTTTTGTTTCTGTTTGAATGTCCATTAAGAAGCGGTTTCCATAGGTGCTGGATGGCGAGTCACGTATCAACCAGATGCGCCGAGAGCCGAAAGCGTCGCCGGAGTGAGTAAGGCAGTCGACTGTCCGTCGAGATATATCGTGGCATCTGCATGCGTTCGCAGAATTGATGCCGGAGCCATCGGACTGATGGGTCCTTCAAAACAGGCTTTCACCGCCTGTGCTTTGCGAGCATCTGGAACAACCGAGATGATTGCGCGCGATTTTAGGATTTGGCGAACGGACATCGAGATAGCCTGCGACGGCACAGTCGAGAGATCGGTGAACCAGCCTTCACCGACCTGTTGCCTGCGGCACGCCTCATCCAGATTCACGATGAGGTAAGGATCGTTGGTCTCGAAATCCGCCGGAGGATCGTTGAATGCGAGATGGCCGTTCTCGCCGATGCCCGCAAACGTGAGATCGATCGGAGCTGCTTTTATAGCCTCGTTTGCGCGGCGGATGATTTCAGCTGGCTCGTCTGAACCGTTCAGCAAATGGAGCATGGTGATCCCGGTTTTGTCGATCAGGCGCTCCTGCAAGTATTTGCAGAAACTGGCTGGATGACTCATCGGAATTCCGATGTATTCATCGAGATGGAATAATTCCACTTTTTGCCAGTCTATCCCGGCCGTCGCGGTCAACGCTTCCAGAAATTCGAACTGCGAGGAGCCCGTTGCGGCGACTATGCGTGCCAGACCTCGTTCCTTGATTGCGCGGCAAATGGCTGTTGCAGCTTGCGCCGCGGCCGCCTGGGCAAGTTCCTTCTTTTCTTCAAATATTCTAAAGATCAAGCGTCACACTTTGCCTTTGCATTGATTTTGGCCGTGGCGCTCGGATGGAACCGTTTGCGCAGAGATTCCGCCTCGCGCGAATCAGAGAGTCTACATCACCGCGAATCACAGTGAAATTGGATTTGGCGGGGCTGCGTCTCGCTTTACGTGGCTTGCATCTCCATGGCGCCACAATTTGACTTCGCTCTTTTCCCGCCATCGCTTTTTGATATAGTCCCAACCGCGATGCCGCTTGAATCTTCGAACGCACCGACGTCTCCCAGCGCCCCGCTCACCAGAAATCAAATTCGAGGATTTTGGGCCGCGTGGGGCGGCTGGACTCTCGATGGTATGGATTCTTTCATCTACGCGCTCGTTCTCTTGCCGTCTCTTCGTGAACTTCTTCCTCGCTCCGGCATCGCAGCAACAAAAGGCAACTTCGGCTACTACGGTGGGCTGCTTTTCGCGCTCTTCCTCGTTGGCTGGGGACTCGCGTTCTTGTGGGGGCCGGTAGGCGACAAATTCGGACGCGTTCGTACTTTGATGCTGACTATCGTGTGGTATTCGGTCTTTACGTTTCTCAGCGCCCTCGTCACGAGCGTCTGGCAGTTGGCGATTCTTCGCCTCCTCGCAGGCATTGGAATCGGCGGTGAGTGGGCCATGGGCGGCACATTCGTCGCGGAAGAGTGGCCCGAAAGCCGCCGCCGCGCCGGAGCGGGTTACATGCACACTGGCTATTACGTTGGCATTTTTCTTGCCGCGATTGCCAATTACACGATCGGCAGCCGTTATGGCTGGCGAGCCATGTTTGCCATAGGGGGGCTGCCGGCGCTTCTCTTGGCATGGGTGCGTCATGGCGTCAAGGAACCCTCGCGCTGGTCCGAGAAACTGGATGTTGTGCGCTCCTCGCGACTCTATCGCCCCTTCGCAGCGCTTTTTTCGTCTGCGTTACGTCGCCGCACGATTCTCAACTCGCTATTCATGCTTGCGTCGATCAGCGGGCTTTGGGCTGGGACGGTCTATGTTCCTTCAGCGGTAACCACTCTTGCAGAAGCCGCCGGCCGAGTGGGGCCTCAAGCCGCGCAGCTCGCCTCTCGCGCCACCATGCTAGTTGCGTTCGCCACCATTCTAGGTTGTCTGGTGATGCCCTGGCTTGCCGAACGGTTTGGCCGGCGGGGTGCCCTGGGCTTTTTCTTCCTTTTGATGATGGTGTTCATCGCGCTTACGTTCGGCAAAGTCTTCTATATCGGACCCTCTGCGCTTCCGTGGTTTTTCGTTTGCTTGTTTTTTCTGGGTTTGGGCGGTGCGAACTTTGCCGTCTATACTCTATGGCTTCCAGAGCAATATCCTACCGAATGCCGCGCAAGCGCCTTTGCTTTCTCGACCTCCTTCGCGCGTTTTGGCGGGGCGGCAATCACATTTCTTGTTGGTAGCGGAGTGCAGCGATATGGATCCCTCGGGATTCCTGTGGCCTTCACTTCGTTGGCATTTGCCGTTGGTCTTCTTCTAATTCCTTTTGGAGTGGAAACTCGTGGACAATCGCTGCCCGCGTAACACCAAAACGAAAGTGAGTTCACGGCGGGGAAAGGCCCAAGGCTCTGGCTACAATGCGAGGCCCTCAATTCCAGATTGGCAAAGGCCCATCGCGTGCAAATAACGGACCAAGCGCCTAACTCGAAATCGAACGCACGTCACGCGGTGCTCGCCGGTTTTCTCGGCTGGACTCTTGACGCTTTCGATTTTTTTGTTGTTGTCTTCCTGTACGACGCCCTTGCTCGTCAATTTGGCGTATCCAAGAAAGACATCATCTTCACCACATTTGCCACACTCGCTATGCGTCCGGTCGGGGCAGCGATTTTCGGCGTGCTATCCGATCGTTACGGGCGGCGGAGACCGCTAATGGCGAACGTGGTCTATTTTTCGTTAATCGAGCTCCTGTGCGGTTTCTCTCCCAACTACAAGTTCTTTCTCGCTATGCGGGCGCTGTTCGGCATCGGCATGGGCGGCGAGTGGGGCGTCGGCGCATCCCTCGTGATGGAAGCCGCGCCCGTTCGTTGGCGCGGCATCCTCAGCGGTATCTTGCAGAGCGGCTACTCGATCGGCTATCTGCTTGCCGCGATGGCGGCCCGGTTCCTGCTGCCGGCGTGGGGATGGCGGCCGATGTTTTGGATCGGCGCACTACCCGCCCTGCTCGCGCTTTACATCCGGACAAAGGTTCCGGAGTCAGAAGCGTGGAAGCAACATCGCGCCGCCAGCATCGGTCAGGTCCTGCGCACGGTCATGCTCGACTGGAAGCGGTTCCTCTACCTGGTCGTACTTATGACCTTCATGATGTTCATGTCTCACGGCACGCAGGATTTATACCCAGACTTCCTGCACGAAGTG
>Ga0307478_10000532_pt1 | contig 38468 bp, 25 predicted proteins | sample atmos_gasesECM4C_2_FD_203713 | JGI IMG/M metagenome (GOLD analysis project Ga0307478, IMG submission 203713) | Hardwood forest soil microbial communities from Morgan-Monroe State Forest, Indiana, United States - atmos_gasesECM4C_05 | ecosystem: Environmental > Terrestrial > Soil > Temperate...
TGGCGAGGTTGCCTGCCGAGGCCAGGGTGCTGGGGTGGTCGTTGCCGAGCACCCGACGGGACCGGGCCAGGGTGTCCTCGCCCAGCTCGCGGGCGGCCTGGTGCTCACCCAGGTCCCTCAGGTCGGCGGCGAGGTTGTTCGCCGAGACCAGGGTGTCGGGGTGGTCTTCGCCTAGCACGCGGCGGGACCGGGCCAGGACAGCCTCCTCCAGCTCCCGGGCCTGCTCGTAGCGGCCAAGCGTCCGCGAGACGGCAGCCAGAGCGGCCGCCGCATCCAGCGTTCCGGGGTCGTCGGGACCGAACTTGCCCAGGCGGTGCTGGTACAGGCGGCGGGCCAGGTCGTGGCCGCCGCGGGCGTCGCCGCGCCGGATCAGGTACCAGATGGCATCGTAGGCCAATCTACCTAGGGCGGCCGTGCTGGCCTCGGGGTCGAGGACCAGCAGATGGGGCAGCAGCCGCGCCCACCTGGGCCAGGTAGACGGCAGCTCCTGGTTTCCGGGGTGGCTGGCGGCCAGCAGGGCTGCTGCCTGATCCCGGATGCCTGCTGCCTGGTCGGGTGGCAGGTAGCCGCGCATGATCGCGGCGGTGAGCCGGTGCATCACCAGCCCGTGTTCATCCAGGCGGGCCAGCGCCTGCTCCCGCACCCGGGCCAGCACCAGACGCCAGACCAGGGGGTCGGCGACCGCCTGGGCCAGCGGCGGGGATAGGTCCACGGCAGCGTGGGGGAACCAGTCGGCCGGGATCGGCTCCGGGGCCAGGAACGCGCAGATGCCGACCAGGGCGGCGGCGGCCGGGTCCTGGTCGCGCAACTGGTCGAACGCCAGCCGGATCACTGCCGTCAGCGACCGCTCATAGGCCGCAGACCGGCCCTGGTCCTGGTCCAGGATATGGTCCGCGCGGGTGGCCAGCAGATCCAGGTACTCCGAGGCGGACGTGCCAGTCCCAGCCATATACCCGGCGGCCTGGGCCAGCGCCAGCGGCAGGTCCCCCAGCGCCTGCGCAACCCGGCCTGCATCGGCCTCGCCCAGCCTAGGCACCCGGTTTTGCAAGACCGCCACCGACTCGGCCCGGGCCAGCACGTCCACTTCCACCGGCACCGCGACCTCGGCCCAATCCTGCACTCGCGAAGTGATCAGCACATGCCCGGCCCCGGCCGGCAGCACGCCGACTATCTCCTTTGGGCCGACGGCGTTGTCGAAGACCAGCAGCCACCGGTCCCGCTGCCGCAACTCAGCCAGCACCGCATCCCGCGCGGCTTGGATCTCCGCCCCCGGCTGCGCACAGCCCAGCTGGCCGGCCAGCGCCGCGACCTGCCCGCCGATCAGCCCCGGGGCTTCGGCGTTGACCCACCACACCAGATCGTAGCCGCCCGCGAACCGGTGCGCGTACTCGATCGCCAGCTGCGTCTTGCCGATCCCGCCCTGGCCGTGCAAAGCCTGCACCACCGCCCGGTCCCCGGCCAGCAGCCCCTCCCGCACCGAAACCAGCAGCCCGTCCCGGCCGGTGAACCCCGGGTTGCGGGCCGGGACATTCCACACCCGCGGCCAGTTCCCCGGCCGGGCCGGCCCGGCTACCGTGCCCACCGTCGGCGCTCGCAACTCGGACGTTCCGCCAGAAGAGGCGTCCGCAGCGGCCAGCCGGGCGGCGCGGCGCGCGATCTCCTCGCGGGCAGCCTTCGCGTGCCGTGCCTGAGTACGCTCCTCGGCGACCCTATCAAGCATCTGGGAGTGAATCCTGTCCCATCCGCTTACGTCAACCGACTCCTTGCCAAGCGCAATTCCTTCCGACTCGGCGTGAGCCGCACACGCGGTCACGAACGCGCGGACGGTCTCCCAGGCGATGACCGTCTTGCCCAGAAGCTTGTCATGGATCGTGGACCGTGCCAGCGGCCACTCAGTATCGCTCGTCAGTTCCACCAGCCGATCCAGCGAGGGATCACCGGCTTCTTCGCGCAGAGCCCGGAGAAGCGCAGCGAACTCCTCGACCGGGTGCGGGTCCTGCGCAGTCACGCGGCCCCCCTTTCCAGCCCGGTAACAGGCAGATCACCAGTACCAATGACCTCAGCTGACGAAGAAGACCAGGCGTCCGGGTCCGGGAAACGGCCGGACACCCCATCAGCGAAGCAGAGTAGCCGCAAACAGGGCCAACCGCCCGCCTGACATGGAGGTCCCGAAATGCGGCAGCGCGCCAGCGTCATCATGGCCAATGGAACGACGATCGCCTGCGTCGCTTTCCTCGGGCACGTGACCCTGGCTGGCTACCTGGTTGTCCTAGCCGGACTGCTCCTGTTCGCGGGAGTGATCTTGCCCGCAGTGTGGTCTGCGCGCCCGGAGCGACGGCGTGACGCCCGCGCGGTGCTCAGGCTCCTACTGCACACCCTGCGCCACCCTCCCCGACGGTGACCCGGGCCGCCGGTCTCCCGACACGGAAGGCGCCCCGAGGGCCGAACAACGCCAACATCGACAGCCTCCCAGCAGAGGCAATGAGGCACAGGTGTCGGCTGGACACAAAGGGAATACTGCACGCCCGGAATAAGTGCCTTCCACCAGTAGTCTTGTCCCTGAAGACCGGCTGCTGCCCCGAACCCGACCCCGACGGCACGGCCCCGGCCCGCTACGCAATCTACGGCAACGTCCTCAAGGGCGTCCGGGACGAGGAGGGCCGCTGCATCCTCGACGGCAAGCCCGGCGATCTGCCCTGGACCGTGATCCCGCCGGTCGTCCGCGCCATCCGGGTCCTAGAACGGATCGCCGAAGGCGACGACCTGTTCCCCGCGGTGACCGCCTGGAACAACCAGACCGCATACAACGCAGCCCGAAAGCGGACCGGTCACCTCCTCACCGCCGCCGGCGCCCGGGACCGCATCCGGTCCTTCACCAGTTACGCCAACCAACTCGCCGCCCAGCACGATCTGGACTGGGAACACATCCCCGACGACCCTGACGGCCCCGTCGCGCTGAGCCGGATGCGCCGCACGATCGCCTGGCACATTGCCCGCCTCCCGGGCGGGCGCATCGCGCTCGCCCTCCAGTACGGCCACCTGCGGGCCTCCACCGTGACCGAAGGCTACAGTGGCCGCGCACGCCACGGACTGCGCCGGGTACTGGACATCGAGACCGCCCGCGCCATGGCCGACTACCTCGACGACCTTAACGAGCGCGTCAACCACGGCGAAGGGATCTCCGGGCCGGCGGCCCAGCGGATGATCACAGCCGCCCACGCCTCCGCCAGCAGGTTCCAGGGCATGTTCCTGACTCCCAAGATGGCCGACGCCTGGCTCGATGATTCCCGGCTCACCGTCTACGACAACCCAGATGCGTTCCTGACCTGCAACCACGACCCCGCCAAGGCCCTGTGCCGTCCAGGCCGGGCCGGCCGAAAGATGCCGCCAGCGATCGAGCGATGCGACCCGGCTTGCTCGAACATTGCACGGACCGACATCCACATCAGCAGGCTCCGCGAGGAGGTCGCCCAGCTTGAGGAGGAAATCACCAGCCCTCTCACCCCCACCTCGCTTCGCGAGCGGCTCAAACAGCGCATCGTCTTCCTCCGCTCCGTCGCCGACCGGCACGAGCGAACCCGCCTCGCCGGTCCTTTGGACCCAGCATCCCGGCAGACACGGTGAGTGACGACGAGGAGCGCAACGCCATCACCGCGGCCATGCAACGGCTCCTAGCCGGAAAGCCCCTGCGATCCTCCGGTGCCCTGACCATCGTCGCGCTCGCCGAAGAAGCCGGGCTGCGCCGCAACAAGCTCACCCACAAGCACACCGACCTCAAGGACCTGTTCTACGCCGAGGTGAAAGCTCGTAACGGCATCCCCGCCAGCGAAATCAAGCTCCGCGAGCAGATCACCGCTCTGGAAGCCAGGATCGCGAGCCTGCGGCAGGAACGCGACGACTACCGCTCAGCGGCCGAAACGTTCGCCCGGGCCGTGCACATGCTCACCGTCGAGAACGACGCACTGCGCAAGGAACTGAGCAAACGCCGCTCGTCCGGGGTCACCGCACTGCCGACGCGTTCATAAGGGAAAGTCACTGGTTCAGCTGGATCGGCATCTTCACCGACGGCCTGCGACGGTAGAACCCCGCAGAGTAGCCTCCTTGCGGGCGCTTGGTGCATTTCCTGCATAGGGGAGGAAACAGGGATGACGAGCTATCTGCGGCTGGCCTGCGGGGACGGTGAGGCTGCGGATGTCCTGGTCGAAGTGGACGGATCCGGGAGCCTGCCCGTGGCGGGCGAGCAGAACGCCGGGCTGCGCCAGTGGGCACAGGGTCAGGCCAGCGAAGCGGTCGCGGTGGCCCAGAGCGGATTCGAGGAGGCCGTGCGGCGGGCAGTCAGCGTGAACGCCCGGGCCTTCCTCGCGGCTGCCGACGCCCTAGAGGAACCTCCTGCCGAGATGGAGATCACCTTTGGCCTGAAAGCCACGGGCGAGGTGGGCAACCTGGCAGTCGGGAAGGTCGCCGGGGAATCCAATTACCAGGTCAGGATGGTCTGGAGGCGCCCAGACGGAGGCCTGGCGATTCCTGAGCGGGGCGCGGTGGCGTGAACGAGCCGCCGGCCGCCGGAGTAGTGCGGGTCGACGGTCCCGAAGGCGCAGGCACGGGCTTCCTGGTGTCAGCTAGCGGGCTGATCGTGACCTGCGCCCACGTGCTTGCCGGCGCGGCGCCCGGCGATAGCGTCAGCGTAAAACCGCACGCTGACCGCCGACCGCTGAAGGCTACTGTCGTCCTGCTTGAGGATCCGCCTGACGTGGCCGTACTGCGGCTCACCGCGCCGGTTCCGCCGGAGGTGGCGGTGCTTCCGCTTGGCCGGTCGCCACGGTCCCGTCGGCAGGGCTTGCTCACCTTCGGTTACCCGCAGGTGCGGGCTGAGGCTGGGCTGCCAGGAGAAATCGATGTGCTGGGTGTCACCGAGGACGCCGGCTATGAGCAACTGGCCTTGCGCAGCGAGGAGGCGACGCTGGGCTTTAGCGGCGCGCCGATCTGGGACGCGGAGCTGGGCGCGGTGGCCGGCATGGTCAAGAGCATCGCCCGCGCCGATCCCGGTCAGCGGCTGGGCAGTGCAGGCTTCGGCGTCTCGACAGAGGTGATCCGCGGCTTCTGCCGGGAACTGCGGCTTCCCGCCGGGTGCCCCTACCGGGGCCTTGAGCCGTTCACCGAGGAGCACGCCGACTACTACTACGGCCGGGAGCACGCGACCAGTCAGCTGCTAGCCAGCCTCGCCACCCACGACTTCGTGGCGGTGGTCGCGGTATCCGGCGGCGGCAAGTCCTCGCTGCTGCAAGCCGGGCTGGCCAAGGGCCTGCGGGACCGGCCGGTATCGGGTCTAGGACAGCGCGTCCGCTGCTACCAGCGGGTCGGCGGCGGCCCGCTTGCCGGACTGCTCGACTGCCTGGCCCAGCAGGGAATGTCCCTTCCCCTGAGACTCGCCGAAGCCTCGCCCGCTGAGGTGGCCGCAGCGGTTCTCAGCGCCGCACCCCCCGCCGGGCTGATCATGGTGGCCGACCAGTTCGAGCGTCTGTACACCGAGTGCACAGACGCCGAGCGGAAGCGATTCACCGAGCTGCTGCTGCACCTGGCCAGCGATACCGCGAAGGTCGTCATCGGGCTGCGCGCCGACTTCTACCATCTGGCGCTGGCCGATCTGGGAGAACACCTCGCGGACGGGCAAGTCGCGCTGGCACCGATGAGCGAGCAGGAACTCACCCAGGCCATCGCCAAGCCCGCCGGGCGGTTGCTGCGCTCGTTTCAGCCCGGCCTGGCGCAACAAATCGCTGCAGACGTGCGCGGCCGCCCCGGCGACCTGCCGCTTCTGCAGTTCGCGCTGACACAGCTGTGGGACCACGACGAGGCTGCCGGCGTGCTCACCAGGGAGACCTACCAGAGCCTAGGTGCCGTCCTTGGGGATGGGACGCACCTGCCGGGCGCGCAGGGGGCGCTGATCAACCGGGCCGATGAACTGTGGCAGGGCCTCAGCCCGTCTGACCGGTCCCGGCTCCAGCGCATCCTGCTGGGCCTCATCGCCACGCAGCCGACCGGGACCAGGACCGCCATCCTAGGGGACAGCCCACGGGACCTGGGCCGTCCAGCCCTACGCGCGCAATGGGACGATGACGACCAGCCGCTCATCCAGCGGCTCATCGACGACCGGCTGCTCACCGCGGACAGCACCGCTGACGGTCACGCCACCGTGGAGGTCTCCCACGAAGTGCTTCTTCGCGCCTGGCCCCGCCTGCGAGGCTGGCTGGAAAGACGCGGGACGTACTTGCAATGGCGGACCCAGGATCTAGCCCCGAACCTGGAGCGCTGGCTTAACAGCAGCAAAAGCCCCGATGGTAAGGGGAATCCCGAGTTCTTGCTGCCGCCATCCCTGCTCGACCCGGCCCTGCGATGGCTTAAAGGCTACCCAGATGAACTGGACGGACCCCCAGCCACATATATCCGGGCCAGCGAGCGGCGCCGCTCGCGCCTCGTCCGGATCCGCAGGGGAGTGACCGCTGCGCTGGCGGCACTGGCGGTGGGCCTGGCGGTCACCACCGTCGCCGCCTACAACGCCAGCCAGAACGCTGACCGCGCCAGTCAGGTCGCCGTCCGCCAGCGCGATGACGCGATCGCCAGCCAGCTCATCGCCGAGAGCGAGGCCCAGGCAGACACCGACCCGACCGCCTCGAAGATCGAAAGCCTGGCGGCATGGCAAATCGATCCCGGCCCTCAGAGCCGGTACGCCCTGATCTCCGCCGCCACCAGCCCCGGCATCGCCATGCTCAGCGGCAATGCCGGATCCGTCGATGCGGTGGCGTTCAGCCCGGACGGGAAGACCCTGGCCACCGGCAGCGATGACGGCACGGAACTATGGGACGTCGCGACCCGCCGACAGATCGGCCAGCTTGATGAAGGCGGCGTCGATGCGGTGGCGTTCAGCCCGGATGGGAAGACCCTGGCCACCAGCAATTTCGATAGCACGGTGCGACTGTGGGACGTCGCCACCCAAAAGCCGGTCGGCCAGCCCATCGCAGGTGACGGTAAGGGCATCTTCTCGGTGGCGTTCAGCCCGGACGGGAAGACCCTGGCCATCTCTGCCGGGAACGAGGTGGTTCTGCGGGACACGGCGACAGGTCGGCAGATCGGCCAGCCCATCACCGTCGGCACCAACTTCGACACTGTGGCGTTCAGTCCGGACGGTCGGACCCTGGCCACCGGCAACGGTGACGATGCGGTACGGCTATGGGACCTGGCGAGCCATCAGCAGATCGGCGCTCCCTTCATAGTCGGTGCTGCTAGCTCTACCGACGGTGTCAATTCGGTGGCGTTCAGCCCGGATGGTCAGACCCTGGCGGCTGGCAACGGTGACGGCACCGTGCGGCTATGGGATGTAGCGACCCAGCGGCAGGTCGGCCAGCCTCTCACCGTTGGCAGCGTCGTCAATTCGGTGGCGTTCGGCTTCGGCGGGCGGACTCTGGCCGTCGGCAGCGGTGATGGCGCGGTCCGGTTGTGGGACGTGGGAACCGGCCAGCAGATCGTCCAGCCCCTCGCCACCGGCACTATCGTCAACTCGGTGGCATTCAGCCCCGACGGGCAGACCCTCGCTACCGGCAACGCAGGCGGCACGGTGCGGTTGTGGGACGTCGCCCGGCTAAACAGCCTGTCCCTCACCTCCGGCACCAACATCACTTCGGTGGCGTTCAGCCCCGACGGGCAGACCCTCGCTACCGGCAGCGGCGACGGGGCGCGGCTATGGAAAGTGGCGACCCGCCCGCTGGTCAGCCATCCCCCCGCCATCGGGACCAGCGACAACAACGTTGATCCCGTGGCGTTCAGCCCGGACGGTCGGACCGTCGTCACCGCCGGCAGCAACCCCAATGGCACGGTGCGACTGTGGAGCGTCGCGACTCACTCGCGGCCACTCGGCCCGCCCCTCAGCATCGGTGAGCTCAACACGGTCGCGGATGTGGCGTTCAGCCCAGGCGGACAGGCCATAGCCGTCGGCACCCTGGGTGGGACGGTGCGGCTGTGGGACGTCGGCACCCGTCGGCAGATCAGCCCGCCCATCGTTATCCGCACCTTCGACGCCATCGTCGGTACGGCGGCGCTCAGCCCGGACGGGCGGACCCTGGCCACCGGCGAAGTTGACGGCACGGTGCGGCTGTGGAATGTCGCCACCCAAAAGCAGATCGGCCAGACCATGGCTGCTGCCAGCAGCACCTCCAGTGACGTCGCCGCGATGGCACTCAGCCCCGACGGGCAGACCCTGGCCACCGGCAGCGATGACGGCACGGTGCGGCTGTGGGACGTCGCCACCCAGCAGCAGATCGGCCAGACCATCACTGACCCAGGCACCATCGAGGCGCTGGCGTTCAGCCCGGACGGGAAGACCCTGGCCACTGGCGACGGCAACGGCAACGGCACAGTGCGGCTGTGGGACGTCGCCACCCAGCAGCAGATCGGCCCATCCCTCACGGATACAGCCACCGCCCCCAGAGGCCTCATCAATGCAGTGACGTTCACCCCGAACGGGCAGATCCTGGCCGCCGCTAGTACGAACGGCGTGCAGCTATGGAACGTAAGCGCCGTAGACCAGGCATTCACACGAGCGTGCGGCCAAATAGGAGGCCCTATTACCCGCGCTGAGTGGACACAGTACGTGCCAGCCGGGCCGACCTACAGCAGCATCTGCCGATAGGGCAGCTCTACCAGCGCGGCGAGAAGCGACCTGTCGGGTGGCGGGCCTGCGGCCACTACCTCCTGACACTGGCGAGATGCACACTCGGCTGATCACCGCCGGGAGCTGGGCCACACGGCGTATCGGCAGGAGCAACATGAACTGCTGCAACACCGCCGATTTCCGGGGAAGTAGACCGGATGCCCGCACACGCATGAGCGCGAAGCGGCAGGAATGATCTGATCGTTTGCGCGGTCGGCCGGTCGAGTCACGGTCGGCCACCTTACGCCGACGGTCTGACATTCCAGCCGCGCTACACGGATCGGGGGTGCGCGTCAGATTTGTATTGCGCCGTGAGGCGCTGTTGGTCCGAGTGGGGGTGAGAGACCTTCGCCTGCGGCTTGTCGCAGCAGGTCGCTGTAGCTGAGGGCAGCCTGATCCGCGTGGTGGCGGGGAGGGCGGGAGCAGCCCTGACAAAGCCGGGACGTTCCAGTACTGCCAGATGGGGCGGGTCCGGCGAGCGTGGCGGAAAGGAGTACGCGAGGAACCGGCGTTTTACGTCCTTCAACAGGCGCACCGGCTCAAACCTGGCGGATACGGGCCGGGCGCAGCGCGCACCGCTGCCTGTCAGGGCGGCGGGAACTTCTGGGAGGTATTGCAAAGCCGTACCGGGAGGCCATGGGGAAAGCCTGCGGCGTACCCATGGCGATGCTGCTGGGACACAGCCGGGCTCCTAATCCGCCGAGCGGACCACAGTGAACACGGGAACCGCCCGGTGCGGCTCCCGGCGGCGGGCATCCGGCCCGCTGGCCGGGATAGGCGCGCCGACCGCTGAACGGCCGGGCGGGGCGGAGCCGCCGTAGTACTCCGAGCCGGGGAGAGCCCGGCGCATGGGGAAGGGCGGCAGCGGTTGCGAGAAGGGAAGGAGGCTGCAATGCCGCAAGACGCGCCGCCGAATGGCAGCGCCCAGGCTCTGGCCCTGCTGGGGTCGGGGGAACGGGTAGCGGGGATGCAGGCCAAGCTTCACCGTTGGGCGGCGGCCGATCCCGGCCGCCGGTTTGATGACCTGTTCAACCTCGTGCATGACCCGGCGACGCTGTTCATGGCGTTCTGCCGGGTCGCGGGCAACCAGGGCGCGAACACCCCGGGAGTGGACGGCGTGACGGCCGACTACGTGACGGAGCAGGTGGGCGTGCCCGGGTTCCTGGACGACCTGCGAGCCTCCCTGAAGGACGGCTCGTTCCGGCCACTGCCGGTGCGGGAGCGCATGATCCCCAAACCGGGCGGGTCGGGGAAACTGCGGAGGCTGGGCATACCGGCCATCGCCGACCGGGTGGTCCAGGCCGCGCTGAAGCTGGTGCTGGAGCCGATCTTCGAGGCCGACTTCGAGCCGGTTTCCTACGGCTTCCGGCCAAGACGGCGCGCCCAGGACGCGATCGCCGAGATCCACCACTTCGGCACCCGCGGCTACCGCTGGGTGCTGGACGCGGACATCGAGGCGGCCTTCGACAACGTCTCGCACCCTGCCGTCATGGACCGGGTGCGAGCGCGGGTCAAGGACAAGCGCGTGCTGGCGCTGGTGAAGGCGTTCCTCAAAGCCGGGGTGCTCACCGAACTCGGAGAGCACCGCGACACCCTCGCCGGCACGCCGCAGGGCGGCATCCTGTCCCCGCTCATCTTTAACATAGCCCTCAGCGCGCTCGATGAGCACCTGACGGCACCGTGGAGAGAAGGCGGGGCGATGTCCACCGAGTACCGGCGCGCGGCCCGCCGCCGCAAAGGGCTGCCGACCTGGCGAGTTATCCGTTACGCGGACGATTTCGCCGTGCTGGTCAACGGCAGCGAGCAAGACGCGGCGGCGCTGCGCGAGGAGATCGCGAGCGTGCTCGCGGGGCTGGGTCTGCGGTTCTCCGAGGCCAAGACCCGCGTTGCGCACCTGAGCGAGGGGTTGAGTTTCCTGGGGTTCCGCCTCCAGTGGCGCCGCAAGCGGGGAACTCAGAAGTGGTACGTCTATACGTTCATCGACGACCGGCCCATCCGGTCGCTGAAGGCGAAGATCCGCGCCCTGACCCCCAGGACATCACAGCTGGACACGGAGTACGTGCTGACCAGGCTCAACCAGGTCATGCACGGCTGGGCCAACTACTTCCGGCACGCCGTGGCAAAGAGCACCTTCAGCATGCTGGACAACTTCGCCTGGTGGCGGGTCATCCGGATGCTGATGGAACGGCACCACTGGAAGTGGGCGGACGTCCGTCGCTGGCTCGTCGGCCCCACCGGGAGCTGGCGGCCTATCGCGGCGGGCGGGACCCAACTGCGGCCGATCGCGGCAATCCCGGTTACCCGGTACCGCTATCGCGGCAGCCAGATCCCCAGCCCCTGGACAGCTGAACCAGCCTGACGGCAGCAACCGGGGAGAGCCCGCTGCGTCGAGAGGCGCACGGCGGGTTCGGCGAGAGGCATGGGGAAACGGGCCGGGGGCAACCCCGGAACCGCGCCCCATGCCTACTCAGCGGTGAGCAAGATCGTCTTCGTGGCGTGGCCGGTCAGGCTGCTCCTGTCTGGTTGTGACGGTGGTTGCAGATGGCTTCCCACTGGCTGCTGGCTTGTTTGCACCGCAGGGTGATGATGGCGTCGGCGCCGTTGAGGGTCCAGTGCATGCCGGACTGCTTGAGCCTTTGGCCGATGACGGCTTTGCAGCCTGCTTCGACGACGCCGGAGCCGACGAACAGGCCGCGTGAGCGGAACCAGTGGTAGCGCATCCTGGGCGCGTTGTTGAGGAAGTAGCCGAGTTCCTTTTCGACTTCGTCTTTCTTGGTGCCTTCGAGGGGGTAGCGGCGGACGGCGGTCTCGATGCCGTCGATGCAGCCGTAGTCGAGGTCTTCGAGGCGGGCGGCGAGCCACTCGTCTTTGCGGTCCAGGAGCATGAACTCCAGGGCGCGGGTCAGGGAGTTCAGGTGCTCGCGGGCGTGGAAGAGGTCGACGATGTGCGTGGCCTCGGGAAACGTCGCGGCGGCGAGGTTCCAGATCCAGGCGGCCCCGTCGCCGATGACGGTGAGCTGGCGGACGTGGTCCGTGCCGCGGCGGATGCCCTCGGCCTTGACTAGCTGCTGGAACGCGGCAGCTGGCTCGAAGGTGGCGATGTAGCTGGAGGAGGTCCGGTCTCGGACGGGGTACCCGTCCTTGTCCAGCTTGTCCTGGGTGAAGAAGACGGCCATCTTGACCTCGCGGGTGCGGGCGCGGCCGTCATCGCCCTTGCCCTCCCGCCCTGCGGTTTTCCTTGCCGTCATGGGAACGCCGGTGCCGTCGATGACGATGTAAAGCTTGTCCGGGACCGGTGACGGCGAGAGCGGGACCAGCTTCCGGACCGCGATGAGGGCGGCGCGCCCGCGGCCGGCGGCCGCGGCAGCGGCACCGCTGGCCTCGGCCGCCCGCTCGGACCGCCTGGCGGTCAGGCGGATCCCGGCCAGGTCTTCCAGCAGGGACGCGGCCTGCGCGAACGGGACCGCCGCCGCAGCCCGGTCGTTCATGGCCGCCAGGCCAGCCGGCATGGACACCCCGGCTGCGCCGAGCTCGGCGTCGCGCAGGGCGAGGCCGTGCCCGCAGGCCGCGCAGTGATACCAGGCGCGGTCCAGGGTGACTGGTCCCAGGACCGTGCCGGTGACTTTTACCCGGTAGGAGACGAACACGGCCTGTCGGCCCCCCCGGATGCCTGCGATCAGGCATTGCGCTGAGCGCCAGAGCTGTGAAGCACGTGATCCTGGTCGACCAGGGGCCTGGATTTGCCGTAGTGATTGACTCCCGCGTCTGAGATGGAGCGCGTGCCTGCATGTTGTCTCGGCCGCGCCGTGTCAGTCGGCCGTTGCCTGTGATCAGATCACGCGGGATTCAGGGCGTCAGTGATCTGGCGTGCGCAGCCTTCGGCGTCGCGGACGATCTGGCCGCCCCAGAAGGTCAGGACGTTCCATCCGGCGGCGCGGAGGGCGTCGCGTTTTGCCTTGTCGGCTGCCTGCCGCTCGGGGGTGTGGTGGTTTTCCCAGCCGTCGCAGAAGACGGCGACTTTCTGGTCGGGCCAGGCGAAGTCGATGATGGTGACGGGGCGGGGGCTGCCGTCGGCGGAGCCGCGGTCGCCCCAGGAGTGCTGGGCGATGCCGCGGGCGGCTCCCGCGTTGATGAGGGCGACGGCGAGGCGCCGCTCGATCGGGGACCGGGGCAGGCCGGTGAACCCGTCGGAGAAGGCGGGGACGCGGGTACCAGTGACGGGCGGGGTTCCGGCGAAGCGGCGCAGGAAGTCGGCGGCGAGGTGCCGGTCGAGGAGGTGGGATTCCTGCTGGTTGCCGTAGGAGCGCAGGCAGGCATAGCAGGATTTCTCGCAGGCGCAACCGTCGAGGACGGGGACGATGGCGTCGGCGACCTCGCCGAGCCGCTCGGCGAGCTGGCGGAGGTAGCCGGCGCCGCCGGGGACTTCCTCGTACAGGACAGCTAGGCGGAGCATGGCCTCCGCGCTGTCCGGGTCGGGGCGCGGCCAGTCGAACCCTTCGACCTCGCCGTCGCCGGACTGGAGGACGATGCGGGAGCCGAGGTCGAGGGCGGCGCGGATGCTGGCGAGGTACTCCTGGAGGTTGGCAGGGAGGATGTCGAAGGCTTCCATGTCGGGCAGGAGCTGGAGGCAGTCGACGCGCCGCTGGGTCATCAGGACGGCGAACTGCTGGTCGTGGGTGGTGCAGCGGCGGTCATGCCATTCGTCTTTCTTGCGCTGCGCCTGGGTAGGGCCAGTCGGGCTGGGGGGATCGAAGGTCATGCCGCAGCTGGTGCACACGAGGAACTGCTCGGCGGGGTCGCCGGGCACGTTGCTGATGCGGCCGCGGTTGAGGACGGTGAGGTGGCTGCCCCGCTCCCACTGCATGACCAGGCCCGGGTGCTCGAACAGCCAGGTCTCGGCGGTCTGCGGGGCGCCAAGGTGGTGGGTGACGTCGAAGGGGCGGCGGGCGCGGTGTTCCTCGTCGGAGGAGATCCGCTGGCGCCGCTCGGCGCGCATGGCGCGCATGGGGACGGCGACCTGGGCCTGCAGCTCGCTGCTGTCGCAGGACAGGCAGCTGGCGGCGGTCTTGTCGTTGACGGTGTCGCAGCGCAGGCAGATGTTGACGGTGGGGAGGGCCCCGGCCCCGTCGGCGTTGACCAGGTTCGCCCTTCGCAGGTCGACCTCGTCGACCAGCCACTTGGTGCCGCGGGCGTAGACGAGCTGGCCGGGGGCGTAGTCCTTCAGGGCCTGGACGGCGTCCTGGGACAGCTCGGTGGTCTCGCTTTCCAGGAACAGGCTGGTGGTGTCGGTCGGGAACGCGTACGACGGGAGGAACCCGACGGAGTTGAGGTAGGAAAGGACGTAGGCGCGGATCCGGTCGGCGTGCCGCATGGCGTCCAGGCCGGCCTGGATCGAGACGATGGCGCGGGCGGACTCGCGGGTCCTGGTGGCGACGGCCTGCTCCCATTCCTCGAGCAGGGCCTTCTGCCGCAGCCGGAAGGGCTCTACGGCTGTGTCGAGATCGGCTGCCCAGTTGTCTACGAGGGCCTGGGACCAGGCGTTGGTGAGCCATGGCAGCTGGGCGTCGTCGAGCCCGGCTCGGAATGTGTCGTGGATGCGGCCGGCGATCCAGGGCGCGTCGGCGGCCAGGGCGCTGCGGACGGGGCCGATGCCGGTCAGGTCGCCCTCGGGATTGTCAGAGACGAGTTCGCCCATCCAGGAGGGCAGGTTCTCGCCGCACAGTTCGAGAGCGAGGGCGCGTGCGTGGCGGGTGATGACCCGCTCGTTGTCCAGGAGGAACGCGGGCGGGCGGATCGCGCCGCGGATCATCTCCACCGGGTGGGCGTAGTAGTAGGCGTCGTGCGGGAGGCCGCTGCCGGCGAAGGTGACGATGAGGGCGACGCGCTCCTCGCGGCGCCCGGCTCGGCCGGCGCGCTGGGCGTAGTTGCTGGGCCGGGGCGGGACGTTGCGGAGGATGACCGACAGCAGCTGGCCCAGGTCGACGCCGAGTTCCAGGGTCATGGTGCAGACCAGGACGTTGAGGTCGCCGTCCTTGAACCGGTCCTCGATCGCCTCCCGCGTTTCCAGGGGGACCTGGCCGGAGTGCTCGGCGGGCAGGATGACAACCGGCTCCGGGGTGGTGGTCAGCAGCCGCTCGTGATCGTCCGGGTCGCCGCTCCAGGGGCTCATGATCCCCTTGCAGTTGAACGTGGCGCACCTGTTCCCCGGGGAGCGGGAGGGCTGGACGGCCCGGCAGGCCCGGCAGCGGTGAAGGTCCGGCGACGCCGGGCGGACCTCGATGGCCTGCGGGGCGACCTGCCGCAGCCGCACGGACTGCCGCCCGGTCCCGGCGGTGACGTCTTCGAGGACGCCGTGGCGGACCAGCAGCTCGACGGCGGCGCGGACGGCGCGCTCGACCGGGTCCGCGCCGGTCAGGTTCGGGAAGACCTTGCGGGCCATGGCGGCGACCGAGCCGCGGTGCCCCATCGAGATGGCCTGCGTCCCGGCGGGCTTGACCAGGGTGTCGCCCAGCCCGGTGACCGGCGCGCCAATGCGGACCGTGGCGCCGGCGTCGGTGAGCTCGGCCTCGGTCTTGGGCTCAAGCCGGGTCCGGAGCAGGGGGTGGGCGACGCCGCGGCGGGTCCGGGCCAGGTCGCAGATCCGGGCCAGCAGCCACCGGGCCGCCGCCTCGTCGGGGCCGACATGCTCCAGCAGGGGGGCCAGGTCATCGGCCGTCAGCCGCTCGATGCCCGGATAGCCGGTGGTGATGAGGCCGAGGCGCTCCAGGGTGGGCGGGCGGCGCTCGTCGCTGGCGATCTCGCCGAGCAGGTCCCAGTCGCACACCCGCAGCGCCCGCGCCCGTGCGTCTGCCCCGGCCGGGTCCTCGTACAGGCCGTCGGCGCGGCCCTGCCGGAACACTTCCTCCACGAGGCTGTTGAAGCTGGCCGGGGGAAGTCCCGCCGCCGAGCGCGCGGCCACGATCCTGGTGATCAGCCGGCGGATCCGCAGGGACCGGGCGCGGTCGCGGAGGTACCCGGCCTGGAAGGCCGTGTCCTGGCGGGAGTCGGCGAAGATCAGCAGCCGGCGCAGCATCTCGTCGTCGCTCTGCGCGGCCAGCCCGGCGTGCAGGCTGAACGCGATCGCGGTGATCGCCGCGGCCGTGCGGGCGGTGAACTCCTCGACCGCTCCCGCGTTCCTGCCGTAGCCGCAGACCGGGCACCTGGTCAGCGCCTGCCCGGGAAGCGGCTCGGCGACGGTGACCTCCCGGGCCTGCCCGCGGCACGCCGGGCACGACACATCGGCCGTCGCGGTGCCGCAGCGGGTGCAGCGCCGTGACGGGTACCAGCTCCCGCTGCGCGGGCCCGGTGCCTCAAGCGGCTCGCAGTGCAGGGAGCGGGCCACGTAGCGCGTGACGGGGCTGGCCGGGCCGGCCTGCTCCAGGTCCCAGTCCTGCCCGCAGCCCAGGCACACGCCCAGCGGGTGCGCCGCCGTCGCGCCGCACCCGTCGTGCGGGCAGGTCGTCGCCCCGTCCGGCAGCAGGTGCCCGGCCTCGCCGCAGCAGCGGGCCAGGTGCGGCAGGCCCCGCAGGAACAGGTGGACCTTCGCCTCCAGCACCGGCGGGCCCTCGGCCGTGTGCGTGCCCGCCCCCAGGAGCAGCCAGCCGGCGACCTCGTCCCGCAGCGCGCCCGTGCTGGCCCCGGCGCGCTGCGGCAGCCCCGCGAGCACCCCTGTCAGCTTGTCGATGGTGCGCGGCGCGGCCAGTTCGGCGCGGAGCAGGTTCAGCATCGCGCTGGACTGCGGGTCGCCGAGGACGTCCCGCAGCGCGCCCGTGTCGGCTCCGGCGGCCAGCACCGCGCGCAGCGCCGCCGCGTCAGGCGCGGCCCCGATCAGCGCCGGGTCCGGGGCAGGGGCCTCGACCGGGGTCTCCTCTACGATCGACTCCGGGCCGAACGGGGCGGCGAGCAGTTCCGAGGCGAACGCCGCGGTGCGCTCCAGGTCTGCCTGGTGGTCGCCGCCCGCGCTGACCGTGGCCGACAGGCCCACGCACACTAGCCCGTTGTCATCGACGTGGCCGCGCAGACGGCGGACCAGGCAGGCGATCTCGCTGCCCAGCGCCCCCTGGTAGGTGTGGATCTCGTCCAGCACCAGGTGCCGCAGCACCCCGTCGCCGAACAGCTTCCGGTCTTCCCGCCGGGTCATGATGAATTCCAGCATGGAGTAGTTCGTCAGCAGGATGTCCGGCGGGTTCTCCTGCATCCTGGCCCGCTCGTGCGCCGGCGTTGCTCCCGTGTACACCCCGTAACGCAGCCCCAGCGCCTCGCAAGCCGCCTTGACGCGGTCCTCCTGGTCGTTGACCAGTGCATTCATCGGGTACAGGGCAATCGCCTTCACCCCCCGCCGGTGCCGCTGGGCGAACGCGTGCGCCGCCACCGGGACCAGGAACGCCTCGGTCTTCCCCGACCCGGTCCCGGTCGCCACCAGCGTCCCCAGCCCGGCCGCGATCCGCGTGATCGCTGCCGCCTGGTGCGCGAAAAGCCGGCCCACCTGCGGGAAAGCGGCCGTGATCTCATCCGGCAGGCCAATCCGCGCGGCCAGGGCCGCAAGGGTCTCATCCAGCCGGAACCGGGGCTGCACCGACAGGTACGGCCCCTTCCACAGCAGCGACCCGGTCTCGATCAGGTGCTCCAGCCGCTCCCGCAGCCCGGCGTCCGCGATCGGGTACGTCGTCCAGGTGAAGCGCCGGTAGTCCTCGCGCAGCCGCTCCGACAGCCCCAGGGGGTTCATCTTGCCCACTCCGTTCCCGGCGCACGCCGACGCCCGCGTCTTGCGCCGCTGACCGGGGCGGCGCGCTCAGTACCGTTTCAGGCTAGCGACAGGCGGTGACAATCGGGCTCTTCACGCGGCGGGCGCGCCGCCCTCTCCTTCGCTGGCGAGCCGGGCGAACTCGCGACGGACCATGTGCTTGTAGCCGTCACCGGGCCTGACGGGGCTTCCCTCGGAGTCGGCGCTCTGCCGGAAGTCCGCCAGGACCAGTTCCAGGTGGGCGGCTGACAGCCCGTATAGGCGGGCGACCCGCGCGTCGAGCTCGGCGCGCAGTGCCTGCTCCTCCCACGGCGCCAGCGGCCCGCACTCGCAGCCGAGGACCCCGGCGAGTTCGACGAAGTCCGCGCTGCGGCAGGTCAGCCGCGCTGACAGGGCCGCGATCGTCGCTCCCGGCCCGGAGTCGAGCGGGACGTCCGCGACCGGCACGGTCGCCATGACCGACTTGGTGACGTGCGAGCCGACCTTCCGCCGGACCACGAAGTCCAGCACGAGGCTGTTGAGCAGCCCCACGAGGTAGGCCATGGCGCGGGCGGGGAGGATGGTCTCGTAACCGTTGCGAGCCTCGTTCCACTCGCTGCGGTAGAAGTAGTGGATGGCGTGGGTGACAGCCGTCCCAGGGGGCAGCACCGCCGCAATGAGCGTCCGCTCGTCGCCCGCGCGGGCGGTCTCCCTGAACCCGAGCCTGTACTGGTCGAACGGGGACTCCAGCCCAGCGGGGCGGATGCCTTCCCCGGTGAGCGGCTGCTCGCCGCGCCGCCGGCGGCGGCTGTAGGGGTCGCCTTTGAGCTTGGCCCGCTTCATGGCCCGCCGCAGCAGCGCGCGCTCCCCGTCGGGGACGGTCAGGTGATAGGTGGGGTCGGCGAAGTCGCTGGTGAACTGGTGGATGTGCTTCCCCTCGCGCAGCGGGGCACCGGTCCCGCTCGCGGAGAGCACTGCGCGGTCGTCGTGCAGGTCGAACTCACGGCCCCAGTCGATGCGCCACCCGCCTTCCGGCATGGGGCTAAGCAGCAGGGGCCGGTCCTGGTAGATGACCGCGAGAAGCTGCAGCAGCGCCGGGTCCCGGGTGTCGGGAACGGCGAGGGTGTCCGGGGCGAGTGCCTTAAGGACGCTCTGCGGGATGGGCAGGGTGCGGGCTGCCAGGTCGAGCAGGTCTTCGAGACGATCTACGCCGGAGGTGAAGGGCAGGGGATCGGTTGCCCCTTCCTTTCCGGCTACGAGCAGGAGGAACTGCTCACGGGTGTCAATCGGGAAGATCCGGTTCCTGTTGTCGCAGAGCACGAACTGGCTGACGGTGCAGTGGTCGAGGAGCTCCCGGCGGTGCTCGGCGGTGGCCGCGTCGGAGGCGACACCGGAGTCGATGATGAACCCGAGGCGCCCCCGCCCGGCTAGCAGGGTGAGGGCCTGCTCAAGGAAGGCCCGGTAGTAGTTGAACGTGGTGCCGTGGGAGTACAGCAGCCGGTACTGGCCTGAGTGCTTGATGAAGCCCTTGACCCCGTCGAGCTTGCGGTCTTCCTGGTCCCAGGCTTCGGCCACGTCATCCTGGCTCCTCAGCTGGGCCTGGCGTTCCAGCCTGCCCGCCTTGGTCTTGACGAAGGCGTATGAGGGGTCGAAGCGGCCGTAGAACTCCCTGGCCTTGAAGGTAATCCCCTCCCACGGTGGGTTCCCGATGACGGCGTCGAAGCCGGCGTCCTTGCGCCGCTCTCCTGCGTCGTCGAAGAAGACCTCGGGAAACTCGGTTTCCCAGTGGAACGGGCGGACTTCGTCGCGGACGTACCGGCGGACCTGGTCGAACAGGGCGGCGATGCTGGGCTCCGCGAACGGCTGGCCGTGCTCGATGAGCCATCGGGCGCGTCGCCAGGTCGCCGCGTCGCGGAAGTCCTCACTGTAGAAGGGGGTAACCCACCAGTCACCGAGGTCGCGGAGCCTGCGGAAGTCATCCCCGTCGATCAGGCGGGCGAAGTCGTGCTCCTTGGCACGGACCTGGAGCCGGTCGTCGGACGGGGCCACGGCTAGGTACTTGCGGGTGGCGATGACAGTGCGGAGGTCGGGGGCGGGCAGGTCGAACAGGGTTGCCATGCCGTGGCCCTGGTCCGGGCCTGGGTCGCGGCTGCCCCGGATAACTGGGGGGATGGACTCCCAGCTGGCGAGGGTAGCGCCAACGAGGGCGTTGCCGCAGCGGAGGTGGGCGTCGAGGAAGGACAGGGGCTTGCCCGCGGCTGCGGTGGCCAGCCACAGGGAGACCTTGGCGAGTTCGACTGCCATGGGGTTGAGGTCGATGCCGTAGATGCAGCGCTCGACGATGAGGCGCCGGTAGGTGGCGCGCTCGTGGTCGTCGAGCTTGTGGTCGATGTCCTCTCCGGCGCGGGCGAGGGCCTCGCCGTAGGCCTCCGTGAGCCAGTGGAGGGCGGGGACGAGGAAGCCTCCTGATCCCATCGCCGGGTCGACGATCCGCAGGCTGAGGATCTGCTGCGGGGTGGCGGTCTCAGTGAGCGGGCGGAGCGTCTCACCGACGACGAAGTGGGCAAGCTGGCGGGGCGTGTAGTAGGAGCCTGACCCCTTGCGCTGCCCGGTCGCCTCGAACAGGTAGAAGCTGCCCGGCGGATAAGAGGCGAGGACATCGGCGCCGTCGGGGACCTGGCCGGCCTCGGTGACCTGGATGATTGCGGCCTGGCCACGTCCGAGGCGGGCCAGTCTCATGGGGGCGGCGGCGATCTGGGGCTCGAAGGCGAGCAGGCCCTCGTAGATGCTGCCGAGTTGCTCGACGCCGAGTTCCCGGTAGTTGACGCGGCGGCGGGCGACCTGGTCGCGACGGTTGACGCTGAGGGCGGGCTGGGTCCAGCAGAGCGCGTCGACGAGGTCCCGCACGTAGGTGTCGCCGATGATGAGGGCGGGGTCGTCGAGGATGGGGCACTTGGCGGGGTCGAACAGACCGCCGTCGAAGCCGGGGATCTGCAGGTCGCCGGCATCGACGCCGTCGAGGAGCATTGCCCACTGGGCGCGCAGCGCGGCCCACAGGTAGCCGCCGTCGGGCTCCCATCCGAGGGTGAGGTCTGCGGCGAGGTCGCGGACGGTGCGCAGGGAGTAGCCGGAGTCGTAGGCTGGAGTGCCGACAGGCAGCAGCCCGCGGTCCTCGGCGTAGGCGACGAACAGCAGGCGGTAGGCGATCCTCATCGCGTCGGCGAACACGGCCCGCGGCCCGGGCAGCGGCTGGCCGTTCTGGCGCAGGGCGTCGAGGGCGCCGTTCGCGACTGCGGTGATGGCTGTGCGGACGCCGCCGGACAGGTCCTCGCTGACGGCCTCGGCGGCTTCGCTGCTGGCTTTCTCCAGCGCGTCCCACAGCGTCTGGCCGTTGCCGTCGGGGGTGAAGGCTTCCGGGCGCAGCAGCGCCCACAGGATGTCCCACTCGTGGTCGTCGCCGAGGGCGGCGAGGCCGGGGAGGTCGACGGTAAGGTAGCTGGCCTCGCCGCCGAGGCCGGGGTCGCGGCGGATGACGCGCAGTTCCGATCCGTTGGTCAGCAGTACGGCGGGCAAGGTGCCGGAGCGGACGACGACTTCGGCCTGCCGCTGGGGGCGGAGCCTGCCCGCCCGTCGCCCGGTCGGCGACATGTCAAGGTGCTGGCCGGGCGGTGTCACCAGTACCCAGGCGCGGGCCGTCCCTGAGTCGTCGCAGCCGGAGACGGGTTCCTCAAGGGTGGCGGGGCGGGCGGAGAACTGCCAGCCGAGGCACGCCAGCCAGTTCAGTACCCGGCTGCGGGTCTGGCCGAGGGCTGTGGTCTCGTCGGTGTCTGCGACGAGGCGGCGCAGTTCCCGGCGGGCATGGCGAATCCCGTCGGTGTCGACTGTCCCGGCGCGGTCGCGGTAGTCGCGCAGGAACAGGCCCGGGTCGTCGAGGTAGTAGGTAGACAGAGCAGTGCCCGCGGCGTCGATGTTCAGCATCAGCCGGCCTCCACCAGCAGCAGGCAGCCGACAAGCTCGGGGGCAGCCGGCTCGGCGACCCCGAACCCGGTGGCGAGTTCCTTGCGCCGCCGGCGGAATTCCTCGTCGATCAGGGCGCGGGCTTCCTCGATGGTGCGGAACGCGCCGTGGCCGGTGTCGGCGAACAGCCCTGGCTGCCAGGTGCCGCCAGAGGTGCCGAGATGCTGCCCGGCCTCGGCCAGCTCGGCGGCGTGCCACCGGCCCAGGTCCGCGGCGAGCCGCTCGGCGTCGGCGGACAGCTGGGCCTGGACCTCGGCGGCCCGTTCGCGCAGGCGGCGGGTGGCCTCTTTCTGGGCGAGCGCGGCGGCCTCCTCGAATCCAGCGGCGAGCCGTTCCCGGGCCTGCCCGGTGATGCCGGGGCCGCCGCGGGCGGGGCGGGCGCGGAGCCGGCGCGTGTCGGCGTCGGCGTCCTGGCTGGCATCGGCGGCGGAGCCGTCGGGGTTCCGGGGCACGCAGACCGGGATCAGGGGCTCCTCCAGGAGCTGCCCGTCGTCGGCGGCAAGCCGCCCGGTCGCGGTGAACAGCCAACCCTCGCCGCTGCCGGGGGGAACCGGGTGGACGGCGACCCGGTCGCCGGCCCGGCCGTCGTACAGGCGCGACCGCATCCGCTGCAGCACTGCCCTCACCAGCGGGTGCACGGGCGTGAGGAACGCGATCCCCCGGTTGGCGGGGTCGAGCGCGGCGGCGCGGGAGAAGGTGGCCTGGAACGGCCCGGCGGGCACGCCGGGATAGCGGGACAGCAGGGGCCCCGGGCTGATGGTCAGGATGTCGCCGTCGCCGGCGATGCGGCCCTGGTCCTGGCGGAGCACGGACGCGACCAGCGACTTGTACTCGTCGAAGTCGGGCAGCAGCCAGCGTGCCCGCTCGCGGGACGCGGCCGTGGCGGCCTCGTCCTGCCGCTCGCCGGGGTTGCCGCGCAGGACCATGAGCGCGCCGCTGCTGTCGAGGTACTCGCGGATCTGGGCGGCGGCCCGCTCGAGCCGGGCGTTCAGCTCTTCCTCGCTCAGGTCCTCCAGGAGCCCGTTGATGACCTCGCCGCGTCCGCCGATGCCGAGCACGTCGCTGCTGGAGCCGAGCTGCCGGGTGATCTCCGCCAGTTTCTCCCGCAGCCGCTGCAGGATCTCTTCGTCCCGGGTGTCTTCCAGGTACAGGTAGCTGATTTCCACGACCTGGGCCTGGCCGTACCGGTCGACCCGGCCGTTGCGCTGTTCCAGCCGGTTGGGGTTCCACGGCAGCTCGTAGTGGACGATCACGTGGCAGCAGTCCTGCAGGTTCAGGCCCTCTCCCGCCGCGTCGGTTGCCAGCAGCACCCCGCCCGGCGTGCCCGCGAACTCCTCCAGGACCTCCCTGCGCTTTGCCAGCGGGACGGTGCCGTCGATCCGGAACTGCGGGCCGATCCGGAGGTTGGCCTCCAGGTAGCCGAGGGTGTCGCGGTACTCGGTGAACACGATCACCCGCTCCCCGCGCCGCCCCGCCCGGAATCCCTGCAGCCAGCCGCGCAGCCGGGTGAGCTTGCTGTCATCGGCCGGGGTCACCTTCGCCGTCAGCTCCAGCAGCGCGCCGACCAGCCGCTGCTCCTCCCGCAGGTCGTCGGCGGCCATGTGCGCGGCCACCCCGGACAGCGCCACCTCCTCCGCCTCCGACAGGTCCGCCTCCGGCAGCGCCGTGTCGCCCCGGTACAGGAACAGCGCCTCCTGGCGCCCCCTGGCATCCCGCACCGCTGACGCGTCCTGGAGGCTCTCAGCCCGGCGCTCAAGGCTCTTCAGCAGCGCGTGCGGGCTGGACAGCGCCCGCTTGCGGAGCACCTCCAGCGCGAACGCCTGGACATGGTAGGAATCGGTGTCGCGTAGCGCCCGCAGCACCCGGGCACTGTGCCCGCGAAGCCGCTGGTGGATCTCCTTCTCCCGCGACGTCGGCGATACCGCGATCGGCTGCGGCGGGTGCCGGCGGCTGATCGGCTGCGGCGGATTGCCTCGCGCCACCTCGTCCTTCAGCCTGCGTACGACGTAAGGCCCGGCGACCGCCGGGTCCAGCCGCCCGTCATCAGAGGCCAGGTGCGGGGACAGCAGCTGGAGCAGGCTCGCGAACGATTCCTTGTACCCGTTGTGCGGCGTCGCCGACAGCAGGATCAGCTCCCGCGAGTGGTCCGCCAGCACCCGGGCAAGGCGGCTCCGGTCAGTCGCGTCCGACCGGCCATCCCCCGCGTACGACCGGGCCACGTGATGCGCCTCGTCGATGATCACCAGGTCGAACCGGGGAGCGGCCTGGATCGCCGCCAGGTTGTTCTTCAGGTAGTCGACCGACGACACCGCATACGGCGCTGCTGTCCACGGGCTCACCGTCGACGGGTACGAACGGCGCAGCTCCAGCCACTGGCGGCTGTCGACCTTCGTGAAGTCCAGGTTGAACCGGAACCGCATCTCATCGACCCACTGGTCCTGCAGCCCGGCCGGGCAGGCGATCAGGACCCGGCCCGCCCGGCCGCGCCGGGCCAGCTCCAGCAAGATCAGCCCCGCCTCGATGGTCTTGCCCAGGCCCACATCATCAGCCACCAGCAGCCGCACCCGCGGCTGCCGCAGCCCGGCCAGCACCGGAACCAGCTGGTAGGGCTCGACGTCGATCCGGCCGTGCTCCGCCGCCAGCAGGTCGCCCCGGCCGTGCGCCATCGTCAGCGCGAGCGCGGCATGCAGTTCCGCCAGCTGGACCGGGTTGCCGACATCGAACCGCAGTTCAGGCGGCGGCTCGACCGCCAGCGTCGGCTCCGCCGACCTCAGCACCGTCAGCCTCCGCGGCCCCGGACGCTCGTCCGCCAGCCGCAGGTCGAGGAACGCGTCCTTCCCCGCACCCCGGACTTCCTGAACCTCCCACAGCCGGCCGCGCAGCCGCACCCGCATCCCGCGCTCGTAGACCCCCGAAACTGTCCCCGTCCCGACCGTTGTCACGGCGAGAAGCCTAGCTGTTCCGCAACGTGTCGCCATAGCAGGAACTGATCACAGTGCTATGCATCTCCCCGTCACATGAGGCGGCTGCCGCCGATCCGCACGTCGAGCTTGTCTGACCCGAGCTGCTCGATTGCCTTGGTGTACCTGTCGGTCACCTGGCCCTGCTCGGTCAGCTCGAACGTGCGCCGGGACAGCGACAAGTTCCGTGCGGTGAAAACCAACGCGCCGAGCGCGACCAGTCCGGCAGCCAGCGGTGGTCAGCGATCTTCTCCTTCGCGCTCGGCATGGCCGGGCAGGTCGCGTTCCACCTGATGGACCAGGACCACGTCACCCTGGGGCATCACCACCCTCGTGTCCTGCCTCCCGGTCCTGGTCCTGGGCATGGAGACCGCCCTGGCCCACATGCTGCGCGAGGACGGCGCCGCGGCGGGCCAGCCGGACGGCCGGTCCGGCGGACCGGCCGGCGCGCTGTCCCCGAGCCGGTCCGCCGCGGACCAGACCACGGACCAGCCGGACCGGCATCAGGATCAGGACCAGCCGAACCGGGACCAGCCGAACCAAGTCCGAGACCAGCAGGCAGGGACCAGGATCACGGTCCAGACCAGTCCGTCTCCGAGGACCAGCGCCTCCACGGCCCCGCCGGGCTCGCCAGCACCGCCCGGTGCCGCCGGGCGCGTCGTTTCCAGTTCCCCTGACCAGGGGGGCGTCCAGGCGTCCTTGATTGCCCTCAGGCTAGCCACAGCAGGGAGACCCGTGTCCCGGCGGGCACTGCGCAACGGCGGGGTCAAGGGGTCCAACGAGAGCCTGAACGCACTCGCCCGCCGGCTCAACGCCGAATTCGCCAACGAGCAGGCAGCCGTCCCGTAGGAAGCCAGGGCCGGGCAGACCAGTAGTTGCTGCCCGGGCCTGGTGGGAGCAGGCGAGCGGGGTGCGGGCGGCGAGCGCTGTACCCATCGCGCGTCCTTACCTCCACCAGTCGATGACCAGGCGGCTGGCGGGCTTGTCGCTGATGAACCGGGGATACCGCCACGCTACGCCGCCGCTGCGAACGCTGTCACGTATGAGGTAACGTGCATATGCACGTGCATATGCGTGTGCGCCCTGCACATGCGCTCTTACGCGCTCTTATACAAGACGTGCTATACAGAAATTAAGCACGCGACCTGTCTGGCCTGCGGCGATGCGCGGCCGTATAAGCCGAGTAGGTAAAAGTCGGTTAGTCCGTCTGCTGTATTCTGCTGTAGTCTTTGCACGATGTTGACGTACCTTCTGACTGAGTGCTAACGACGCAGCAGACCGCAGAAGCAGACATGCCCCCTGCCGGCATGGAGTGGAACCCTCGGGCAGGGGGCATGTCTGTTACTTCATCAGCTTGGCGAAGGCGTCGATCAGTTTCGCAAGCGCATCGAGCACTGCGGGCGCCAGCTTCCCGATCTTCTCCCAGTCCCAAGCCACCGGGAACATTCCCGGCTTACAACCGTTCGGCATCTCCGTCCCCTCGGGAGACTTCGACACCTTTTGAGGGGCCTCCTCTTGCGGGGATTGACCCTCGTGCGGGGGGCGCTTCATCGTTCCCCTAGTTTCCGTACGGACCCGCTGGGGATTCCAGCAGGCACCGGACCAAGCCCGATCCGGTCGCGACTTCGTCGTATCGGACCCACGGGCACCAGGAGGATTCGCTTTAGCGTCTCCGCATGCGCCGAGTCTACTAGTGGGTCTGACATACGGGTCAGAACGCACCCTCGCACGGCATGATTTGCCTGGTTACCGTTAATGCAGGTCAGCGCGTTAAAAGCAACTCACATACAGAAGCTTCGTTACCATACTGTGATGAAGAATCCGCCTCCAGGCTCTCAATCCCGTACTTCTCTTCCCCTGTTTCGCACACTTTGCCCGTTTCGCTCATGTCGGTAGCGGGATACAAGATGATCAGCAGGTCGAATAACTGCCACCAGCCTTGTTATCCGTATCTTGACGACCATGTGAATGCCCGATGGGGCAACGGAGGGCAACAACGTGATCTAGCCCGGTCGAGCGCGCGGGCCGTGTCGTAGGTGTACTTGATGGTGCGCTGCTTGTCGCCCTTTCCTGTGACGACGGCCTCGCGCTCGCGCGGCACGATGTCGTCCGTCGTGATCCCTGCCAGTTCGGACAGCCGCGCGCCGGTGTCCTTGAACAGCGAGATGATCGCGTAGTCGCGGCGGTTCTGGAAGCCGCATCCCTTGCACGCGCCCAGCTCGTCGTCAGTGAAGACGGGGACTAGCTTGTCGCCGATCTTCCGCGGCTTGAGGCCGACCATGGGTTGCGGCGCGGCTCGTCGGGGTCCTCGGTGGCGTGCCCGCCACACCGCCGACCCGGTGCGGCTGATGCGCTTGTTCGGCATCTCCGACGCCACGGCGATGAAGTACGTCTTCACCGCGCATCCGGAACGCCAGTCCGTCCTGCCCCGGTAACCCGCCGGGCGCACCGAGATTCCCGGCATCCGCCCAGGCGCTGATGCTGAGACAGGGCTACGTACGAGTGACGCCCGTCAGACGTAGCTGTCAGCCGGGGGCTGGTTCGTCGCCAGGCCAAGGCGGTGCCCGGCCAGGGCCGCAGCGCGTGCCTGCCGCTCGCCGACCTGGCCCCAGGCCAGCAACCGGGCCGCCCGCGCCGCCGAGGTCATGAGCCGCCGGTACGTGTAACCGCTATCCGGATCAGGCGCGGACGGCCCTACAGCCTCGATCATTCCGAACAGGCGAACCTGGAGGTACGGGCCAGCGGCCCGCGGGTCGCCGGTAACGACCTGATGGCCGAGGAAGGCCACGCTGTCCCGGACGACCCGGACCTGGCTCTCTTCCTCGCATTCCCGCAGCAAGGTGGCAACCCAGCCTTCGTCTGTGCTGTCGCACTTCCCCCCGGGGAGCAGGAACTTCTGCTCATGCACCCGGTCCTGCAACAGGAAACGCCCTGTCTCGTCGGCGAGCCAGCCGTGCACCTGCCGGACCGGAAGCCCGGCGCGAGCGGGCTCCTCGTGCCAGTCGAACTCCGTCATCTCACCACCGTATCGCCGTGGTCCGTCCCGAGGACGAGGAAGAATGACCCTCGTGTCGACGACGCTTACCGGCTGCTGCGGACGGGGCTAGAGCGCTGACTGGACGGTCATGAGCGCGCCGACGGTCTCCAACGCTGGTGATTGCGGTCCCGATCCCGCTCAGCGCGTCGTCGGCGAGGACCAGGACGACGCTCATCTCGAAGCACTTCTCGATCTCGCTGTCCCCGGTCGCGTCTCCGGCGGGCACCCCGGGGCTGGCGAGGAACACACGCGTGTACTTGCTCGTCTCTGAGGGCAGGGAGCAGTACCCGCCCATCGGGCACCGCGCCGTCGGCGTGGGCGCACCCGGTTTCCTCCTTCAGTTCGCGGAGCGCGGCGGCTTCCGCCTGCTCGCCGTTGCTGACGGTCTCGGCGTGAATTCGAGCACGCGGGCCTTGAGGTACTGGCGGACGAGGACGAGGTTCCCGTCGGCGGTAACGGAGACGATCATGACGCTGGGCGGGGTGTTGGTGCAGTAGCAGCCGAGCTGCCGGTGGCGGCCATCACAATTACAAGGTGCGACCGCGGCGTATGGTGGAGGCGCGCACGTAACCGCCTGCGCGTCGACCTGTGACGGCGCTCGGCGGTTGGCGGCGCACCGAAATGTGGTTCTGGTACCGGCACTGACGCCGGACTGCTGTGTCACCAGACCCACGGCCCCGGCGAGTTCAACCGCTCATTCTTTTTCTTTTTCGCCTCCACCAGATCAGACGGCGAATCGGTACTTGCGTGTCGGTGTGGCCTTGAATCCACGGATCAGGCGCCCCGCAATATGCGGTTCACTGCCGTGAGCGAGGAGGGCATGAGGTGCAGCACGGGCAGTACTGCGTCCATCCAGTTCCCTGCCATGCAGGCTTCGGCGGCCACTCGCCTAGCAGATCGGGGATCGCCGGCCCGGGCGTACGCTCCGGCGATCTGGGTCAAGGCGTCCGCTTGCTGGTGCGTGACCGTGATGGAGCGGGCAAGCATCTCGGCTTGCTCCTGCTGCCCCGCATGGGCCAGCGCTCCGGCGATTTGGGCTAGAGCGTCGGCCTTGCAGTCCGGGTTGGTGATGGTGTAAGCGAGGCTCTCGGCCTGCTCGTGCTGCCCTGCGTGGGCCAACGCTCCCGCGACTAGGGGCAGGGCATTCTCCCGGGTTTCATCGCCAACGATGGAGGCGGCGAGGCCCTCGGCCTGCGCGGCCAGGGCGGCGGCCCGCGGGTGCGTCCACGCCTGGGCGACCGCCGCGTAACTTCTGGCCAGGTTCACCTGGCCTTCCGGGCCGATGACGTGCCGGGCGATGGCGGTGACCCGCCTGGCGACGGCGGCGGCTTGTCGGCGCCTCCCGGCCTGAGCCAGTGCGATGACCGCTTGGGTCAGGGCGCGTTCCCCCTCCGGAATGAATCGAGCGAGAGCGACAGCCTCCCGGCGTTTTCCGGCCTGAGCGAGGGCGGCCGTGACCACCTGAATCAGAAGGGTTTCTGTCGCATCATTCCACCCATGGTGGGAGAGGAAGGCGGTCTTGGCCTCGGCGGCCATGGCGGCGGCTTGTCGGCGCCTCCCGGCCTGGGCGAGTCCCCGTGCAGCCTGCGCCAGGGCGTACGGAGGGAGATACGTTATGGCGGCAGCGCGGGCGTCGGTCTCGATCTGAGCGGCGATGGCGGCGGCCTGCTGATGCTGCCCGGCTCGGGCTAGTACGACCGCGACTTGGATCAGGGCGTCAGCCCGCAGTACAGGATGGGTGATGGACCGGGCGAGGTCCTCGGCCTGCTGGTGCTGCCCGGCCTGAGCGAGCGCTACCGCCAATGGAACCTGGGTGCTCAGCTCATCACCCGTGCGGTTCCCATCCAGGGCCTCGATTCCCCTGTAATCCATGATGGATGGAAGGTGCTCCCCGGTTGGCGTGAACGCCGACTCGACCCGGGCGAGCACCCACTCCATCTGTCTCCGTGACCCAGGGACGGATTGGGCAACGGTTATGGCCTCCGCAGCGATATCGGCGGCCTGCACGTGCTGCATGGCCTGGGCGAGTGCGCCCGCGACGTGGGCCAAGCCCACCGCGCGCAACTCCGGGTCGGTGAGGGACCGGGCGATCTCAGTGGCCTGCTGGTGGTGCCCGGTCCAGGCGAGTGCTCGCATGATGTTGGCAAGAGCCTGCTGCTCAAACGGACTCGTCACGGAACGGGCCGCTGCCTCCGCCTGCGCGGCGATCGCCGCGGCATCCGGGCGCTGGTCCGTACCGCCCAGCACCCACAGGACTTCGGTCAGGGCACCCGCCTTGTCACTGGGATAGGAGATCGAGTTGGCCAGGGCCAGGGCGCGAGGCAACTGGCCGAGTGCCGCCCAGACAGCAGGAAGCGTGGGGGGAATGTCCCAGTTGCGGGCTGCAAGATCGTCGCGTTGGCGGGCCAGGTCCAATGCGACGACCAGGTCAGGGGATTCCTGGGCGGCAACGCGCTCCAGGGCGGTACGGGCCTCGGCGATTCCCGCCGCGTCGCCGCCGGTCAGATCGAGCATCCGGTCATGGCGCGCCATATCGAGGGCGCAGCGGATCATCCTGGGAATGTCGGTGTTAGCGGGATCGGCCAGAAACTGGTAATAGTCCGACAGCAGGTACTCTGGGGTGTCCGCCGGCCACGTGAGGTCACGGTAGGTGTCGGCCCAGGCGTGCAGCAGGTCCCGGTACTTGGCCAGATCGTTCCCGATGCCTGACTCCGCCTGGACCCGCAGTTCCTCGTGGCCCAGACGGAAGATCTCAGCGCGGTCGCTTCGGCCGGAGGGACTTGGGCGGCTGGTGAACGTCCGTCCAGCCGACCCGCTCAGGATGGCCTCAGCATTCACCGGCGGCATGCCGGTCAAATGGGCTAGATCCTGGACGGTCAGGCCGCCGCGCGCGGCGGTCAGCAGGCCGACCATGTCCCTTTCATCCTTGCTGCCATAGACCAGGATCCGCTGCAACTCCTCCCTGCTCAGGCGCGCGATGTCGCGCGCGTGCGGGGAGGCGGACAGTCTCCGGATGATCTCGGGCTTACGCAGCGGATGCCAGTCGGGCACGTCACCGGGGACCGGTGGATCCGGGCGGCCGGCCACGATCACCCGCATCCCGGCCGGCGGGTTTCCCGGCAGCAGCCCGGCAATGCTACGGGCACCCTGCCCGGCAGGCACCCGGCGATCCTCGTCCAGGCCATCGACCACTAGCGCCAGCCTCCTGCCCGCGTCGCGGCACCTCGCGGCGGCCTCAGACATCAGGTACCGCAGCCGCAGCCCCCGCATCGCCTCGGACTTGTCCGTCGGCGGGGGCTGGCCAAGCATCGCGGCCAGCTGCCCGAGCAGGACCTCAGTGAACACCTCCACGGTGTCCTGAGCTGCCACCCGGGAGACGAAAAACGACACGATCTGCACCTGCGCGGCCACCTCTGTCGGCGGGCGCAGCACGAACGACGACATCAGCGCTGTCTTCCCCGCCCACGGCTCCGCCTGCCACCACGCGTACGGCCCGGCGTCAGGGTCGAGGCAAAACCGCGCCAGCTCTGCAAGTTCCTCGTCCCGGTCCAGCAGTTCGGGCGGGGCGAACTCCTCTACCTGGCTCAGGTACGCCGCCGGCCGAAGTCCTGCCCTCGCTGGATCATGCGCGCCGGGCGGCTCTGCCAGAAGGAACGCCCCGGGGCTGGTGAGCCTCAGCGCGGAAGCCAGCTGGACAGTGTCATGGTCGGTGGCGACCGCGATCGCGTCGATCGGCCGGATCTGCAGCGAGGTCTGCCCCTGCCGAGGATGATGCTCGATGATAACGCCGAGCAGCAGCCCGCCGTAGAAGACAGCAGCGCCAGATACTCCGCTCCACTCCGACTTATCATCTGCGGTAATGCGCCCTGTCCCAGCCCGTGCGATTCCCGCTCGCTCCCCGCCGACGCCCTTCAGAGCCGGATCGCGCAGCAATAGCCGCTTGGTCTCTCGGCCCTCCGTAGCGCGGATAAATCCGTTCAACTCGGCGAGATCCCGGTGACGGCCAGTTGGGTCACCCTGCCACGATGGGTAGCCAAGTGCTTCGCAGCCGTCCAGTTGCCCGCTGTAATCCCGGTCCACCTTCCCGAACGTGACCGGCCCGCCCGGCAGGTCAGCGTCCCAGGGCGCACTACCTTCGACGGCGAGCAGGGCCACGTCAAGGCTGGGTGAAGCATGGCTCACAGTAACGGTGACGGGTGCGCCGCCGTCTGCCCAGACGACGGTGAGCGCTTTGGCGGGCTGCTCGGTGACCTTGTCGTGCGTGCAGTGCCGCGCGGTCAGGACATGCCCTGCGTCAAACAGGTACCCTGAGCCGATCTGCCACTTACCGGAGCCAAGCTCTGCGATGACGGCGACCACCCGTGCCGCCGGGATCCCGGCCACACCGTCCTCAGGTGCGATGCTCGCCGACGACCGGCGCAGTGCCGGTCTGGTCGCTGATAGTGAAGTCAGTGGTGTACGTGCCGTCTGGCTTGCGGTAATGCGGCTTCAGCGTCAGCTTGACGACGTGCGTCTTCTCGGACTTCACGCCGGCGTCAACCCCGAGGACTGACCAGCCGATTTTTCCGCCCGCGTGCTTATCGGCCACTAGCTGCAGCGTGAGTTCGATATCTCCAAGGCCAAACTGCACGTCATCTCCACGTCCCTGTGCCATCGCGTCCTGCAAGTCTGTCCGCAGCGCGGCAATGGCCTGCACGAGATCCCCACCCTCTTCTGTCATGCTGTCACCTATAGCAGAATCACCCGTTGCGCATCAATAGCAGCGTCGCTCCCAATACACCAGCACACTCAGTGATCTTGCTGGCGTTACGGCTGGTAGCGGTGATATAGGGCGCATTCCTATGGGAGCGCCGGGAAGACGGCTACCGTCAGGACGGTCACACAACGGATGAGCCTGGCTGATCAATGGAAGCCAGCTGGTGCGGCCCAGCGTGCGCCCGGCGGGCCTCGTCAAGGCTGAGCCGGGCGCTGGCACCGAGCCGACGCTGCCCAGCGGCGCCGCTGGATTCTAAGAACGGCCCAATTCGGCAATGCGTCCCTAGACAGGCGCGGTTGGCCCGCCATCGGCCACACCACCCGCCGCGCTCAAATAAGGATATTCTGCGCGCCTGTGACCGCATATGATGCCTGCTGCTCCATTAGGTTCCTATTCGTTCGGAGCATTGTGGTGGTGCGTTGCCTAGTGAATCCGGTCACCCTCTGTGGTAGTCATGGTGTCTTCTTCGTGGCCGCCAGCAGGGAGACCCTCGATGGTCGGCGACAGGGATCAGCAGTCGCGGCCGGTCGTGCCGCAGAGACTCAAGTCGTGCTGCCCGATGCGGCATCGGACGATCTAGCCACTATGGATGCCTGGGAACCCGAGCGACCATCGGCGTCAAAATTGGCATTCGCGCGCGGGTTCGTATGCCGATACGTGCAGGATTCTGCGAACCCGCGCGCTTCGCCCGGCGGAACTCCCGAGGCGTGGGACGCGGACCTGACCGCGACGCTGGTGAGGGAGGCGTTCGAGGAGAACCAGGTGCGGGTGGGCGCGACCGCCTACTCCGCTACCAGGAGGTCCACCGCCCTGGCCGTGCTCCGTACGCTCAGGTGCGGATGGCGGGGGTGATCGAGGAGTTCGCGCCGCGGGCGCCTGACCCGGACGGGGGACGCGTCTACCGGCGGCTGATGACCTCGCTGGAGGCTGCCCGCGGCGTGCTGGGCTGGGGCGAGCCCGCGGTCCTGCAGGCACGGGCCGCCGCGCGGGTGGCGCGGGCCCAATGGTGGCTGCCGCTTGACGCCCCGGCGGCGGCGGGCTACGCGGACTAACCCGCCGCTGTTGCCCAGGGCGCGAGCCCGGTGAGGAAGGACGCGATGTTGACGTGGTAGTCGTAGCGGGCGGCGGTCAGTCGCCGCCCTGCCGTGAGCAGGCGTCGGCGCTGTGCGGGGGTGGCGGCCAGGGCGCAGCGGATGGCGGCGGCCAGGGAACGGGGGTCGCCCGCCGGGGCGGTGTAGCCGGTGCTGCCTTCGGTGACGATCTCGGCGAGCCCTCCCGCCGCGGTGGCGACGACCGGGGACGCCCCGACGGCATATGCCTCCAGGGGGATGCGGCCGAACGGCTCGGTTCGTGAGGGGACGATCACGGCGGTGAGGCGGGGGTCGGCGAGCAGGCCGCGGATCGCGGGGCTGAAGGTGGTGAGCAGGGTGACATCGTGCCGTTCGGCGGAAATCCGGTGCTCAAGGTGGCGCTGGTAGGGGGTCAGGGGCGGGCCGTCGGCGACCGCGCCGAGGACGGTGTGCGGGGCAGGGGCCTGGTCTGCCTTGAGGATTGCCAGGGCGTCGAGGAGGTCGTCGAATCCCTTGTACGGCTCTGCCCGGCCGTAGGACAGCAGGAACCCGCCGCATGCTGCGGGCGGCAGGAGGTTCGCGGTGTCCTGGGGGCCGGGGTTCCGCTCGGCGGGGGTGAGACCGTTGATCAGGTCCGTGATGGCCCCGCCGGGGATGCCGTAGGCGCTGGTGAGGTGCTGGCGCATGTGGCGTGATGTCGCGGCGACGTGCCCGCCCGCGCTGGCGGCGGCCAGCAGCCCGGCGCGTTCCCACGCGATCCGCTCGCGGTCGGCCGGGGCGTGCAGTGCCCCCGTGGCCCGTGCGACGTTGACCAGCCGGGCGCGCTGGCCGGCTGGCAGCAGCGGGGCGAGGCCGTAGAACGGGGCGTCGAAGGCGATGACCAGCCCCCGGGAGGTGCCGGAGAGGATGTCTTTGGTCACGGCGGCGGCTGCGGCGCTCGCGCGGCGGAAGCAGTCCAGCCCGCCGAAGCGGGTCATTCCCGTCGTCCCGTTGTCGACCGGGACGACGACACCACCAGAGCGCTGGACGATGGCGAGGCTTTCCCGGTGCCATGGCTCGTCGTACTCGCTGCTGGCGGGAACAAGCCGGACCGGGATGACGGTCAGCCGGACGCCCGGGGCGAGCAGGCCGGCGAGCGTCTGGAGGAAGGCCCGGTTGGAGCGGCCGGCGCCGGTTCCCCAGCCGTAGAAGCCGTCATGGAGCGCCACGATGACGGCCGGGCCGCGGGCGGTCATGCCGGCGCCGCGGCAAGGCTCGCAAGCTGGTCCAGCATAAGGCGGGGGTCGTCGTGGCCGGATATGTCGATTCTCTCGGGGATGGCCAGTGCTGCGGCCAGTGCGGGGCAGGCCGGGCGGAGGGCTCGGGCGGGGTCGCGGTAGAAGTCGCGGAGCCGCGCCAGGGCGGCGGGCTGGTTCCAGGGGTGGCCGGCGCGGAGCCGGCCGGCACGGCGGCTGAGGCTAGCGGCGGCGTCGAGGTCGAAGACGGCGTAGACATCGGGCAGCAGCAGGGTGGCGCCGTCCAGGTGGCGGGCCGCCCACCGGGCGCGGCTAGCGAGTAGTTCCGCGTCGCCGACAGCGCAGGCATACGAGAGGGAGCTGAGCCAGTCGCGGTCGGCGTAAACGACGGGACGGCTGGCCAGGCGGGCGGTGCACTGGGCTGCCTTGCGCAGCCAGTTGGCCTGGTGCGCGTCGTCGTCGCTGACGTCCGGGTGGTCACCGATGGCGAGTGTCGCCGCGGTGTCGCTGGTGTACTCGCCTACGACGCTGTGCCCGCGGACGGCGAGCGCGGTGGCCGTGGTGGTCTTGCCTGCGCCGGGCATTCCCTCCAGGACGATCAGCTTGCCGCGTGGTGCCGGCAAGACATCGGGCTCAGAACAGCGTCTGCTGACAGTCATCGGACGCTCCGGACGTGGGGCGGGGGGTCAGGGTCAGCCCGGCAGGCGCCGCGTCCCCGCCGGGGCGGATGCCCCAGCCGGAGACGCGCCGCATGTCTACTAGCAGCGGCCCGGCCGGGGTGTCGAGCAGCAGGTCGCGGCCGATGACGAGCCTGACCTGGCCGGCGAGGAGCGCGCCGTGGCTGATGCCGGTGACTTCCCGGTAAGTGCCGACGGCCTCCCGGTCGAGGCCGAAGTCGCCGGCCTGGTCGGTGACGGCGTCCGGGAGGGGCCGGACCGGGCCGGGCCAACAGGCACCGGCGGTGACCTGCTCGCGGGCGGCGGCGACCTGGGCGGCCCGCTCGGCGGGCGGGGGCAGCGCCTGCCAGGCGGCGGCCTTGGCGGCGGCGGTTATCCGCTCGCGGGCCAGTCCCGCGGCTGCGGTCAGCCGCTCAGCCTGCCGGACGGGCACGTACGGCCCGGCGGCCAGCATGGTGAAGGTGATCGCGCCCTGCTCCAGCAGGCGGTCCCTGCCCCGGTCAGTAGCGGTCAGCCCGATCTTTACCAGGCCGGGGCCGAACCAGGCGAGGTACAGGCGGTACTCGCGGCCCTGGTCGCCGAGCGCGGCGTCCCTCGCGACCTGCCGTCCCCGGTCGGCCAGGGCGCACGCCGGGCACTGGGCGTCGGTTCCGCTGGCGCCGATCTCGGCCCTGGCGGGGCAGGGCCGGCGGGCGTTGCCGGCCCAGGGGCCAGTGCACCGGCGCGGCCCGCTCAGGTGCCAGCTGAGGCTGGTACGGGGGTCGGCCGGGCGGCGGGTCTCGGGGCCGGGCGGGGCGGCGGGGTCAGCCGGCAGCGGCGAGGCGGTCAGCACAGGATGGGCTGATTCCCAGTGCAGTCCGGTAAAACGCCAGGCGGCTGCTGGTGCGGTCACGCTCGTACCTCCGGTACAGCCGGGCCAGTTCTGCGTAGCCGGCGAAGTGGGCGATGTCGGCAAGCGCCTCGCCGGGATTATCGGGCATGTGCAGGTGATTGCGCAGCACGTCCCCGCCGGCCTGCGCGCGGATCCGCGCCTTGACGTCCCAGCAGCCGACCGCGCGGTGCCGGGCGAGGAGGGTAAGGACCTGGGCGGGGCCGCTGGTGAGGTAGGCGTCCCGCTCCGCGACGTAGGCGGCCCCGTATGCCTCCGGATACAGCCGCCGCGTGTCGGCGGTGGTGAGGACCAGCTCACGGTCGGTGAGGACGTCGAAGTCCACGGTGAGCAGGCCGCGGATGAGTCCCGCCGGGGCGCCGGGCTTGATCAGCGCGAGGGACAGTGCCGCAGTCGGCCAGCCCGCCAGGGGGCCGGGTGAGCGCATGGCTTCGGCCCAGCGCAGCAGGCAGCCGCACGGGGCGGGCTCTGTCCCCGGGTGGCCGGGCGGGCTGTCTGCGGCCAGCGCGAGCGCCCGGCCGGCGCAGTCCGCGCACGCGCCGCCGCCCGCGTCGGCGCGGATTCCGGTCGCGGCCAGCGGCCGGCCGGTCCGGTAGGAGGCCCACCAGGCGTCCCACGGGTTCGGCACGCACGTCCCGCTGCCGGCGGCCGGGGTACCCGACAGGAGCGTGTCGAGCGCGTAGCCGAGCAGCGCCTTCGCCGCGTGCCTGGCCGGCCGGAAACTGGTCGCGCGGGAGGTCACGGCGCGCCTCCCGGCCGGGCCGTGACGGTAGCCGAGGTGTCGGCCGCCTCGGCGAGGACCAGCTCGGCCAGCCGCACGCCGGGCGCGCCGAGGGCAGGCATGACCTGGGCAAGCAGCCAGGCGGCGATCTGCTCGGTGGTCGTGTTCGGGACCGGGAGCAGCACCACGTCCCGGGCCGGGAGGCTGTAGAGGCTGCCGGCGCACTCGATGACGACCTGGCTGCCCTCGCGCTCGCAGCGGCCCCCGGGCGGGGCCGCGGGCATCAGGGTGCGGCGCCGCAGCGGCGCGATCGCGGCGGCCAGGGCCTTCTTGGCACCGGTGAAGTCGCAGACCATGCCCGCCTCGTCGGGCTCGCCGTGCAGGCGCAGCGTAACGGTGAACGAGTGGCCGTGCAGCGGCTCGAACTGCCCGCCGTGCAGCCCGGCGTGAGCGGCGGAGAACGCGAACTGCCCGCCCCCGCCGATCGTGATCACGGTCAGCGGCGCCCCGGCTTGCGACGCGGTCACGGGGCGGTCCCGGACAGGGCGAAGAATTCCCCGCGCGCCCGCGGGTCGTTCAGCAGCACGCCGTGCAGCGCGGACGTCACCGTTGTTGCCCCGCCGGCGCGGGCGCCCCGCAGCGTCATGCACAGGTGCTCGGCCACCACGACCACCCCGGTCCCGGCCGGCTTGAGCTGCCCGTGCAGCCAGTCGGCGACCTGCTGGGTCAGCCGTTCCTGGACCTGCGGCCGGCAGGCGAACATCTCCACCACCCGGGCCAGCTTCGACAGGCCCAGGATCCGCTCGCCGGGAAGGTAGGCAACGTAGGCGCGACCGGTGAACGGCAGGAAGTGATGCTCGCACAAAGACGTGAACGGGATGTCCCGCTCGATGACCATCTGCCGGTAGCCCTCGTCGTTCGGGAAGGTCGTCAGGTCGAACGGCCGCGGCGTCAGCAGCTCCTCCAGCGCCCTGGCCATCCGCGCAGGCGTGCGGCCCATCACGCCGCCGAGGTCGACGCCGAGCGCCGCCAGCAACGCTCCGGCCGCGGCCCCGGCGGCGGCCAGGTCCGGTTCCGTCCGGCCGGACAGCAGGAACGCGTCGTCCACGGACGCCGGGACGGTCATCGCGGGTCACCGGCGCCGGTGAAGTCGGCGGGAGTGCGCTCCAGCACGAGGCCGGCGCTGTCGGCGAACCGGATCGCTCCCGGCTTGCGGACCCGCACTCGCGCCCAGGGCGCGCCCCGGCCGCAGACCAGGACGCGGGCGACCCGGGTGGCCAGCGCCTCCACCGTGAAGCACTCTGACGCCTCTACCTCGGCGATCACCGCCTTGGAGGCGGCCCGGTAGTCCCAGGCGTCGGCGAGGTCGTCACTGGCCGCGGCTGCGCCCGCGTCGGTGCCGACGGTGAGGTCGATCACCACGTCGGAACGGTCACGGCGCTCCTCGTCCCGCCAGCCGATCACGCACCGCAGGCGCAGCCCCTCGATCTCGATCAGGTCCATAACCATGTCCTTTCCGGCTAGTGACTGCCGCCGCCTCCCGCGCGTACGCTCCAGGCGACGGCCCTTTCACTCACAGTCATCCGCCGGCCCATCTGGCCGCCAGGTCCCTGGCGTTGCCGGCCTGTTGCCGCAACAGCGTGA
>Ga0307478_10000533_pt1 | contig 38431 bp, 34 predicted proteins | sample atmos_gasesECM4C_2_FD_203713 | JGI IMG/M metagenome (GOLD analysis project Ga0307478, IMG submission 203713) | Hardwood forest soil microbial communities from Morgan-Monroe State Forest, Indiana, United States - atmos_gasesECM4C_05 | ecosystem: Environmental > Terrestrial > Soil > Temperate...
GGATTGCCGCCGACGCCGCGCGTCGTCGCGACGGTGCGGCCGATCTCGGCAACGGCCCCGATCGCGAGCGCAACCTCCGATACGGAATCCGTCGAAACGTCGACTTCACGCCGAACGGCCGGTTTACCGGCGCTTTCCGCGCGTACGGTGTAACGTCCGAAGGCGACTTGTCCGAAGGTGAAGCGGCCCGCTGCGCTGGTGACGGTCGTCGCCGTCGTGCCCTCGCCGGCGATCGTCACGCGAACGCCGGCTGCCGGCGCACCGTCGATCGTGACGGTGCCGCGCACGGTCCCGGTCACGGCGGCCAATGCCGGCAACGCGAGCATAGGTAATACGAGCGCTGCCAGCAGCGCTGCGATCCATCTTCCGCTCATCGTTAGTGCGCCCGCTTCGGATCGGGGCGGATGTCGGTTCCGGACCAAGGCACGATCGACGTGTCGATCGTGGCGTAGATGACCTCACCGACGTGCAGCTTGCGCAAGTCGGCGTGGCGTACGGGCTCCACTTCCATCGTCATCGCCATCGGCATCATCGGAAATGGGTCGTGATGGATCGTGAAGGTGCTGCGTTTGAGATCGATCTTCACGATCGTCCCGTGAATATGCGCGATCGTTTGCGGCGTCGTTGCCGCAATCGTCAGCGCCATACCGGCACCGGCGAGCGCGTGAAAAAATTGGGTCGTCATGTGTTCTCCGTCAATTGTGCAAAGGACGCCCCGGAACGGGGCGAGGGATCAGCGCACGAACGACGGCGGGGCACGTAAGCCACGGCCGGTAGCGAGTACCGGAACGGCGTAGCCAAAATCGACGAGGGGCGGTAGACGCTGCACGTGCAACGGGCCGGCGTCAGCCGCGTATGCGATGGCAGCAACGAGGGCAACGATGAGACGGTGCCCGAGCGCAAGCGCGATGCGGCCGGCAGCGATGCCGAGCACCGTCGCGGTGAGAGCGCAGAGGACGAGCAGTGCGATGAGCATTGCACAAACGGGTAAGGCAGGCGGCGTGGAGTGCTCGAGACCCAGCATCGCGGCGACCGCGCTCGCGCCGCCAAGCAACAGCGTGGCGGCCGTGCGAGTAGGCGGCAGGTGCGCCAACACGCCGGCGATCGTTCGCCGCGTGAGCGCGCGATGCGGATCGCGCCACAGCATGGCGATTGCCGCCAGCGCCAGGACGGCACTCGCGACGATGAGCGCAAGCGCGATCGGGCAGATCATCATCGCGGATTGTCCGGGCGCCGGCATCGCGCTCATGTCCATGCCCGGCATCGCGCCGGCCGCGATGGGCAGTGCGATCTTATCGGTACAGGCGAGGCTCATCTGGGCAGCCAGTAGCATGGCCAGCACGGCTAGCGTTAGCAACGCGACCAATGGGATGGTCGTTCGGGGTCGCGTGAGGCTCACCTAATTGGCATTCAAGCACGACAGTGGCAAAATCCCCCAGCCAAGGCTCGGGGCGCCGCTCCCACGAACGCGTCACGGTTGATGGGGGTACCGCGGAAGCCGCCGGAACCGCCGTCGCAAGAGGCGACGGAGTTCCTAGAACGCGCGATGGAGCAGTACGGCAAGGCAACGTACAACTTCGCCTACCGCCTGACCGGGAACGAGGCTGACGCCCGTGACCTGAGCCAGGAGGCGTTTATTCGCGTCTACCGCGCCTGGCGCTCGTTTCAGCCCGGCACGTCGTTCCTATCCTGGATTTACCGGATCGTGACGAATTTGCACCGGGATGAACTTCGGCGACAAAAAGGACGTTTCCAAGAAGAGATACCGGAAGACAATGCCCCCCAGGAGTATGGCGGGTCCAAACCGCTCGCGGTGGACCCCGTCGAGGACTATATGGCGGAGCAGTTGGGCGGACCGCTGGCCAAAGCGCTCGCCCGGCTCTCCACCGACCAGCGAGCGGTCATCGTCCTCGCCGACATCGAAGAATACAGCTATCAGGAGATTGCCGAAATCATGGGGTGCTCGATCGGAACGGTACGCTCTCGCCTGCATCGCGCCCGCGCGTTGCTCCGGCGCCTAGTCATTCGCGAACAGCAGCAAGCTCAATCGTAACAACTATGCATTACAACGCCGACACCCTCGACGACTATCTCCACGGCGCACTCGGACCCGAGCGCGACGCAACGATCCACGCCCACTTGGAAAGCTGCACGCCCTGCCGCGCACGCTACGACGAAGCCACCTCGGTGCGTGATTGGCTGCAGAACGCGGCCCGCGCAGAGGAGCGCGAGTTCCCTTCAATGATCAAAGCGCGCGTGTGGGAACGCGTGCGCGAGTTGCCCCAATCGGTGCCGTTCGCCGATCGCCTGCGCGCCCTGTGGCGTCCGATGATCGCCGTGCCGGTAGCCGGGGTACTCGCCGTCTTCGTGTACGTCGGGGTTCCCGGAATGCACGGCGGCCAGCCGGCCGGTGTCGCCGCGACGTATCTGCTCGAAGAACATGCCGCCGTCGCTTCCGACAACCCGCTCGCCGATCGTGGACTGATCGTACCGGCATCGATGGTCGAAGATCAGCAAACCAGCGGCTTGATCGACGCGACCGATACGGTAGCCACATCCGCCCGGTAACGATGCTCCGCCTCGTAGCGGCGCTCACGATCGGAGCGGCATTCATGTTGCCGGTGGGCGCAATGGCCTCAAAAAAGCCTGCGCCGCCTCCGGCGCCCGATGCGAACGCGCTCGTACGCGAGGCGCTTGATGCCGCGCATCACGTGTCGTACGTCGGCCAGATGCAAACGATCCGCTGGGGAACGCGCGTCGCGAGCGCGACGATCCAGCGCGTCGAACACCTCGCCCCGTCGAGCACCCGCCGCACGTTTCTGGCACCCGAAGCCCTCTATGGCGAGTACGATATCACGCTCGGCACGACGACCACGAAGATCGATCCCAAACAGCGCCGCGCGATGGTTTCGGAAAATCTGTCATCCGACAACGAGATCGCGATGAACAGCAACATCGCGTTGCTGGTCGCCAACTACCGCGCCCTCATCGGCCCGGTCGAGATCGTCGCGGCGCGCCCCGCGACGACGATCTCGCTCGTGAACCGCTATACGGGCGAACGCATGATGCGCCTGTGGATCGACAACGCCACCAAAGTCGTGCTGGCGAAAGAAGCCTATCATCAAGACGGATCCCTCGCCTGGCGATCGCGGTTCGATGAGATTCGCTTCACCGGCGAGATCCCGAACGGCATCTTCTCAACCGCCATCCCGTCCGATTTCCAGCAAGTCGAAGGCCGGCGCTTCGCCGACATCAACGACGATCTGCAGCAAACGCTCGACGATGCCGGATTCAAGCCCGAAAACCCACGCCGTCTGCCCGATGGCTTCCACATCATCGGTGCGGAGAACTCGATCTTCCGCGGCCTTCACAACCTGCATCTGCTCTACAGCGACGGCATCCGGACGCTCTCGCTCTTCGAGAACAACGCCGACTCGGAACCCAATTTCGGCGATGTCAAACCGTCGGTCACACATTTCGAAGGACACGACGCGCAATACGTCAAGGACGGCCCGACGACGCTGCTCACCTGGCGCGAACACGGCCTCGCCTTCGCCCTCATCGGCGACCTCGACCTCAAAAGCCTCACCGATATAGCCATCAGCATCGTCCCCTAACCCCCAAGGGCCCGTGTCATCCCGAGCAAAGCGCCCGCAGGGCGCGCCGTCGAGGGACAGCCACAATCATGAACGTCAGTGGCTGTCCCTCGACGGCGCGCCCTGCGGGCGCTTTGCTCGGGATGACACGGGCCTGGGATGATAAATCCTTGGGGGATGACTTAGCTGACGACGCCGATGGCGTAGCCGTCGCGGCCGCGGTGTTTCACGTCGTAGAGAGCGGCGTCGGCGGCCTTGAGCATATCGACCGGGCTCTCGGCGTCGACCGGGAACACCGCGCAGCCGACGCTGATCGTAACGCGAATATCGCGCGCACCCACATGCAACGTTTGATCGCGAATCGCGCAGAGTTTAGCGGCTAGTTCTTCGGCTTGTTTTTGAGACTCGATCTCCGGTTGGAGCACGACGAACTCATCCCCGCCGATCCGGCCGATCGTGTCGCTATCGCGCAACACCGAACGCAGCCAAGCGGAGACCGCGATCAGCACCGCATCGCCCACCTGGTGACCGTAGGTGTCGTTGATCGTCTTGAAGTGATCGATGTCGACGTAGTGCGCGGCGAACGATCGGCGGTGACGGCGCGTCGAGAGCAGCGTCTGTTCGAGCCGGTCTTGGAGCAAGGCTCGATTGGGTAGGCCGGTGAGCGCGTCACCGAACGCCAGCGTGTCGAGCCGTTTCGTGCGTTCGCCCTGCTGGATCGCCGAACCAATCAGTACGCCCAGCGCCCGGATGTAGTCGCGATCGATCGTCGAGATGTTCATCGGCGCACCGGTTTGCGCGAACGCGAGCGCACCGTAATGGCGGCCCTCGACGGCGAGCGCAACGCCGGCCAGTGACGGCGGCTTCGCCGCCGGATCGGAAAAAACGAAGACGTCCTCGCTCTCGAGTTCGGCGCGTATTCGCTCACGCTCGGCATCGACCGGGATACTCTCCGGCCGCGTGCCGGCACTGAACGTGATCTCGAAGCGGCCTTCATCGAAGCGCACGACGTAGGCCCACTCCGCGCCGAGTTCCACCAAACCAGCCTCGAGGGCAGTTTGCACGCGCTCGTCCTGCGCCACGCTCGCCGCTGCAGCGATGCGATATAATTCCGCGATGCGCGTCGCTTGTCGAGCCGAACTACGCGCTGCCTGCCGCTCCTCCGTAACATCGTGGATCATGCTGCAGAAACCGCGCACCTCGCCGTCTATGCGCAACGGCACGCGCCGGCCGTTGATCTCGCGAATGCCGCCGCTCTTGGTGCGGATCCGATGTTCGAACTCCGTCGTCTCACCGCGCAGCATCGCTTCGCGCACCGCTCCCATGTCATAGCTGGTTTCCAAAGCAAACAGTTCGGGGGTTTGCCCGATCATTTCGTCGACCGTATAGCCGGTGAGGCGCTCGGCCGCACTGTTCACGCGCACGAAACGGCTCTCCAGATCGAGCAGCGCGAGACCATCGGGGTGGTTTTCGAACAGCGAACGGAACTGCTGCTCGGAGCGCATGAACTGCCCGAGGACGTCTTGGCGGTGGCGCAGATCCCGGGCAAAACCGATGACGCCGACGATCCGGTTCTCGACGCGCGCCGGCACCAGCATCGTGCGAACGGGGATCGGCTGGCCGTCTCCGCCGACGAACACACTACTGCTTTCGACGGTCTGGCCGTGCGTGACGCAGTGCGCGAAATCCCGCGCGGCCTTGGTCGCGGCATCGAGCGTCATGTGCTCGGCGAAATGGTGCCCTTGCATGCCGGCAGCGCGCTCCTTCCCGATCATTGCGCGTGCCACGGCATTACCCGCCATGAGCCGGCCCTCGAGATCGTAAATCGCGATCGCATCCCACGACCGCCTGAACGTCTCGGGCGCACGTTCGAGCAGTTTGAGATAGTCGTGGACGTCCGCCGGAGCGTTATCACTCATAGAAGAACGGCGGTAGCCTTTCGACCCCGCCGTCCTGGATATTCGGTCAGCCCCTAAAAGAACCTTACTGCGGTTTCGTTTGGTGCGCTTGCGCGAGCTTCGCGTGGAATTGGGTCCGCTGATCGGGCGTCAGCACGCCGTCGATCTGTTGGCGCATCGCCAAGCGGTTGGCGCGCCGGGTCTGCGGATCGGCACCTTTGGAAGCCGCTCGTGAGGCCTTCATGATCCCTGCGATCTGTTGCCGCTGCGCGGCAGAGAGCCCGAGCCCGCGCATGGCACGCATATACGGATTGCGATGGTGGTGATGCGGCGGTTGTTGCGCGGACGGTGCCGGTCCGGCGGCACCGGGGTTAGGGAACGTTTGCGCTGATGCTGCCAGCGGCATGGCGAACGCGGCGAGTAACGCAAGCGTTCCTAAATGATGTCTAACCACGGGATACTCCTCGACGAAAGCGGCGTATACACCCTACGTCGACGAGCCCTGATTCATCCTAAGAATGCGATGAGAGTATGCCGTTGAGCGCCGTTTGCAACTCCGGCGGCTTGAGCTCGCCGCTGTTGACGTAGCGCACGACCTTGTGGCTATCGATCATCACGATCGTCGGATAACCCCCTTGCAGATACTGGTTCGCGATCTTCAGATCGGGATCGAAGGCGATCGGGTAGGTAACGTTGAGCTTTTGCACCCACTCATCGATGTCGGCCTGATTCTCCGGTGAGCTGCCGTCGATACCGTATGGGCTACCCGAAACACCGATGAAGGCGACCTTGCCCGCATACTCTTTGGCAAGCGCATCGACGATCGGAACTTCGTGCTGACAGTGCGGGCACCACGATGCGAACACTTCGAGAAATACCGGCGTGTTCACGGAGGCCAGATCGAACGGACCGGCGTTGCTCGTGATGCTGAACGTCGGCGCGGTCGAACCAACCTTGATCTTCGTGGCATTGGGGTTGACCGTCTGCGCGGCATTCGAGATCGCGCCGGTGTTTGCGAAGTGAATCGCTAAACCCGCCGCAATGAGGACGATCGCAACCGTGATGTAAACCAAGGTCTTGCGGTTGAGCCAGCCGGACGAGGATGCTGCTGCCTTACTCATGACTCTCCATTCTCCGATCCAGGGCCAGCGCCCCGGGAGCTTTCCAGGCGATGAAGACGCCCACCAGCGTCAAGCCGAGGTCACGACCCACTTCGGGCCACGACGTGGTGGCCTTGTCGCTCGGGCCGAAGCAGCCGCACGAGGTGCTGATGCCGCGCATGACGGCCGAGGCGATGGCAACCGAGAACAGCGCCATCTCCGCAGCGGCAAACCACGCCGCAAAGCGCGTGAACAACCCGAGGACGAGATACACGCCGATCATCAATTCGAGAAACGGCAAGAGCAGCGCTAAGGGCGCGATCAGCGGATGCGGCAACAGTTGGAAGCCGGCGATCTCCGATGCAAACACGTCGGCATGACCGACTTTGAGCGCGCCGGCTGCAAGGAACACGGCTCCGAGTGCCAGGCGCAGGATGAGAACGATACGAGCGGTCATCGCGTTGCTGCCGCCTCCAGTACGGCGCGTTGTTCGAGCGGAATAGCACCGGCGTCTGCCGGATCGACCGGCAGCGCATCGTCGTAGCCGACGATCGTATCGGCCACGCAAGCGGCCAAGACGGCCGGGTCGTAACCACCCTCGAGAACGAACAGCGCGCGGCCATTGCAGTGACCGTCTGCGATTTCGCGGATCAGGCGGCCGATTTGACCAGCGGCGCTCTTCGAAACGCCGAGATCGCCTACCGGGTCGCCGGCCACGAAGTCATAACCGGCACTCACGATGATGAGACCCGGCTTCACGCGTTTGGCCAGCGTGCGCAACGCCGACGCCCAAATCGCGACGAACGCTTCGGTGGAGATGCCTGAAGCCGCGAGCGGGATGTTTACGAGCTGGCCGTCGGGTGTGACGCGATTATCGCGTGCCGAACCGGTTCCGGGGTAAGCCGGCATCGCGTGCGTGGAAAGGTACGAGAGGCCGCGCCCCAGGAGCGCCTGCGTTCCGTTGCCGTGATGGTAGTCGATGTCGGCGATGATCGCAGGCTCACCGGTTTCGGCCGTAAATACGCGCGCCGCGATCGCGGCGTTGTTGAAGAGACAAAAACCCATACCGCGCGCGGGTTCGGCATGATGCCCGGGCGGCCGCACGAGCGCGAACGCTGCGCGACGGGCGGCGGTGACGTGGGCGAGGGCGGCCAGCGCACCGCCGGCTGCATGTAACGCGCCCTCGTATGAGGTGGCGCCGATGTCGGTATCGCCGGTCGTCAGTTCCTCGTACTCGTTGACGTCGAGACGCTCGCATTCGCGTTTCGCCAACTCGATATATGCGGCGTCGTGCGCGAGCGCGACCTCCGCTTCAGTTGCCCGCCGCGTATCGATCCGCTCATCGAACAAGCCACGGCGTTCCAACTCCGCAGCCACTGCGCGAACGCGGCCGGGCTGCTCGGCATGGTGGACACCAGCGAGGTGGCGGGTGAGCGACTCGTCATACGCGACGAGCATCGTCGTTAGTGGTTCGCCCCCGCGCTCGGACTCGGTTTCGGCTTGGGGGCTGTTTTCGCAACCGATGTAGTGGGTTTTGCCGAGGATTTCGGAGCCGGCTTCGCCGTGCCGTGATCGAAGGAGGCAATGATCTGTTGCACCTGCGTGTAGCCTTGCGTACCGGGCTTCAAAAAGCCGAGGAAACGTACGTACGTGGCCTTTGCCTTCTGCGGCTGGTTGGCACCCTGATAGGCCGTAGCCATGCTGTAGAGGATGCCCGGATTCGCCTTGACCAGCGACGCGGCGTTCTTGTCGAGCGCTTCGTAGATCTGAACCGCTTCGGACCAGTTCTTCGTCGTTTGATCGGCAACGGCGAGACCAATCAGCGCATCCGGCGTTTTCGCTAAGTTGAACGACGCCTTGAAGGCATCGCGCGCGGCGTTGGGATTCTTCGCCGCAAGGTCCGCTTGCCCGAGCAGCATGTACGTGCGCGGATCGTTGGCAGCGACTTCCGTCAAACGCTTGTAATTGTCGACCGCCTTGTTGAAGTCTTTCGATTCGGCGGCGGCTTGACCCAGCCGCGCGAGCGCTTCCGGGTTGTCGCGATTCGGACCGACCGCGGTCGTCCACTCGCGCAAGGCACCGGCTTTGTCGTTCACCGCTTGGAGGTAGTCGCCATACGCGAGATGCGCTTGCGGCAGGTTGCCGTAACTGCTGATCGCCCGGCGAAACGCTGCATCGGCATCGGTGTTTTGTTTTTCGCGCGCGTAAACGAGGCCCATCTGATCCACGATACCGGCCTTTTGCCCGTCATTCGTCGCGAGACCGAGGAGGGTGGTGTACGTGTTGATCGATGTCTTGACGTCGTGCTGCGCGGAGGCCAGCTCAGCTTTGCCGGCCAGCGCTTCCACGTTTTGGGGATCCATCGCGAGCGCCTTGTCAAAAAGCGGCATCGCCAGCGCGAGCGAGTTCTGGTCTTCGTACGTGCGCGCTTCGAGGACAAACGGGTGCGGATCTTTGGGATTCGCCTTCGCAACGGCTTCAAATTGGGCACGCGCTTCGTCGTACTTTTTCTCAGCCGCGAGAACGAAGCCGAGGTTCTCGGCCGCGTCGGTCGAGTTGGCGTTGAACGTCAATGCACGCCGGGCGATGCGCTCGGCGTCGGCCGGGCGGTTCGCAGACATGTACATTTGCGTGAGCGACTGCAGCACTTGCATGTTGGTCGGCTCGAGGTTTGCCGCTTGCTCCATGCTCGCGATTCCGGCGTCGGCTTTGCCGAGCGCCGCCTGCGAGGCTCCGTCGACGAAATACACCTGCGCGTTTTTCGTTCCGCCGGCGAGCAGCTTCTGCGTCAGTTGCGCGGCGAGGTCCGGCCGATTCGCCTGCAGATACATCATCGACAACTGCATCATCGAGTCTTTATCGTCGGGATTCGCCTTCAGCGCGGCTTCGAGACGCGGGATCGCGTGATCCAGCGGTTCGGGCGTCGCGGTTGCGGTTGGCGCGGGCGACGGCGATGCGGTCGGGGCCGGCTTGCCTGCGGCGCCGGCGGGGTACGAGATCCCAATCGCGACGGCGATCGCGCCAATGGCGAACAGGGCGGAGGAACGGAAACGGATCACGAGCAGCTCTTTCGGGGGGTGTTACGCGTGGGCGGTTTTCGCCTCACGAACGAGTTTAGTGAGTTCAGGGACGATGGCGAACGCGTCGCCCACGACGAGCAAGTCCGCGAAATCGGCAATCGGAACGGTGGCATCTTTGTTGATCGCGACGATCGTCGCGGCGGTACGCATGCCCACCTTGTGTTGGATAGCACCGGAAATGCCAACCGCCATATAGAGCGACGGGCTGATGGTCTTTCCGGTTTGTCCGACTTGATGGCTGTGCGAAACCCAGCCCGCGTCGACGGCCGCACGCGAAGCGCCGACCGCGCCGCCGAACGCTTCGGCAAGATCGTGCAATATGCCCGTGAACGGCTCCGGACCGCCCATCCCGCGCCCGCCGGAAACGACGACCGACGCTTCCTCGACGCCCAGTTCGGCAGCGGCTTCCTCGACATCGTCCTCGACGGTCACGGCGTATGACTTACCACTCGGGGCAAGCGCAATGACCTCGCCGGCTCCGGCCGCGGCCTTCACCGCGAACACGTTCGGCCGGATCGCTGCGACACCGTAATCACAATTCTTGAACGCGCAGCTGGTGATCGTTGTTCCGCCGAGCTTGGGCGAGACGCAGACCACCCGCCCGTCCACGACCTCGATCCCGGTGATGTCGGCGTTGATCCCGGCGTCGACCCGGCCGGCGAAACGCGAACCGACGTCGCGCCCGATCATCGTGTTGGCCACGATAACGAGTGCGGGACCGGCGGCGCGAGCGACCACCTCGAGCGCGTCGACCAACGGATCGACCCCCGCTTGGGCGAGGCTCGCATCATCGAGGACGTGGATCCTGTCGACCGGATAGACCTTGAGCGTCTCCGCGACCGCCGCGGCTTGGGGGCCCGCGACGACGGCGTGCACCGATCCGCCAAGGGCATCGGCGGCCGAACGCGCGGCGCAGAGCGCCTCGATCGACGAACGCCGCGCGCCACCATGCTTGTGCTCGATGAACGCGATGACGTCTTTCACAGCAGGTGCCGGCTCTTGAGAAAGTCGAGCACGGCGCGGGCGCCGTCGGCGCCGCCGGCGGCCGTGATGGTTCGGCCCTTCTCGCGCGCGGGCGGCGTTGCGAGCGCCAGCACTTCGGTGCGCGAGCCGTCGCTGCCGACCGCCTTGGTCAAGCCGAGATCGGCGAGCGCGAGCGTCTTGATGTCCTTTTTCTTTGCGCCCATGATGCCTTTGAGCGACGGATAACGCGGCTCGTTCGCGCTCTTCGTGACGCTGGCCAATGCGGGCAACGGCGCGCTCGCGGTTTGGTAACCGGTTTCCGTTTCGCGCTTCACACGTAAGCGATTGCCGTCGATCTCGAGTTGGCGTGCATACGTGAGTGCCGGAACGCCGAGATATTCGGCCAGCATGCCGGGCAGATCGCCTGAGATCGCATCGGTCGACTGTGTTCCGGTGAGCACGAGGTCGAAGCCGCCGGCTTTGATGCCGTGCGCTAGGGCATACGCGGTCGCCCACATATCCGAACCGGCGAGCCCCGGATCGGAGAGGATCACGGCATCGTCGGCGCCCATCGCGAGCGCCTTGCGCACAACGTCGCGCCCGTTCTCGGGCGTCATCGAGAAGATCGTCACGGTCGAACCATCGGCCAGTTTGTCGCGCAATTGCAACGCCGCCTCGATCGCATATTCATCGAACGGGTTGAGCACGATATCAACACCCGTGCGAACGAGCCGCTTCGTCGCCGGATCGATGCGCTTATCGGCGGCCGTGTCCGGGACCAATTTTACGGTGACGACGATCCTCAAGCCCAACTCCCGACACACGAAACCCGGCTGCGGCGCCGGGCTTCGGAACGATTCGGGCTTCCCGCCGAATCGAGCGGGCTCCTAGTGGATTCACGTTCCGTGAATCCTTCGCGTTTGGGCTGCGCCCAGCCGCCTTTTACGTTTTGAAGCGCTGGTAGAATTGGATTTGGGGACCGTGGAAAGCAGGCGAGAAGCCTGTCGGGATCGTCGGCAATCCTGAGACGGAGTAGAGACGCCACTGCAAGCCGTAACCGGTCGTGCCGTTGGGGCGCAACTCGAGGCCCGCAAACACGAGGTTCTCAGCAAGCTGCGCGTTGTTCGGACCCGACGTATCGAACTGACCGTTGAGACCGAAGCGGCCGACGCCCGCGGCGCCGTACACTTTGGGACCGAAGTTCCGCGCGAAGGTCAGCACGCCGGCGGGATACTGCACGACGACGTTGTCTTGCGGCTGGCCGGTGGGGGCCGGTCGCCACGTGTTCACCTGACCGAGGTCGAGCGTGATGTCGGCGAAGCTCGCATGGTAGTTGAACCAGCCTTCCCAATGCTGCTCGTATCCGATCGTTCCCGGGCCGGCGCCCGTTTGCTCGAGGAAGTACGGCTCGACGAAGCCGGGCTGAAACGCGTTGCTCGGATTGAGCGCAGCGATCTGCGAGTATTGCGCAAACGCGAACCGAACTTCGACACCGGCAACGATGAACGTCGTCGAAAGCTTTCCGCCTTCGCGATTCGGTCCGACTTGCGAGTTGTCGACGAGTTGATAGTTGCCGCGCAAGAACGTGCCGGGCCATGCGGCCGGATACGACCACACGTTTTCGAGCGTGCCGTAATCGAGGATCGCCGGCGCGTACGTGGGCTCGAAGCGCACGCCTTCGAGTTGAAGGTCGAAGTGCGCGAAACCGTGGTGCACCTTTCCGTAGTAGTAATTACCGTTGGTGCAGCCCGGCGTCCCGATGGCGACGCCGACCGCACTGTAGCACGAGTAGCCGTAGCGCAATTCGCCGTCAATATCGGAAAACAGCGGGAACGTCGCACCGACGCCGGCGACGAACATCTTCTGACCGAAAACCGTTGATTGTCCGACGCCGTTCGTCGGCGCGGCAAACATGGTACCGAAGAACACGTTACCCGTATCCGGACCGTTCGTATTGAGGCCGGTGAATTGGGCCGAATAACGCAGGCCGGAACCGTGATCTTGAATCAGTGAGGCGCTGAGGATGCGGGCCGGCGCGTTGAAGGGTGCGGGCAGGTCGGCGCTCGTGACTTCGAGCGTGGTGATATTGTCCTTCACCCAGAAGTCGGCACCCGAAAGCGGGAGCACTTCCGGGCCTTCTTTGAGCACGTCGTTGGTCGGCGGCCCGTTGCCGATCGATTGCGGCAACTGCGGCGCGAGTTGGAACGGCGTGTTGGTCCACGGAGCTTGGCTCAACGCCCACGGCACGTTCTGATGCAGGCTGAACCAGCCGACGGTGAGCGCACCGTGGCCGTTGTGATCGACGATCGATCCCGAAAGAAAACCGAGCTTCGTGGCGCTGATCGGATCCTGTCCGTTGTGCGTGGGAAACGCGGGTGTGAGCGTGTAGGCCCGGCTGCCGGCATTCGCATTGATCGACGGCATGATCGCGTCGCCCCAGTAGTTGACGACGTTGCCCGTGCCCGACGCCGAACCATAGCCGATCGTCGTCGTGACGTCGAGGGTTGGCGTAATTGCGTAGGTCGGCTTGAGCAAGAAGTCCTGACTGATACCCTCGCCGGTGACGAGCGGACCGCCTGAAAACAGGTCGTAAGGCGTGCCCGGCGCGGGCACGCCACCCGCCGCAAAGGCCGCCCCCCCGGCCGGCGTTGTGCCTGGACCGGTGAACTGTTGGTTGGTGCCGGAGGTATACGTCTCGATCTTCAAGTTGAATTTCGAGGGCGGCTTCGCCGTCGGGACGGGGCTCGGCGTGGACTGCGCGACCACGGCCGGGTCGGCCGGCGCGTTTTGCGCTCTCGCCGTTCCCTCGAGGCCGGCAATCCCAACGAGGATGGAAGCCGCAAATACGAGCGGCAAAGCTTGCTGACGCACGCCACCGAACGTTCTCTTGTGGTCGCCGTTCTCCCACCTCGACGAGAGCGGCGTTAGGTTTCCCCAGCACCTTGAACTTGATGATATAGGGTGCTAGCCCCTCGTAAAATTGCTTGGGATGACCGAGGCTCGAACTCGGATGCCCTCGCGGGCGGCAGATTTTCGTACCACTTCGGCTTTCGCCGCCCGGCCTTCAGATGAGAGGCCGGTTCGTGGTCTGGACTGTGCCTTGGCCGTTGGGGTCCACCCTAGGTGGACCCCGGTAGGCCGCGCCCGTCCAGTCTCTACACCTTCCGCCAGTAAGCAACCGGCAGCTTGGCTCGGCGTTGTCAGGGCACCCCGTGCCTGAGAGTTCACCGAATTTGAGCGCATCCCGGCCGGAGTTTCCACCCGGCCGGCTCACGTGTAAGTCTGCTGTGTCTGCCTATTCCACCATCATCCCGGGTGCCGTTGCCCGGCTCTTTCGACGGTCATAACGAACGCCTCCCCCGGCGAGAGCTTGTTTGGCACCATCGCATACCCGATAATTAAAAGTGAATGTCCGTACCCCGTGAACGCCTGACCGCGCTCCTCACGGACTCGGCGCTGACCAGCGTCGAGCTCGTGATAGCTCCGCCGGGTTTCGGCAAAACGACACTGCTCCGAGCGTACGCAAGCGCGGAAGCCGGGGTCGTCTTCGTCGCGCTCCCCGAAGCAACGGATCTCGAGGCGTTCGTGCGCAGCGTGATCGCGGCGGCGGTGCCTTCGGCGCTGCGATCGATCGGGGCGGTGTTCGAAACTCCGGCTACCGAAAATATCGCGGAACGGGCCGGCGAGTGGCTCGCGTCGCGCTTGCGTGAATTCAGCGGAACGCTGATCATCGATGACTTTCACCGCGCCGCTGCCGACGAACGCGTCGCCCGCATGCTCGTGGGCACGATCGCCGCCACGCATGGCCGGATGCGCTGGATCGTTGCGTCGCGTGAATCGCCGGCATTCCCGATGGGCTCGTGGATCGCGCGCGGCTGGATGGGATTACCCATTACGGCGGACGACCTCATGTTTACGGCTGCAGAGGCCGGCGGACTGGCGAAATCGCTGGACATCGAGGTTTCGAACGACGCTCTCGCGGCGATCGTCGACGCAACGCTCGGGTGGCCGATCGGCGTGCGCCTCGCACTGAGTCTCGTCGCACGAAAGCGCGATACCGGTCAGACGCGCGTTCAAACGCGCGAAGCCCTCTTCGCCTTACTCGGCGACGAGGTATGGCAGCCACTCGATCCCGGCCTGAAGTCACTCGTCGCCGCAGCCGCCTTGATGCCCGTACCGACGATTTCAACGCTGATCGCGGCGGGATACGCCGATGCGCGCGCGGGCATGACGAGCGTGTTCGCCAAGGTTCCGTTCATCGCGGCGATCGATGACAACGCGTTCACGATTCACGATCTTTTCCGCGACTTCGTCACGACACACGCATCCCCCGAGAGCACGAACCGCGACGGCGCCGTTGCGAACCGCGTTGGATCTGCCCTCGTCGCCAGCGGCAACCCCGCCGACGGGCTACGCCTGCTCATCGCGGCCGGCCGCGTGGAAGATGTGCAAGACGCGCTTGCGGCGCACGCGTTCGATTTGCTTGAAACGGGCCAGCGCGGGATCCTCAACGTGGCCATGGCGTTTCTCGGCGAGCGCGGCCTAAACGATACCGGCATCGCGCTCGCCATCCGCGGCGCGTTGGCGTTTGCCGACGGCTCGGCTGCGAATTCGACGAATCTCTTCGTGCGCGCTCTCGGACGCAAGACGCCCCCCGCAATACGCAGTGAGGTTTCCCGACGTCTTGCGCTCACGTACGCCAACCGCGGAATGTTGCAGGAGGCGCTCGACGCCTTGCAACCACTCGAGGATGACGCATCCATCTCACTGGAGGACCGGCTCGAGGTGCAGGCGATGGCCGCCATGTTTATTTCTGCCAGCGGCACCCACGCTCACGCCTTAGTCGAGGCAACAATCGCTGGACTCGAAGACCAGATATCGAGCGTCCAGCCGAATGTTCAGGTGCGCCTATTGAGATATCTCGGGAGCGCCGCCTTCTATAACGGCGATCCGGAACAGGCCGAGCGTCTATCGCTCGACGCGGCGCTACTGGCGACCGAACTCGGCATGGACACGTTCGCGGCACTCGCCTACAGTACGCTCTACGGCGTTGCGGCGAGGAACGACCCGGATGCCGGTCGAGCGCGCTCGTTCTCGCGCTCTCAGGCTGCTGCCGCAGAACGTGCTGCAAACACTGCATTGCGGGTTTATGCCCTGCGGGTTCAATATATCATTGCCGCCACAAACCTAGAAAGCGAGGAAGCGCAGACACTGGAATCGACCCTGGCAGCACTAGTCGACGCGCGCACATATGGCGGAGACGGTTTTCATTTTCGCTTCGCGCGCGCACTCCACTCTATTGCAGCTGGGGATATCACAAAAGCCGAGGCATCGCTGCGTTCTATGCCGCGGGCGACGATTTCAGCTCCCGAGCGCATTCGCCTCGAAGCCTTTCTACTAATTCTTATGCTACTGCGAGGGAAGCGATCCGAGGTGAGCAGCGCCATCGAACGCAGCCTCTTGGCAGAAGCCCCACGCGATTACACCGGTCGCATTGAGATGGCTTATGCGTATGCCTATCGTGGCGTCGCATACTGGGCGCTTGACCGCCCCGCACAAGCGCGTAAGGCGTTCGAATTCAATACAGGGGACCTGCCCCGACGTGACCGCCTCGTCGTCAACGTCTTCAAGGCGCTGGCTCATCTCCCGCATCCGTTGCTGAGCAGCAGCGATATTGATCAACTCGCTTCAACGCTGGTTGCTGGTAGCTATAGGGCATACGCAGAGCTGCTTAAACAGTTTGTGAATCTCGACGCAAACGACGTTGCACTCAGTCCGACGGAACTCGAAACGCTGCGCGAATTCGATCGCCACGGTGGCCGCGCAGCCGACGTTGCCAGGGCTCTCGGAAAGTCGAGATTCACCGTCCAGAACCAGATCCAGAGCGCCATTAAAAAACTCGGCTGTTCAGGCCGCGCCGAAGCTCTGGCCTATGCGCGACAGCGCGGCTGGCTACACAAAGCCCCTAGTTAAATTTAGCTATTACGGGGGAGAGCCCCGGCGCCGTATGATCCCTTCAACAACAGCACGTTCTTGAAAGGACCCTATCATGCTTGCTACGCTTGCTCACGCCGCAGTTGTCCTCGCAACCCAAGTCTCGCACCTCATCGCCGCAATCGTCGTCGTCCCGTCCAACGTTAGCCCGCCGTTCTAGGACACACTTTCTGGCTTAAGTCAAATGATTGCATCAGATCGGTTCGTTGATTTCTCGGGCCGTCGCGACGCCAGAGAGGCTCTGGCCCGCGTCGACGAGCGTACCTTCGGCGACACCGGCTGGGTTTCGCTAGCCCTCAAAAGCTGCACCGAACACCTCGTCCCCGCAATCGGTTCGGGAAACGCTCATCGTGTGGCCAACGCAGTGCGCGCCATCGCCCACGCTCCTACGCTGGAGCAGGTCGAGGACGTCGTTACCGCCGCGTGCGATGCCGTGCTTTCGGATGCTTACGCGGCCCGCGACTCGCGCTCGATCTCACTCTTAGCGGATGCCCGCACGGTCGTCGGTCTCGTTATCGCAAATTTGCGCGAACGCACCGAACGCGAAGCCGTTGCGCCCTACCTGCTGCGAGAAACGGTCGACGGGTACATACGTCTCGTCGCCCTCGTCAACAAACGCATGGCCGAACGGCTCGACGCAGTCGGGAATCTTTCGGTCCGAATCGGATCCGTCATGCAACTGCCGGCTCCAGAGTTACTCGATGTGGAACTCGCTGGACGCCTCCACGACATCGGTATGTTGTCGGTCGCCGGGGCAGCTAGCGTGGAAGACGTGGTTACGGATCACGTCGTTGCCGCTGAAAACTTCCTCAAAAGCGTACCGTCCTTGGCCCACCTAGCCCCGATCGTCCGCGCGCATCACGAACGCTTCGACGGCCAGGGAACTCCGGATGGCCTAACCGGGGTCGAGATTCCGCTCGCTTCGCGCATCATCGCGGTTGCCGCCGCCTTCGTCGACTCGGTAACCGGATCGGCGACCCAGAAGGCCACGCTGCCCAACCGCGCCTGCCAAAAGATAGCCGTCGGCGCGGCTACTCGTTTCGACCCGGATGTCGTTGCGGCTACCCTTGAGCTCCTCCGCTTCCGCCACCGGACGAATCGATCGGCTTAGACACCTGCGATGCCCCTCAACGAAACGCTGCAGTTGCGCGAAGCCGGCATGAGAGCCGGATCTGCGGTCATACGCCAGGCACCCCAAATCCTCGAACAAGTCCAAGAGTGGATCCCGCGCGAAGAGCGCGAGCAGGTAGACGTCCTGATTCGCGTGATGGCTGGTTTCGATCGCGATACGGCCGAGCATCTCGAAGCCGTTGGAACGATGTCGATGCTGCTTGCGCACCGCGTCGGGATGGAGCCCGAGACGATCGCGGCATGCCTACTGGCCGGACGCGTTCACGATATCGGCAAGCTGGCGATCTCGCGCGGCATCTTGCTCAAGCCGAGCCAGCCATCGCCCTCCGAATGGGTCGAACTGAAAATGCATCCGAGCTACGGCGGAAGCACGCTGAGCGGATTGCCACGGCTGAAGCATTTGTCGCCGATCGTCATCGCGCATCACGAACGCATGGACGGCCAAGGTTACCCGTACGGCCTCACGCAGCCGGAGATCCCGATCGAGAGCCAGGTCATCGCCATCGCCGACGCGTTCTGCGCGATGACGGTACCACGCCCGTATTGTCCGACGCGGTTGCCCAACGAGGCGCTGCAAGAGCTTGAACGCTGCGCGGGGACGCAGTTCAACGCCGATTTGGTGATCGTGTTTGCTGATATGTTCCGGGATAGCGGCTTGGTCGCCGTGTAAGCAAAACGTCCGGTCGGGTGTGGGCCCAATCGCGCCGGACGTTCTAGAAGAACCCCGAGTGTTCATCACCCGGGGTTCTTCATATCATGTCGTCGTTACGCGCACGGAGTAGGCGTCCGAGGCGAGGTAGCCGGCGAGCAAATCGTCCACACTGACCGTGACCACGGAGACATCGAGGATCCGGCAGGCTTCGTCGATGATCACGATGCCGGCGGGCAAGATGTCGGCGCGCTGCGGCCGGATGAACGGAAGCGCTTTGCGCGCGTCGAGGTCGCGCGACAAGAGGTCGTCGAGCACCGCGGCACGCTGCGCAGGGTCCATCGTGACCCCATCACGGAGTGGCGCCTGCGCGACCATCGCCGCGGCGGTGAAGGCCGAGCCGCCGACGACGATGAGCCGCGCCGGCCGCGGCGCCGTCGCGAAGGGTTCGAGCACGCCGGCGGCATCGGAGCGGGCCGAGGCGAGAACCTCCGTACGCTCGGCCCGCGCGAGCGCGCGAGCACCGAGCAACAACGGATGGCGTTCGGCCAACCGCACGGCGCCGACCTCGACCGAGCACGTGTAAGCGACCGATCCGCGCTGCTGCGCTATCGCTGGAATGTCGATGGCCAGTTCGCTGCTGCCGCCGCCGACATCGAGAACCGCCACCGGTTCATCGCCGCCGGCCGTTTGCGTGGCGCCGAGAAACGAATAGGTCGCCTCTTCGTCGCCCGAGAGGACGTGCGGCTCAACGCCGGTCAGCGCCGTGACCTCGGCGGTGAAGCCGTCGCCATCGGCCGCGCGGCGCATGGCGCTGGTTGCGATGCACGCGATCGTCGCCCCGAGCTCGCGCACACGGAGCATGTAGCCGACGATCGCTGCGAGCGTCCGCTCGCGCGCGTCGGGATCGAGCCGGCCGGTGTGCTGCAAACCCGTCCCCAGGCGCGTTCCGCGCGACTCCACCGCCAGCGTCTCGCCATCGTCGAGCACGAGCAGCCGGGTCGAGTTGGTGCCGATCGAGATCAGCGCGCGAGCACCGCAACGGGTTCGCAATGCGAACCCTAGTAGCGCTTGGCTTCGGTCGCCTCGCGAGTCTTGCCGATCGTCTCCAACGAGCGGTCGTGAGCGCGTAGCGCGATCCCGACGTAGAGGGTATCGATGATGGTCAGTTGCGCGATGCGGCTGGAGCTCGCGCTGCTGCGGAACGCGGTCTGCTTGGCCGCCGTGTAGAGGCGAATGTCCGAGACCTTCGTGATTGGCGACGTCGAACGGTGCGTGATGCAGATCGTCGTCGCGCCGTTCGCCTTCGCGCGCTCGAGGGCGTCGGTCACGTCGCGGCTAGCGCCGGTATGTGAGATGCCCAGCGCTACGTCGCCCTTGCCGAGCAGCGCCGAGGACATGGCCATCATATCGCCGTCCGAAAGGGCGACCGCGACCATCCCGAGCTTGAGGAACTTGTGGTAGGCGTCGATCGCGAGCGGGTCGCTGCCACCGACACCATACACGTCAACCCGGCGCGCGTTGGCCAGGGCCTCGACCGCGCGTTCGAGATCGGCATCGTCGAGCACTTCGATCGTGTCGCGCAACGCCTGAGCGTTCGCTTGAAAGACCTTGTTCTTGATCGTCGTCAGATCGTCGCCTGATTCGACCTCGGCATAGATGTCGGAGGTCGGCTCGACCAAGTCGCGCGCGAGCACGATCTTGAATTCTTGATACCCCTTGTAGCCGATTTTCTGGCACAACCGTACAACCGTCGATTCGCTCGTATTCGTACGTTCGGCGAGCTCGGTGACGGTCAGGTAGATCAATTCGTCGGGGTGCTTGAGGATGAAATCAGCTACCCGCTGCTCAGCCGCACGAAGCGTGGCATAAGCACCTTCGATACGGATGAAGCACCCGGGGACTTTAACGGCGTCAACGCGAGAGGTGGTCATCCCTCGTCACGTTCGCGCTATAGCGCCGAGTCGCCTCGAAACTGCTTCGCCCGCGTGCGTTTCCTGAACAGGTGACGCTCGCCGGGGGGCGGCGCGTCGGCCGGCGCCCACGTCTCGGTCTGCTTCAAATAGGCCGCAATCTGGGCCTCAAACGTCGGGTCCTCGACAACGGTCGTGGTCGACGTCGGCACGATTGGCTCATCGACGCGCGTCGTCGCTAGCCGGACGGAACGCCCATCGAGGTCAAACGGCAAGGTCGTTTTCGTCCCGAGGGCACGCGTGTAACTCGCGCGATTCTTGTTGACGTCGACCAATGGTACGGAAACGAGCCGGCCGTCGTCCAGACGTACCGCAGCGCCAAGGGCGTGGACGTTGATCACACTTCCGCGAACCCGCTCGCTCACTGGCCGCCGGCACCCGCATCGTGGCGCTTGAGATAGATGATCTCTTCGTGCGGACCAACCATGTGCAGCCGGTCGTGAATCTCCGGGATGGCGCCGCGCGGATCGCTCAAGCGCTGGATCTGCCGCCGTTGTTGAGTGCGCTTTTGTTCGAGCATGTTGACGTCGGCGTTGACGGCCTGGATCTGCTGGATGTAGGCGACGTTGCGCTCAACGATCCGCCCGTACTGCACGGCGATGAGCACCGCGAACGTTCCGCCGATGGCGGTGACGCCCAAACGGGCAAACCACGCCAGCAGCGGGGACTTCACGCGGGGGAACCGATCCCGCGAAATTTATCGTACCGGCGCGCACGCAGCTCGCCGGCGGGGACGGTGACCAAACGCGTCAGTGCGCCTTCGATAGAAGACAAGACATTACCAATCGTACCATGCGGGTCGCGGTGCGCACCACCCAGCGGTTCCGGAACGATCTCATCGACGATGCCGAAGCCCAGGAGGTCGTCGCTGGTCAGGCGCAGGCGCGCCGCGGCTTCTTCGGCCTTGGCGGCATCGCCCCACAGAATCGCAGCGCATCCCTCAGGCGACGCCACCGAGTACACGGAGTGCTCGAGCATGATGACATGATCGGCTAACGCGAGAGCCAGCGCCCCGCCGCTGCCGCCCTCACCGATAACCGTGGCCACGATCGGCACCGGCACTTCGGCCAGCGCCGCGATCGACTGCGCGATCGCCTCGGCCTGGGCGCGCTCTTCCGAAGCAATGCCGGGATCGGCGCCCGAGGTATCGACGAAGGTCACGACCGGCACGCCCAAATGGCCCGCGAGACGCACCAGGCGTTGCACTTTGCGATAGCCTTCGGGCCGCGGCATGCCGAAATTGCGGTGAACCTTCTCCTTCGTATCGACGCCCTTGTCTTGCGCGATCGCGATGATCCGCCGGCCGTGAAGCTTGGCGAAGCCGCCGATGATCGCCGGATCGTCGCCGAAGTGACGGTCGCCGTGGAGCTCGTCGAACTGATCCAGTTCGGCCAAGTACGCGGAACCCAACGGCCGTTTGGGATGCCGCGCCATGTTGACGCGCTGCCACGGCGTGAGGTGCCCGAAGATGTCGCGTTGGATTTGCGCGTACTTCTGCTCGAGCATCTGAATCTCGGCGGTGAGGTCGACGGGCTGATCGGCGGCGTGCGCTTTGAGATCGGCGATACGGCCCTCGAGCTCGAGCAGGCCACGTTCGCGCTCGACGATCGCGTTCACGAACTCGCTCCCGCCGTCGTACGACCGTTGGTGGCGGAGGACGCTGCTGCACCCCGGACGCCGGCACCGTAGTCGAGCAAGCGCGTCAGCAAGGCACGCAGTTCGCTGCGCTCACTGACCATGTCGATGGCGCCGTGTTCGAGCAAAAACTCCGCCGTCTGAAAATTCTCCGGCAGTTTTTGGCGAATCGTCTGTTCGATCACGCGGCGACCCGCGAAGCCGATCGCGGCCCGCGCTTCAGCCACGATCACGTCAGCCTGAAATGCAAACGAAGCGGATACGCCGCCGGTCGTGGGATCCGTGAGCACGGTGACGGCGTATCCGCCGTCGTCGCGAAAGCGTTGCAGCGCAACGGTCGTTTTCGCCATCTGCATCAATGCCAACATGCCTTCTTCCATGCGCGCGCCGCCCGACGCCGTGCAAACGAGCACCGGCAGCTTCCGATCGCGCGCGCCTTCGAACAGGCGCACGAGGCGTTCGCCGACGACCGTCCCCATCGTGCCGCCGCGGAAATTGAAATCCATCACGCCCAGCGCAACCGGGATGTCGCCGATCGATCCGAAACCGCACACGACGCCTTCCGACAGTTTCGATTTTTCGCGATCGCGTTCGAGCTTCTGCGGATACGACGTCTTATCGGACCAACCCAGCGGATCGCCGGGCATGACATCGCCGCCGATTTCAACGAAATCGGAATCGACGAGCATGGCGATGCGATCGAACGCGTGCATCCGGAAGTGATGTTTGCACGTCGTACAAACGAAAAGATTGGCCGCTAGATCGGGCCGATACAACATCGTCGAGCATTTCGGGCACTTCGTCCACTGTGCGGCATCTTCGAGCGCGTGTTGCGGTCCGCGCCGAATTCGCAACCACTCCGGAATCAAGGACGACCGAAAAGCCGCCCGCGGTAGATGCGGACGAGCTGGCGGAGATAATTGAAGATCTCGCTTTGATTGAGCTTCGACGTTCCGGCGATACGATCGGTAAACACATACGGAACTTCGAGCGCGCGGCCATAGTGCGCTTTGGCAATCACTTCGAGTCCGATCTTGAAACCGATCGGATCGAGTTCGACGCTCTCGAGGGCGCTCCGCCGGACGAGAAAAAAGCCCGACGTGATATCGCGCACCGGCGTGAGGGGCTTCGCCAGCGCGATCGCAACGAGCGAGGTGATCTTGCGGCGCATCGGCCAGTTCTCGATGCCGCCGCCGGGAACGTAACGCGAACCGATCGCCAGGCCGTACTCGCCGCCGGCCAAGGCCGCGACCATCGCCGGAATTGCGTTGACGTCGTGCGAGAAATCGGCGTCCATCGCACCGACCGCATCGGATTCGGGACGCGCGAACTTCCAGCCGTCGATCACGCCCGACGACAAACCCATCTTGCCGGGTCGATGCAGACAACGCACTGGATACGTTACGGCCAAGCGGTCGACGATCGCGCCGGTACCGTCGGGTGAGTTGTCGTCGACCACGATGATCTCGCCGTCGAGACGATGCGCAGCGAACACCTCGCTCAGGGAGACGATCAAGCGTTCGATGCCGCCGGCTTCGTTGTAGGTCGGGATGACGATTGAGAACTTGAGCGCGTTCGCTGTGGGAACCGACGTCGAAGTCACGATTGTCATGCCAGTTTGCGAACGGTCGGAAAGCGCTCTTCGGTGAAGGCCGGCAGCCCTTCGTAGTCGCGCGGATTGGCCTGAATCAACGTAACCCCATGAGCGTCGACGCTGCCGATTTCAATCGCCGGCACCGCGACGTTGCCGCGGGCAACCCAATCGACGACCACCCACTCGACCGCGCGCGCGCTGCCCTCGGCATACAAAGCGCGCACTTCACCGATGCGATTTTCGCCGCAAAACACGGGGGTTCCAAGATTGAGCGTCTCCAGGGTACGTGCCATCAGCACGCGTCCTTCGACAAACATCGCAACACAACCCCCGCGGCAAGCAACCGCGATCAGCGGATACGGCGGTAGAAATCCAGGGTCTGCGGGACGGCGTCGTACGCCTTTTGATGCGGGGTGAAGCGCAGCGATTCTTTGGCACCCATTGCCAGAAACCCGAGCCGGACCAGGCTCTCATAGACGACCTGATGCGCGTGATAGACGAGCACCCGGTTGAACTTCGCAAGGACATGGCGCACGACGATCAGGTGGAATTCGTTGAACGAACCGTCAGTGGCCAGATTGTGCTGCGCGAACACGATGCGCGAGCGCAGGCTGTCGGCATAGCGCAATTGCTGACCGTCGGGCTCGAGGTAATTCTCGACGCGTCCCTTGCCACCGGAGCGCGCATAGCGCAGCTGGATCTCTTCGAGATCGGCCCGGGCGACGATTCCGGCCCGCGCGCGTTCAGCGGCCAGCTCCGAGGCATCGGTTGCGTAGATCCGGATGCGCTCGAAGAAGCCCGCCTCCTTGCAGAGCGCAGCGAGCGCGTAGGCATCATCCCCGGCACCGCAACCCGCGATCCACACCCGCACGTGCGGAAACGTGCGCAGCCGCGGCAGTACATGGGTGAGGAACTCAGCGAAGAACGCCGGATCGGCAAAGGGCGCGCTCGGGTTGAAGGTGAGGGCATCGATGAAGCGTTCCATCGAACCCGGCTCATGCAGCACGCGCTCTTGCAGGCCGGAGATCGTCGCCGCGCCTTCCGAGCGCACGCGCTCGAGCACGCGCCGGCGCAGCGTCGCCGGCGCATACTCGCGGAAGTCATGACCCGATAGGCGCAGCACGGCTTCGAGCAGCAACTGGAGTTCCAGATCGGTAACGGCCGGCGACGCCGCGTTCGGCGCGTGCGGCCGATCCTCGGTAATCAAGCGGATACGTTCAGCCAGACGCGCACGAGTTCGATCAACTGATCGATATCGACCGGCTTACTGATGTATTCCGACGCTCCGGCCGCGAGACAGCTCTCGCGGTCGCCCTTCATCGCCTTCGCGGTGAGTGCGATGATCGGAAGCGAACGCCACTGGCCCTTGGCCCGGATGCGCCGGATCGTTTCGTAGCCGTCCATTTCCGGCATCATGATATCCATCAAGACCACATCGATGTCATCGTGTTCGCCGAGCACCTCGATCGCTTCGGCACCGCTTTCTGCGGTGAACACGTCCATGTGGTATTCTTCGAGGGCTGTGCGCAACGCGAAAATGTTGCGCGTGTCGTCGTCGGTGATGAGGATCTTGCGGCCGACGAGCGATGCCGATCCGTTGCTGCCGCTCACCGGACGCTTGATCTCCGGTAAGCGCGCTTCGACTTGATTGAGGAAGTAGTTGGTCTCATCGATCAAGCGTTCGGGCGACATCGTATCCTTGATGATCACGCTCTCGCTCAAGCGGCGCAGGATCGTCTCTTCTTCCGCGACCAGTTCGCGGCCGGTATACACGATGACCGGAACGCGTTCGTGACGCGGCATCTGCTTGATGCGCTCGATCAGTAATACACCGTCGATATCCGGCAGCCCGAGATCAACGATCACGCAATCAAACGTCCCGCTTTCGAGTGCGCGCAACGCCTCCGTTCCCGTGCATACGGCGGTGACCGTCACCTCGCCGCTTTCGATCAGGTTGGCCATCGCCGAGAGTTGAGTGACGTCGTCTTCGATCACGAGCACGTTGCGCGCACTCGCGTCGGCGAAGCCGAGCAGGTTGTCGAAGGCCAACGTGAGGGCTTCCTCAGTGGCAGGCTTTTGCAAGTGCGCGAACGCGCCGGAATCGAGCGCGCGCTGCCACTGCTCCTCACCCGAAATGACGTGAACCGGAATCGCTTTCGTCGCCGGATCGCGTTTGAGTTGATCGAGCAGCTCCCAGCCGTCGACGTCGGGTAAGCCGATGTCAAGCGTGATCGCGTCCGGAACGTACTGGCGCGCGAGTGCCAGACCTTCCGCTCCGGAGTGCGCGAAGAGACCTTTGAAGCCACGGTCGCGTGCAAGCCCGAGCAGGATGCGGCCGAATGTCATCTCATCCTCGATGATGAGAATCACGCGGTCGTGCGGCTTGATCACGGTGCGATCGTCATCGCTGCCGCTGCCTTCGATCGCCTCCGGCATCAACGATGAGAGATCGTTGCGCGAGGACATGCGCGTGGTCGTGCGTTCCGGCGGCCGCACCGCCGCGAGATCTTCCGCCGAACGCATGACGCGATTGAGCGGATGGAAGAACGTGAACGTACTGCCGGCAACGGGTTCCGATTCGACCGTCATTTCGCCGCCCAGCAGGCCTGCGATTTCGCGACTGATCGCGAGGCCCAAACCTGTTCCACCGTATTTTCGCGCCGTGCTCATATCGGCTTGCTGGAAGGCTTCGAAGATCACGTTGTGCTTGTCGGGTTGGATACCGATACCGGTATCGACGACGGAAAACGCGATGTACGGCGCCACGATGCCGTCGTAACCTGGGCGCTCGACGCGCGAGAGCTCCAACTGCACGCTGCCGTGAGCGGTGAACTTGAACGCATTGGAGAGCAGGTTCTTGAGAATCTGCATCAGGCGCGTGTTGTCGGTTTCGAGCACGCTCGGCACGTCGTCGGCAACCGAGACGCGGAATGCGAGACCGCGCTCTTGCGCGACGCCGCGGAACGTGCGCTCGACGTCTTCGCAAAGATCGGTGATTCGCTGTTCGGCAATATCGACCGACGTCGTGCCCGACTCGATCTTCGAGAGATCGAGGATGTCGTTGATCAGCGTGAGCAAGTCGGTACCGGCGCGCCGGATCGTCGACGCCATTTCGACCTGCTTGCCGGTGAGGTTCTGCTCGCGGTTGTCGCCGAGCTGTTTCGAGAGGATCAGCAGCGAGTTGAGCGGCGTGCGCAGTTCGTGCGACATGTTGGCCAAGAACTGCGATTTATATTTTGATGTGAGCGCGAGTTGCTCGGCCTTTTGTTCGAGGGCGCGGCGCGCTTCTTCAATCTCGCGCGTGCGTTTCTCGACCTCTTCGTTCTGCTCGGCCAACAGGCGCGCTTTTTCTTCGAGCTCCTCGTTGGTGCTGCGCAGCTCTTCTTGCTGCGACTGCAGTTCGGTCGTGAGCGATTGCGACTGCTTGAGGAGTTCCTCGGTACGCATGTTCGCCGCGATGGTGTTGAGCACGATACCGATCGACTCGGTAAGCTGATCGAGGAAGAGCAAGTGGTTCTCGCTGAACGTGTCAAACGACGCCAGCTCGATGACGGCCTTGATATCGCCCTCGAAGAGCACCGGTAGCACGATGATGTTCAACGGTCGCGCGGAACCCGTTCCCGACGTCACCTCGAGGTAATCCGGCGGCACATTTTTGACCAGGATACTTTTGCGTTCGTATACGCACTGGCCGACCAGACCTTCGCCCGAGCGGAACTGCTGGAAGTTGTGCCGCTTGGGTGGCGCGAAGCCGGCCATGTACGTGAGCAGCGGCTGATCGTCGAGCGGCTCGTTCAGATAGAACACGGCCGTTTGCGAGTTGACCAGCGGCGCCAGTTCCGACATGATCAGCTTCGCCACGGTCTTGATGTCTTTCTGACCTTGCAACATGCCGGTGAACCGCGCGAGGTTGGTCTTGAGCCAATCTTGCTCGGCGTTCACGCGCGTCGTGTCGCGCAGGTTGCGGATCATTTCGTTGACGTTTTCCGTCAGCTGGCCGACTTCGCCGCGAGCATCGACCTCGACCGTGCGTGAGAGGTCGCCTTTCGTCACGGCGGTAGCCACGCCGCCGATCGCGCGAATTTGTGAGGTGAGCTGCGCGGCGAGCTGGTTGACGTTGTCGGTAAGATCCTTCCACAGACCGGCAGCACCCGGAACGACCGCTTGTCCGCCGAGTTTTCCTTCGAAACCAACCTCGCGCGCAACGGTGGTCACCTGATCCGCAAACCGCCCCAGCGTGACGATCATGCCGTTGATCGTATCGGCGAGTTCGGCAATCTCGCCCTTCGCTTCGAGCGTCAACTGACGCCGTAAGTCGCCGTTCGCGACACCCGTGACGACGCGGGCGATACCGCGAACTTGCTCGGTGAGGTTACCAGCCATTTCGTTCACGGAGTCGGTGAGATCTTTCCACGTCCCGGCGACGCCGGGCACCTTGGCCTGACCGCCGAGCTTCCCTTCAGAACCGACCTCGCGCGCGACGCGCGTGACTTCGCCGGCAAAGGAGTTGAGCTGGTCGACCATCGTGTTGATCGTGTCTTTGAGCTCGAGGATCTCGCCGCGCACGTCGACGGTGATCTTCTTCGAGAGGTCGCCGTTTGCCACGGCCGTCGTGACCTTCGCGATGTTCCGGACTTGCGCGGTGAGGTTCGAGGCCATCGAGTTCACGGAGTCGGTGAGGTCTTTCCACGTACCGGCAACGCCCGGCACGACGGCCTGACCGCCGAGTTGGCCTTGCGTACCGACCTCACGCGCAACGCGCGTGACTTCGAACGCGAAGCCGTTGAGCTGATCGACCATCGTGTTGACCGTGTTCTTCAGCTCGAGGATTTCGCCGCGCACGTCGACGATGATCTTCTTCGAGAGGTCGCCGTTCGCCACGGCCGTCGTGACTTCGGCGATGTTCCGCACCTGGTTCGTCAGGTTGGCGGCCATCGAGTTCACTGAGTCGGTGAGGTCCTTCCACGTGCCGGCAACGCCCGGCACGAGCGCCTGTCCGCCGAGTTTGCCTTCGTTACCGACGTCGCGCGCGACGCGCGTGACTTCGGATGCAAACCCGTTGAGCTGGTCGACCATCGTGTTGACCGTGTTTTTCAGCTCGAGGATTTCACCACGCACGTCGACCGTGATCTTCTTCGAGAGGTCGCCCTTGGCGACGGCCGTCGTGACTTCGGCGATGTTCCGGACTTGCGAGGTGAGGTTACCGGCCATGAAGTTCACGGAGTCGGTGAGGTCTTTCCACGTCCCGGCGACGCCGCGCACCTCGGCTTGGCCGCCGAGTTTTCCCTCGGAGCCGACCTCGCGCGCGACGCGCGTCACCTCGCCGGCGAACGCGTTGAGCTGGTCGACCATCGTATTGATCGTCGACTTCAGCTCGAGAATTTCGCCGCGCGCATCGACGGTGATCTTGCGCGAGAGATCGCCGTTGGCAATTGCCGTCGTCACCTCCGCGATGTTACGGACTTGGTTCGTGAGGTTACCGGCCATCGAGTTGACCGAGTCGGTCAAGTCTTTCCACGTGCCGCCGACGCCTTCGACCTGCGCCTGACCGCCGAGCTTGCCTTCGGATCCGACCTCGCGCGCAACGCGCGTCACCTCGAAGGCGAAGCCGTTGAGCTGGTCGACCATCGTGTTGATCGTGTCTTTGAGTTCGAGGATCTCACCGCGAACCGTAACCGTGATCTTGCGCGAGAGATCGCCGTTGGCCACGGCCGTCGTGACGTCGGCGATGTTGCGCACCTGCGAGGTGAGGTTACCGGCCATGAAGTTCACGGAGTCGGTGAGATCTTTCCACGTCCCGGCGACGCCCGGAACCTCGGCTTGGCCGCCGAGCTTCCCTTCGGTGCCGACCTCGCGCGCGACGCGCGTGACTTCCGACGCGAACCCGTTGAGCTGATCGACCATCGTGTTGATCGTGTTCTTCAGCTCGAGGATCTCGCCGCGCACGTCGACGATGATCTTCTTCGAGAGGTCGCCCTTGGCGACAGCCGTTGAGACTTCGGCGATGTTGCGGACTTGCGAGGTCAGGTTGCCGGCCATCAAGTTGACCGACTCGGTGAGGTCGCGCCACGTACCGGCCACCCCTTCGACGCGTGCCTGACCGCCGAGTTTTCCTTCAGAGCCGACCTCGCGCGCGACGCGCGTCACCTCGCCGGCGAACGCGTTGAGCTGGTCGACCATCGTGTTGATCGTGCCTTTGAGTTCGAGAATTTCGCCGCGCGCATCGACCGTGATTTTGCGCGAGAGGTCGCCGTTCGCTACGGCGGTCGTGACGTCGGCGATGTTCCGCACCTGCGCCGTCAGGTTACCGGCCATGCCGTTCACGGAGTCGGTGAGATCTTTCCAGGTGCCGGCCACGCCGCGCACCTCGGCTTGGCCGCCGAGTTTGCCTTCGGTACCGACCTCACGTGCAACGCGCGTCACTTCGCCGGCGAACGCGTTGAGCTGGTCGACCATCGTGTTGACCGTGTTCTTCACGGCCAGGATCTCGCCGCGCACGTCGACGGTGATCTTCTTCGAGAGGTCGCCGTTCGCCACGGCCGTCGTGACTTCGGCGATGTTGCGCACCTGCGAAGTGAGGTTACCGGCCATGAAGTTCACGGAGTCGGTGAGATCTTTCCACGTCCCGGCGACACCCGGAACCTCGGCTTGCCCGCCGAGCTTCCCTTCGGAACCGACCTCGCGCGCGACGCGCGTGACTTCCGAGGCGAAGCCGTTGAGCTGATCGACCATCGTGTTGATCGTGTCTTTCAGCTCGAGAATTTCGCCACGGGCGTCGACGGTGATCTTCTTCGAGAGGTCGCCGTTGGCGACGGCCGTCGTGACCTCGGCGATGTTGCGGACCTGGTTCGTGAGGTTACCGGCCATCGAGTTGACCGAGTCGGTGAGATCTTTCCACGTCCCGGCAACGCCTTGCACCTGCGCTTGGCCGCCGAGTTTCCCTTCGGAACCCACCTCACGTGCGACGCGCGTCACTTCGAACGCGAACGCGTTGAGCTGGTCAACCATCGTGTTGATCGTCTTGCTGGAGCGGAGGAACTCGCCTTTGAGTGGCCGGCCGTCGACTTCGAGCACCATTTGCTGCGAGAGATCGCCGCGCGCGACCGAGCCGAGCACGCGGCTCGTTTCCGCGATCGGATGCGTGAGGTCGTCGATCAATTCGTTGACCGACGTCACATAATTCGACCACGCGCCTTGCCCCGATACGAGCGACGCGCGCTGCGCGATGCGGCCATCGCGGCCGACCACTTCGGAGATGCGCTGGAATTCGCCGAGCAGTCGTGCGTTGAGCGTGACGAGATCGTTGAACGCCTCGGCGACCTCGGCGTCGAGGCCCGGCTTCGCCGTGGATAAGCGGATGGTGAAGTCACCCTTGGCGACTCCCCGTAACGCCGAGAGCAGCTCGCGCTGAGCGGCATCCCCTTTCTGGCTGGTCTTGCCGTTCGATCGCGTTTTGGTGGCTACCGTGGCACTCATGCGCAACTCCCCGGAAAATCAACGCCAAATTACTTGCTAGGTAGTTAAAACTAGCGAGCGTCAGGCGGGTTCTTGGTTTCGAGGTTCCCCGGCTGAGGGGTGCGTCAAACTTCGCCTTTTGGGCACGGTATCATGGGTGAGGTTTATCGCAGCACAAGCAAGGGTAAGCCTGTCGCGACCGTGAGGGCAATTTCCCATCGACCTGTCATGAGTGTTTCTGAATCGGAGCGCTTGGCTTTAGGCCTGCGTTTCCTCTCATCGGCCAGTAAGGTGCTTGCCTCGAGCTTCGACTACGCGCTGACCCTCAAGCGTGTGGCTGAGTTGACCGTGCCCGCCTTTGCGGCCGGCTTTGCGGTTGAACTCGACGAGTTCGGAACGCACTCGGTGGTGCTCACCACCGGTCCGGCCGGCCCGGACGACCACGTCTCCACGTTCCCGTTGCAGGCGCGCGAGCGCACGCTCGGAGCCCTTTTCATCACCGGCCATCGCGGTATCGGGAAGCTCGACGCTTTCCATGGCGAGCTGTTCGCGGAGCTCGCGGTCCGGATCGCCGTGGCGATCGACAGCGCTCAAATCTACGCGCGCGAACACCATGTCGCCGACACGCTGCAGCGCGCACTCTTGCCCGAAGAGCTGCCTGAGCACGAGATGGTGCACTTCGATGCGGCCTATATCCCGGCGACCGAAGAAGCGATCGTCGGCGGCGACTGGTACGACGCGTTCACGCTCCCCGACGGTCGCATCGCCCTCTCGATCGGCGACGTCGCCGGCCACGGACTCCGTGCGGCGATCGTGATGGGCGAGGTACGCCAAGCCTTTCGTGCCGCGGCCCTCAACCCCACGTCACCGTCGGTGGTGCTCGAACGCGCCAACACGATCGTGAACATGCGCCAGAACCCGATCATGGTCACGGCGATTTTCGGCATCCTCGATCCGGCTACCGCAACGATCACCTACGCCGCAGCCGGCCATCCCGCACCGATCCTCGCGCTGCCGTGCACGATGGTCGAACGGCTGCCGACCGGCGGCATTCCGCTGGGAATCGCCGACTCGATCGACGCCACCGACTGGTCGTTCACGATCCCGCCGGGCGCCTATCTCGCGTTCTACACCGACGGCTTGATCGAACATTCCAAAGACGTCGTCGCTGGCGAAGAACAGCTGGTCGAAGCGATGCGCGCGGAAATCAGCGATCGCAACACGGCACCGGCGCTCTCGCTCATGCGCCGCGTCTTCGGCCAGAACAAGAACAGCGACGATGCGGCCGCGCTCTTCGTGGCGACCAGTGACGCACCCCGATCCAACTTCGCCTTCGACTTCTCCGCCATTCCGCAGGCGGTGCCGATCGTGCGCCGCACGCTCAGGCGCTATGCAGCGCGGCTCGGGCTCGATGAAGATCGTGCCTACGCGTTGATTACCGCGGTCGGCGAAGCGATGGCCAACGCCGTAGAGCACGCCTATCCCGAACAACCGGGCATCGTGCGGCTGCGCGTCGCGAACGGCGGCGGCGCCCTACGGGTGACGGTCGAAGACGACGGCCGCTGGAAACAGGCACAGAAACGCGATGAACGCGGTCGCGGTTTGCCGCTGATGCGCGCGCTGATGGATGGCGTCGAAATTCGCACCAACCAGTCGCACACCACGATCTCGCTGACCATGACCTGGAACGGCAAGGCCGCCGTTTCAGCCTAGAGATTCTCTAATTTAGCAGCAGTCGCCAAAGTTCGTCATCCCGAGCAAAGCGCCCATAGGGCGCGTCGTCGAGGGATGACGAACTTTGGCGACTGCTGCTAAATTAGAGAATCCCTAGAGTTCCCCGCGGGCGTAGGCGAACGCGGCGAGTACCGCGAGCGCGACGGTTTCGGTTCGTAAGATGCGCGTACCGAGCGATACGACGATGGCGCCGGCCGCTGCCGCGCGATCGACCTCGTGCGCGGAGAAACCGCCTTCGGGTCCAACGATGAAGAGCGCTGACGCAATCGCCGGCGCGTCGGCATCGAACGTTTCGCGCAGCGGGCGCACGTCGGCGAGTTCCCACGGCACGTAGACGCGATCGTACGCCCCGAAGGTCGCGATCAATTCATCCCAACCAGCGATCGGCGCCACGGAGGGGATCACGTTGCGCCCGCACTGCTGGGCGGCGGTCTTGGCGAGGCGCTGCCAGCGCTCCACCTTGTGATCGCCGGTGCGTTCGCCGACCACCCGCTCGGAACGCAGCGGAACGATGGCCGCAACGCCGAGTTCGGTCGCCTTCTCGACGATCAGGTCCATCTTCTGGCCCTTGGGAATCGCTTGCGCCAGCGTGAGGCGCACCGCCGTTTCGCGCGTGCCCCGCTCGATCAGCTCGGCGAGGGTGGCCGTTACCACGCCGTCCAGCACGTCGATACGCGCGGCGAATGCGCTGCCGGCCGAATCGATGACCTGCACACGGTCGCCCGGGCGACCGCGCAGCACGGTCGCGATCTTGCGCGCGTCGTCGGCCGCGAACGTGACGCTCCCGCCGAGCACGTGCACGCCTTCGACGAAGAAGCGATCGCGCAGCGACGCCATCGCTATTCGGCTTTAAACGCTTCTTTGACGCGATCGAAGAACGAACGGTCGCCGTCTTCGTCGGAATTCGCGCGCTGGTACTCTTCGAGCAACTCGCGCTCGCGCTTACCGAGCTTCGTCGGCACCCCGATGCGAACCGTCACCAGATGGTCGCCGCGCACGCCGCCGCGCACCGCCGGCATGCCGTGGCCGCGCAGGCGGAACTGCGAACCGGTCTGCGTACCGGCCGGGATATTCAGCGTGTGCTCGCCGTCGAGCGCGGTCACCAGAATGTCGCCGCCGAGGGCCGCCGTTGGAAACGAGATCGGCACTTCGGCGTAAATGTGGAGCGCGTCGCGCTTATAGAGTTCGTGCTTGCGCACCGACAGATACACGTAGAGATCGCCATCGGGGCCGTTGCGCAGGCCCGCTTCGCCGCTGCCGCTGAGCCGAATGCGGCTGCCGTCATCGACGCCGGCCGGAATCTTCACCGTCAGCGTTTTGTCCTGTTCGACACGCCCGCGACCACGGCACACGTGACACGGCTGCTGGACGACTTGCCCATCGCCGTTACACTTGCCGCAGGTCGTTTGCGTGACGAATTGCCCGAGTGGCGTTTGGCGCACTTGACGCGCGATGCCGGTGGCACCGCAGCGATCGCACGGCACGACGAGCGTGCCGGGTTCCGCACCACTGCCCTTGCACGTCGTGCAGGACGCCAAATGGCGGAACGAGATCTCGCGCTGCGTTCCGGCAAACGCTTCTTCGAGCGTGATCTCGATATCGTAGCGCAAATCGCTGCCGCGTTGCGGACCGTTGGCGCGTCCGGCAGTACCGCCGGCGCGTTGCTGGCCGAAAAACATGTCGAAGATATCGCCGAAACCCTCGGCTGCAAAACCGCCGAAACCGCCGGCTTGATCGCCGGCATGGCCGAAGCGATCGTAATTCGCGCGCTTCTGCGGATCGGAGAGCACTTCGTAGGCTTCGTTGATTTCCTTGAAGTGGTTCTCCGCGCTGGCTTTATCCGCCGCAACGTCCGGATGATACTTGCGCGCGAGCTGACGGTACGCTTTCTTGATGTCGCCTTCGGGTGCCGTCCGCGGCACGCCGAGAACTTCGTAATAGTCGGTCGGCACAGGCTATCGAATCTCGACGTTGTCGAGATACGCCCCAAGCGACTGGGCAGTACCACTAGCCAGCGCCATCAAGCGGCCATACGGCATGCGGCGCGGTCCGAGGATTGCAAGCAATCCAACGCCGCGGTCGCCGAAGCGGTAAGGCACGGTAACGACGCTGCACTCGGCCATTTCGTCGGCACCGAGTTCCGCACCGATGTGCACGTGCGGGGTCTCCGAGGGGTATGCGAGGTCGTCGGCGATGAGATCGTAGAGCACCTTTTGTTCTTCGACGATTCGGAGAATCGAACGTAGCTTGCGCAAGTCGTGAAATTCGGGTTGGTCGAGCAGGTTCTGTGCGCCGGCGGCGGAGATTTGCGGATCGCTCCGGCGCGCGTTGCGAAACGCGGTTTGGAGCGCTCGCCGGATCTCGGCCGAAACGGCGATGCTCTCGCACACGCGCTCGATCGAAGCGGGCGAGACGTCTTCCATGACCTTGCCGCCGAGCACTGCGTTGAGGGCGTTCGAGAGCCGCGTCAACTGATCGGCCTCGACATCGACCTTCCATTCAACCAGCTCTTGCGCTGCGACGCCCATGGACGTGACGATCACGATCAGGCTGGTCCGCGCTGAGAGCCACAACAGCTGCACGTGCTTGAAGGCGTGCGTGTCGCGCGAGGGCGCGATCGCCAGCGCGACGTTGTGCGAGAGGCCGGAGAGGAGGCGGGTGGCCTGATCGATCACTTCGTCGAGTTCGCGGCTGGCCTCGCGGAACTGGTCGCGGATGCGGCGGGCATCGGTTTCGGCCAGGGGCTCAGGCGCCATGAGATGGTCGACGTACGTGCGGTAGCCTGAGTCGGAGGGGATGCGGCCGGCCGAGGTGTGCGGCTGCACGAGGTAGCCGCCGGCTTCCAGCTCGGCCATCTCGTTCCGGATCGTCGCCGAGCTCACGCCCAAGTTGTATTTCTGCGTAAGCGTCACGGAGCCGACCGGCTCCGCCGTATTGATGTACTCGTACACTACGGTTGCAAGAATGAAGGCTTTTCGCTTATCGAGTTCGGGTCTGTCGTTCATCGCTTAGCAGCCTGCACTGGAGAGTGCTAGGCTATCGCTCAAGGTACCACGTCGCCCCGGAGGGGTCAAGCCAGGCCGGCCAGGTGGCGCCGGTGGGCAATCGTGATGTACTCCGAAATCACGACCCCGTGGAAAAAGACGTTCCCAAGGAGCGTTTCCCAAAGCGGGGTCGTGCTGACGACCCGCATGATCGGCACCGCGACGTCTTCCGTGATGAAGAACATGAACAAGCCGTAGGTGATACCGCACAACACGGAGGTCGGGGCCGTCCAACTCGGCTTGAAGCGCGCGGCCATGCTGGCGTAAAAAATGCCGAAAATCGCGGCGGAGAAAAAGTGCAAAAATAGCCCGAAGAGCAGGCCGGCAATCGGCACGGCTTCGATTCGGGGGCCGAACACGCCGACCGCAAACTGAACGAAGTAGTCGCCGAGTACGGGCTCGTGAACGATCGCCACACCGACGAACAGGAAAAACAACGCCGAAACCAAGCCGGCAATAACACCGCCGTAGAGCCCGTCCGACCAACGTACCATGGCCGACAGACTTCGCGACCGAAAGGGCATCGCCTCGGCGAAACAAAGCCCTACGCCATGAGCACGCCCACGCAACCCGAAGCCATCGAGGCCCTCCTCAAGGAAGCCCGCCGCTTTCCGCCGCCGCCGGCGTTCGCGGCCCAAGCCAACGCCAAGCCCGGCGTCTATGAGGAAGCGGCCGACTCCGAGGCCTGGTGGACCGGCTGGGCGCGCAAGCTCGAATGGATGAAGCCCTTCACCAAGGGACTCGAGTGGAACGAGCCGTTTGCGACCTGGTTTGCCGACGGCGAACTCAATGCGTCGGTCAACGCGCTCGACCGCCACGTGCGCAACGGGCTCGCCGCGCGCGTCGCCTACTATTTCGAGGGTGAACCGGGTGACCGCTGGAGCGTGACCTACGGCGAGCTGCTCGACCAGGTGTGCCGGTTCGCAAACGGCCTGCGCACGCTCGGCGTGAAGAAGGGCGATCGCGTTGCGATCTACATGCCGATGATCGTCGAACTGCCGGTTGCGATGCTCGCGTGCGCGCGCATCGGTGCGACCCATTCGGTCATTTTCGGCGGCTTCGCACCCGATGCGATCGTGGATCGCGTCAACGACTCGCAATGCGTCGCGCTGATCACGGCCGATGCCGGCTGGCGCCGCGGCAAAGTCGTGCCGCTCAAGGCCAATTGCGACGAAGCGATCGCGCGGGGCATGCCCTCGCTCAAGCACGTCGTCGTCGCCAAGCGCGTCGGCGAATCGGTGAACATGGTGGCGGGCCGCGATCACTGGTGGGACGACGTGGTGAAAGATCAGCCGTCGACGTGCGAGCCCGAGCGCATGAACGCCGAAGACCTGCTCTTTCTGCTGTACACCTCGGGAACGACCGCGAAGCCCAAGGGCATCAAGCACTCCACGGGCGGTTATCTCACGCAGGTTACCGCGACCCACAATCTCGTTTTCGATCTCAAAGATGCCACCGACGTATACTGGTGCGCGGCGGACATCGGCTGGGTGACCGGTCATTCGTACATCGTGTACGGGCCGCTGTGCAACGGCGCGAGCAGCGTGCTATACGAAGGCACGCCTGATTTCCCCGATAAGGACCGCCTCTGGGCGATCATCGAGCGCTACAAAGTGACGATCCTCTACACGGCGCCGACCGCGATCCGCACGTTCATGAAGTGGGGTACGGAATACGTCGAAAAGCACGACATGTCGTCGTTGCGGGTACTGGGTTCCGTCGGCGAGCCGATCAATCCCGAAGCCTGGATCTGGTACCACACGCACATCGGCGGCGGACGCTGTCCGGTCGTCGATACGTGGTGGCAAACGGAAACCGGCGGCATCATGATCACGCCGTTGCCGGGCGTCACGACGCTCAAGCCCGGCTCGGCGACGAAACCGTTTCCCGGCATCGGCGTCGACATTCTCGATGAAGCCGGCAACAGCGTGCCGCTCGGTGGCGGCGGATACATCGTGCTCACGAAACCGTGGCCGTCGATGATGCGCGGCATCTACGGTGATGACGCGCGCTATAAGGCAACGTACTGGTCGCGCTTTCCGCACAAGTATCTGGCGGGCGACGGCTGCAATCGCGATACCGACGGCGACTACTGGTTCATGGGCCGCATCGACGACGTGATGAACATTAGCGGCCACCGCATCTCCACCGCCGAAGTGGAATCGGCGCTCGTCGATTACCCCGATGTCGCCGAAGCGGCCGTCGTGGGCAAGAACGACGCCGTGACGGGGCAAGCGATCGCGGCGTTCGTCAGCCTCAAGCCGCACGCCAAAGGCTCACCCGAACTCGCCGACAAGCTGCGCGGACACGTGGCCGAAAAACTCGGCAAGTTCGTGCATCCGAAGTACGTGACGTTCACGCAAGAACTGCCGAAAACGCGCAGCGGCAAGATCATGCGCCGCCTGTTACGCGATATCGCCGAAGGCCGCATGCTCGGCGACACCACCACCCTCGCCGATTCGAGCGTCGTCGCCGAACTCCAAGCACGCGCCGCCACCGAAGCCCACAAAGAAGACTAACCCCCCAGTCATCCCGAGCAAAGCGCCCGCAGGGCGCGTCGTCGAGGGACAGCACTCAACAACGAC
>Ga0307478_10000534_pt1 | contig 38357 bp, 29 predicted proteins | sample atmos_gasesECM4C_2_FD_203713 | JGI IMG/M metagenome (GOLD analysis project Ga0307478, IMG submission 203713) | Hardwood forest soil microbial communities from Morgan-Monroe State Forest, Indiana, United States - atmos_gasesECM4C_05 | ecosystem: Environmental > Terrestrial > Soil > Temperate...
CTGACATGGTCTTCGGGAGCCTCGGGAGAGGGAGGATCCATAGTTTTGGATCACGGTTGATCCACAAAATTGAACCGAATCATGAAAATCGCCGCCGGCTTCGTGGGTACTGCTTGGGGTCGCGCGCCTGCTTCGCGCCGGCCCGGCGCCCCCTTGGCCGCCAACTTTGTTATCTTGATCGCCGGATGCTGGCAAGGCGGCACATGCGACGTCGATCACCGCGGCGCCTCGGGAGCGAGGCTCGCCGCGTGGGCGCCGCATCGCTCCGCCGCGTGGCGGGGGCAAGCCTGGCCATGCCTTTGCTGGCCACGACGCTGGCCGCGACGCTGGCCGCGACCGCCTGCTCGCCGTACAAGCCTTTCGATTCGGCGGCCTTCCTGCGCGATCAATACAGCCATCGCGTGACGCCCGAGGCTCTGCCTGGCGTCGTCGTGCCGTTCGAGATCAACGACGAGATCCGCGCCTCCTTCCGAACGATGCGCGGCAAGGCGACCGGGGTCGAGGAGCACAAGGCCGCCCTGGTGGTCGGTTACATCTTCGACGACCTGGGGCTGAAATACTCGCTGACCCCGACCCGCGACGCCGTCGACACCTTCCGCACGCGTCACGGGAACTGCCTTTCTTTCGTCAACCTGTTCGTGGGCCTCGCCCGCGACGCCGGCCTCAACCCGTTCTACGTCGAGGTCACCGACTACCAGACCTGGAACCACCGCGCGGGCATGGTCATCAGCCAGGGGCACATCGTCGGCGGCATGTACCTGGCCGGCGAGCTCAAGACCTACGATTTCTTGCCTTACAAACCCAAGGCGTACAAGCGGTTCAAGCCGATCGACGACCTCACGGCGGTGGCCCACTTCTACAACAACCTGGGCGCCGAAGCGCTGCTCGGCGGCGACCTGAAGCAGGCCGTCCAGCTGCTGACGGTGGCGCACCAGGTCGCGCCGCGCTTCGAAAAGAGCCTCAACAATCTCGGCGTCTGCAAGGCCCGCTCCGGCGATTACCAGGGCGCCCTGGAGCTTTACCGCCAGGGCCTGGAATCCGACCCGGCGAACACCATGATCCTCACCAACATGAGCCGGGCGTATCAGCAGCTGGGGCGCGCCGACGAGGCGGCCGGGCTGCTCGCGCAGGTCGAGGCGGCCAACACCACCAACCCGTTCTTCTTCGTCTATCAGGGCGACATGGCCCTGGCCCGCGGCGACACTCAGAAGGCGCTCGACTACATGGTGCGGGCATTGCGGCTCGACAGCGAGGTGCCCGAGGTCCACGTCGGCCTGATGAAGGTCTACCTGGCCCTGGGCGACCTCGAAAAGGCCAGGCATTACCTGGAGCGCGCCCTGAAGCTCGACGCCAACGACCGCGAGGCGTTGCGCTACGTCCACCTGCTCGGCAAGTGAAGTGATCGGCGAGTGACTTGCGTCCAGCCGGCTGGCGGTGCGCCGCCAGGGGCCGCGGCGCAGCCGGTTGTTCCAAACATCTTGGCCGAACCGCCTCCAAGGCGTAACATGGCTGCGCGCTGATTGTTGCGTTCCTTGGAAGGAGAGCTTCATGATCGCGGCCAAGGTCCGCGGCCGCCGCCCCGGCCGCAGCTCTTATCGTCTTCTCGCGCTGGGCGCGGGCCTGCTGGCCCTGCCCCTGCTGCCGCTTGCGGCAGCCGCCCCTTCGGCGCCGCCGGCGCCGCAGCGCTTCGAGGAGACCACCCAGGTGGTCTCGGTCGAGGTGCCGGTCAACGCCGTCGACCGTGCGGGCAAGCCGGTGCGCGGCCTCAAGGCCTCCGACTTCGAGGTCTTCGACGAGGGCGCGCGACAGGCCATCAAGCACTTCGAGGTGGTGGATCTCGACGCCTTGCAGCCGGACCAGGCCATCGCGCCCCTGGCGCCCGGCGCGATCGGCACGGTGGACGACGTCGATGCCTTCGACGCCGCCGTCCGCCGCCACTTCCTGCTGCTCTTCGACATTTCTTTCTCGAACCCCACGGCCGTGTTGCGGGCGCGCCTGGCGGCGCGCGACTTCGTCCTCAAATCGCTGCGCCCCACCGACCTCGTCGCCGTGGCCACCACCTCGCTCGAGACCGGCCCGCGCCTGGTGCTGACCTTCACCCCCGACCGCGCGCAGCTGGCGCACGCCATTGACACCCTGGGCATGAACCACAGCGAGGAGGTGGCGCAAACCGCTCCCGATCCCCTGCGTTTCATCATTGCCTCGCCCTCCTCCCTCAACCTGGAGTCCAACCTGCCGCTCGGTTCCAGCCAACCGGCGAGAGGGTCACAGCGCAATCCGGACGCCGCGGCCGCGCTGGGGGATGCCAACAGCGCCCTGCTCGACAGCCTGGTCGCGGTCCGCGCCTACGCCCAGAAGGACCAGCGGGCATACGCCAACAGCCAGATCACCGCCTTCACGCGCGGGCTGGCCAGCCTGGCCAAGGCGCTGGAAAGCCTCAAGGGGCGCAAGACCGTCGTCTATTTCTCGCAGGGGTTCGACAGCAGCCTGCTGCTCGGCCGCGAGGACCTGGGCAGCAAGGAAGCGGCGGACGAGGCGTTGAACATCGCCTTGGGCAACACGCACCTGGTGGATAGCGACCAGCGCTTCGGCAACACCAGCTTGAAGGGCGCCGTCAACCGGATGCTCGAGGAGTTCCGCCGCGCCGATTGCGTCATTCAGGCCATCGACATCAGCGGCTTGCGCGCTTCGAGCGACGCCACCGACGCCGGCCAGGTCTCCGGGCAGGAGGCGCTCTTCTACATGGCCAACGAGACCGGCGGCGAGCTGTTCAAGGACGCCAACAATTTCCGCGAGCAGCTCGAGCGGGTGCTCGAGCGCAGCAACGTCACCTACCTGCTGGCCTTCCAGCGCTCCGACCTGAAGGCCGACGGCGCCTACCATCGCCTGCGGGTCAAGACCAAGGCCTCGGGCGTGCGGTTGTCGTACCGCGCCGGTTACTACGCGCCGCGGCCCTACCAGCAGCTCGATCCGCTGGAGAAGAACCTGCTGGCCGCCGACGGCATCGCCCGCGCCGTGCCGCGAAGTGGCCTCGACATGGAGCTGCTGGTGGCGCCCTTCCGCGCCAGCGAGAAGGCAGCCTACGTGCCGGTGATCATCGAGCTGCCCGGGCCCAGCCTCATGCAGGGCAGCAAGGGCGACCGCTTGAACCTCGAGCTCTACGCCTACGTCAGCAACCGCCAGGGACAGATGGCCGATTTCTTCACCCGCCGCTTCGCGCTCGACGTCAAGAAGGGCCGCGAGGCGCTGCAGTCGACGGGCGTCAAGTACTACGGCCATCTCGACCTGCCCGCCGGCGACTACCAGGTGCGGGTGCTGGTGCGCGACGCGGACTCGGGGCGCACCGGGGTGCGCTCGACGTCGTTGTCGATCCCCGCCTACCAGAAGCTCGAGCCGGTGCTGCTGCCGCCGCTGTTCATCGAGGGGCACCACTGGGTGCTGGTGCGGGAGCACGACAAGGGGGCCGGCGGCGGCGCGTCGGTCGTCTACCCGTTCACGCTCAAGGGCGAGCCCTACGTGCCGGCCGCGCGCCCGGCCCTGGGCAGCGCCGACAAGGCGCGCCTGTGCCTGGTGGGCTACAACCTCGGCGCCGGCGACCTGGCGCTCGAAGGGCACGTCACCGCTGCCGACGGCAGCCCGCTCTCGGGCGGCGACCTGACCCTGGTCGAACGCACCGCGACCGGGGTGAAGGGAGAGGACGAGCTGCTGGCCACCTTCCAGCCGACCGGGCTGGGAGCCGGAGACTACGTGCTGCGGGTGGCGCTCACCGACCGCACGACGGGTCACAAGGAAGTGAACTCGTTGCCCTTTCAGGTGGTCAGATAGTGTAGAATGCATCATCGGCTCACAGAAGGACATCGCCGATGAAAGAGAGTAAAGCCATGTCGTCGAGATCGCGGTCTCTGTTGGCTCGTCCCTACCCGGCCCTCGGGCTGGGCCTGTTGCTTCTGTGCACGCTGTGGGCGGCCGGCGGTAGCGGGCTGCTGGCGGCGCCGGCGACCCCCCCGGCCGCGGGCGCCTTCTCGGAGAGCACCGAGGTGACGGTGGTGCAGGTGCCGGTGCAGGTGGTGCGCGACGGCGGTCCGGTGCAGGGGCTGACGGCTGCCGACTTCGAGGTCTTCGACGGGCGCAAGCAGCAGAAGGTGACCGGCTTCGAGGTGCTCGACCTGTCGGCAAGGCAGGGTCCGGCGGTGGCCAGCATCCCGCCGGCGTTGCGGCGGCACTTCCTGCTGCTCTTCGACCTCGCCTTCTCGGAGCCCAAGTCGCTGATCAAGGCCCGCCAGATGGTGCGCGAGATGCTGCCGGCGCTCCACCCGTCCGACCTGGTGGCGGTGGCAACCTACAGCGCCTCCAGGGGCCCGCGCATCGCGGTGGGCTTCACGTCCGACCGCCGCCAGGTGCTGCAGGCGATCGACACGCTGGGGCTGCCGGAGCTGGTGGACCGCAATCCCGACCCGCTGAGCCTGATCGCGGCCGAGCTGCAGCAGCAGCGCCCCACCGGCACCGCCGTGCAGCAGGAGGTCCTCGCCGCGGCGCTCGAAAATGCCAAGGACTTCACACGGCAGGAGGAACGCGCCACCCGCGAGCAGCAGGCGGCTCTGGTTGCCGCGCTCTCCCGCTCGTTCAGCGACCTGGCGAGGCTGCTGGACAGCGTCCATGGGCGCAAGCAGGTCATCTACCTCTCCGAAGGCTTCGACACCTCGGTGCTGCTGGGAACCGAGGACCAGAAGGCGCAGGCGGACATGGCCGATCTCTCGGTCCACGGCCAGGGCTACATGGTCGACTCCGACAAGCGCTACGGCGACACCCGCGGCGCCAACGTGCTCGAAAAGATGATGGAGCAGTTCCGGCGCTCGGACTGCATCATCCAGGCGGTGGACATCGGCGGCCTGCGTGCCCAGGGCGACCAGGGCGCCGTGCGGCCGTCGGGCGAAGGCGCCCTGTTCGCGATGGCCCACGACACCGGCGGCGAGCTCTACCGCAATTTCAACGACCTCGGCGCGGCGATGGGCCAGGTGCTCAAGAAGACCAGCGTCACCTACGTGCTGAGCTTCCAGCCCGACGAGGTCAAGCACGACGGCTCGTATCACAAGCTGCGGGTGGAGCTGAAGAACGGTCCGGCGACCAGGGGCGCCCAGCTCTTCTTCCGCCCCGGTTACTACGCGCCCAAGCCCTACCGGCAGCAAACCGGCACCGAACGGCAGCTGGCCGCCGCCGAGACCGTGATCGGCGGCGGCGACAGCGGTGCGTTGGGCATGGCGGTCCTCGCCGCGCCCTTCAGGATGGCGGGCGACGTGGCTTACGTGCCGGTGGTGATCGAGGCCGACGGCGCGAGCCTGCTCGCCGGCACCACCGGCGAGGTCTTGCCCGCCGAGATCTACGCCTACGCCATCAGCTCCTCGGGGACGATCCAGGACTTCTTCACCCAAAGCCTGCGCTTCGATCTCGCCAAGGTGGCGCCGGGACTGCGCCAGGGCGGTATCAAGTTCTACGGCCACCTGGATCTGCCGCCGGGCGACTACAACGTGCGGGTGCTGGTGCGCAACGGCGGCACCGGCGCCTACGGCCTGCGTTCGCAGGCGCTGGTGGTCCCCGCTTTCGCCGACACGGCGGCGGTGCTGCTGCCGCCCTTCTTCCCCGAGCCTCCCGGACGCTGGCTGATGGTGCGCGAGTCGGGGCGCGGCGACAAGCAGTCGGCCCCCTACCCGTTCGTGGTGCAGGAGAAGGCCTACGTCCCCTCGTCGCGGCCGGTGCTGGCGGCGGGACAGGAGGCGGCGGTGGCGCTGGTCGGCTACCACCTGCCTGCAGGTGGCCTCAAGGCCGAGGCGAGGGTGCTGGCCGCGGACGGCAGGGACCTGGGCGAGGGAGACCTGAGGCTTGGCGGGCGCGAGAACCCGGACGCGGCCGGTGAGGATCGGCTGACCGGCACCTTCCGGCCGCCGGCGGGGCTGGTGCCGGGCGAATACCAGCTGGTGATCGTGCTCACCGACGCCCAGGGCGTGGCGCACAACAGCGCCACCCGCTTCGTGGTGCCGGCGCCTGCGCAGGGTGCCCACGGCTAGCGAGGCTCCGCCGCGCGAGGGCGGACCGGAAGAGGCTCCCCCGGGCCGCCCCCCGGGGGAGGGGCAGCCGGAAGTCGTCGAGCTGCGCCTGCTCCCGGGCCGCGACAAGGCGGTGCGCGAGGGCCATCCCTGGATCTTCTCCGGCGCAATCGCCCCGGCGGGGGCCGCCGCGAAGAGCTCTGCCGGCGGCGGCGGCGCCGAGGCCCGCCGGGCGCCGCTCGCGCGCGTCTTCGACGCCGCGGGCCGCTGCCTCGGCCTGGGCTTCTACAGCCCACGCTCGCAGATCCGCGTGCGCATGCTGGGCCGCGAGGTCGAGCGCGCGGACCGGGCTTTCTTCGCCGGCCGCCTGTCCGAGGCCATGGCCCTGCGCCGCGCGGTCCTGCCGGCCGCCACCACCGGCTACCGGCTGCTCAACGCCGAAGGCGACGGCGTTCCTGGCTGGACGGTCGATCGCTTCGGCGACGTGCTGGTCAGCCAGATCACCGTCGCCGGTCTCGAGGCCCTGCGCGGGGCCGCCTATGCGGCACTCCGCGAGCAGCTGCCGGACTGCTCGGTGCTCCAGCTCAATGCGCTGCCGGCGCGGCGCGGCGAGGGCCTGCCGATCGCCCCGGCGGCCGAGGCGGTCGCCGGTGCGCCGCCCGCCGAGGCGCCGTTCGTCGAGTCGGGCTTCGCCCTGACCGCCGACCTGGCGGGCGGCCAGAAGACCGGCTTCTACTGCGATCAGCGCGAGAACCGGCGCCTGGCCGAGCGGCTGGCCGGCGGCCGGCGGGTGCTGGACCTGTTTGCCCACTCCGGCGCCTTCGGCCTCTACGCTTTGCGCGGCGGCGCCAGCCACGTCACCCACGTCGAGAGCTCGGAGAAGCTGATCGAGCACGGACGCCGGCTCCATGCGGCCAACGGCTTCGACGCCGGCGCCGCCGACTGGGTGCGGGCCAACGTCTGGGAGCACCTTCGCCAGGAGGGCGAGAGTTGCGACATGGTGATCTGCGATCCGCCGCCTTTGGTGCGCAAGCGTCCCGATCTCGACGCCGCGGCCCGCGCCTACAAGGACCTGAACCGCCTGGCCCTGGGCCGGCTCGCTCCCAACGGCCTGTTGCTCACCTTCAGCTGCAGCGGCGCGGTCGACACGAAGCTCTTCCGCCAGATCCTCTTTGCCGCCGCGGTCGAGGCCAGGGTGAGGGTGGCCCTGCTGGCTCCTCTCGCCGCGGCCCCCGATCATCCGGTGGCCATCACCCATCCCCAGGGCGAGTACCTGAAAGGCTGGCTGGCGGTGGTGTCCGGCCAGCAGTGTACTGCGTCGTAAATCCAGTGTCCCAGCCACCGAGCCATCCGCGTTCCCGGCCAGGCGCGCCGACGCAGGCATAGTCGAGCCTATGTCGAGGAGGCGCAACGCCGCCGGGGACGCGGAGGGCCGGCGGATGGGATGCGGGATTTACGACGCAGTGCACTAGGCTTGACGCGGGACGCCGGGCCCTGCCCCCGTCTCCACTGCCCGCTTCGACCGCACCCTACTCTTTGTAGCTGTAGCGATTCTCGAAACACGGCGGCCAGAAGCCGCCTGGCACAGCCAATCCGCGCCGCACGAAGGGAGCCTCTCATGATCCAAACCGAGCGACTGTCGTTCACCGGTGCCCGGCGGGCCTTGGTTTTCCTCGCCGCCGGCGCGGCCTTTGCCGCGGTCCCCGCGCTGGCGGCGCGGACTGCCGCCGCCGCGCCGCCCGCGCCGCGGCCGATCGAGATCGGCGCCGCGCGACTGCTGCCGCTGGGGACCGTGGTCACGGTCGAGGGTGCGGTGACCGTCCCCTCGGGGCTGCTCTCGTCCGGCGGCAGCCTCGACCAGGGCTTCGCCATCCAGGACCGCACCGGCGGCATCTACGTGAGCGTCGCGACGAACCTGGGCCTCACCCTTCGCCAGCGGGTGCAGGTCACCGGCGCGCTCGCGGCCGCCAACGGCTTCCTGATCCTGGTGCCGGCGAGCGCCGGCGACGTCGAGGTCCGCGGCCGGGGGCCCAGGGTGAAGCCTCTCTGGTTGCGCACCGGCAGCGTGGGCCCCGCCAACCAGGGACTGCTGGTCCGGGTCGTGGGCGTGATCACCCAGCCCGTGGCGCCCGATCCGCCGTTCGGCAACCAGGTGGTGGTGGACGACGGCTCGGGTCCGGTACGGATCTTCGTCAACACCTCGACCGGGATCGACGTGAGCGGTCTCGCGCCGGGCCAGCTGCTGTCGGTGACCGGCCTGAGCGACGAGTTCGACACTCCCGAAATCGATCCACGCTTCCAGAGCGACCTGCGCCAGCCGGCGGATCGCTAGCGGGTGGCCGGGTGCCAGTGGAGTTTGACAGGCCGTTCGCGGGTTTGCTAGCCTTCCTTCCCCTGACGGCAGCGGCTGTTTTGGGAGATGCAGGCCCGTAGCTCAGCTGGTTAGAGCGCTACGTTGACATCGTAGAGGTCAGCGGTTCAAGTCCGCTCGGGCCTACCAGCAACGTTGCACGACCGTACGAGACACTCTGCAAAAGACCAGGCTTTCTGCCGTTCCGCAAGCGCCCGCGATGACCCAACTGCCTCAGACGGCGGCCCCGATCCTCGCGCTCGCTCTTGCCGCCGGCCACGGCTCCGGCAGCCTGCGGAACCTGCTCGGCTCTCGCGTCAGGCGCTTAGCTCAGTTGGTTAGAGCGCTACCTTCACACGGTAGAGGTCAGCGGTTCGAGCCCGCTAGCGCCTACCATCCCCCCTGCCTGTGACCCCCTCCGCCTCCTCCGCGATGCGTCGCGGCACGCTACCGCTTTTCCCGAGAGCCTGTTGACACCGGGCGCTGTTTGATGGCGACGACGACTGAGGCATTGCGCCTCACCTTGCCCGACGGCACGGTCCGCGAGGTGACGCCGGGAACCACGCCGCTCGAGGTGGCGGCGGCGATCGGCCCGCGCCTGGCGCGCGACGCGGTCGGCGCCGAGGTGGACGGCAAGCGCGTGGACCTGCGCCAGCCGCTCGGGAGCGGCGGCAGCTTCCGCATCTTCACCGCCAAGAGCCCGGAGGCCGGCGAGTTCCTGCGCCACAGCGCCGAGCACGTGCTGGCGGATGCCGTCAAGCGGCTGTGGCCATCGGTCGAGATCGACGTCGGCAGGCGGGACCACAGCGAGAAGTACCAGTACGATTTCCGCTTCCCGCGCGCGTTCACCGCCGAAGACCTGGCCGCCATCGAGGACAAGATGCGGGAGATCCTGGCGGAGGGCAGCCAGGTCGAGCGCCTCGAGGTGAGCCGCGAGCAGGCCGCCGCCTTGTTCCGCGAGCTTGGCGAGACGCTCAAGCTCGAGCGGCTGGCCGAGATCCCGGCAGGCGAGCCGATCACGCTCTTCCGCCATGGACGCTTCACCGACCTCTGCCGCGGGCCGCACGCGCAGCGGATCTCGCAGATCGGCGCCGTCAAGCTGCTCGAGTCCTCGGGATCCTTTTTCAAAGGCGACGAGTCCGGCGAGCGCCTGCAGCGCATCTACGGCACCGCCTTCGCCACCCGCGAGGACCTGGATGCCTACCTGGCGCGGCTCGAGGAGGCGCGGGCGCGCGACCACCGGCGCATCGGCCAGGAGCTGGACCTGTTCAGCTTCAGCCCGCTGGCGCCGGCGTCGCCGTTCATGCATCCCAAGGGGGCGGTGATCTACAACGGGCTGATGGAGTACACCCGCGAGGTCAACACCCGCTACGGCTACGCCGAGGTGATCACGCCGCAGATCCTCGACGTCGAGCTGTGGCGCACCTCCGGGCACCTCGCCAACTACTCGGAGTCGATGTTCTTCACCGAGGTGGACGAGAAGCAGTTCGCGGTCAAGCCGATGAACTGCCCCGCCAACTGCCTGATCTACGCCACGCGCCTGCGCTCCTATCGCGACCTGCCGCTGCGCTACGCCGATTTCGGCCGGCTGCACCGCTACGAGCGCAGCGGCGTCACCAGCGGCCTCTTCCGGGTGCGATCCTTCTCCCAGGACGACGCGCACGTCTTCCTGATGGAGGAGCAGATCGAGGGCGAGGTGCTGCGCGCCGTCGAGATGATCATGGAGATCTACCTCACCCTGGGGTTCACCACCGTGGGCGTCGAGCTGTCGACGCGGCCCGAAAAGTCGATCGGCACCGCCGAGACCTGGCGCCGGGCCGAGTCGGCGCTCGCCGCGGCGCTCGGCAAGGGCGGCATCGAATACAAAGTGAACGCGGGTGACGGCGCCTTCTACGGCCCCAAGATCGACTTCCACATCGGCGACGCGCTGGGCCGCACCTGGCAGCTCGGCACCGTGCAGCTCGACTACCAGATGCCCGAGCGCTTCGGCCTGCGCTACGTCGGCGCGGACGGCGGCGAGCATCAGCCGGTGATGATCCACCGCGCCATGCTGGGCTCGATCGAGCGCTTCATGGCCATCCTGATCGAGCAGACCGCCGGCGCCATGCCGCTGTGGCTGGCGCCGGTCCAGGCCGTGGTGCTGCCGGTTTCCGAGAAGTTTGCCGCCTACGGCGAGAAGGTCCACGCCGAGCTGGTGGCGGCCGGGCTGCGCGTCGAGGCCGATCTGCGCAACGAGAAGCTCGGTTACAAGATCCGCGAGGCGCAGGTGCAGAAAGTGCCTTACATGCTGGTCGTGGGCGGCCGCGAGCAGGAAGCCGGCACCGTGGCGGTGAGGCGGCGTGCCGGCGAGGACCTGGGCGCCATGCCCCTGTCCGAGGTCACGGCGCGAGTCCGCGACCTGGTCGCCCGCCGCAGCTTGGAGCTGTGATCGCGAATGCCGGGCCGTGAGGCCCGACGCTCTTGAGGAGGTGAGCCGATTATCGATAAGACGACGAGGATCAACGACAGGATCAGGGTGCGGGAAGTGCGCCTGGTCGACGCGGACGGCTCGCAAGCTGGAATCGTCCCGGTCGAGGAGGCGTTGCGCCGCGCCCAGGAGCAGGCGCTCGACCTGGTGGAGGTGGCGCCGACGGCCAAGCCGCCGGTGTGCCGCATCATGGACTTCGGCAAGTTCCTGTACCAGGCCAAGAAGAAGGCGCACGAGTCGAAGCGCAAGCAGAAGATCATCCACATCAAGGAGGTCAAGTTCCGCCCCAACATCGACGAGCACGACTACGACTTCAAGCTGAAGAACGTGGTCCGGTTTCTCGATGACGGCGACAAGGTCAAGGCCACCGTGCAGTTCCGCGGCCGCGAGATGGCCCGCACCGACCTCGGCCACAAGCTGCTGCGGAGGGTGGCGGAAGACGTCGGGGAGCGAGGGATGCTAGAATCTCACCCGGAAATGGCGGGCAACCGTATGCACGTCATCTTCGGACCGCCCCGCCAAGCGGTCAAGAAGCCGACCGCCTGAGTCCTGGCGCCCCCCCGTGATCGTTCGAGTGAGGAGCGGTCGGGATTCGTGTTTTTTGAGGAGAAGAGCGTGCCCAAGCAGAAGACGCACAAGGGAGCCGCCAAGCGCTTCAAGGTTACCGGCAGCGGCAAGGTGCTGCGGCACCACACGATGCACGGCCACTACCTGACCGGGAAGACGACGAAGCGGAAGCGCAAGCTGCGCAAGTCAGCCGAGGTCGGTACGGCGTTCGCCGGCACGATCAAGGAAATGCTGCACAACCAGTAGACGCTAGATTCAACGCGGCGCCGGCGGGACGGACCTGCCCCCCGGAAGCCCAGGCCCGCGATCTCGCGGCCCGCTGTGCGGGTCGCCGCCGTGGCCGCTGACCGCTGCCGCCCCGTCAGGGGCGCGCCAGCAGAAACGAGGTTCCGAAGATGGCACGCGTCAAACGCGGCACCAAGAGGACGGATCGCCGCAAGAAGATCCTGGCCCGCGCCAAGGGCTATTACGGCACCCACTCCAAGAGCCACCGCATCGCCAAGCAGGCGGTCGACAAGGCGCTGAGCTACGCCTACCGCGACCGCCGCCAAAAGAAGCGCCAGCTGCGCGCTCTGTGGATCGTGCGCATCAACGCGGCGGCGCGGCTGCACGGCCTCTCCTACAGCCGGCTGATCGCCGGTCTCAAGGCGGCGGGCTCGCTGCTGGACCGCAAGGTCCTGGCCGACCTGGCGGTGCGCGACGCCCAGGCCTTCGCCGGCCTGGCGGAGGCGGCAAGCCAGGCGCTTGCGGCCGCAGAGAAGGAGCCCGCGGCCCCCGCGGCCCCTGAGGGCGGTGCCGCTGCCGCGCCGCCCGCCGCCGCCGCCGCGGGGCACTGAGGTGGCTGACCGCCGGGAAGGCGCGGCGGCCGGCGCCTCCGGCGGCGCGACCGAAACCACCAATCCTGTCAACAGTGCGGGCGATGGCCGCGAGGGGCTGGCGAACCTCGAAGCCGCCGTCCACGCTGCCGGCCGCCGCCTGGCCGAGCTTCGCGACACGAACCAGCAGCTGACGCGGCGCGTGCGCGAGCTGGAGGCGCAGCTTGCCGGGGGAGCGCCCGCCGTGGCCGCCGGCAACGGTGCGGCCGAGGCCGAGCGGCAGGAGATCCGGCGGCGTGTCGAGGCCCTGGCCCGGCACCTCGATCGGCTGGCCGCCGCCGCCGGCTGACGACCAGGCCACCGCCGCCGGCTCACGGCCAGGCCGCCCCGCGGTGCCCGTCCAGACATCCTCCTGGTCGAAGGCGAACGCCTCCATGCATGCCGGGAACAGCCGTCGGGACGGGCGGCGCCAACTTTGGCGGCGCGCTGGACACTAGCAGGCTGCTGAAAAATCCCGCACGCCGCGCTTCGCCCTGCAGGTTGCGGCGGCGCGGGGCCGTCTGCGGCGTTGCCGCTCCTCGACGATGTCGGGGCATCGCCTGCGTCGCGGCGCCTGGCATCCGGCCCCGCGGCGCTCGCAACGCGACGCACGGGCTTTTTCAGCAGCCTGCTACTAGAGGTCGGCGCCCACCGCCTGGCCTACGTGGTTGAAGCCGTCGCGGGCCAGCAGGGCCAGCAGCTCGCGGTTGATCCTTCCCGGCAGGGAGGGCCCCTCGTAGACCAGGGCGGTGTAGAGCTGCACCAGGGAAGCGCCGGCGCGCAGGCGGGCGTATGCCTCGGCGCCGCTGTCGACGCCGCCGGCACTGATCAGCACGGCGCCGGTGCCGCCATCCCGGAGGCGGCGGGCGATGGCGGCGCAGACGCGCCGGCTCTTGCCCGCCAGCACCCGCCCCGAAAGCCCGCCGGCACTCGCGGCCCCGGGCAGCAGCGCGTAGTCGGTGCTGGTGTTGGTGGCCACGATCCCGGCGGCGCCGGCGTCCGCCGCGGCCGCCGCCAGGCCGCCGGCCGCCTCGGGGTCGAGGTCGGGGGCGAGCTTCACCAGCACCGGCGCCCTGGTGACCGCCCGCGCCGCGCCCAGCAGGTCGCGGACGAAGGACTCGTTCTGCAGGTCCCGCAGCCCGGGCGTATTGGGCGACGAGAGGTTCACCACCAGGTAGCCGGCGAGGCCGTCCAGGGCGCGGAGCAGCGCCGTGTAATCGGCGAGGGCCGCGGACGCCGGGGTGTCGCGGCCCTTGCCGACGTTGACGCCGAGCGGCACTCGCCGGCGCCCGGCGGCCCGCAGCAGCCGCCGGCGCATCGCCTCGAGCCCCCGGTTGTTGAACCCCAGCGCGTTCTGCAGGCTGCGCTCGGCGGGGTGGCGGAAGAGGCGCGGCCGCGGGTTGCCGGCCTGGGGCCGCGGCGTGACCGTCCCGACCTCCACGAAGCCGAAGCCCAGCGCGGCCATGGCGTCGACCACCAGCGCATCCTTGTCGAAGCCGGCGGCGAGGCCCACCGGGTTGGGGAGCTCCATCCCGAGCAGGGTCTGGCGCAGGGCCGGATCGGCGACCCGATGGCTCCGGGCGAGCAGGCGGGTCGCCCCCGGAACCGCCTGGGCCAGGCGCAGCGCCGCGATCGCCAGCCCGTGCGCCCGCTCGGGATCCAAGCTGAACAGCAGCGGGCGCAGCAATGGGTATGGCGAGGGGTACGGAGGCACCTGGCGAATAGTACCCTCCTCCACTCCCTCTCCGCAGGCGTGTGACAAAGCTGTGGTATAGTGCCGATTCGGCCAAACCGCTGGCATCACGCAACTTGTTGCCCGGTGTAGCCGGAAGGGCCGCGGACGCGCTTGCCATGCCAAGAGCCAGCACAGAAGTCGAGATCTTTGGCGCGGTGTACAGCGTTCGCGGAGGCGAAGACCGCGGGTACCTTCAGGGCGTGGCCGATCTCGTGGACCGCAAGATGCGCGAGGTCGCCCAGCACGTGAATACGGCCGATACGGCACGCATCGCGATCCTGGCGGCGCTCAATCTGGCTGACGAACTGTTGAGATTGGAGAAGCGGCAGGAAGGGGAACGGGTCCAGATCAGGGAGAAGGTGGCGGAGCTGACCGAGGAATTGACCGGAGCCTTGAAGAGTTAGAGGATGGCAGACGATGCCGGCTCGACTCATATGAACACCGATGTTGCATTCCCTGCGCGGTTCGTGGTGGGTACCACGATTGTAGAACCAACATACATACTGCGGGAGTCTTTTACCCGCGTGGCCCGTGCCAGCCTCGATCCCACAAGGATGACGAGGACGCTAACGGCTCGTGGAGCGGACACCCACCTGGTGCGTTTCAGGTTCTAAACGCCGGCCCCCACGGCCGCGCAGGGAATGCGTTGACCCTCGTGCTTCTCGCCTGATCGTTCCCAGGCCCCCCTGTGCATCGGGGGTACTTGGTGAACTACCAAATAACGCTCCTCGCGGCGGCGGTGCTGGCCGCGTTGACCATACCGCTGGTCTGGTGGGTGGTGCTGCGCCGCGCCGCCCGCCGGCTGCACGCCGAGGCCAAGCAGCAGGCAGCCAAGACGATCGAGGACGCCGAGAGAGCCGGCGAGACCATCCGCCGCGAGGCCGAGATTGCGGCGCGCGAAAAGCTCCTGCAAGCGCGCAGCGAGCACGAGCAGGCGTCGCGCAAGCGCCGCGTCGAGCTCGAAGGGATCGAGCGCCGCCTCACCCAGAAGGAAGACAACCTCGACAAGCGCGCCGACGAAGTGGCCCGGCGCGAGCGCGACATGGCGCAGACCGAGCGCGCCCTCGGACAGCGCGAGAAGGCGATCGAGAGCCGGCAGGAAGAGATCGCCGCGATGCACGAGCTCGAGCGGACGCGGCTCGAGCAGATCGCCGGCTTGACCGCGCAACAGGCGCGCGAGGAGCTGATCAAGGCGATGGAGGACGACGCGCGCATCGAGGCGGCGCACATCGTCAAGCGCATCGAGGACGAGGCGCGCGAGCAGGCGCACAAGCAGGCGCAGCGCATCATCGGCATGGCGGTGCAGCGCTCGGCGTCCGACTACGTCTCGGAGACCACCGTCTCGGTGGTGATGCTGCCCAACGACGAGATGAAGGGGCGCATCATCGGCCGCGAGGGCAGAAACATTCGCGCCCTCGAGATGGCGACCGGCGTCGACCTGATCGTCGACGACACCCCCGAGGCGGTCATCCTGTCGGGGTTCGATCCCTACCGGCGCGAGGTGGCGCGGGTGGCCCTCGAGCGCCTGATCGGCGACGGCCGCATCCACCCGGCGCGCATCGAGGAGGTGGTCGAGAAGGTGAAGGCCGAGTTCGACCAGAAGATCCTCCACGAGGGCGAGTCGGCGCTGCTCGAGCTGGCCATCCCCGGCATGCACCCCGAGCTGGTCCGCCTGCTCGGCCGCCTGCGCTACCGCACCTCTTACGGCCAGAACGTCTTGCAGCACAGCCGCGAGGTGGCGTTCCTGGCCGGCACCATGGCGTCCGAGCTGAAGGCCAACGTGCAGGTGGCCCGCCGCGCCGGCCTGGTGCATGACATCGGCAAGGCGATCGACCGCGAGATGGACGGCACCCACCTGCAGATCGGCATCGACCTGCTGCGCAAGTTCGGCGAGAGCGAGGACGTGGTCCACGCCATGGCCTGCCACCACGGCGACTACGATCCGCAGACGGTCGAGGCGGTGCTGGTCACCGCCGCCGACGCGCTGTCGGCGGCGCGGCCGGGCGCGCGCCGCGAGATCCTCGAGACCTACGTCAAGCGCCTCGAGAAGCTCGAAGAGATCGCCTCGGGCTTCAAGGGGGTCCAGAAGACCTTCGCCATCCAGGCCGGCCGGGAGATCCGCATCATCGTCGACAGCGGCAAGATCAGCGACGAGCAGGCGCTCTGGCTCTCCAAGGACATCGCGCGCAAGGTCGAGGCCGAGCTCACCTATCCGGGGCAGATCAAGGTCACGGTCATCCGCGAAACCCGGTCCATCGAGTACGCCAAGTGAGGCTGCTGTTCGTCGGCGACGTGGTCGGGCGGCCGGGCCGGACCGCGGTCAGGAACCTGCTGCCGCGCCTGATCGACCGGCAGCGCGCCGACTTCGTGGTGGTCAACGTCGAGAACTCGGCGGGCGGATTCGGCATCACTCCCGAGGTCATGGGCGAGCTCGCCGATCTGCAGATCGACTGCTACACGACGGGCAATCACGTCTGGGACAAGAAAGAGGGAATCGAGCTGCTGGACCGCGAGCCGCGCCTGCTGCGGCCGGCCAACTATCCCGAGGGCAATCCCGGCAAGGGGGTTTACGTCGGCGAGACCGCCGCCGGGGTGCCGGTCGCGATCCTCAACCTCGAGGGGCGGGTGTTCATGAGCCAGCTCGACTCGCCGTTTCGGGTCGCCGACCGCCTGCTAGGAGAGTTGCGGCGCGACGTCAAGGTGGTGATGATCGACTTCCACGCCGATGCCACCAGCGAGAAGCAGGCGCTGGCGTTCTATCTCGACGGCAGGGTCAGCGCCGTTCTCGGCACCCACACCCACGTGCCGACCGCCGACGAGCGCGTGCTGCCAGGCGGCACGGCGCTGCTGACCGACGTCGGCATGACCGGCCCCTACGACTCGATCATCGGCATGCGAGCCGACAAGGTGCTCAAGCGTTTCCTCCTGCAGACCCCGGCGCCCTTCGAGGTGGCCAAGCGCGACGTCCGCCTGGCGGCAGCAGTGGTGGAGATCGACGAGTCCACCGGCAAGGCGCAGGGCATCGAGCGCTTCCTCCTCCCCGACCCGGCCGCGGGGTAGGCTGGCTAGCGGCCGGCCGTAGGCCCGCCGCCGGGGGCGCCCGGTCTGCCGGGGCGGTAGGTGAGCCACAGGTTGCGGATGTAGATCAGCAGGCCCCCGCCCTGTCCCAGGATGAAGACCGGGTCGCGCTTCGCGATCGCGTAGGCCAGGAGGGTCGCGCCGCCGGCCAGGCTGAGGTACCAGAAGGAGCGGGGTACGACGCTGGCCTTCAGCCGCTCCGACGCGATCCACTGGACGAGGAAGCGACCTGAGAAGAGGAGCTGTCCGAGCATTCCGAGGGCGAGCCAATAGCGGTCCGGTTGCAAACCTCGACCTCCTGTGCCAGCCGCCGGTCGATCCAGCGCGTTTGCAGCCAGCGCACACCCAGCAGGTCTGCGCTGGCGCGCCAGATGCGGTTGCGGATGTTGTACTTGGGCTCGCCGAAGCGGCGCGGCCGGTGCCGGACCTCGATCTCGGCGATGCGGGCGCCCTCCATGCGCAACAGCGTCGGCAGGAAGCGGTGCATGCCCTTCCAGACCGGAATGCGCCGCAGGTACTCGGTGCGGCAGGCCCGCAGGGTGCAGCCGACGTCGGTCACCGACTCGCGGGTCAGGCGGTTGCGCACGGTGTTGGCGATCCCCGAGGACAGCCGCCGCACCCAGCTGTCGCGCCGGTTCACGCGCACGCCGCAGACCACGTCGCAGGCGCCGCCGGCCGCGCTCCCATCGTCTTCGAGCCGCGCCAGCAGGCGCGGGATGTCGGCCGGATCGTTCTGCAGGTCGGCGTCCAGGGTGACCACGACGCCGCCGCGGGCATGGCGAAATCCCGCGTCCAGGGCCGCCGACTGGCCGGCGTTGCGCGCCTGCCTGATGACGCGCAGCGCCGGGTCCTGGCCGGCCAGCCGGACCATCGCGGCGAGGCTGCCGTCGGTCGAGCCGTCGTCGACCAGCAGCACCTCGTAAGGCCGGCCGAGTTGCCGCATCGTCTGCCGGATCTCCTCGGCGAGGGGCGGCAGGTTCGCCTCCTCGTTGAAAACCGGGATCACCAGCGAGATCTCGGGCAGGGTGGAGGGGCCCGGACCGCCAGGATTGCGCTCGGGCATGGGCGTATCTTATCCCGGCCGGAGCGCGTTCCCGGCTGTGTTATGCTGCGCCCTCGACAGGGGGGCCCGATGGCGGTCGATCCGGAGCTGCTGGAGATACTCGTCTGCCCCAAGACGAAAGGAGAGCTGGAGCTCATCGAGCTGCCGCCGGAAGTCCGCGGGATGCTGGCGGAGAAATACCGGGAGCACTTCCGCGACGAGACGCCGGTGGTCGAGCAGGGTCTCTTCTGCGCCGCCTCCGGCCTGGTCTACCCGATCGTCTCGGACATCCCGATCATGCTCGTCGAGGAGGCCCTCCCAGCCTCCGCCGTCGGGAAATAAACGCAACAGGCGAACCCAGGCAAAAGCCGGTGGCGTCGCGCCTGGACCAGCTGCTCGTCGAGCGCGGACTGTTCCCCAGCCGCGAGCAGGCAAGGCGCGCCGTGATGGCCGGCATGGTCAGCGTCGATGGCCGGCGCGTGGACAAGCCGGGCACCGCCATCGGCGGCGAAGCCGCGCTCGCGGTCGCCGCGCGCGAGCCCTTCGTCTCCCGCGCCGGCCGCAAGCTGGCAGCCGCCCTCGATCACTTCGGCATCGACCCCGCCGGCCGGGTGTGCCTCGACGTCGGCGCCTCGACCGGCGGCTTCACCCATTGCCTGCTCGAGCGCGGCGCGCGGCGCGTCTACGCGCTGGACGTCGGCCGCGGGCAGCTCGACCAGCGCCTGCGCGGCGATCCGCGAGTGGTGGTGATGGAGGGCGTCAACGCCCGCCACCTGGCGGCCGGCGCCCTGCCGGAGCCGTGCGGCCTGATCACCGTGGACGTCTCTTTCATCTCGCTGGCCAAGGTGGTGCCGGCGTTGGTGCCCCACCTCCGCGCCGCCGGCCCCGGCGCCGCCGCCGGCGACCTGCTGGTCCTGATCAAGCCGCAGTTCGAAGCCGGCAGGGGCGCGGTCGGCAAGGGCGGGATCCTGCGCGACGAAGCGCTGCGCCAGCAGGCGATCGCGGCGACCGCGTCCGGTCTCGCCGCGCTCGGCGGCCTCGAGCCGGCCGGCGGCGGCTGGTTCGACTCGCCAGTCGCCGGCTTCGGCGGCAACCGCGAGGCGTTCGCGTTGCTGCGGCGGAGAGAGAATTGAGCGCGCGGCGGCGGCAGCTCAAGCGCATCGGCGTGGTGGCGAAGCAGACCAGCCGCGAGGCGGCGGCGACCGCCGGCGAGCTCGCGGAATGGCTGCGCCGCCGCGATCTCGAGGTGTCCTTGGACGGCCCGACGCTCGCGGCCCTGGGACGGCGCGAGCCCGCCTTCAGCCTCACCGCGGGATGCGACCTGGTGGTGGCGCTGGGCGGCGACGGCACCCTGCTGTCGGTGGCGCGCGCCCTCACGCCCGAGGTCCCGATCCTGGGCGTCAACCTCGGCAACCTGGGATTCCTGACCGAGATCGGGCGCGCCGACCTGTACCCGGCGCTGATGGACGTGCTGGCGGGGAAGTTCCGCATCGAAGCGCGCGCTCTCTTCGACGTCGAGCGGCGGGGCGACGGCCACGCCCCCGAACGCTTCCGGGTGCTCAACGACGCGGTGATCACCAAGAGCGCGCTGTCCCGCATCATCGACCTGACGATGGTGGTCGACGGCCACCTGATCGCCCGCTTTCGTGCCGACGGGGTGATCATCTCGACCCCCACGGGCTCGACCGCCTACAACCTCTCCGCCGGCGGCCCGATCCTCAATCCGCTGCTGCCGGTGGCGACGCTGACGCCGATCTGTGCCCACGCGCTGTCGCTGCGGCCGATCGTGGTGCCGGCGACCAGCCGTATCGAGGTCACCCTGGAAACCCAGCGCGAGGAGGTGTTCCTGACCCTCGACGGCCAGGAGGGCAGGGAGCTGGCCTACCGCGAGACGGTGGCGGTGACGCAGAGCCCGGCGGCGGTGCACCTGGTCAAGGTCAGCGAGCGCAGCTTCTACGACAACCTGCGCGAGAAGCTGCGCTGGGGCGGGCTGACGCGGCCCGACGACGGGGGGGCGCTCTGAGCCCGGAACCCAACGGACCCGACGGACCCGACCGTTCGGACGCGCCCGACCGGCGGCGCGGCGAGCGGCGGGCCGAAGGGGGCCAGGGAAGTGAAGAGGGAAAGGAGCGCGGGCGGCCGCAGCCACCGGCCATTGCGGCCCTCCCGGCAGGCCGCGGCGGCGAAGGGCGAGGGGAGGAGCGGCGGCGGCAGGACCGGCGCCGCCCCGGCAGGGTCCGGCGCTGGGTGGTGCGGCCGTTCGTCTGGGGGCTCCTGCTGCTGCTCGCGGTGGCGGCGGCCAACATCCTGTTCTTCAGCAGCCGTTTCGCTCGCGAGAGCGCCGCCGACCTGCTGCGGGGCGAGCTCTCCGACGCCCTCGGCCGCGAGGTGACGATCGGCGCCGTCGACTTCCACCTGTGGACGTTCACCCCGTCGTTCGAGCTGCGCGGCCTGATGATTCCCGGGCCGGCGCCCGGCAGCCCGGCGGTGTTGCGGTTGGAGCGGGCGCGCCTCCGCCTCTCCTGGGAGGCCCTGGCCCGCCGCCGGCTCGAGATCCAGCAGCTGGACCTCGAGCGGCCGCAGCTGTACCTGCGGATCAATCCGGACGGCAGCAACAACTTGCCGCGGCTGCGCCGCACCGGCGGCGCCCAGCCGCAGCGCGTGCAGCTCGCCGTCGAGCGCCTGCTGATCGAGAACGGCACCTTCCAGCTCAACGAGCGGCGGGCGCGCCTCGACCTCACGGCCAGCGCCGTCTGGGCGCGGTTGTCGGAGGCCCCGGCGCCTCCGGGCCTGCCGGGCCTCGGCCCGGCCCCGGCAGCCGGCGCGCGGCCCCCGACCGGGGCGAGGCGGCCGGCCGCCCCGGGGGCCGCGGCCCTCGCCCTCGATTACCTGGTGACCGCGCAGCAGATCGCCCTGCGGTTGCCCGACGCCCGTCCCTACCCGCTGACCCTGTCGGCGCGCGGCCGCTTCGACTCCGACCGGCTGCGGATCGCCGCCGCGCGGCTGTCGGGCCCCGACCTGTCGGCGCAGGTGGACGGCGTCATCGGCTGGCGGGGCGACAACGAGGTCGATCTGGGGATCAAGGCGCGGCTGCAGGCCGGCTGGGTCAACCGGGTCGGCTACCTGGAGGAGCCGATCGCCGGCCCCACCGACGTCGCCGGCCGCTTCACCTTCCGGCACGAGGCCTGGCAGTACACGGGCAGCCTCCGCGCGCCGCGCATCGACGTCCTGCACCGCGTCTTCCGCGACCTCGCCGCCGACTTCCGCGGCGACGACAAGGACCTCACGATCGCGGTGCGGCGCGCGCTCTACGACGAGAGCACGCTCAGCGGCCCGGTCGTCGTCCGGACCGGCGCCGGGCCCGGACCGCACGGCGGCCGCCCGGTGGAGCTGGACCTGGCCATCCGCGGCCTGGCGCTGCCGCCGTTCCTCGCCGAGCTCTTCCCGCGCCAGTTCGCCGGCCCCGGGCCGCCGGTGGTGGCGCTCGCCGGGCGGGCCAGCGGCAGCCTGCGCTACAAGTTCCAAAGCTCGCAGTGGCGGCTGGGCAGCGGCGAGGCCGAGCTGCGGATCGAGCCGGCCGGCCCACCCGGCCGCGGCACGGCGGGGGGCCTGCCCCTGGCCGGGGAGCTGCCGCTGCGGATGGCCGGCGGCGTGTTGACCGGCGGCGCCGTGAAGCTCACCGCCCCCGGCCAGGAGGCGACGGTGAGCGGCTTCACCTACGACCTCCTTCGCGATACCGGCCGGCTGGACTATCGCCTGGTGTCTCACGACGCCGGCGCGCTCGCGCCGCTGTTCCCGCCCTCGGCTCCCCGCCTGCCGAGCCAGCACTGGACGGGGCCCAGGGAGACCTCCCCGATCTGGCTGCCGAACGCCGGCCACGGCACCGCCGCCGGGGCGGTGACCCTCACCCCCGGCGGCTATTCGGCGCGCTTCGACCTGGACCTCGAGGCGGTGGTGAGCCACAGCCTGGGCTCGGCAGACCGCCTGCACGGCACGCTCACCTGGGAGCCGCTGGCGATCGAGAACCTGCGCCTGGAGGCCACCGCCGGCGCCGGCGCCCTGATCGTCTCTGGCCGCATCCCGCTGGCCAGGGCGGGCCGCGCCGAGCCCGACCAGCCGATCGACCTGGCGGTCGACGCCGCGCAATGGCCGGCCTCCGGCCTGGTGCCCTACCTGCCGGCCTGGTTCCCGGTCGCCGGCCTGCGCGGCGAGGTGTCGGGCCGCCTCGACCTGGGGGGCGACTTCGACCATTTGACCGGCGAGGCCGACGCCGAGCTGGCGGATTTGGTGGTTTCCGGGGTGGCGCTCGGCAAGGCGCGCGGCCAGCTGGCCTGGGACCCGGCGCGCATGACGGTCACCGGCGGCACCATCGAGGCGCCGGCGGGGAAGCTGGCCGCCGCCGGCAGCTTCGACCGCCGGTCTGACGGCATCGATCTCACGCTCGACGGCCCCGACCTGGACCTGGCAGCGGCGCCGCTGGCGGGCCTGCTGCCTGCCGCGGGCCTGTCGGGCCGGGTGTCGCTGATGGCCACGGTGGGCGGCACCCTCGAGCGCCCGCGCGCCCAGGCCAGCCTGCACGGGCGCGACCTCGCCTGGTCCGGCCGCAAGCTCGCGGGCACGCCGCCGGGCGAGGCGCAGGCGGTGGTCGACTGGGACGGGGAGCTGGTGCGCGGCAGCGGCACGTTCGGCAGCCTGCTCGCCTTCGACGGCGGCGGCCGGCTGGACCTGCGGCGGGCGGCGCTGCGGCTGAACCTGCGCTCCGCCAACGTTGCCGGCCTCGTCCAGCTGGCGGCGCCGGATGCGCCGCTGATGGGGGGAAACGGCGAGCAGGGGGCGCCGCCACCGGCGACCGGCGGGGCAGGTGGAACGGCGGCTTTCAGCGGCGCGCTGGCCGGCGCTCTCACCCTGGACGCCGACTTCGAGGCCGGCCGCTACGGCGGCCAGCTGCGGCTCGACGACCTCCGCCTGGCCTACTCGGGCAGGCAGATCGCCAACCGCGAGCCGGTGGTGGTGGACCTCTCCACGCGAGAGCTGCGGGTGCGGTCGTTCTACCTGGGCGAGGCCGGCACCGGCCTCGAGATCTTCGCCACCGGCAGCGTCGGCCTGGCCGCGCCGCGGCCGCTCGACCTGCGCGTGCAGAGCAGCATCTCGGCGTCCTGGGCGAAGCTGTTCGTCCCCGGCCTCGACGTCGCCGGCGACCTCGACCTGCTGGCGGCGGTCAAGGGAACGGCCGCCGACCCGGACCTTTCGGGACAGGCTGTCCTGCACGACGCCCGGCTGATCGTTCCACGGCTGGCGATCTCCATCGAGGGCCTCGAGGGCACGGTCCGCTTCAACCGGGACCGCCTGGTGCTCGACGGCCTCACCGGCCGCGCCGGCGGCGGCACGCTGCGGGCCACCGGCCAGCTGACCCTGCCGGGGGCGGGGCGCGCCCTCAGCTACCGCATCGACATGTCGGCGCAGGGAGTCAGCCTGCCCTACCCGAGCGGCTGGGTCAGCCGCGGCGACGCCGCGCTGGCGCTGGTCGGCACCGGCGGCAGCCGCCAGGTCCAGGGGCTGATCAACCTCAACCGGGCGTTGTACGTCGAGGACCTGCAGGTGGATCCGCTGCAGCTGCTGCTGCGCGGTCTGCAGCGCGAGCGGGTGCAGGTGCTGGCGACCGACGACCTGTTTGCCAGGACGCAGCTCAACCTGTCGATCCAGGGCCCCGGCGCGCTGCGGGTGAGCAACAACGTCGCCGACCTGCACGGCGACATCGAGCTGACGGTGGTGGGCACGGTCGCCGCGCCGGTGCTTTTCGGCACCGTCCAGCTCGAAACCGGCGGCACCCTGCAGTATGCCGACAACAAGTACCAGGTGGACCGCGGCAGCCTGACCTTCGCCAACCCCAACCGCATCGACCCGCTCATCGACCTGGCGCTCAAGACCGACGTCCAAAGCTACACCATCACGCTCAACCTGTCGGGCACCCTCGAACGGCTCAACGCCAAGTTCTCCTCCAACGCCGAGCTTGCCGACATCGACATCATCTCGCTGCTCGCCGGCGGCCAGCGGCCCGAGCTCGGGGCGCCGCCGCCGCCGGTGTCGAGCGAGGCGGCGGGGCACGCGGCGGCGTCTTCGTTCCTTGCCGGCCAGGCGGCCTCGGCGGTGTCTTCGCGGGTGGGCCGGCTCTTCGGCCTCGACCGCTTCCGGGTCGATACCCAGACGCTCACCCAGGCCGGGCAGCCGACCTCGGGCGTGGTCATCACCGCCGGCAAGCGGCTGTCGAAGAACATCTTCGTGACCTACGTGAGCAACCCGTCGTCGCCGCGGCTGGACGTGCGCCAGATCGAGTGGCAGGTGGCCAGGAACCTGACCGTGCTGCTGACCCAGAGCGGCACCAGCTATGCCGTGGACGTGCAGCGGGAGACCCGTTTTTGAAGGTGCCGGCCGTGCGGGCCTGGCTGCTGCTCGGCGTTGTTCCAGTCGGGGCAGTCGGGGCAGCCGGGGTGGTCGGGGTCGCCGCGCCGGCCGCCGCCGCGGCGATGCAGCCGCCCGCCTCGAGCGAGCCGGTGCCGCCCGCGCCGGCCCCCGCCCCGCCCGTGCCGACCACGCCGGCCGCCGCCGCGCCCCCGGCCGAGCCCGCCTCCCCGCCCGGGCCGAGGGTGCTGGCGGTCGAGATCCGCAGCGACGCGCCGCTGCCGCGCGGCGATGAGGTGGTGTCGGTCATCGAGATCCACCCGGGCGAGCCGCTCGCCGACGTCGCCGTCCGCCGCACGCTGCGCAACCTGGTGGCGACCGGCGTGGGGTCGGACGTCGCGCTCTACACCCGCGAGGAGCCGGGCGGGGTGGTGGCGGTGGTGGTGGTGCGGCCGGTGCCGCAGGTCGTGGACGTGCGAGTGGCCGGCCGCCTGGGCTTGAGCGCCGCCGATCTCAAGGCGGCGGTGCCGCAGCGGCCGGCGCAGCCGCTCGCCGAGGAGAGCGTGGTCGCGGGCGTCTACAACCTGCAGGACCTCTACCGGCGCAACGGCTACTTCAAGGCCACCGTGCGCGTGCGCGTGGAGCAGGGGCCGGCGCGCCAGGTGGTGGTCACCTACGAGGTCGACAGCGGCGACCGTGCCAAGATCGGCGCCGTCGTGTTCGACGGCAAGATCGCGCCGTTCACCGCGGCGGCGCTGATCGCGCACCTGCGTGACCAGCCCGGCCGGCCGTTCCAGGAGCGGCTCGCCGAGGACGACGCGGAGCGCTTGCAGGGGTGGCTCATCCAGCAGCAGCACGGGGCCGCCCGCGTCGAGAAGCCGCGCCAGGAGCTCGACGCGGCGGCCAACAGCGTGCGGTTGACCTTCCCGATCGACGTCGGGCCGCTGATCAAGCTGGCGATCCAGGGCGCCGACGTGAAGAAGCTCCGGAAGAAGGGTCTGCTGCCGTTCCTGGGCACCGCCGGCTACGACGAGGCGCTGGTGCAGCAGGCGCTGACGCGGCTGCGGTCCTACTACCAGCAGCAGGGTCATTACCAGGTCAGGGTCGACTCGCAAGAGGGCCGGAGGGAGGGCGAGATCGATTTGACCATCACGATCGCACCCGGTCCGGTCTTCACCCTTGAAGCGGTCCAGTTCTCGGGCAATCATCGCATCAGCTCCGCCCGGCTCGCGACGCTTCTGGCCACGTCGCCGCGCAGCGTCCTCCACCCTGGCAGCGGCCGGCTGGTGCAGGAAACGCTCGACGAGGACCTCGACAACGTGCGCTCCTATTACGCGCTGCAGGGCTTCGCGTCGGCCAAGGTCGGGCCGCCCCAGGTCGCCGTGAGCGGCCGGGTGTTGCGCCTGCGGGTGCCGATCGAGGAAGGCCCGCAGCAGCGGCTGGTCAAGCTCGACATCCAGGGGGTCGAGAAGCTCGACGCGGCGAAGCTGCGCCAGTCGCTGCCGCTCAAGGAGAGCGGCCCGTTCCACCAGGTGCTGCTCGAGCAGACCCTGACCACCATTCGCTCCGCCTACGGCGAGGCGGGCTACACCCAGGCCCAGGTCTCGGCGGCAACCGATTGGAACGCCCCGCACACCCTGGTCGACGTGACGATCAAGATCCTCGAAGGGCCGCGGCGGCTGGTGGACCAGGTGATCGTGCGCGGCAACCAGGCGACCAAGACGGACATCATCGAGCGCACCCTGCGCATCCAGCACGGCGATCCGATCGGCCAGTCCCGGCCCTACCAGCTCGAGAGCAACCTTTATCGCCTGGGCATCTTCTCGCGTGTCGACGTGGACCTGACCGGCTCGCCGCTGGACACCGAGCGCGACGTCCTGGTGCGGGTCGAAGAGGGCAAGTTCAAGAGCCTCAGGTACGGCTTCGGCTACGACTCCGAGGAGAAGCTCCGCGGCCTGCTCGGTTTTTCCGACAACAACATCGGCGGCGAGGCCGACAGCCTGCGTGCCGACATGCGGCTGTCGTCGCTCGACAAGCGCTTCAGCCTCCTGTTCAACCAGCCCTTCATCGGGCGCTACCCGGTGCCGCTCAACTCCACGCTGTTCTATTTCGACACCCGGGAGGTGAGCTTCAGGACGCGGCGCTGGGGCGCCCGCTCCGAGGTGGTCGAGACGCTGTCGCACACGCGCTACTCGCTGGCCCTGGACTACCGGGTGGTGCGCTTGCAGGTCGATCCCGGCGTGGCTCTCAACTCGATCGAGCGCCAGGACCGTCCGGTGCAGGTGACCAGCGTGATCCCGGCCGTGCTGATTGATCATCGCGACGACCCGCTGGTGCCGACCCGCGGCTGGAGCTCGCTGGCGCAGGTGCAGTACTCGTTCCCGGCGATCGGCGGCAAGGCCGACTTCGTCAAGCTGTTCCTGCAGCAGACCAAGTACGTGAACCTGGGGCGGCCGGGGGTGCTCGCCGCCAGCCTGCGGGCAGGCGGCATCGAGGCGTTCAGCACGCTGCCGACCGGCGACCCCGGCGTGCCGCCGTCGCTGCCGCAAAGCAACGTGTTCATCGACGAGCGCTTCTTCGGCGGCGGCGGCACCACCGACCGTGCCTATGCCCTGGACGAGCTGGGCATCCGCGGGCGCACGCTGATTCAGCCTGGCCCCGGTTCGCACTTCATGCCGGTCGGCGGCAACGGCCTGGTGCTCGCCAACTTCGACTATCGCTTTCCGATCCTCGGTGCCCTGGGCGGCACCCTGTTCTTCGACACCGGCAACGTCTGGGCGGACTGGCGGGACATCCGGCTGACCGGGACGGAGGGATTCAAGTCCGGCGCCGGGTTCGGCTTCCGCTACCTGTCGCCGATCGGCCCGCTGCGCGCCGAGCTCGGCTGGAAGCTGCATCGCGAGCGCAATCCCCCGGCGGAGGGGCCGGTGGTATTTTTCCTGAGCTTCGGGAATCCATTCTAGCTCCGCGCCCCCTCCCCTTCGCTTCGGCAATGGTTTCTTCCCGCCCGATGCTTCAACAGCATTAGGCTTTGGAGGTTTCAAAGCCTTAGAATATGGCTCCGTCGCCGGGTGTCACGGGTGTCACGGCCGCCATGCCTGCCAATCCATTCGCCGCCATCGAGGAAGCCATCGCGCATTTCCGCGCCGGGCACCTGGTGATCATCGTCGACGACGAGGATCGCGAGAACGAGGGCGACCTGGCGATCGCCGCCGAGAAGGTGACGGCCGCGGCGATCAATTTCATGGCCAAGAACGGCCGCGGCCTCATCTGCCTGGCGCTCTCCGAGGAGCGCTGCCGGCAGCTCGACCTGCCGCTGATGGTGGAGACCAACACGTCGCCTTTCGGCACGGCGTTCACCGTCTCGATCGAGGCGCGCGGCAAGACCACGACCGGCATCTCGGCGGCCGACCGCGCCGCCACCGTGCTGACCGCCATCGATCCGGCGACGCGGCCGGAGGACCTGCTGCGCCCCGGCCACGTCTTCCCCTTGCGGGCGCGCAAGGGCGGCGTGCTCAAGCGCGCCGGCCAGACCGAGGCGTCGGTGGACCTGGCGACCCTCGCCGGCTTGCAGCCGGCGGCGGTGATCTGCGAGGTGATGAACGACGACGGCACGATGGCGCGGGTGCCCGACCTGGCCGGCTTCTGCGAGCGTCACGGGCTGCTGATGATCACCGTCTCGGACCTCATCCGCTACCGGCTGCGCCACGAAACGCTGGTGCGCAAGGTCGCCTCGCCGCGGCTGCCGACCGCCTACGGCGACTTCCGCATCCACGCCTACCGCTCCGACCAGACCGGCGACGAGAACGTGGCGCTGGTGATGGGCGACATCTCGCCGGAGGAGCCGGTGCTGGTGCGGGTGCACAGCCAGTGCCTGACCGGCGACATCTTCGGCTCGGCGCGCTGCGACTGCGGCATCCAGCTCGAGCAGGCGCTCGGGAAGATCGCCCAGGAGGGGCGCGGCGTGCTGCTGTACCTGCTGCAGGAGGGCCGCGGCATCGGCTTGATGAACAAGCTGCGCGCCTACGAGCTGCAGGAGCAGGGGCACGACACGGTCGAGGCCAACGAACGCCTCGGGTTCCGTCCGGACCAGCGCGACTACGGAGTCGGTGCGCAGATCCTGCGCGATCTGGGCGTGCGCAAGATGCGGCTGATGACCAACAACCCCAGCAAGTACATCGCCCTGAACGGCTACGGGCTCGAGATCGTGGAGCGCGTACCGCTCGAGGTGCCGCCCACCGACGCGACTCGCGACTACCTGCGCACCAAGCGCGAGAAGCTGGGGCACCTGCTGAAGCTGGTCTGACCGGCTCTGGACATCCTTCTCGTCACCGCCCGCCATCCCTGGCCCCCACGCCGGGGCGACCAGCTGCGCACCTGCCAGATGCTTCAGCTGCTGGCGCCCGAGCACCGGGTGACCCTGCTGACGCCGGCGCCGCGGGCCGGCCGGCCGCAGCTGCCGCCGCTGCCGGCAGGCACCGTGGTGGCGACCTATCGAGCGGCGGGCCGTGGCGGCGAGCGGACGAGCGTCGGCGAGCGGTTGGGCGCCGCGAGCGATCTATCGGGCAGCGCCGGCGAGCGATTGGGCGCTGCAGGCGAGCGATTGGGCGCCGCGAGCGATCTATTGGGCGCCGCGAGCGATCTATTGGGCGCCGCCGGCGATCTATTGGGCGCCGCCGGCGGCTTGGCGCGCGCCGCGGTGCACGGCCTGCCGTTGCAGAGCGGCCTGTTCTTCTCTGCCGACCTGCGGCGGCAATTGCGCCTGCTCGCGCCGCGGGCTGACCTCGTCGTGCTGCAGCTGGTCCGTCTCGCCGCGCACCGCGCCGACCTCGGCCGCACGCCGGTGCTGATCGATCTGATCGACGATCTGGCACTCAACTTCTCGCGGCGTGCGGCAATCGACCGCTGGTGGCTCCGTCCGGCCCTGGCCCTCGAAGCGCGGTTGCTGGCGCGGGCCCAGTGCCGGCTCGCCCGGTCTGCCGCGGGCGTCCTGCTGGTCTGCGACCGTGACCGGCGGGAGCTAACGGCTCACCTGGCGGCGGCGCTGGCGGGGCGGGTGTGGACCGCCGGCCTGGCGGTCGAGACGAGCGGCGGCCCGCCGTCGCCGTCGCCCGCGGCCGGCTCGGCTGCCTCCGCCAGCGGGCTTGCGCCAGGCACCGCCTTTGCCAGCCCGCTTGCGCCGGGCGCCGCCTTCGCCGGCCCGCCTTTGCCGGGCGCCGCCGCCTTTGCCGGCCCGCCCCGCCTGGTCTTCACCGGCAACCTTGGGTACTTCGTCAACGCCGACGCGATCTCGTGGTGGCTGCGCGAGGTCTGGCCGGCCCTGGCGGCCCGCCGGCCGGACCTCGAGGTGGTGGTGGCCGGGGACCGGCCGCGGCCCGGCCTGCGCCGGGCGCTGGCGGCAGCGGGGTCGGTGACCGTCGTCGAGTCGCCGCCCGATCTACCGGCGTTGCTGGCCGGCGCCGCGGCGGCGCTCGCGCCGATGCGGTGCGGCTCCGGCCTGCCGATCAAGATCCTGGAAGCCTGGTCGCGAGGGGTGCCGGTGGTGGCGTCCCCATGGGCAGCGGCCGGCACCACGGGCGTCTCCGGCGAGGACCTCCTGGTCGCGGGCTCGCCGCGGCAATGGTTGGAAGCCATGGACCGCCTGCTCGACGACCCCGCGGAAGGGCGGCGGCTGGCGGCGAACGGGCGGCGGCGTCTGCAGGCCGACTACTCCCGCCGGCAGGTCAAGCAGCAGCTGCTGGCGGCGGTCGAAGCCGCCGTTTCAGGCCGCTAGCCCGGCTGCCAGCCGGGCGGCGCGAGCTCGAAGGATGCGAGCTCGAAGGCCGGCGCCACGGTGCAGCCGGCGAGCGTCCAACCGCCGCGCGGGCGGGCGCTCTGCCAGGCGGCGGCCGGCACGAGCGCCTGCGGGCGCTCGCCCCGTTCGAGATCGGAACCGAGCGTCGATGTGGTCACCTGCCTGCCATCGAGCGAGATCGACAGCTCGAGCGGCGCGCCGGCATAGTGGTGCCATACCTCCGCGGCATCCTTGATGCGATGCCACGCCGAGCGCTCGCCGGCGCGCAGCAGGTAGTAGATGACCGAGAAGGCGCCGCGGGCGCCGGGCTGCCCGGCCGGAGAGGCCCGGCCGCCATCCGAGACGTCGCGAAAGGTCTCGCGGTACCAGCCGCCCTCGGGATGAGGGATCAGCTCCAGCGCGGCGATGATCTGTTCGGCGTTCTCCATCCGGCGGTGCGGCGGATGTTGGTACGCGGCAGCGTTCGTCGCCGCGCACCGTCGTACCGTGGCCGCGCGATCGGTGGCTGACTACCAGCGATCGCGGCCGCCGTCGCGGTTGCTGCGGCCGGCACTGGCGCCACCGCCTCCCCCCCAGCCGCCGGCGCTACGGCCGGCGCCGGCGCCGCCTTCGGTACGAGGCCGGGCTTCGTTCACGTTCAGCTTGCGGCCCATCAGCTCGCGGCCGTTCAAGCCGTTGATGGCCGCCTCGGCCTCGGTGCGCTCGGGCATCTCGAGGAAGCCGAACCCCTTCGATTGGCCAGTGACCTTGTCTTTGATAATGGTACAGGACGCGACCAGCCCGTACGCCTCGAAGGCTTCCTTGAGCTGATCCTCAGTCATGCGGTAGGGCAGGTTACCGACGTACAGGTTCATCACGTCCTCCTTGGAAAATGTTCCAACCCCGTGCGCTGGGCACCTGCAAGAGCTCTGCCCCGGCTCGCAGGCAAGCAGGTGCTTCTGAGGCTTAGGCTTTGGGGCCTGGGCACGGTAAATGATCCGAGATTGGGCGGCAACGGGAGCCGCCCGCCGGCCGGCGACGTGAACCGCCGGCACGCGATGCTGACCGATGGATGTGGCCGCCGCTGCTCACGGGGTTCCGGTGCATGGCGGCGGTGAACAGGAGTCGTCGAAACGCCGGCAAAACTCGCCAGCCTCTGAGCTCAGACTTGTAAATTCCGCCTGCACGCTGGGCGTCTTTCCGTCGTCTGGTCCGGGTCACGCGGGAGTTTCGGTCATGGACTGGTCCTGGTGCCCGCTAGGGGTAAGCACTTTCCGTGCCCGGAGGTGCCCCGGATCGACTCGGTCGCCGGAGGGATCGATGGCCGTAGGCGGTGGGAGGAAGGGCGGTAGGCGAGCCGATAGGTCGCCAAGTGGGATGTGTTTGCCGACCGCCCGGCCGGAGGGGTCCTCCCGGAGGCGTGCGTGTTACGATCCTGCCCCTGCCGAAGGCCCGAAAATCAAAGACGAGAAAGAGGTATTCGATGGTTGGTGACAGGTCCGCGGGAAGTGCCCTCTTGCGCACTTTGATCGTGGTGGTGGTCCTCGCGGCCGCCGTGCTGGTGGCGGCGACCTTCTGGCCCGGGCGCCCGCCCCAAATCGAGATCCGGCCGGCACTGCCCGGGATCGGCAAGAGCACGCCGGTCAAGGTCACCCTCGACGACACCGGCCAGGTCGAGAAGGTCATGGTCGAGGTGGTCCAGGGGATGGACGTCAAGCCCGTCGCCGAGAAGAGCTTCGTCACCCATCCGCGGTGGGCCTTCTGGAAGGCGCTGGCGCCCGCCCAGCTCGACCTGCAGATCGGCCGCGATACGGTCCCGGGGCTGCGCGGCGGCAAGGCGACGATCCGGGTCACCGCAGAGCGCTCCGGCTCGGTGGTGCGGCGGCCGGACCCTGCGGTTGCCACGCTCGAGATGCCGGTTCGCCTGACGCCGCCGTCGCTCGCCGTGCTGTCAGGGTTTCATTACGTGGCGCAGGGCGGTTGCGAAGCCGTGGTCTATCGGGTCGGCGAGGGTGCGGTGCGGGATGGGGTGCAGTCCGGCCGCTGGTGGTTCCCCGGCTACCCGCTGCCGGGCGGCAGCGACCCGCGGGCGCATTTCGCCCTGTTCGCGGTCCCCTATGACACCGCCGACGATTCGCAGGTGCGGCTGGTGGCGGTCGACGACGTGGGCAACCAGTCGCAGGCGGCCTTCGTGGACAAGTTCTTTCCCAAGCCGCTCAAACACGACACCATCCAGCTCACCGACGCCTTCCTGGAACGGGCGGTGCCGGAGATCATGCGCGAGACCCCCGAGGTCCAGGACCGCGGCGGGCCGCTCGCGAACTACCTGGAGATCAACGGCGAGCTGCGCCGCCGCAACTCCAAGGCGCTCGAGGACCTGTCCAGCCGGTCCGCCCCCCGCTTCCTGTGGAAAGAGGCGTTCCTGCCGTTGCCGAACGCCAAGATCACCGCCGCCTTCGCCCAGCGCCGCGATTACCAGTACCAGGGCAAGCACGTCGACCAGCAGGATCACCTGGGCTTCGACATGGCCAGCGTCGAACACGACGCGGTGCCGGCCTCGAACAGCGGCGTGGTGCTGATCGCCCGTTACTTCGGCATCTTTGGCAATGCGGTCGTGATCGACCACGGCTATGGCCTGATGAGCCTCTACGGCCACCTGTCGTCGATCGAGGTGCACGAGGGCCAGCAGGTGCAGCGCGGCCAGGAGCTTGGCCGCTCAGGCAAGACCGGCCTGGCGGGCGGTGACCATCTGCATTTCACCACGATGCTGCGCGGCCTGCCGGTGAACCCGGTCGAGTGGTGGGACCCGCACTGGATCCAGGATCGCCTGGCCCGCAAGCTCGGGCCGGCGCTGGCTTTCGCCGGCGGCACGGCGGGAGCGGCCGCCACGCCGGCCACCCCGGCGTCGGCCCGTGCGGCGCGCCGGCGCGCGGGCCGCGGCCGTTAGCGGCCGCGGCGTCCGGAGCCGCCGGCGGCGCCGCGAGCGGTGGCGTCGCGGCGGGCGCGCAGCAGCAGCTGAAGGTTCTCGCGCACCCAGCAATCGGCCCGCTCGAAGTGGCGGAAATGGCGCTCCCGGCGGCGGAACTCGGGAGTGTGGAAGTACCGGCGGCCGTTGCGCGTGACCGGCGGCAGATCGGCGTGCAGCAGCTCGTGGTGGACCACCGACTCGACGACGTAGCGCGGCACGCCGGGGCGGTCGAGCACGCGGTGGATGCGGATCAACCGGTCCTCGTAGGAGTAGCTTCCGAGCTGCAGGCTGGCGCTGCGGGTGCGGCGGCAGTTGCTGGCCGGATGAGCGTTCTCGCCGGCCGCCTTGCCCCAGGTGATGCGGACCTTGAGCCGGCCCCCGAAGTAGCGCTGGTTGAGGTCGGCGGCGATCTCCCGCAGGTCGAGCACCGCGCCCACCGGCGACAGCGACAGGCGGCGGGCCTTGTCGGCGATGGGCAGCTCTGCCGGCCGGGAGGGCTGCGGTTGCCGGGGGTCGCGCGGTCCGAGGCGATGGTGATGGAAGTGCTCGCGGATGGCGGCCAGCGCCTGGCGCGCGGAGGCGCTGCCCTTGGCGCTGGCCAGGAAGGCGGCGACCGCCCGCAGCACCGGATCGGGCGCACCGGCGAAGGAGTGGTGGATGCGCAGGTGGATCGGCGCCGGCGGCGCCGGCGTGGGCCTGGCGGCGGGGGCGGGGCGGACCGACAGGATGGTGCGGCGGTTGTCGGTCAGCGACAGGGTGCGCAGTCGCCCGCCGGTGAGCCGGCTGAGCCGGCGGAACAGCTCGGCGTAGGCGGTTTCCGCTCGCGGTCCGGGAGGCGCGGCACCGGCCGCCTGCCTGGGCTGCGAACCGCCGGCGGCGCGCGGCGCCCCGGGCCGGTTGGACGACGGCTCCAGGGCGGGCAGGCGGGGGAAGGACCGCGCGGGCTGTTGCGCCTGCGGACGGAAGGGCGGCAGGGTATGCCGGGATGCCTGCGGGGACCGCCCGCCGCCGAAAAGCTCGAGTTGCAGCGGCCGATGCGATGCCGGTGAACGGCCGGCGCCGGAGCGGCCGGCCGCCGATGAGTCCTGGCGCTGGCTGGGCGATGGCTGAGGCGGGCCCGGTGGGCGGCGCGCCGGCGGCCGGCGGGGCGCGGCTGCCGGCGATCTCATGCGCTTTCCAGGCAAATCCACCTCCGTCCCAGGCGTTCTACCCCGGCAATGGCCACCAGCCCCAGACGGGGCACGGGAAGCTCCGTCGCGCTGGCGGGACACACTCTAACACAGCCCTGACGGGCTTTTTGTCAGCCGGACCATGACGAGCGGACCTGCCGTCAGGGGCGCTTGGCGGCTTCGATTACAAAGATTCTCTATGTGTTGTGGCCGGAGCCGCGAACGGCGCCCCTTCCGCTCCTCCGGAAGCCCCTCCTTCGTCTCCGGGCACCCGTTCTTCTCCTCCGGGCGCCTGGCGGTCCTGGACCGGGGGCGGCGACGGCCAGCGCTCGCCGACGGCCGGCAAGCGCACCCGCGAGGCGTCGCCGTGGGCGGCGGCGACGGCCTCGGCGAGGACCCGCGGCGGCAGGTCGATGGGCTCGTCGGTGAGGTCGAAGGTCCCCCAGTGCATGGGGACGAACCAGCGGGCGTCCAGATCCAGGAAGGCGCGCCACGCATCGGCAGGGTTCATGTGCGGATAGGCCATGAACCAGCGCGGCTCGTAGGCGCCGATGGGCAGGAAGGCGACATCGATCGGCGCGAAGCGGCGCCCGATCTCGGCGAAACCCGGAAAGTACCCGGTGTCGCCCGCGAAGTAGTAGCGGCGGCTGCCGGAATCGAGCAGCCACGAGCACCACAGGGTGGAGTTGCGGCCGCTGTCGAGGCGGTTGGACCAGTGCTGCGCCGGCAGGCAGGTCAAGGTCCAGCGCCCGCGCCGGACGGACTGCCACCAGTCCAGCTCCCGCACCGTCCGCTCCCCGGCCGGACGCCCGTGGCGCCGCAGCCAGCTGCCAAGGCCGAGCGGCACGTACCACTCGACGCCGGGCGGCAGCCTGGTCACGGTCCAGGCGTCCAGGTGATCGTAGTGGTTGTGCGAAAGCACGGCGAAGGCGTGGGCCGGCACCGCGGCGATCGGGACGCCCGGTGGCGAGTGCCGGCGCGGCAGCAGCGCCCGCGGCCCCCAGTGCGGATCGGTGAGGAAGACCTCGCCGCCGTCCTGGACCGCGAAGGTCGAGTGGCCGATCCAGGTGATCGAGTCGGGTGCGCCGGTATCGGCCAGGTAGGTCCCGTCGTTGCTCACCACCGGCACCCGTGGCGGCCGGCGCTTGTCGTAGGGATTGCGCCTCAGCTTCCAGCGCAGCAGGTCGAGGCGCCTCGCCGTCGCCGGGCGCCAGGGATTGAAGTAACGCCCCCGCGCGAGATGGGGAGCGTAAAGGGATGTCCGCCCATCCACGGCAGTTGCTCTATCATGAGCGACCGCCGCCTGCCAAACAGCCGGCGGCCGCGGTGGTGGTGGGACGGAGGGGCGATGACGGATGCGGATGCGCTGTTGCTGCCGGCCAAGGTGCGGCAAGAGCTCTGGCTCCGGCTGGTCGAAGCCATCGAGAGATACCTGAACGAGGTGGACAAGGCGCCGGTCGCCGGCTTAAGCAGCCCGGCCGAGCTGCGCGAGCTCCTGGCCGCCTGGGATTTCGCCGAGCCGGTCGCCGCCGCCAAGGCACTCGATTTCGCCGTCGAGAACCTGTGGCGCCACCAGGTCCACACCCCGCACCCGCGCTACTTCGGGCTGTTCAACCCGGCGCCCGCCACCATGGCGATCGCCGGCGACGCCCTGGCCGCCGCCTTCAACCCGCAGCTGGCGGCCTGGAGCCACAGCCCGTTCGCCGCCGAGGTCGAGCAGCACCTGGTGCGCTCTCTTGCCGGACGCTTCGGCTACGACCCGGCCAGGGCCGAGGGCAGCTTCACCTCGGGAGGAGCCGAGGCGAACCTGACCGCGGTGACCGTGGCGCTGCTGCGCGCCTTCCCCGAGGTCGGGAGGCGCGGGCTGCTGGCCCTGCGCAGCCAGCCGTCGGTCTACCTGTCCCCCCTGGCCCACCATTCGTTCGTCAAGGCGGCGCGCCTGGCCGGTCTCGGCACCGACGCGGTGCGGGAGGTGGCGGTCGACGGCGCGATGCGCATGCGCGCCGACGACCTGGCGGCACGTCTCGCGGCCGACCGCGCCGACGGCTACTCGCCGTTTCTGGTGGTCGCCACGGCGGGCTCGACCGGGACCGGCACCATCGATCCCATCGCCGCCCTGGCGGACGTGGCGGAGCGCGAGGGGATCTGGCTGCACGTCGATGCCGCCTGGGGCGGCGCCGCCGTGCTGCTGCCCGAGCTGCGGCAGGCGCTGGCCGGCATCGAGCGCGCCAGCTCCCTCACCTTCGACCCCCACAAATGGCTGTCGATGCCCATGGGCGCCGGCCTGTTCCTGACCCGTCAACCCGGCGCTCTGGAACGCACCTTCCGGATCGCCACCGGCTACATGCCGCGCGCCGCCGGCCAGCCCGCCGGCCAGGCGCCGGCTGTCGATCCCTATGCCCACTCCGTGCAGTGGTCGCGGCGCTTCATCGGCCTCAAGCTGTTCCTGTCGCTCGCGGTGGCCGGCTGGCGAGGGTACGAGGAGTCGCTGCGGCACCAGGTCGCGATGGGCGAGAGGCTGCGGCGGGGCCTCGCCGAGCAGGGTTGGACGCTGGTCAACGAGACGCCGCTGCCGATCGTCTGCTTTACCCGCGGCGACGCCCCCCCATCACGGCTCGAGGCCCTGGCTGCCGCCGTCGTCGCATCGGGAGAGGCCTGGATCAGCACCGTCAACGTGGACTCGGGGACGGCCTTGCGGGCCTGCATCACCAACTTCCGCACCGGCGCCGCCGACGTCGACGCGCTGATCGCGTCCGTCGGCCGCGCCTGGCAGCGCCAGGAGGAGCTCGAGGGCGGCGAGCCGTAACCGTCGTCGCCCCCCCGGGTCCGCCGGTCCACCGGGCCCCCGGGGTCCGCCGCCGCTGCCGCCGCCTCCGCCGCGCCGCCTCCGCCGCGCCGCCTCCGCCGTCTCCGCCGCCGGCCCCCCCTGGCGCGAAGGGCGACATTCGGCCTAGGATGAAGCGGCGGGGTTCTGCGCCAGGCGCCGGCCCCCGGCTGGCGCCGCCAGTGTCCCGATTGGCGCCGCCAGGACACTTATGGAGGCAGAAGCCTGCGGCGCCAGGGCGCCAGGAATGCCGGACCAGGGCGGGGGGAGTTGCCCGCCGCCGCGAGCAAGGAGACAGTCATGAGCTGGGAAGACCGCGAAGATACGACGATCTACAAGGTGGTGGTCAACCACGAAGAGCAGTACTCGATCTGGCCGGCGCACCGCGAGAACCCGCTGGGTTGGAACGACGTCGGCAAGAGCGGCAACAAGGAAGAGTGCCTGGCCCACATCAAGGAGATCTGGACCGACATGCGGCCGCTGTCGCTGCGCAAGAAGATGGAAGAGATGGAGCGCGAGCGGCAGGCCAGCCAGGGGACCAACTAGCGGTAACGGCCACCCGGGCACCTGCGGCGGCGGCGCGGCCGAGGTGTCGCAGGGTGCCACTGACAGCAAGGGCAACGTGAACCCCAGCCCCCCGGTCGAGCGGTGGCTCGCCTACCGCGAAGTGAATCCGCGCGCCCGCCTGCGCTTGTTCTGCTTTCCCTACGCCGGAGGAGGTGCTTCCGCATACCGCGGCTGGGCGGCGGCGATGCCCTCCGATGTCGAGATCTGCCCCGTGCAGCTGCCGGGTCGCGAAAGCCGCCTGCGCGAGCCGCCCTTCGTCAGCCCCGAGCACCTGGTCGCGGCGCTCGCCGACGCCCTGCAGCCCCATCTCGGCCTGCCGTTCGCGTTCTTCGGCCACAGCATGGGGGCCATGCTGTCCTTCGAGCTGGCCCGCGAGCTGCGCCGCCGCGGACGCCCGCTGCCCGTGCACCTCTTCGTGTCCGGCAGGCGGGCGCCGCAGGTGCCGGCCCGCGAGGAGGACATCCACGACCTGCCGGAACCGGAGTTCCTCGCCAAGCTGCGCGAGCTCAACGGCACACCCGAG
>Ga0307478_10000537_pt1 | contig 38210 bp, 26 predicted proteins | sample atmos_gasesECM4C_2_FD_203713 | JGI IMG/M metagenome (GOLD analysis project Ga0307478, IMG submission 203713) | Hardwood forest soil microbial communities from Morgan-Monroe State Forest, Indiana, United States - atmos_gasesECM4C_05 | ecosystem: Environmental > Terrestrial > Soil > Temperate...
ACGCTTTGGCAACAGTTCCTGCGTTACGATCCCGAAAATCCCGTATGGCCGAACCGCGATCGCTTCGTGCTCTCGAACGGCCACGCCTCCATGCTGCTCTATGCGCTTCTTTATCTCGCAGGCGTACGGCGGGTGAAAGGCGATACCGAGGTCACCGACGAATTGTCCGTCTCGCTCGACGAGATCAAGCGCTTTCGACAACTCGGCAGCCGCACTCCCGGGCACCCCGAGTCCCATCTGGCCACCGGAGTAGAAACCACCACCGGACCTCTGGGTCAGGGTTGCGGAAACAGCGTAGGTATGGCCATCGCAGGCCTCTGGCTGGCAGCTACCTACAATCGTCCGGGCTTTGAGATTTTCAATTACAACATCTACACCATGTGCGGCGATGGAGATCTGATGGAGGGCGTTGCCTCCGAAGCCGCCTCCCTTGCCGGCCATCTTAAGCTCAGCAATCTCTGCTGGATGTACGACAACAATAAGGTAACGCTCGATGGCCCCGCCTCCTGGTCGTTCAGCGAAGACGTCATGACCCGATTCGTGGGCTACGGATGGAATGTCACCCGGGTCAGTGATGCGAATGACATGGAAATGCTGGCGCGCGCTTACCAGACATTCCTCGATACGAAAGACAGGCCGACGCTCATCGTCGTCGATAGCCACATCGGGTACGGATCGCCGCACAAGCACGACACCAGCGAAGCGCATGGCGAGCCTCTCGGAGCAGACGAGGTTCGCTTGACCAAACGCTTTTACGGCTGGCCCGAAGACGCCAAGTTCCTCGTGCCCGAAGGTGTCCGCGAACACTTTCGCGATGGGGTCGGAAAGCGCGGACACGAAGTGCATTCGCAATGGGTGCGGATGTTCGGGGATTACGCGAAGCAATACCCGCAACTCGCTGAACAATTGAATCTTATGCAGCATCGCGAATTGCCGCAGGGATGGGACAAGAACCTGCCTGCGTTTCCCGCGGATCCCAAGGGCGCCGGTACCCGCGAGAGCTCCGGCAAGGTTCTGAACGTGCTTGCCCAGAACATTCCCTGGCTCATTGGCGGCTCGGCGGACTTAGGGAATTCGAATAAAACCCCTTTGAAATTTGAAGGCGCCGGCGACTTCTGGCCGGGCTCGTACAACGGTCGCAACATTCATTTCGGCGTGCGCGAGCACGCCATGGGCTCGGCCATGAACGGCATGTCAGTATCAAAGCTGCGGCCTTTTGGCGGCACGTTCTTCAATTTCAGCGACTACGAGCGTCCAACAATCCGGCTGGCTGCGCTGATGGAAACGCCCGTCATTCATGTCTTCACTCACGACTCGATCGGCTTGGGAGAAGATGGGCCCACGCATCAGCCCATCGAGCAACTGGCCGCCCTGCGTGCTATCCCTAACACGATAGTCCTGCGTCCCGGCGACGCAAACGAAGTGGTCGAAGCCTGGAAGTTGGCGGTTCAGACCAATCATGGACCGGTGCTGCTGGTTCTCACCCGTCAGGCTGTCCCGACGCTCGATCGCACGAAGTACGCGTCTGCTGCCGGAGTAGCCAAGGGCGCATACGTTCTGGCCGACGCCCCTGGAGGCAAACCGGAAGTGATTCTGATGGCTACCGGCAGTGAAGTTCCGCTCTGCGTGGATGCTTACGAGAAGCTCAAGGCGGAAGGCATCCAGGCACGCGTGGTCAGCATGCCCTCGTGGGAAATTTTCGAGAAACAGGATCAGGCTTACAAAGATAGCGTGTTGCCTCCGGCCGTGACGGCTCGCGTCTCCGTCGAGATGGCCAGTACATTCGGCTGGGAACGCTACGTGGGCCCGAAAGGACAGATGATCGGCATGCACACGTTTGGCGCGTCGGCTCCCTGGAAAGACCTGCAGAAACACTTCGGCTTCACGACAGAAGCGGTTGTCGCTGCGGCTCGTAAAGCCATATCGAATTCGAAGTAGCTTCGGTAGTCAGATACGAAAGTGGTCGATTGGACGACATGAACTTGATTCCATTCGCTCACGTCTGTAGCGCTGGCGTCTCGCCGGCTGTCCTGCGGGCGTCTCGGCCCGCCGTTTTGTGGCAACCGCCACATGCCTGCAAGATGCCCGCGCTACGCCACGCTGTCTGGCCACAGCGCTGGTAACAACTCACAAAGTTTCATTTCTGGAGGACCTCATGAATCCCGTAGAGACCATTGAAGCCAGTAAGGCCGTTAATCCCCTCAAGCAATTGTTGAAGTATGGCCAGTCGGTGTGGCTGGACTACATCCGGCGTAACCTGATCACGAGCGGCGAACTGAAGCGCTTGATCGAAGAAGACGGGCTGCGGGGGATGACCTCGAATCCGTCCATTTTTGAGAAGGCCATTGCCGGCAGCACCGATTACACCGATTTCCTGAATTCTCTGCGCGACCGAACTGACCTGGATGCCAAGGCGCGCTACGAACTGCTCGCCATCCGCGACATCCAGGACGCCACCGATCTCATGCGCCCGGTTTACGAGAGCGCGAAACGGAAAGATGGATTCGTCAGTCTCGAAGTCTCGCCCTATCTTGCGAACGACACCCAGGGCACCATCGCCGAAGCACGCCGTCTCTGGAAGTCAGTCAGCCGTGACAACGTGATGATCAAAGTGCCCGGGACACCCGAAGGGCTTCCCGCGATCAAGCAACTGACCAGCGAAGGCATGAACATCAACGTGACCTTGCTCTTTTCCCAGCAAGTCTATGAACAGGTGGCAGAAGCCTACATCGCGGGATTAGAGCAACTGGCTGCCAATGGCGGCGACTTGAGCCGGGTCGCGAGTGTGGCCAGCTTCTTTATCAGCCGCATCGATACTCTCGTTGACTCGATCGTGAACGACAAGCTCAAGACGGAAAAAGATCCTGCCAGGCAAGCGCTGCTTAAGAGCATTCTCGGCAAGGTGGCAATCGCGAACGGCAAGCTCACCTATCAGGGCTATCAGAAGATCTTCAGCGGTCCGCGCTGGGACGCGTTGGCCAAGAAGGGCGCTCAAACCCAGCGTGTACTTTGGGCCAGCACCAGCACGAAAAATCCGAATTATCGCGATGTGCTTTACGTCGAGGAACTGATCGGCAAGGACACCGTGAACACGATCCCTCCGGCCACCCTGGATGCCTTCCGCGATCACGGAAAACTGCGCAACAGTCTCACTGAAGACATTCAGTCCGCCCAGCAGACCATGGACTCGTTGCCCAAGGCCGGCATTTCCATCAAAGAGGTGACCGACAAGCTGACCAGGGATGGAGTGAAGCTCTTCGCCGACGCCTTTGATCAGCTGTTGGCCGCGGTCGAGAAATCGAGCAAGTCGGGGATTACGCCCCGCGTCAGCAAACAGACCTATGTCCTTCCGCAGGATCTCTCCGCCTCGCTCAAAACGGCCGCGGATGATTGGCGGGCCAACGGCAAAGTACGCCGCCTCTGGCAGCGCGATGCCTCGCTTTGGACCGGAACGGACGAGGCGAACTGGCTCGGGTGGCTGGACATTACCGAAAACCAGATCGCGGAGCACGAAAATCTCCGCAAGGTCGCAGAAGACACGAAGAACGCCGGCTTCTCCGATGTGCTTCTGCTGGGCATGGGCGGCTCCAGTCTCTGTCCGGAAGTTCTCCGCATGACCTACGGCAAAATCGCCGGCTATCCGGAACTGCACGTGCTCGACTCCACCGACCCAGCGCAGATCAAGTCCTTCGATGACAAGATCGACGTCGCGAAGACCTTGTTCATCGTCTCCAGCAAATCCGGCACCACGCTCGAACCGAACATCTACAAGCAGTATTTCTTCGAGCTTGTGAAACAAGCCGTCGGCCCCGAAAAAGCGGGAAGCCACTTCATCGCCATTACCGATCCCGGCTCCAAGCTGCAGCAGGTTGCGGAAGGCGACAAGTTCCGCCACGTTTTCCCGGGACTCCCCAGCATCGGCGGCCGCTATTCGGCGCTCTCCAACTTTGGCATGGTGCCGGCAGCCGTGATGGGGCTCGACACGAAGAAGTTCCTCGAACGCACCGAGGAGATGGTGCAGGCCTGTGCATCGTGTGTGCCGGTAGAAGAAAACCCCGGCGTTGTGCTCGGTCTGATTCTGGGCTCGGCCGCCAAAGCCGGCCGCGACAAAGTCACCATCATCACTTCCCCGGGTATCTTCGATCTGGGGGCGTGGCTTGAGCAGTTGCTGGCTGAGTCCACGGGCAAGCAGGGCAAGGGCATCATCCCGGTGGATCGCGAGTCGATCGGCGCGCCCGACGTGTACGGGAACGATCGCGTGTTCGCCTACCTGCGACTCGATTCCGCTCCCGACGCGCAGCAGGACGCCCAGGTAGCGGCCCTCGAGAAAGCCGGCCATCCTGTGGTACGCATCGCCGTCGGTGACAAGTACGACCTCGGACAGGAATTCTTCCGTTGGGAAATTGCGACCGCCGTGGCCGGGTCCATTCTCGGCATCAACGCCTTCAACCAGCCCGATGTGGAAGCCAGCAAGATTGCCACCAGGAATCTCACTTCCGAATACGAGAAGACGGGCTCCCTGCCTGCCGAGAAACCGATTCTCGAGGACAAAGGCGCGAAGCTTTTCACGGACGAGAAAAATGCTTCCGAGCTAGCCAAGGCTGCCGGCTCGGACAAGTCGCTGGCTGGCTACCTCAAGGCACACTTCGGCCGTATCAAGTCAGGCGACTATTTCGCAGTCCTCGGCTACATCCAGATGAATGAGTCCCACGAAAAAGCATTGCAGACCATTCGTCATGCGGTTCGCGACCGGAAACACGTGGCCACCTGCCTCGGCTTTGGTCCTCGCTTCCTGCATTCCACGGGACAAGCCTACAAGGGCGGGCCGAATTCCGGGGTGTTTCTGCAACTGACCTGCGATGACGCCAAGGACTTGCCGGTACCGGGTCAGAAATACACCTTCGGAATTGTGAAAGCGGCGCAGGCTCGCGGAGATTTCCAGGTGCTCGCCGAGCGTGGACGCCGCGCCCTGCGCGTGCATCTGGGCGCCGATCTCGAATCCGGGCTGCGCAATCTGGAGGACGCGATAAAACAGGCTCTCGGCTGAACCGTGACCTCTCAGGTGCGGCGTTGGTAAAGCCGCGCAGCGAAGCTGGTCTTGGTACGAGCTAGTCGCCAGTCGTCAGTCGCCAGTCGTCAGCAAAACCTACTGTTCGCTGACGACTGAAGACTAACGACTGCGTTGCTAGAGCGAATGAAGACTAACGAGTGGGTAGGTAAAGCGCCAGCCGCGTAGCGGCGGAATTCATTAGCCCAGCTCGTAAGCGCTGGGTACAAGTGAGAAGAAGACGCGAGCCCGCTTCAGCGGACGACAGCAAAATCGTAGCGAGCGCACAGGTCACCGAAAACTCGATGTCGGAACTGACACTCAAGCCCGCTTGCACCGCGAACCATGAACTTTCGCGCTGCCGGCGGGATATCTTCTATACAGGAGAAAGTCATGCAAATGGGAATGGTGGGATTGGGAAGAATGGGCGCGAACATGACGCGCCGCTTGATGCGTGGCGGTCACCAGGTGGTCGTCTCCGATTTGAGTCCCGATGCCGTCAAAGGGTTGGCAGGCGAAGGCGCGGTTGGGTCCACTTCCCTGCAGGATCTGGTCAGCAAGCTGAAAGCTCCGCGGGCGGTGTGGATCATGGTGCCCGCCGGCGGCCCCACCGAGCAGACCGTGCAGACTCTCGCCCAGTACCTGCAGGCGGGCGACACCATCATCGACGGAGGCAACTCCTACTTCAAGGATGATGTCCGCCGCTCCCAAATTCTCAAGCCGAAGGGCGTTCACTATGTCGATGTCGGAACCAGCGGCGGTGTTTGGGGTCTCGAACGCGGCTACTGCATGATGATTGGCGGTCCGAAAGAGGCCGTGCAGCTGCTCAATCCCATCTTCAAGACTCTCGCCCCGGGTATCGGCGACATTACTCGTACTCCCGGCCGCGACAAACTCGGAGGAACCGCCGAAGACGGCTACATCCACTGCGGGCCCTCGGGTTCCGGCCATTTCGTGAAGATGGTCCACAACGGCATCGAGTACGGCATCATGCAGGCTTACGCGGAAGGCTTCGACATTTTCAAGAATGCCAACAGCAAGGAAGTCCCGGAAGACCTGCGCTATGAGCTGAACCTGCCCGACATTGCCGAAGTCTGGCGCCGCGGCAGCGTGGTCAGTTCGTGGCTGCTCGATCTGACCGCGATGGCGCTCACGGAGAATCCGACGCTCGCCGAATACAGCGGTTTCGTGGAGGATTCGGGCGAGGGCCGCTGGACGATCCAGGCAGCCATCGACGAAGCTGTCCCCGTCGACGTGCTCTCGGCCGCGCTGTTTGTTCGTTTTCGCTCGCGCCAGGAACACACTTTTGCCGAGAAGATGCTTTCGGCGATGCGCCAGAAATTTGGCGGACACGTGGAGCCGAAGGCCGCCAAGAAAAATGCCTGACCGCGGGCGCATCGATTTCCTGCACCCGTGAAGATACAAAGGAATTATGGCTCAGACCGAGATCGCCCCTCTCACTAGCGCTCAGCCCATCGGAAAAGTTGCCGACCCCTGCGTGATGGTCATTTTCGGGGCTTCCGGCGACCTGACCCGGCGAAAACTGATTCCCGCCCTTTACAATCTCGCGCGCGCCCAGCTCCTCTCGCGCGAGTTTGCCGTAGTCGGCATCGCCCGTCGTCCCATGTCCACCGACGACTACCGCAATAAAGTCTCCGACGACATGAAGAAGTTTGCGACCGGGGACATCGATCCCGATCTGTGGGAGTGGTTCGTGCGCCGCATGCACTACATGTCGGGCAATTTCGATGACCCGCAGACTTATCCGAATCTGAAAGACCTGCTGGCAAAAATCGACCAGGAGCACTCCACTCAGGGAAATTACTTCTACTATCTGGCCACCGCCCCTGATGCTTTCGGAACCATCGTGCGATGCCTCGCCGAACACGGACTGATGCAACAGGACAACGGCCATTGGCGGCGTGTGATCGTGGAAAAGCCCTTCGGCCATGATCTCGACAGCGCCCGCGCCTTGAACCAGGAATTGCTCAAGGTCGCCGACGAAAAGCAGATCTACCGCATTGATCATTACCTCGGCAAAGAAACCGTCCAGAACATCCTCGCGCTTCGCTTCGCCAACGGCATTTTTGAGCCAATCTGGAATCGCCGCTACATCGATCACATCCAGATCTCGGTGGCAGAGACGGTGGGGGTCGAGGGGCGTGGCGGCTACTACGACACTGCCGGGGCTCTGCGCGACATGGTGCCGAACCACATCATGCAGCTCATCACTTTGACCGCCATGGAGCCGCCGGTTTCCTTCCGCGCTGATGCTGTGCGCGATGAGCAATCGAAAATCCTGCATGCCATCCAGCCTCTCAGCGCAGAGGATGTGCTGACCCGCACGGTTCGCGGCCAGTACGGCGAAGGCGTGATCGGCGGCCAGAGAGTTCCCGCCTATCGTGCCGAGCCCGGAGTTCCTCCCGATTCCAGGACCGAAACCTTCGTCGCCGTAAAGGTCTTGATCGACAATTGGCGCTGGGCTGACGTTCCCTTTTACCTGCGCACCGGCAAACGCATGCCCGTCCGCAATACCCACATCGTGATCCAGTTTCGGCGCGCTCCCTTTGTCCTGTTCCGCGACACGCCCGTCGAGAATCTGATGCCGAATCAACTCGTGCTGCACATTCAGCCCGAAGAAGGCATCTCCTTGCGCTTTGCCGCAAAAGCTCCCGGCGCCCTGATGCGACTCGGCAGCGTGGACATGAACTTCGAATACGCCGACTACTTCGGAATGCAACCCAGTACCGGATATGAGCGCTTGCTGCACGACTGCATGATCGGCGATCAAACCCTGTTTCAGCGCGCTGACATGGTGGAAGCCGGCTGGTGCGTGGTCAGTCCCCTGCTCGATGTGTGGAAAGCTCTTCCACCACGCAATTTTCCGAACTATGCTTCCGGCACCTGGGGACCCCGGGAAGCGGATGAACTCCTCGAGCGCGATGGCCGCCGCTGGAGGAACTTCGAAAAATGATCCTCGCCGGCGACATTGGAGGCACGCACGCACGACTAGCCTTTTTTCAATCGCAAAATGGTCATCTCACCCCGGTTGCGGAAGGGGTATTCCCCAGCCGCGAGCACAGCGGGCTGGATGAGATCGTGGGGCAATTCGTCGCCCATGAGGGGCTTCGGCCCGATGTCGCCTGCTTCGGGGTGGCTGGCCCCGTCCGCAATGGCAAAGTGGAAACCTCCAACCTTCCCTGGACGGTAGAATCCTCCCGGCTTGCCGACGAACTGCATCTTCCCTCTGCCATGCTGATCAATGACCTCGAGGCCAATGCCTGGGGAATCGCCAGCCTGGAAGAGCAAGACCTCGTTGCGCTGAATCGTGTGAAGGGCATCCCGGTCGGAAACCAGGCGGTAATCTCCGCTGGAACGGGACTCGGGGAAGCCGGGCTTTTCTGGAACGGGGATGGATACGAGATCTTCGCGTCCGAGGGCGGGCACTGCGATTTCGCTCCCCGCACCGAGCTGGAAATCGAGTTGCTCCGTTATCTCGTCGCCCGCTTTGGCCACGTCAGTTACGAACGAATCGTCTCCGGCCCCGGGCTGGTGAACGTCTACCGGTTCCTGCGCGATACGCGCCGTGCCGAGGAACCTCAGTGGCTCACCGACGAGCTCGCCCAGGGAGATCAGGCCGCCACCATTTCCATCGCTGCCGTCGCCGGCAAGAGCGTTCTCGCCGAGCATGCGCTCGATCTCTGGATTTCCATCTACGGCGCCGAAGCCGGCAACCTCGCGCTCAAACTGATGTCGACTGGCGGAGTCTTTCTCGGCGGAGGGATTGCTCCGAAAATCGTTGCCAAACTGTCCGGCCCGCTTTTCATGCAGGCCTTCGTCGGCAAAGGACGCATGCAGGCTTTGCTCGAATCGATTCCGGTAAAAGTCATCACCAACGACAAGATTGCCCTTTTCGGCGCTGCCCGTTACGCCGTCGCGAAAGGCGTGCTCCAGCACGGATGACCATGAGCCCCTCTCCGGATCTTCGCATTCTCCCCGATCGCGACGCCTTATTTCACGCGGCCGCCGATGAGTTTGTGCGCCAGACAAACGCCGCCATAAGTTCCAGGGGCCGCTTCACCGTTGCCCTCGCTGGAGGCTCCACTCCCAAAGGTCTTTATAGCCTGCTCGCCACCACGCCCGCGCTTGCCTGGGAAAAGATGTACTTCTTCTTTGGCGATGAGCGCCACGTTCCGCCCGATGATCCCGAAAGCAACTACCGCATGGCCCGCGAGGCGCTGCTCTCCAAGGCGCCGATCCCGGCACAGAATGTTTTCCGGGTTCCTGCCGAAAATCCCGACGCCGCACAAGCCGCCCAGGCCTATGAAAAGACCCTGCGCCAATTTTTCCAGCCCGCCACCACCTTTCCACGTTTCGACCTGATCCTGCTCGGCATGGGGCCCGATGGTCACACCGCTTCCCTGTTTCCTGGAGGCAAGGCGTTGCAGGAAAGGTCGCGCTGGGTAGTTTCCGATTGGGTGGAGAAGTTCAAGACCGATCGCATCTCCCTGACGCTGCCCGTATTGAACAACGCAGCCGTGGTGATGTTTTTGGCAGCTGGAGAGGACAAAGCGGAAACGCTGAAAGAAGTTCTGGAAGGTCAAAAGCCGGGAGACCAATTTCCCTCAAAACTGGTTCGTCCCGCCGACGGACAACTCATCTGGCTGGTCGACCGGGCCGCGGCCAAAGCGCTCTCGAGCCAGCGCTCTTAGGCGGCGCTGCCACGCCAATCGGCGATTTCCTTCATTCCATCCCCGAACGAATGCTCGAACAAGCGCACCATGTGCCGCGAATGTTCAAACTCGTGAATGTCCGCCCAAACTTCAGCTTGCCAGGGAAGGTCGTGCGTGGCCGACTCGCCGCAGGTCGCACACCGGGTGTGCAGACGGGTTGAGATCACGCGTTCGCTGGGTACCGCCCGGGGTCCATCCGGCAACTCGATAAAGATGCAGCGGACCTCTTCGATTTCCTCGTTGGGCCCAATCAGATGTTCATACCGCAGCAGATATCCGAAGCCCAGTTTACGAGCCTCCGCTTCAGCCTCTGCGCGCGTGTGGAAGGGCCCGTATTCGGCCCGCAACTGGTCGGTCGAGTCGCAAGCCATCCAGAATGATTCCTTGTATGCCATTCCTACCTCGCCTGGGTCGTGAGCGGAACTCGCTGGGAACGAGTCTCTTGCAATCCAAGCGCATCATTGCAATTGGCATGCCGCACTGACCAACGCGAAAGCGGCTGTGCCCACGGCAAATCCAGAAAAACTCCGGCCTCCTCCTACCCAAGCGAATGCAATAATTTGCAGAATGTTTCCGGCAACAGAACAACTCGGTGGATTTCCTGATGGTTTCTTTGAGTGAATGAGCCAGAACAAAACCTTAAACGCAGAGATCGCGGAGGTTTGCAGAGAGCACAGAGCGGAGCTTTTAACTGCAAAGGTCGCTGCGCCGAAGCCCCCGCGGGTTGGCCGCACAAGGAGAATCAAAAGCAACCACGAAGGACACGAAGGAATCAAGAAGGCTCGCTGAGCAACTCCTTCGTGCGACCTTGGTGCCCTTCGTGGTTAAGTCTTTGCCCTCGTTTTCCAGGCCTCCGGTCAGCTCGCCGGCCCTGCCTCGCCACGCAATCGTCGTGCTACCGCCCGGCGTAGGCCAGGCGGGCCGCCTGTGGTTCAGTTTCGGCGTGAGGTTTGATATCTGCCTGCGACGACGCCCAACTCGCACCGCCGTGGTTCGCCACATAAAGCGCGAGTTCCAGACGGCTCCATACCCCAAGCTTGTCGAAAGCCGTGCGCAGGTAATTCTTTACGACTTGCTCGGTGGTACCGATGATTTTTGCGATTTCCCGATTCGTCAGGCCTTCCCACACCAGCGTGGCGACTCGAATTTCCTTTGCGGTTAGCTGATCGCGCGGCTGCATCATTCCATCTGCTCCTTTGCGAATACGGCTGTCGCCAGCTTCACCCGTTTCCGGCCCTCGGTGATGCCGGCCCGCAAGAACAGTGTGCGCAGGTGCTGCTTCACCGTCCGCGGACTGATGTGCAGGCTGCCGGCAATTTCCTTGTTGCTGCATCCCTGTGCGAGCAGATGCAAGACTTCTCCATCACGCGGCGTGATTTTGATGGCATCCAGATTGATCATTGAGTCCCCTACTCCCGAACTGGGTTAACGAACACGCTGTATCCGAAAGCACGCCTTTCGCCAAAGCTTCGCCAATTAGCTCGCCCTGGTGTTCCTATGACTTACAGAGCAGTCCGTCAAAACCATGGGCCATGCTTATCCGTTTTGGGCTTAAAGGCGCCTCCCACAGGTCCGGAACGGGAGTCTCGAGTTAAGCCGTTTTTCATCTCACTGTCCCGGCGCCCGTGCGCTTTCAGCTTTTCTTAATGTTTTCTTTTGTATGCTAAGGCCCTGAACATCGGGGGTGGGACAATGAGGATCTCTGTCGCACGCAACGCTCGTTTCGCACCAACCCTGCCTTGCCTCTGCTCGATTTTGTTTCTCAGCGTCGGAATGTTGGCGCAGTCGGAACCCAGCGCGCCTGCCGGCAACAACCCTCCCTCAAATGCAGGCCCTCCCCTCACCCTCACGCTGCAGGATGCGCTTCAGCGTGCCCAGGTCAACAGCCCCGAATTCCGCGCCGCGCTGACGGAGCTCGGCCTGGCTCACGAAGATAAAGTCCAGGGACGCGCCGCGCTCCTCCCGGGCGTGAACTACAACAACTCAATCATCTACACCCAAGGCAACAACAGCCGTTCCAACACTCCGGCCTTCATCGCGAACAACGGCGTTCATGAATACATCAGCCAGGGCAACGTGCATCAGGACTTCTCCCTTGCGGCTTACGGCGAGTTTCGAAGAGTAGCTGCAGCCGAGGCCGTCGCGAAAGCCCGCGCGGAGATCGCGACCCGAGGTCTGGTCGTAACCGTCGTCAAGGCTTATTACGCATTGGTCGTCGCCCAGCGCAAGTACGGCACCGAACAGCTTGCCGCAGACGAGGCCCGCAGATTTCTCGATATCAGCCAGAAACTCGAAAAAGGCGGCGAAGTTGCCCACTCCGATGTGATCAAAGCCCGCATCCAATTCGAGCAACAGCAGCGCGATCTGCAGGAAGCTCGGCTGGAGATGGGAAGGAGCCGCCTTGAGCTTGCCGTGTTGCTGTTTCCTGACTTCAACGAGAACTTCAACGTGGTCGATGATCTGCAAATGCCGCAAGCCCTCCCCGAGTTTCCCGAAGCGCAGGCGATGGCCAGCCGCAAGAATCCGGACCTCCGCGCCGCGCTCGCGTCCGTGCAAGTTGCCAATCATGCGGTCACGAGCGCATGGGGAACCCTGATCCCCTCGGCGAGCGTCGACTACTTCTACGGAATCGATGCCAGTCACTTCGCGACCCGCCAATTCGATCCCGTGAACCGACTGTTCATCGACAACCTCGGCTCTTCGATCGTGGCGACCGTGCAGGTCCCGATCTGGCATTGGGGCGCGAACCTCAGCAAGCTCAAGCAGGCTGATCTCCGCCGCGCCCAGGCGCGGGTGGAGCTGAGTTTCGCGCAACGCCAACTGCTCGCCAACCTGCGCGCGTTTTACGACGAGGCGGAAACGTCCCGTTCCGAGCTCGAATCGCTCCGGCAATCCGCGGAACTTGCCAGCGAAAGTCTTCGCCTCACCAACATGCGCTATCAGGCGGGAGAATCCACCGTCCTTGAGGTTGTGGACGCTCAGAACACTCTGACGCTGGCGCGCAACGCATACGCCGACGGCCAGGCGCGTTATCGATTGGCAATCGCCACATTACAAACTGTCACGGGGAGCTTCTAAGCCAATGCCGCTCGTCGATCGACCAAAATTCGCTTTGCGATCTTGTCCTCACTCAAAGCCGAGGGCAAAATCTGCGCCATTGATCGGCACGCTCGCGATTGCCGCCGCCTTGTGCCTCGCTGCAGCTTGCTCGAAGGAGCCAGGCGAGAAGGAGCCAACCGTGGCCGTGCAGGCAGTTCCCGCCGAGACGGCCACACTGCACCAGACGGTTACGGCGCAAGCCGTTCTATTTCCTTTGCAGCAAGCCGCCATCACGCCCAAGATCAGCGCGCCCGTCAGCAAGTTTCTCGTGAATCGCGGCAGCAAAGTTCATCAGGGTCAGCTGCTCGCAATTTTGGAAAATCGGGACCTGCAGGCTGCCAGCGAAGAAAACAAGGGAGGGCTTGAACAGGCGCAGGCCGCCTATGCAACGACTACCGCCGCCAGTCTTCCGGAGGAAATGCAGAAAGCCGAACTGGATACCGAGGCCGCCAAGAAACTGCTCGACGCGCAGGAGAAGGTTTATCAAAGCCGGCAGGAACTTTTTCAGCAGGGCGCGATGCCGCGCAAGGAACTCGATCAGGCCGGTGTCGATGTAACCCAGGCGCGCAACCAGTACACTATCGCCCTCAAGCACTTCGAGGCCTTGCAGGCGATCGGCAAGCAGCAGGAACTAAAGTCCGCCGCCGGACAACTGCAATCCGCAAAAGGCAAGTACATGGGCGCCGAGGCGCAGCTCAGTTATTCAGAAGTGCACAGCCCCATCAATGGATATGTGACCGATCGGCCGCTCTACCCCGGCGAAATGGCCGCCGCCGGCACTGCCCTGATCACCATTATGGACACGTCGAGCGTGATCGCCAAAATGCACATCCCCCAGCCCGACGCCGCGTTGCTCAAACTCGGCGATAAGGCAACGCTCACCGTGCCGGGCGAAGAAGAACCCATCGAAGGCAAAGTCACAGTCATCAGCCCGGCACTGGATCCGAACAGCACCACCGTCGAAGTCTGGGTGCAGGCTCTGAATCGCAAGCAACACCTCAAGCCAGGCACGAGCGTACAGGTTTCCATGCTTGCGGAAACCGTGAACGATGCCGTCGCCGCCCCGGCAGCATCGATTCTCACTGCGCAGGATGGCGCTACGACGGTCATGCTCATCGGATCTGACAATCGCGCCCATCAAACCCCTGTGAAAGTCGGGGTTCACGACGGTGACCGCATTCAGATCGTGGACGGCGTTGCGCCCGGCGCCAAGGTGATCGTCGCCGGTGCTTATGGCCTGCCGGACAAGACCAAGGTGACCATCGAAGCCGCCAACCAGCCCGATGAGAAGAAGCCCGGCGCCGGTACGGAACAGAAGGACAACAAAAAAGACGACAAGAAAGACTAGGCTGCGAACGTGGCGAATTCTTCGGAAAATTCGTACTGGTTCACGCGCCACTCGCGTTCGGTGATCTTCCTCATCCTGACGCTGGCGCTGCTGGGAGGCTACCTGGCCTTCACGATTCCAGTCTCAGTTTTTCCCTCCACGAATTTTCCCCGCATCCTGATTGCCGTCGATAACGGCGTCATGCCCATCGACCAGATGATGGTCACCATCACGCGTCCCATCGAAGAAACCGTCAACAGCGTCCCGGGCTTACTCGAGGTACGCTCCATCACCAGCCGGGGCTCGGCCGAAGTCGACCTGTTTTTTCGCTGGGACGTCGACATGTTCCAGACCCTGCAGTACGTCAATGCGGCGATCTCGCGGGTGCAGCCCGAACTCCCGGCCACCGCCAAAATCGACGCCCACCGCATGACTTTCGCCAGCTTCCCCATCCTGGGATACAGCCTGACTTCGCAGAACATGCCGCCCACCAGGTTGTGGGAGATGGCCACCTATGAAATCAAGCCGCGTTTGAATCGTCTCGATGGCGTCTCGACGGTGATCGTGCAAGGCGGGCAGGAACCCGAATTCTACATCACGCCCGATCCGGCAAAGTTGCAACTCGCGGGAATCACCGTACCTGACATTCTGGACGCAGTTCGACGCACCAACCTCATCGACTCACCCGGCCTGATCGAGCGCAATCACCAACTCGTTCTCGGCCTCGTCAATGCCCAGGTGAAAACACCGGAACAAATCGCCGCCACGGTGGTGAAGACCACGCCAGCCGGAGTTCCGGTCCGCGTCGGCGATATCGCCAGCATCCAGCCCGGCGTTAAGCCTGTCTACACCATCGTCAACGCGAACGGCAAACCTGCCATCCTGTTGAACATCAATCGCCAGCCTGACAGCAATACCGTGGCGGTCGCCGATGAAGTGCACGCCGAGGTCGACCGCATTCGTAAATCGCTGCCGCCCGGAATCGAATTGCAGCCCTTCTACGATCAGTCGACCATCGTCAACGATTCCATCAAGAGCGTCCGCGACGCAATTCTCCTCGGCTTGATTCTGGCATCCATCATTCTTGTGGTCTTTCTGCGCGATTGGGGCACATCTATTGTCGCCGGACTTGTCATTCCGGTTACAGTTCTGGTCACTTTTATCGCTCTGAAGGTCATGGGCGAAAGCTTCGATCTGATGACGCTCGGGGGCTTGGCTGCCGCGGTCGGCCTGGTCATCGACGATGCCATCGTGGTCGTCGAAAATATCGTGCTGCATCGCGATGCCGGTCAAAGCCGGGCCCAGGCGATCCACAGCGCCCTGCACGAAATTACCGTTCCCCTGATTGGTTCCACCATCACGCCCGTGGTCGTGTTCCTGCCGCTTATTTCGATCAGCGGTGTGACCGGCACGTTCTTCCGCGCGCTCGCGGTCACCATGACGGTGTCGCTGCTCACCTCGCTCGCTCTGGCATTGACCTGGACGCCGAATCTCAGTCTTTACCTCATCGGGCGCCGGAAGGGCGAAACGCAAGCGGATGCCGCCGAATCGGAGGAAGAGTCCATCTCCAGTCTGCTCGCTGCCGAAGATGCCCACTTGAGCGGTTTCTTCCACAAGGTCGTTGCCTTTCACGAGCGCTGGCTGAAACGAGCCATGGCCCGTCCGCTCTGGCTCGCCGGTCTCAGCGCCGTGCTCATCGCGCTGGCTTACACCTGCTATCACTTCTCCGGATCCGACCTGCTGCCCGAGATGGATGAGGGCGGTTTCGTGCTCGACTACATCATGCCCGCCGGCAGTTCGCTCGCCGAAACCAATCGCGTCATTAGCCACGTCGAGCAGATTCTGCGCGAGAGGCCGGAAGTGGAGAGCACCTCGCGCCGCACCGGATTACAGTTGGGTCTCGCCGCCGTCACCGAAGCCAATACCGGCGACATCTCGGTGAAGCTCAAAGCCAAGCGCGATCGAAGCGTCGAAGAAGTCATGTCCGATGTGCGCGCCGAGATCAAGGAGAAAGAACCGGCGCTCGATGTGGAGTTCGTCCAGGTGCTGCAGGACATGATCGACGACCTCACCAGCGCCCCCGAGCCCATTCAGATTAAACTGTTCTCGCCGGATCCGAAGATCCTCGCCGATTGGGCTCCCAAAATCGCCGACAGCATCAGCAAAATCCACGGCGTCGTGGATGTGCTCAATGGGGTCGATAACACCATCAGCGGACCCGCGGTAGTCTTCCAGGTCGACCCCATGATCGCGGCACGTGCAGGATTCACCGCCGAGGAAGTCGCCACGGACGCGGCTGCCATCCTCGAAGGCGAACCGGCCACGACTCCTGTCGTTACGAACGATCGCGCATACACGTTGCGGGTCCGTTTCCCCGAACGGAACCGGGCCTCGCTCGAAGCCATGCGCGATACGCTCTTGACCAGCAGCACCGGCAAGACCGCCACCTTGGGCTCTCTCGCTACCGTCACCGAGTTGCCGGGGCAAAACGAAATTCGTCGTGACAACCTGCAGCGCAACGTGGCTGTCAGTGCACGCCTGGAAGGTGTCGATCTTGGCAGTGCCATGGACGCTGTCCAAAAGTCCGTAAACCAGCTTCACGTGCCTGCGAGCATTCGGGTGGAGTACGGTGGTCGCTATCAGGAACAGAAGAAATCTTTCCATGACCTGGTCATGGTGTTCATCCTGGCAATTCTGCTGGTATTCATCGTGCTGCTTTTCGAGTTTGGAAGTTTCGCCGCGCCGATTGCGATTCTCGCCTCCGCGCTGCTTTCCACCTCGGGAGTTTTCATCGCGCTCGTGGTCACACGCACGACCTTCAATGTCTCTTCTTTCATGGGAGTGATCATGGTGGTCGGCATCGTTGCCAAGAATGGCATCCTTCTGCTCGACGCCGATCAGAAATTCCGCCGCCTCGGCATGTCCGCCGAAGATGCCATGCTTCAATCCAGCCGGCGCCGCCTGCGTCCCATCGTCATGACGGCGCTCGCCACCATGGCTGGCATGCTGCCTCTCGCCTTTGCCATCGGCGCCGGCTCCCAGATGTTGCAACCCCTCGCCATCGCCGTGATCGGTGGCATCCTCATCTCGATGGTTCTCTCCCTGATCATCACACCCGCCGTGCACTTCTACTTGAGCCGCGAGCGTGTGCACGATGCGAAGATGGATCCAGTTCACCAGGCTTGAGAGCGCAGCAATTCAACAATTCGGAGTGTACGCACCTGGGATCAACAGACTGGGATCAACAGAAAAGAGTTTTGAATTCCTCTGTGTCTCTGTGCCTCTGTGGTGAACCAACTCGTCCCTGCTACTGTCCGTTCGCTGCGGCAATACGCAAAAAACTGTACGAAATGATCTCGGCCTTCATGTGAAAGCTATTTCACGTTTCCCGTCCCATTCCGCGGAACGGGCACTCCTCAAATTCCGACGGATACGCCAAATCCCGCTCTACTCGCGGGTTACAGGCTCATCGATTCTGTTCGATTCCACACGTTGTTTGGCCGAAAGAATGCATAGCCTCAGGACGAGGAAAATCCCCCATGACTTCTCCCCCTCTCGTTCGCCGTGGCCTTCTACTATTGACACTCATCTGCGCCCTAGTCGGGTCAGCATTTGCCGATCATTGCGATAGTTTTGCCAGCTTCACGTGTGACAAAGGCACTCCGAATGTGGCCCGCTTCGGCGGCGGCACGTCGAGCGGCGAAGATGTTGGTTTGGTGCTGAAGGGCACGAACCAGTTCACTGTCTTCACCGCCAACGGAAAAGCCGTGAGCGATGTGATTATCGTCGCCGCCTCCTCTTCCGCGCTGGCCGGCACTGTAAATGGCATGTCCTTTGCCAGCCTGAAAGCATTTCCGGAAGACGGCGCGATGCACGCCATCAGCAGCAGTCTCGCTGGGCTCGGTTTCTGCAGCAGCCCATGCGGTGGCCTCTCGTTCGGATATGTCGACCTGCACAGCGCCCTGACCAGCAACGGGTCGCTGAATGTGACCTTGAATGGAGTGCCTTCGGGTACGGCGCTTTACGCCATGCTGGTAGTCAATGGCCAAATCAAGTTCATCACGCCCAACTCGGAAGCCATGGTCATCGAGAACAACCATACCGCTGTTCCTGAGCTGGATACGATGGCCCTGCTTGGTACCGGGCTCATCGGGCTTGCCGGGATCGTCCGCCGGAAGCTGGCCTACTGATCTGTTTGCTGGTCCTAGTCCTCCTGCCCCGGGTCGCGGATCGAAGCATCCGTGACCTGGGGACCCTCCCGTGCGCCCCTCCGCTCCGTAGTGGGCCTGGGCGCCCAACCTGAAGCCCGGCCGTAACTTACCTGCCTCCTCCCACGGGTGTGGCCCATTCGTTGCATTACGTTTGGCGCAGGAATTGCACTACAATGAGCGCTGAACTCCCGTTCCATAACCAGCGGGATAATTCGCGGACGAATGACGACTTCCTTCAGCAAGAGCGGCGGACCAGTCCTCGACGAAGCAACTTTCCAGAAGCTGCTTGCCGCGGCTTACGTGTTGCAGGAACATCACGACCGCACCCGCGAAACCGCTCCGCTCGAGACCAGGAACGAAAATCCTGACGCGGACTCTGATACCAGCATTCTGGCCCAGATCGTGGAAACCCAGCACGAGATACAGACCAGTCATCTTGATCTGCCCAGCACTGCCAATCTGGTCGTACAGCGAATTCTCAGAAGCACTGGGGCACAAGGCGCCGCCGTCGGCATTCTGGAGGACGAACACCTCGTCTACCACGCCGGTCGCGGGATTCTGGCCCGCCAGGTGGGTCAGTCGCTGAGGCCCGAGGCCACGCTCTCCTCCTCTACCATGCTCCACGCCGTGATCCTGCGCTGTACCGACGCCAGTAACGATTTCCGCGTGAATCCGGAAATCGCGAAACGCCTGGGCATCGGATCCCTGATCTCGGTCCCGATTTTTCATAACGGCAGAATCGGCGGTGCACTCGAGCTCGTCTTTGCCAAGACCGATGCGTTTCACGATCAGGACGTCAGGACCTGTCAGCTCATGGCGGGCCTGATTACCGAGACTTTAACTCGCGCCGTGGAAGAGGATTGGCGGAAGGGCCTGGCCGCCGAGCGCGCCTCCATGTTGGAGGTTCTGGACAAGATCAAGCCCCAGCTGGCACGTTTGGCGAATTCTCCGGAAGCGGTGCTCGCCCTTACGCAGGCACAGCCCGGGGCGGCGGCCGGTTTAGAGAAAACCATCTGCCAGCATTGCGGAAATGAACTGGCTCAAGGGGAGACGATTTGTGGTTCGTGCGGCACGGCTGTTTCTTCCCAGGGCGATCTGCAAAGCAAGTGGGCCACTCTTTGGAACCTGAAGAATGCGACCCAGCCGCCAGCGTCGTCCGATTCAGTTCTGAAGGACCCAGCGTCGGCAGTCTGGCCCGGGCTTCCCACCCAGGAATTTCCGGCTCCCGAAAAACCTATCGCTACGGAGCCGCAATCAGCGGGCACGGCAGGCTCCGAGGCCGAATCCATGCCGAACGCGACCTCGCCGTCCGTTGTGCAACGGGAAAGCGTCCAACCACCGGCAGAAGCCCCTGCGCAGGAAGCCCCGGCCGCCAGCACGAAACCCGAGCCCCGAGTCTGGTTCCGCTCGATTGCAGTTTCGCCTCCGGCCGTGCAAATGCGCGGTTTTCTGAAGAAAGGCTCGGCGTTCGCGCGTTTGCATCGTGGCGATCTCGCATTGGCCGCTTCGTTTATCCTGTTTCTGATCACCATTATCTGGGCCGTTTCCTCCGACCACCCCACCACTTCTGCCGATTCGGGGAATTCTGCGGCAACGGCCGCAACCGCCGCCAAACCCAAGAAGAGACAGGCGCCTGCTCCGCCCAAGCTCTCCGCGTGGGATGAGTTCCTGGTCAATATTGGCCTTGCTGAGCCGCCTCCTGCCCCCTCTTATAACGGCAACCCAAATATTCCAGTGTGGGTCGACGTGCACACGGCGCTTTACTATTGCCCCGGTTCTGATCTTTACGGCAAGACCCCGCAAGGCAAGATTGCCAGCCAGCACGACGCGCAGCTCGACCAGTTCGAGCCTGCTTCCCGTAAGGTGTGCGACTGACCCCTGTCCCGTAATTTCCCCATGTGTCCTACAGCTTTTTCCTCAGGGGCAGCATTTGACAACTTGGCCGCTCGGTAGTGGAATTACTCTCAGAACGAGGAGACACGTTCTTGCGATATCCGCCCGAAAAAGCCACGGACCCCACCGACGAGCTACCGAATCCGGAGCTGAACCCGCTGCTGAACCCAACCCTCGGCAGAAACCTGGGTCGCTGGGCGGAAGTCTATTTCACCAGCCCTCCGGAAAAACGCGAGGAGGCGGTCGGTGAACTGCTTCGTGAACTGAAAGAGAATCCGGCGCCTGCAGCAACCGACACTGAACCTTCGAACGGTGACCTGCCGTCGAATGAAACAGCAAGCGCTCGCCTAGAATCCCGCACCTATAAGAGTGCTGAGGTTCTGATCACAACCACGCCGGGCGTGCAGTGCGCCGAATGCGGACATCGTCATCCGGCTGCGCAACGTTTTTGTGGGATGTGTGGCGCTGCGTTAACAACCGATGCCATGGATCCCCAGGAGTACGGGCAAGAGTTCGTCGCAGTAGCGCAGCGGGAGCCTGAGCCTGTATTTCACCAGACATCCATTTTCGGCTTCGATGCGCCTGCTCCGCTTCCGGAACCAGCACTTGGGAATGGCTCTGACATTACCTGGTTACGTGAAAAAAGTCTGGCCCGAGGAGCCGAAACATCGAGTGGTGCTCGCAAGCTGATTCCGGCAGTGGTGGCGATGGCCGCGATTGGCATTCTCATTTACGTGCAGTCGCGGCCACAAAACGCCCAGCCGCGTCCGGCGACAACAGCGGTTTCTGCACCACGGGTCGAAAGCGCTCCTCAACCCAGTCCATCTCAGCAAACACCGCCGCCCGCTCCACCTGCTTCCCAGGCAGCTGCGCCGGCTCCGGCGGCGCCTGCTCCGGCGGCGGTGAATCCTGCCACCAGCACGAACAGCGCGCCTGAGAACTCAACCGCCGCAGCCACAGCGAAGCCAACGAATCCGCCAGAGAAAACGGCTCCTCTAGCGCCTGAGCCTGCGTCTGAAGCCAACGCCGCCAACTCGTCAACTCCGAAGCAACAGCCTTCAACACTGAACCCGAATGCTGGGGCCGAGGAACTTGCACTCGCTACCGACTACTTGAACGGAAGGCGAGGTCCGCGCGACAGCGCAGAGGCTGCGAAATTTCTCTGGAAAGCGGTCGGAAAGGAAAATCCTTCAGCGATTCTGTTGCTGTCGGATATGTACTTGATCGGGGACGGTGTACCGAAGAGTTGCGATCAGGCGCGTTTACTTCTCAACGCGGCGGTCCGCAAGAATGTGCCCCAAGCCGCGCAAAAGCTTCGTAACCTGCAAACCGCGGGCTGCCCATAGCGGGAGCAGCCCGCTCATTGCTTACCGGTGATGACTTCCTGAAGAAGAGGTTTCTCCCAGGCCCAGGAGACTGTGCTCCCAGGTTTCCAGCGGATCAAGCTCTGGCGATCTGCTCGTATTTTCGTGCCTCGTACCAGAGAGCGAGCTCGACTCGATTCCAGAGTCCAAGCTTGTCGTAGATGACTCTGAGGTAGTTCTTGACGACGTGCTCAGTGGTTCCGATCTCGTCAGCGACTTCCTTGTTCTTAAGTCCCCGGGCAACGAGCTCAATAACTCGACTCTCTCGCTCGCTGGGAATTCGTTTTCCGTAACGTTCGCCTCCAAACATAGCTGCCTCCGGTACAAGAGTGTTGCGAGTTTGACTCGCTTGATACCGCTGGTAATGCCAAATCGCAGAAACAGTCGGTTGAAATGTGCCTTCACCGTTCGCCGAGCCATTTTGAGTTGGCGCGCGATTTCATCATTGTCACAGCCCTGCAGGAGCAACTCGACGATCTGCTGTTCGCGTTGCCCCAGGCGGATAGGCCTTTCGCTCATTGAGTTTCCCCCCTCAAATGTGCTTGTGAAGTGACCGAACTGTAGCGCCCCGGCGCCACTAGGTTGGACGTCGACACGGCCGGCCGCTCACTGGATTTGAATTGTTGTGAGTGTTCTGGTCGAATGAATAGCACCCACTGTGCCAACTCTTGCAAATGCTCCTGTGATTAATGTAGGAGGAATCGATTACCGGCCTGTAGACGCTCTCCGGACCCGATGGTATTCCGCGTAGAGTTCGCGACCGTGCGCCCGAAATCGGGGTTCAGATCAGGTTCGCCGAGCTGCTTGTAAGACCGATACGTTTTAATAAATTGAAACTTAACGATTTAACGCATCACGGAGCCAATGCTCCGGCCTCCCCACCGCAGCATCTCAAGGCTCCTGGGGTACATGTACGAACGGCCATGGCCTATGGCACGCCCGTAACAAGAATTTTTTTTAGATCGTTGAATCTAAGGTCTTTCTATCCACCCCTAGGGTCAATCCCTTAGGACAAAAGTTCGCAATCCGGGTGTTTCAGTCGGAACCATTTACACTCACCTTACATTTTGCCGAACATCTGCCGAATGAACGTCGCGCAATGACCGCTAACTCTCTGTGGCCATGGCGATTCCAGCACGCCTGCAGTCTTAGCCCTGGAATTGGGGGAACGTTTTCTGCGAAGCCTGCTGCCCAATTCCGCATCTCATCCGCCGCAGGCTTCAGGCGTCACGTAACCTGCTCACATCAAGTTGTGGAATGCCTGGCAATTACCAACGTACCCGCCTCAGAAAACTGAACCGGCGAACAGGGGTGAAAGCGGCATCAAGCTCACGTAATATTTAGACAAAATGAAGCGTGCGCCATTGAGATCTCATGGGGCATCGGAAAGATCCGCGGAGGATGCCGAGACTACGACCGTGGGCACTCAATCAGATATCGATTCGCAGACTCGCGGTTCGCTGGATCACACGCCGCTGGTCAGCGTCGTAATCCCGGCCTACAACGCCGCAGCTTACGTGCCTGCCACGCTCGATTCCGTACTGGCCCAGACCTTCTCGAACTACGAGATCATCGTCATCAACGATGGGTCGCCCGACACGCCGGAACTCGAAAAAGTTCTGCAGCCGTACTTCGGAAAAATCCGCTACATCAAGCAGGAAAATCGCGGGCCGAGCAGCGCCCGCAACACAGGAATTCAGGCTGCCCGCGGCCAATACGTCGCCTTGCTCGACAGCGACGATATCTGGTTGCCGAAGCATCTCGCCAACCAGATGGCCATGTTGGAAAGCGATCCGTCCCTGGGACTGGTGTATGCCAATGGAGTGCAGATCAGAGATGATCGCCCGGTTGGGGTGTCGTTCGATCGAACTCCACAGTCCCTGCCGGTGAATTTTGATTCCCTGTTGCGCGAACAATCCACCGTGAACACGTCTTCCGCTGTGGTATCGCGCGAGGCACTCGTCGAGGCAGGGATGTTTGACGAAGAATTTCGGCGATGTGAGGACTACGATTTATGGTTGCGGCTTGCTGCCGCCGGCGTGCGCATGACCTTCACCCGGGAAATTCAAATCGCGCATCGGCCGGCCAACGGTTTGGCGGCCAGCGGCGATCTTATGAAGCAGGCCCTGATTGCCGTCTATCAGAAAACCTTGGCCACCCAGAAATTAACTGAGGAACAAACCTCCGTGGCCCGTGCGAAGATCGCGGACATATCGCTGGCAATCCAGTTGGAACGCGCCAAAGAATTTCTCTTGGAAGGCAAGTTTGGCGAGGCGGCTCAGTGCCTCGACCGCGCGGAAGCCATCACCCCGCTCTGGAAGCTGCGGGTTGCCGGGTGGGGACTGCGCCTGTCACCGCACTTGCTGCAATCCTTGTATCGCGCGCATCTTCGCCGCGTCGAACGTCGCAAGCTCGCCCGGCGAGAACAATCCTTGAAAGTGGCTGGATTCGCCGATGGAAGGATCGATGGGCTTGCGCCAGGAGAACGGTTTTCAAGATGAAGCCTCGCTGTCCGGAGACTTTCGAATTCCTGAACAGTAGCAAGTACAGCCAGCCGGATCTGGCAAATAGATTGGAGCCTCTCAACCGATGATCTATGGACTGAAGACGGTCGTGAAGTACATCCTTGGCACCGATAGGGCGGAGCGCGATTTCGCGGTCTATCCCGATGACACTTTTGTGGTCTCGTATCCTCGTTCCGGCAATACCTGGACGCGTTTCCTGATCGCCAACCTCGTCTACCCGGAAAAGAACGTCGGCTTCACCAACATCGAAAAGCTGATCCCTGATACGTCCTCTCAATCCAATCGCACACTCAAGTCCACGCCGCGTCCACGCATCATCAAGAGCCACGAGTATTTCGATCCCCGTTACCAAAAAGTCATCTATATCGTGCGCGACCCGCGTGATGTCGCGCTCTCCTACTACGATTTTCAACGCAAGTACCGGCAGATCGAGGACCGCTATCCCCTCGAGCAGTACGTCGAGGATTTCGTGCAGGGACGGCTCATTTCCATTGACTGGGGAACCTGGGCGGAAAACGTGGCCAGCTGGGTATACACCCGCGGCAAGAGCAAAAGCTTCCTGCTGCTTCGCTATGAAGGCATGATGAAGGACACCACCCACGAACTGACTCGTATCGCGCAGTTCTTCGGGATTGAGCCAGAGCCCACTCGCCTGCAGCAGACCATCGAGCGCAGTTCAGCGGATCGCATGCGCGAATTGGAGAAGCTGGAAGCCGATCAATGGATCGCCACCAAGAACCGCCGGAAGGACATTCCTTTCGTTCGCGTCGCCAAGGCCGGAGGCTGGCGGACTTCGCTGCCCGTGAAGAGCGTCGAACAAATCGAAACCGCATGGGGCGATCTCATGACTACTCTCGGATACGAACTGGTAACGGTGCAGGTGCCGCAGGTGGTCCGATGAAGCTCGGCTAACGCGTAAACTGAATCCATGGGCCTCCACATGTCCCGGAAATTTTCCCTCATTCCTGTTGCCGGCCCTTTTTCTCCAGCCACCTTCCCGGAAGTTCGCTCAAACCTGAGGCCACGATAGTCGATGCGCAACATGGAAATCTTCAAGAACGTCGGCTCCAGTTGGTTCAGCCTCGGAGTCAGCATCCTGGTGGGAGTTTTCCTGTCGCCCTTCATCCTGCACCGGCTGGGCGACACGGCATTCGGCATCTGGGTCCTGATTTTCTCTGTGACCGGCTACTACGGTCTGTTCGACCTCGGCATCCGCTCCTCGGTGATCCGGTACGTTTCGACCTACACCGCGACCAAGGATCACGAAGGGCTGGCCAAGCTGATCAACACCAGCCTCGCCACCTACACCGCCATCGGCGTGATCGCGATGATGGTGACTCTGGTGTGCAGCTTCTTCGTCGAGCGGCTGTTTCGCATTCCGCCCGAATTCCTGACTACCGCGCGCTGGCTCTTCCTCATGGTGGGAAGCGCTGTGGCTCTCGGTTTTCCCACCGGCGTTTTCGGCGGCGTCCTCGAAGGAATGCAGCGCTTCTACCTGGTAAACATCACGAACTTGATCGCGACATTGCTGCGCGCCGTCCTCATCGTCGTTGCCCTCTCCCATGGATACGGGCTGTTGATGGTTGCCTTCATCACTGTGACACTGCCTATTCTCAGTTCCCTGGTCCGGGCCGCCTTTGTACTTCATCTGTTGCAGATTCGTTTCGGCTGGAGATACGTGGATCGAGGCTCGCTGCGCGCGATCGCCAACTACAGCGCGGTGAGTTTCATCCTGATGATTGCCTACAAGCTGCGTTTCAAGACCGACGAGATCGTCATCGGCACATTTCTCTCCGTCACGGCGATTACGTATTTCTCCATTGGCGATCGCCTGCTGGATTACGCCTCCGAAGTGGTCAGCAGCCTGGCGCAGATTTTTGTACCCATGTCGGGCCAATCGGACGCGCGCGGGGACAAAGATCAATTGCGCAAAATTCTGGTCGCTGGAAATCGCGCGTGCGCCCTGATCATTTTTCCCATCACGGCCGTTCTGATTATCATGGGCAAGTCGGTCATTGAAGCCTGGGTGGGAGCCCGTTACATCGCAGCCAGCTACCCGGTTTTGGTGGTCCTGGCGGTTCCCATGACTTGCGCCTTGTCCCAGGCTGCTTCGACTCGCATTCTCTACGGCATGGCCCGGCACCGGTCGCTCGCCTGGGTCACGTTGATGGAAAGTATCGCCAACCTGATCCTGAGCATCGTGCTCATCCGCCCGTTCGGCATTGTGGGGGATGCGGCGGGGACGGCGATCCCTTTGTTCTGCACGTCGCTCTACTTCATGCCTCGCCATTTGTGCCGCTTGTTGGGAATTCGCATTCGAACCTTCCTTCGGGAAGCCTATACCCTGCCCATGCTGCTGGTGATGCCCTTCATCGCAGCCTTGCTGCTCATGCGACGATGGTTCATCGCCCACACCTACCTGGAAGTCGGATTCCAGATCCTGGCGTGCCTGGTGCCCTACGGGGCAGGTCTGCTCTGGGCCTTCTGGAGCAAGCGCGTCTGGCAGGTGGGAGAAGAAGTGACCCGGCGAGAAATGGACGAGGTGGCTGTGGCGCTGATCGAAACCTATCAGGAGGAGCAGTAGGCGAACCGCCTCTGGGACTTCTATGCACGACGTCGAACAACCGAAAGCGGGCCCGAAGCAATGGCTTCGCAGAAGGATCCCCGACTTCCTGCTGAAAGAGCGGGAGACGTTCCTTCGGCTCGGACCCAAGGCAGGTGCGATCTATGCGTGGTATCGTTTGCTCGACTGCATGGGTGTACGGCCGCAAAATCGGGTGCGCATCCCTCCATCCACCAGGTCCGTTCTCTTCGTTTGCTTCGGCAACATCATGCGAAGCCCGATGGCGGAGGTGATGTTCCGCCAATCGACCGCGGGTACACAGCTTCAGGTCACCGCTGTTTCCGCGGGACTGCACGCCATTCCCGGCAGAGAGGCCCATCCCCGGGCGTTGGTTGCATCCAGCGAGTTCGGCATTTCCCTCGTCGAACACCGCGCTCAATTGCTGACTCCGGAAATGGTTTCTCAGGCGGATGCTATCTTCGTCATGGATTTCCAGAACAAGGCCGAAGTCCTCGCGCTCTGTCCCGAGGCGCGGGACAAGGTTGTCATGTTGAGTGCGTATGCCGATGGCGCCGAGCGCTGCCGCGAGATCCCCGATCCCTACTTCGGCGACCTCGAAGCCACGCGGCGCTGCTACGCTCTTCTGCAAACCTGCATTCACAACCTTGCGGCAGAATTGAGGGAGGAGAATCCACGCTCGGTCGAGCCTGCCTCGAGGTGAGGATTGAGCATGGCATTTGATTGCGATCGCGTATCCGCTAGTATCAGGGCACGCCTTCAGGCGTGCCGCAAAGCAATCTATTAAGAAACCGCTTTAGCGGCTGTCTTTGCGACTAGACATGCGGTGCACCGTGCCTAAAGGCGTAACAATGAGGCAACGTACGGCACGCCTGAAGGCGTCCCCTGATACGGGCAAAAAGGTTTTTCGGCAAAGCTGTTTAGCGCTCAGTGTGAAAACTTGGGGCGGGATTGGTGTCCCCAACTTTGTCCGCATATTTCGGCGACACCACGCTGAGCGAGGAGCATTCCAGAGCAAGTCTTATGAAGCGGAAATCAGACGGGACGATCGATAAAGCGGGCAGAGCCCTCGTGCAAGCCGGCCGTGTGCTGGCCGGCAAGCAGATGGCCGGCCGCAATCTCACCGTTTTCCCCGACGACGTTTTCCTGACTTCCTATCCTCGCTCGGGGAACACCTGGGCTCGTTTCCTGATCGGCAATCTTATTTACCAGGACGAACCGGTTACCTTCGCCAACATCGAGTCGCGGGTTCCTGAGATCTACTTCAACTCCGACCATTCCCTGCGCAGTCTTCCCCGGCCGCGGATTCTCAAGAGCCACGAGTGCTTCCAGCCGCAATATCCGCGCGTAATTTATATCGTCCGCGATCCGCGCGACGTGGCGGTTTCGTTCTATCACCACAACGTCAAGGCAGGAAATATTCCCGACGATTACCCGATGGAATCCTTCATTCCGCGCTTCATCGCCGCTGAATTCGATGCCAAGTGGGGCTCGTGGTCTGACAACGTCCTGAGCTGGCTGGCACTGCGCGAGAATCATCCCGGCTTCATTCTGCTGCGCTACGAAACCATGAAAGTGAATCCGATTCAGGAATTGCGGCGCATCAGCGCATTTCTCGAACGCTGCTCGTTCCGCAAAATCGACAGCAGTCCGGAGAAACTGCAGCGGGCTGTCGACCTAAGCACTCCGGAACGCATGCGCGATCTTGAGAAGGCCCAGAGCGCCAACTGGGTGCTTACGAAAAACACCCGGTCCGACAAGCCTTTCGTCCGCACCGCAAAGGCAGGTGGCTGGAAAACGGCGCTTTCGCCCGAATCGGTTGCCGGCATCGAAGCAGCCTGGGGGCCGCTGATGGAACGTCTCGGCTACGAACTAGCGGCTAGTTCTGGAGGATCGAGGCAAAGCTTGACAACCGCATCCAGTGATGTCGAAGGACGCTGACGCTTTATCTTCCGCGCCGCACCCGAAACCAATTCCTGATCTGCTCAACTCCGGGCCGAAGGTCGGAGAGCCAAACGTCGTCGTAGCGCATTCCGGGATACCAGGGAATGGCGACCTTCGCCAGCGTGCTCCAGAAATCGGGATACTCCCCCGGCCAATTCGCCGGCTTGCCATTCCGAAGATTGCTCAGGTGCGTCAGTTCCCCGACCAGGCGACGGCAAGTCACGCGGGTACGATAGGGTACCGTCTTCGGCGGCAAGACCCCAGTCAGGCACCAGTCAATCAGGTACCGTGGATAGTCGATGCCGCTCGCGATCGGCAGCCCGATCGAACCCCACGGCCGCCCATTGATCTCCATCAATACCGCCGGGCCATTCCCCGCCTGCTTGTATTCAATCATGGCGATGCCCTGAAACCCGATCGCGCGCACCAGGCGGCTGCTCACTTCACCCAGTCGAACATCGACTGGCATCGATACCCGGCAGCTGCTCGCCGATCCCCGGGGATCGACTTCCCTTACCCGCTCCCACGCAAAAGGAAGAAAGACTTCCTCAGCCGCGACAAAGAAAGAGATGCCGATCCCCGCGCCCGAAACAAACTCCTGGATCAGCACGTCGCCCGCGATCCGCAAGCGCTCGGCAATTTTGCGTTCCAGTTCTCCTCTCCCGAACGCATATGACACCGAACCGAAGACCGCTTTCCCGTTCTTCCAGCGCACCGAGAACCGATCCTTCACCACGACCGGATAAATCAGCTCCGGAATCGTCGCCACATCCGACTCAGTTTTGAGAAGCCAGGTACGCGGAACGGCGATCCCCAGGCTTCGCGCCAGCTCGACGGTGTGATACTTGTCGGAAGCGGCCACGACGGCATCCCGCGGAGGCAAAGCAATGCGGCAGATTCCTTCGAAGCGCTCGCGCTGCTCCGATAGAGGTTGCAGCGTCCAATCCGCGGTAGGCACAATGAGATCGATCGCGTGCTGGCGCGCAAAATCCAGGACTGCGCCTACGAACGCGTCCGCGTTATCGGTTGAGATGGGATAGTCGAAGCTCAGCCGGCAATAACGGGACAGCTTGGCCGCCGCAAATATCCCCTGGTTCGCCCCCACCGCGACCCAATGTCCAGCACGGCCTGCCGAGCGCGTGAAGGCCAGCGCGGCCGCGTTATGTCCGTCCAGAACCAGTATTCTTGCCAAGGGGGATCGCTCCGGTTACTCGACGCAGCTCCTCAAATGAGCACGCTGCTGAAACATCCCAAGTGTTGTCATTCACCTGAAGCCGTCGAGGTCGAGCCCCTGTGCCTGGATGCTGTTTCAGCAGCCGTTAAACCGCTCTTCCCGCAAACGCAGTCTCCAGATTCCAGCGCAAGCCGTCCACCGTCTTCGAGGGACGGACACGTTTCAGGGCCAGGGGATTGTCGTTCCTGCGCGCCAGCCCGCTGCTGGTGGTTACCGCCGTCTCGTAACCCGCTCGCTGACTCTCTTGCAAGGTTTGCTCGCTCCAGTTCGGAGAAAGCGCGGGACAGGGATACGAAAAGTGAACCACCTTCGCTTGGATCTGCGCTTCCATGCGCCGCTTCGACTCTACCAGCTCCCGCCGGGCATCCTCGACGCCGACGTGCGCCAGATTGGGATGCGTCACCGTGTGCGAACCGACCAGATGTCCATGCTGCGCCAGTCCGCGCACCTGCTCCCACGTCATCATGAGCTCGCCAGAGTCCGCGGGCAGCCTCACCGCCAGATCGGACTCGATCTGGCTGACCACGCGCTCCTGTTCCGCGCCCGCAAGAGCCGCCACCCGGTCGCAGGCGGCGAGACAAGCCGCGTCCCGCTCGCGCTCGCTGCCCAGAGGCCAAACCTTCGCAGCCTCGTTTTTCCATTCCTTCCTGTCTGTCTTGCGAAATGAAAAACGCAAACGGCTTGGCCAGGGGAGCCGCCGCTTCTCCACGCAATCCACCGTCACGTAAAACGCTGCCGGCACTCCCGCGCGATCCAGAATCGGCATCGCCATCTCGAAATTATCCACGTATCCGTCGTCGAACGTGACCACCACCGCGCGTTCCGGCAGATCTTTCTCACCGCGTACAAATCGCCCCACCTGATCCAGACTCACCGGGTGAAACTCCCGCGCGAGCAGTTCCATCTGCCCTTCAAAGATCGCGCGCGGATGAATCATTCCGCCCAGCGAATCGGCAACGCTCGTGGGATCCTCGAGCACCGAGTGATACATCAGGATTGCCGCGGCTTTCCCTTGCAAACGTGCGGCCAGGCGAAGCACTCCACTGCCCAACAACGCTTGTTTCAGCTGTTGTCTGATCATTCCCAGCCCGTTATCGACCCAATTCCTTCCAGTCTAAACGAGCGCTATCCGGACAACGGATCGAACCAGGAAAACCATCGTAACCTTTCGCATCGAATGGGTTCGTCGCAAGATCAATATGTAACAGTTGAATACTGAAGGCGATTCTCTGGGATGAGGAGCAGCAGGGATACGGCTGCGCAAGGATTTTCAGCTTTCCGCATTGCCCCTCGAAGCAGAAATCAGTAAACTGATAAGCAGCTTAATATCAATGAGTTAGATTGTCCCGCCGGCAAGAAATGAGGAAGCTTAATTGCTGGCTGGAAGACTTGCCTTCATTTTCAATTGCCGGGCATTCGCTACGAGCTTCGAGCGACGAGCTTGGAGCTTTAGGTTGTGGGTTCGGACTCGCAGCTCGTGGCTCATTGCTCGTAGCTCCCTGTTGACTGAAAACGCCAGAAGCCCTAAGGAGGGTCACAGATTTGACTCCGACGAGCCATCTTATCGCCCCGCATGGCGGGGAATTGATCAACCTCATTGCCGAACCGGCGCGCGCCGCCGAACTGAAAGCGCACTCCAAAGAGTGGTCGTCGTGGGACCTGACCCCGCGCCAGATTTGTGACGTCGAACTGCTGCTGAGCGGCGGATTCTCGCCCCTACGCGGTTTCATGAATCGCGCGGATTACGAAGGCGTCTGTTGCGACATGCGGCTGAAGAGCGGCGTGATCTGGCCCATTCCCATCACGCTCGATGTGACCGAGGACTTCGCCCGAAAATTGCAGCCGGGCAGCAGCAAGATCGCTCTGCGCGACGGCGAAGGCGTGATGCTTGCGGTATTGAACGTCGAAGATGTCTGGCAGCCAGATCGGCAGGCCGAAGCCAAGAGCGTATTCGGAACCACCAGCAAGGCCCATCCCGGCGCCGACTATGCGATCAACAAGGCGAATCCCTGGTACGTGGGTGGCACACTGGAAGGCCTGCAGCCTCCCGCGCATTACGATTTCCGTTCGCTTCGCCTGACTCCCGCGGAGTTGCGCTCTGAATTTTCGCGCCTGGGCTGGCGGCGCGTGGTTGCATTCCAAACCCGCAACCCCATGCATCGCGCCCACCAGGAACTTACCTTCCGCGCGGCCAAGCAGGTGGAAGCGAACCTGCTTCTTCACCCTTCCGTTGGCATGACCAAGCCGGGCGACGTGGACTACTTCACGCGCGTGCGCTGCTACCAGCTGCTGCTCTCGAAGTATCCGCAGGGAACCGTGAAGCTCTCCATGCTTCCGCTGGCCATGCGCATGGGCGGACCGCGCGAGGCGATCTGGCACGGCATCATCCGGAAGAACCACGGCTGCACGCATTTCATCGTCGGCCGCGACCATGCCGGACCGGGCAACGATACCGACGGCAAGCCCTTCTATGGGCCCTACGACGCCCAGCAGCTTTTCAAGAAACACGAGTCCGATATCGGCGTGACCATGGTGCCCTTCAACATGATGGTCTACCTCGAGGATCAGGACAAATATGTTCCCGACAACGAAGTTCCCAAGGGCTCGCGCGTCCTGAACATCTCCGGCACGGAACTGCGGCAGCGGCTCAACGAAGGCCGCGATATCCCGAGTTGGTTCACTTATCCCGAAGTCGGGCAGGAGTTGCGCCGCAGCTATCCTCCTCGTCACAAGCAGGGCGTGACTATCTTCTTCACCGGGCTCTCGGGTTCCGGCAAGTCGACAATCGCCAATGTGCTGTTGACCAAGTTCCTCGAAACCGGCGGCCGCCCCGTGACCATTCTGGACGGCGACCTGGTCCGCAAGCATCTCTCTTCCGAACTCGGCTTCTCGAAGGAGCATCGCGACATCAACATCCGCCGCATCGGCTACGTCGCTTCCGAGATCACAAAGAATGGCGGCATCGCGATCTGCGCCCCCATCGCTCCCTACGAAGCTGTCCGCAAGGCGGTGCGCGAGATGATCGAGCCGCTCGGAGGATTCGTCCTGGTGCATGTGGCGACGCCGCTCGAAACCTGCGAGCAGCGCGACCGCAAGGGACTTTACGCGAAGGCCCGAGCGGGCATCGTCAAGGAGTTCACGGGGATCTCCGATCCCTACGAAGCTCCGCAGAAAGCCGAGGTCGTGATCAACACCGCGGAACTTTCTCCGGAAGAAGCTGCCCAGGAAATCATCTTGCACCTGGAGCAGCAAGGTTTCATCGGGGTTAACGGGCCTTCGGCATAGACATAGCCGGCGCACGGAGGATTTTGCAGGAAGCGGAATGTCCTTGTTTGCCGCCAAAATTCTGGTGGGCTTCTTTGTGGGCAGCCTCATCGGCCTGACCGGGCTGGGCGGCGGCGTTTTGCTGCTGCCTATCCTGATCTTCGGCCTCAGGGAGCCTGCGATCGTTGCCGTGGGGTCCGATGCGGTCTTCAACTTCTTCACGAAGATTCCCGCCAGCATCGTTCACCTGAGAAAAGGCACCGTGCGCCGCAAGGTTGTGCTCGCCCTCTCGGTCGGAAGCGTTCCCGGATCCGCCCTGGGAGTCACCTACCTCACGCATTTGCGGCACCTCTACGGAAATGGTGTGAACGACGTCATCAAAACCGCCATCGGGATCCTGCTGGTATTCATCCCGATGCTGCTGATGTTCCAGACCCGTATCGAGGAGCGCATGGTGAACCGTTCCCCTACGCTGAAATCCTTCCTCGGGATGACCATCATCGGCTTAGGCTCCGGTTTTCTGGTTGGGATGACTTCGGTGGGCTCGGGCAGCATCATCATGATGATGCTCCTGCTCTTCTACAGCTATCCGCCGAAGGTCAACGTCGGCACCGACATCGTGCACGCGGTCGTGCTGACCGGAGTCACCGGGCTGATGCATTTCCGACTGGGCAACGTCGAGCCCAACCTGGTGGTCGCGCTTTTGATCGGCTCGATTCCCGGCGGACTCCTCGGCTCGCACCTGAGCACCCGCGTCCCGGTGATGTGGCTGCGCCGGATTCTGTGCTTCGTTCTCTTAATCACGGGAGCGCGCATGCTGTGGGCCTGAGGCCGACGAAATGAAAGGCCGCATGAATTCTGCCTATTCCGACATCCTCGAGCGTATCGAAGCCGCTCTCGCCGACGCTCGCGTGATTTTCAGCCGCTTCACTCCGGGAGCGATCGAAGCGGAATTCAAGGCCGGCCACGATCCTGTAACCGAAGCCGATCGCGCCCTGGATGCCGTGCTGCGCCAGAATCTTCTGCGCGACGGCGAAGGCTGGCTCTCGGAAGAAAGCGTCGACGATTCCACTCGCCTCGACAAGAGCCGCGTCTGGGTAGTCGATCCGCTCGATGGCACGCGCGAGTTCGTAAAAGGCATTCCGGAGTTTTGCGTCTCCATTGGATTCGTTGAAGACGGAATTCCCGTAGCAGGGGGGATTCACAACCCCGCAACCAACGAGACATTCATCGGCGCGCTGGATTCGGGAGTTCTCTACAACGGAAAACCCGCGACCCCAGGTGCCCGTACCAGCCTGCAAGGGGCGATCGCCCTTGCCAGCCGCAGCGAGGTCAAACGCGGCGAGTGGAAGCCCTTCGAAAATGGTCTTCTCGAGATCCACGCCATGGGATCGGTCGCCTATAAACTTGCCCGGGTCTCCGCGGGGCTCGCCGATGTCACCTTCACGCTGACGCCGAAGCACGAGTGGGACGTCGCCGCCGGCGCCGCCCTGGTGCTCGCCTCCGGCGGATTCGTGACCACGCTCGAAAACTCCGCGTTCCGCGCCAACCACAAGAACCCGCTGATTTCCGGCCTCATCGCCGGCGGACCTCACTTGCGCACTGAGCTGCTAGCTCTGCTTGAACCCCATCTTCACCCGGCCACACCACAGCCCGGCGAATAGACGAGGGTTCGGGTTTTCCCCAACACCCGACAACACCTCTGAACATCTGTGGCATTGAAAGGCGCGGCTTCAGCCGTACCACATTGAGCGGCTCGAAAGGGCAGTTTTAAGCGGCTGAGAGGTGTCGGATACCGCTCCGCGGCGGTTTCGAGTCCATCGCGCAGAAGAGAACCGCGGTGCAACCGAACGGATGGCGCGCATATACCCTGCTTCGAAAGAAACCGGGGTCGGCGACGTTTCGGTTCGCACGAGGGAGAGCCCGGACATCATCGCCGACATTGTTAGAGATCGCGATGTCTCAACAGCTATCCCCACAAACCCGTCCGACCGCTCCACCAACCTTTGGCGAGCCTTCGCCTTCCCCGAGAGCATGCTCGGATGCCTCGCGGGGCGGGGAAATTCCGCTACAAAGACCGCAAGAAGTCCAGCAGTGATTGCTGTTGCGCCGGAGTTAAGTCATTGAACTTCCGTACCACCCGGTTCGCTTCCGATCCCCGGGACCTATGTTGCTGAATCGCATCCAAAAGGTCCGTCGATCTCCCGTCGTGCAGGAAAAAGAGTCTCTGCCCCACGCCCCACAACGGAGCGGTCCGGAACTCATCGGGACCGGCGACGCCTTGCGAAACACCGTCGGCCAGATTGTCTCCCATGTGGTGCAGGGCGAAGTCTGAAAAGGGATGATAGGTAACGTTGCTCATCCCCGTGAACACAGACTGAGCGGTAGTGAGGTTCTCGGAGTGGCACAGACTACAGCCAACCCGTTCGAACTGCTGTTGGCCTGCTGTGGTGTCTGCTGTCGGAGGCATCGGCGTAGGCGGAGCCGACAGGCGCATCGCATCCACAAACGCGTCCAGGTCCGAAACTCCCCCAGCCGCTTCCGAGTGTGTGTCTTCGGGTAGCGCGTTGAATACGCATCCCGATATTCCATTTCGTTCATTGGGCATGACATCGTTTGTGATGCCCATCTCGACGTTGTACGCTTCTCCCGCAAACAGAGTCAGGGATTTGTTTTGCGCTTTCCAGCCAAATTTGGAAATCGTTCCATCATTGCCGCTGAGATTGAACCTTCCCCGTATTTCTAACTCCGCTTTCCGGTTCGCATCCTGCGCTAAGTTCGTTTTGAGTACCGAGTCGAGTGTGTTATCGACCAGGCCCAATCCAAACAGAGGGGTGGGAATTCGGAAGATTACGTTGTTGGCGGCGAGTTGGGCTTTAAAGTCGGGTTGCGCGAGACTGCAACCTGGCGCATCGATTCTGCCCGTGATGTTGAATAGATTATGAACCCCGCCATCCGGCGTCCCATCGGGATTCTTAATAAATCGGGCCTCGCGAACCGGCCCGCTCGCGGTGATAAACGGTGGAATCACATTGGTCGCGCTCATGGCGGCTGCGGCTGCGAGCTGCGGATTCGGTTGCGGAACCTGCGGGCTGCCCGGCCCCGGACTTGACCCTAAGATCGCAGGTTGCGCGTGACACGAACCGCAGCTTGTCGAATTAAACCCCGGCCCCAGCCCGCCATTTCCGGTTCCCGGTGGCTGATCGGGAACGCCTTCCTCTTCCACAAACTGCGCGATCCCGTTCGCATACGCGGCCTGTTCGGTTGCGTTCAGCGTTGGATAGTAGCCGGTTAATCCGTCCGCAACCGTCGCAGCCGCGGTCACCGCGCCTGCCGCAGGCGGTCCAGTCCGTGGTCCAGGATCGCGCGCACCTCTTTGCGATGCTGCAACGGCAACTCCGGCTAAAACTGTCGCGATAGCCGCTGCTTTCTTCCAATGCATCATATCCACCTCCACCGTGGAGATTGCACACTTCCGCTACAGGTCAGACTCACGCGAAGTCGACTCAACGCTTAAGGCCAGTTTTTTGGTAGCGCGCGAAAGCTAGGCACAGAACGCAGCGAGCCATATTGAGGAAATGGACAGCATCGTCCCCGCGATCGCTGCTCGCAAGATGGAGAAAGTGAGACTAGTTGGCGAAACTTACTTTTGATTCGACAGGCCGTCAAGGGACCGGAAGTACATGCGACAACGCCGGTAGTCCACGCAACATTGTGTCCAATTGCGGAACAGGCGGGTGGCCCAGGCCTGCCTTAAAGTCAGGGGCACCCCCCGTAATTTCTCGACTCGTTTGTGCTCGGTCCGACGTCGTCGCCAGATGTGACCTTGGGCCAGGGGTGCGCGTTGACTGGATTCTGTATGATGACGGGATACCTGGCACACGTGCGGGCCCCAACATTTGGTTCGCGATACACACCTGAGATGCCCGGCCTTCCGGAATCGCCCGCGACCGGCTCAGTGTGGCAAGCGAGTGTTAAAGGAGTGTCATGCGCATTCTGCTTTATAACCCTGACAACGGCGTCACCCGCAACTTTATGCCCCACCTCTGGATGTTCCTGCTGCAAGCACTCACACCTCCCGGACATGAAGTCTTGCTGATCGATGGCAATGCCCAACCGATGGACGAAATCCAAATTGCGCAATTCGTCCGCGACCAGAACATCGGGCTGGTTGGTATCGGTGCCATGACCAGGATGGTGGCCAGGGCGTATCGCATGGCTGACGCGATTCGGGCGACGGGAGTTCGGGTGGTCATGGGAGGGCCGCACGTGACCGAAGAGGCCGATGAAGCTCTCGGCCGCGATGGTGGCCCGCGCCATGCCGATGCCGTTGCCTTGGGAGAAGCCGATGAGACCTGGCCGCAAATCGTGGACGATGCTGTTCGCGGTGAGCTCAAGGAAATCTACGCGCCTGTGGATGCTATGGGCAAGGAGCGCAAGCCTTCCCTGAATTCCTATCCCGCGATTCCATGGGACAAGCTTGATCTCAACCAGTTCAATCTCCTTCCCAAGATGGCGCAGCCCTTGCTCAAGAATTTCCGGGAAGGCTGGGGAACATTTCGCATCGTGCCAGTGGAATCAGGACGGGGCTGTCCTTACGGCTGCGAGTTTTGCACGGTCACCGGATTCTTCGGCGACTCCATTCGGTTCCGCACGAATGCAAGCGTTGTTAACGAATTGCTCCTGCTGAAAGCCCGCGCCCGCAAGGAGCAAGGCCAGATCGCGGTTTTCTTCATCGACGACAACTTTGCCATTAATGTCAAGCGCACCAAATCACTGCTGCGTGACATCATTGCAGCGAAAGCCCAGGTCTTTTGGGTGGCGCAGATCAGCGCGAACCTGCTGCGCGACGAAGAACTGGTTGATTTGATCGCTGCCTCCGGAGGTAAATGGATCTTTATCGGCATGGAGTCGGTCGATCCAGTAAATCTGAAGGACGTGAATAAAGGATTCAATAAGCCCGACGAGTATCCCGCCGTCCTTGAGCG
>Ga0307478_10000538_pt1 | contig 38184 bp, 34 predicted proteins | sample atmos_gasesECM4C_2_FD_203713 | JGI IMG/M metagenome (GOLD analysis project Ga0307478, IMG submission 203713) | Hardwood forest soil microbial communities from Morgan-Monroe State Forest, Indiana, United States - atmos_gasesECM4C_05 | ecosystem: Environmental > Terrestrial > Soil > Temperate...
CCTTGGTACGGCCAGCTTCTTCCATGCCTTGGCCGAGGCTTAGGAGGACGACTTCGTCTCCGGCGGCGGGCTTGCCGGTGGTGGCGTTCTTCACGGTGCCGGTGAGGGTCTGAGCGGCGGCCAAGGTGGAAAGGAGAAGTGTTAGAGCAATAAGGAAGGTCGCCTCGCGCTTATTGCGACGCCAAAAACGCATCGCGGCGCGGGGGCTCCCCCAGGTCCTTCGGCGGGCAAAAAACGCCCCCCTCAGGATGACAGAATGGAAATCATTTGGGAGAAGTGTTTGGTTCATGATCTCGCTTTTCCGGGTGCGACCGGGGCTTGGGATTCGAGGCGCGCGATTTCTGCGAGCAAAGTAGCGGCTTCATCCTGCAGCGATGCTTTCATCGACTGATAGTCTGCGTCGGGAACTTTGCCGGCTTTGTATTCGAAGTTCAGGTCGCGAAGGTTTTCGTAAACAACGTCTCTGCGTTCGCGCAGGTACGAGGCGCGTGTTTTCTCAGGGCCGAGATAAAGTTTTCCCGGTAGATAGAAAACATAAAAGAGAACAGCAAGCGTGAAGAGCGCGCAGCAAGCGAATTCGAAGCTCATAGGTCGGTCTCCTTGCGGGCCTGATCGCGGAATTGTTCGAGTTCGGGGCCGCGCAGGGGGCGGAGGCCGTCGGCGATGGCGGGGGCTGGTCGATTCTTCCACGCACGCACCACAAGGACGACGAGACCTGTGCCCAGGAACAAGGCGACGAATGGGACGATGTAAGCCGTCCGGTCAAACCCTGTCGTCGTGGGTGCAGCCAGAACAGTGGGACCGTATTTTTGCACGAAAGCCTGCTGCACGAGGCTGTCGCTGTCGCCACGGGTCACCGCAGCCGTGAGTTCGGTGCGCATGCCATCGGAGTCCGGGCATCCGACGTGATTGCATTCAAGAAGGATCTGGTTGCAGCCGCAGATGCACATCAATTGATGGCCGAGGTCGTGAAAGCGAGAGGCGGGATCGCCAGCGCCCGCCAGGGTGATGACTGCGAGCGCAAGCAGGCTGCATTGGAAGGCGCGGCGGATCGAATTGAATTTTGTCATCATGTTCGCGAGTTGCGAGTCCACCAGCGGCCGAGGCCGCGAATCGAAGTTATTTAATTACCAGGGCACGCTGCATCCTTGCCCTGATGCGAACCCCGTGCCGAGTCCCCAGCTAATCTCCGGCGGGCACCGGAGTTGCCGTCGCCGGCCTTTCGACCCGCTTGGCCACCGGGACGGTGCTAAACGACGGTGCGTTCGGAACCAGACACAGAGCGGTGCCGCCGATGATGATCCAGACCCCGAGCCAGAGCCACATGACCAGCGGGTTTACGTGCGCCTTGAGAATGGGATGCCCGGTATCCTGGTTTAGTCCTTCATACGTCAGATAGAGATCTTCCTTCAGCGTGGAGCGGACAAATGGCAGGGTCGAGGTCTGCTGGCTGGCCCTGTAGAAGCGGCGCTCCGGGGTGAGAGTGTCGATCTGCTTGCCGTCCTTGTATACGTCCATCACGGCCCACTCGACGTCGTAGTTGGGAAACTCTTCGTCGGTGTAAGACCGGCAGACGAGCGTATATCCACCGATCTGCATCTTGTCGCCGTAAGACATTTCCTGCTCTTTGTCCTGATTGAACGCGGCACCGGCCACTCCGATGATCACCACGACCACTCCAAAGTGGACGATGTAGCCGCCGTAACGGCGCGTGTTGCGGTGGGTAAGCTGCACCATGGAGGCAAACATGCCCTGCCCGGTTTTGTCGGAGATGACGCGGCCGCCGCGGTAGAACTCACTGGAAATGGTGGCCGTAACCAGAACGCAAAGGCCCAGTGCCATCAATGAATAGAAATAGGAGATATCCACCCATGGACGCAGCCCAAAGGGTCCACCCCAACTCGGAGGCGCGATCATCAGGAAGATCATGACGATCACGGCTGCGATGGTCGGCCACATAAAGTTGCGCTTCAAGCTCTCGAACGAAGTCTTGCGCCAGGCGAGCAAAGGACCAAGCGCGGTGAGGATCAGCAGCAGCAGCACAACCGGAATGGCAACGCGGTTGTAGAATGGCCCACTTACTGTGACTTTGTTCCCTTGCACCAGTTCTGAAATCTTCGGGAACCATGTCCCCCAGAGCACGGTGAAAGTTAGCAACACAAAAAGAAGATTGTTGAACAGGAAACTCGATTCGCGCGAGATCAGAGACTCCAGCTTGTGCTCGCTGCGCAAGTGCTCTTTGTTCTTGAAAAAGAAGAAAATGAAAACGGCAAAGACGATCGCGGTGAACCAGGTGAACCAGCCCCCGATGGAAGACTGCGCAAAAGCGTGTACGGAAGCGATCATCCCGCTGCGTGTAAGGAGCGTGCCCAGAAGGGAAAGCCAGAACGAGCCGAAGACCAGCCACATGTTCCAGACTTTCAGCATGCCGCGCTTTTCCTGCATCATGACCGAATGCAGGAAGGCCGTGCCGAAGAGCCAGGGCATCAGGGAAGCGTTTTCGACCGGGTCCCATCCCCAGTAGCCGCCCCAGCCGAGAACTGAATATGCCCAGTGCGCACCGAGGAAGATGCCGCAGGTGAGCAATCCCCAGGTGACCATGGTCCAGCGGCGAGTGATGTGGATCCATTTGTCGCCGGGATACTTCATGATCAGCGCGCCTAGCGCGAAGGCGAAGGGGATGGTGGTTCCTACATAGCCCAGATAGAGCATGGGCGGATGGATGACCATCTCGGGATATTGCAGAAGCGGATTGAGACCGCTGCCGTCGGCCCGCAGCGGGCCTTCGAGCAGGCCGAAGGGGTTCGCCGCGAAGTTCACGAGCGATAGAAAAAAGATCTGGACGCCAGCGAGAATGACCGATGCGTAGGCGAACAGGCGCGGGTCGGTTTTATAGCGCAGGCGCAGAACAAAGGCGTATCCCGACAAAAGCAGCGACCAGAAGACGAGCGAGCCTTCCTGTCCGGACCACAGCGTCGCGAACTTGTATTTTGCGTCGAGGTCGCGATTGCTGTGATGGAAGATGTAAGCGATGCGGAAATCATTGTTGAAGGCGGCGATCACCAGAACCGCGGCAGCCAGCAGCACGGCTACGAAAACCATGAGCCCGGCGCGGCGCGCGGTTTCCGCGATGCGCTCGTTCCCCTGCCGGAGCATGGAAATCAGATACGAAAAGAAGGAATGGTGATCGTGATTCGCGGCCCTGCCGTTTCTGGCGCGATCGTCAGTGGCAGGGCGCAGTACGAGCGCGATCAAGCCAGCCACGAACGAGTAGACGCTCAGGGCCAGGGCGATGAGCAGGGCAAAACTACCTATTGTCGCCATGTAGGGGATCCCCAACGTATTTTTTCAGAAAACCTAACATGGTGGCAACCCGAGACCGGCAAGCCGCCAGTACCACTAGGACACGTCGGGAAGGACAGCCCGGGGACAGGAGAGTGGAACAGGATAGCTGAGCCGGGGAAAATCGATTTGGCGAAACTGACAGGAATCGGTGTCACCGCCCAGAGTCGGCGGCCGGGGCTCGGCCGCCAGGCGGTTCGAAGCGGTCCGCGAAGCTCAGGCCGTCTGCTGGTGATAACGCTCGCGGACTTCGCGCTCGGCGCTGAGCCAGTCTTCGGTTTCGTGGCCCGGCTGGAACCCGCGACGCTCCGCCATCAAATAAGCGAGGCGGCGAATCTCGTCCTCAACATTGATTGGGAACAGATTGGAGCGCGTTTCCGGTCTTACCATCTCAGGCTTGCGGGGTTTTCTTGCGGTCACAGTTTTCATTTCGCCGTTCGCACTTTCTGTGGCAGCGGAAGCGAGTGGGACAGCAGTCTCCACGGGTACGCTACCCGGATTGAATACCGGTTCTGGATTGACGCTGGTGGCGGGCTCTACGGAGCCGTTGTGCTTCTTGGGGGACTTCGGTCTGGGCATTTCAAATACTCCTTGCATACTCCTCTAATTAGGAAGAATGGAATTTGTGACGAGTGAGTGGCATACACTTCGCCCTTTTGATCTCGAGCTTGCGATCGAAACGTGCAGGGCTTTTATCTACTATAGCTCCACTCCGCCTGTGGAATGCAATAACTTGCATCAAAAATTGTGATTCGGGTCATGCATAGATTCCGAAATGGGATACGTTGAGATTGGATTGAAGAGCGGAGATGGGGTCCACTCAGGCAGATGAATGTGAACACGGGAGAACCGCGGAGCTTTGAGGAAGGAAAATTAAAGATTGCTTATTGTTAGGAAGGGTGAGGCTTGCGATTGAGCAGGTCGCTTGACGCAACCCGACGAGCCCTTCTAGGCTAATCGAGATGGGATTTGCGCGACACGTCTTTTCGGCTGTTCTCACGGTCGCTCTCGCCGGATACGCCTTCGATTGCGCTCCGGGGGCGACGGCTGAGCAAGCGATGCAGTGCTGCAAGTCGATGCAGTGCATGAGGCATGGTCATCACGGTCAAGACTGCTGCAAGACCATGCCCTCGACACGTGATGTGGTCGGCCAGCCCACATCGGCCAGCCATTCGCTCTCCCAGGCAGCCTTTGGAGTAGTGCAGACGTTCGATGAATCTGTGAGTATCGCAACAGCGGAACGCCTCATCACCGACCAGTCTCACGCCCCGCCAATCCTAAGCCTGCCCAGCGTTCTACCTCTCCGTATCTAGTCGCCTCCAGTCGGCTCCCGGCTCACGCATTCGTGTGTTCAGGAATCATTTGACTGGAGGAATCTTGTGAGACTTAGAAGTTCGTTCCGCATCTTTTGCGGACAATGGGTATTGCTGTCATGCGCCGCAATTCTTTATGTTCCAACGGCGAGAGCACAGGGTGCCGCACCCGAAACCGCACCACCCTTGTTCCCCGGCGGAGGACTCGTCTCGTACAGCTCCAACTTCACCACACGGAGTCTGATGCCTGAATCAGCGGGCAGCATTCCCACGACAGCACGACCGACGTTCGCACACGAAGGTGATTTCAACTTCACTTGGGGCTTTTATCGTGACTTTGACTTGACCATTCTCGTGCCCGTCGTCACGAATCGCTTTGACGGAGTTGCACCGACTGCCGGCGGAACGGGTTTGGGCGACACGATGGCTCTGGTGAAGTACCGTTTTTATCGGCGAGATTCACAACGCGGAACGACGCAGGCATCTGTCACCGCTGGCCCGAAGCTTCCGACAGGGCGAACGCATTTGAAGGGCATGAATGGCGTTCTGCTGCCCGCCACTCTACAACCCGGTTCAGGTTCGACGGATTTCTTTCTCGGAGCAAATTGGACTTACACCGGGCTTTTCAATCTCAGGCGTCTCGTCGCCGACGAAGATTTCCGCTCGCTCATTCGTTCGCAGGGAACGCAGCAGACACGGGTTGGCGACGACATCGAATCAAGGTTCTGGTTGTCGTACAGACCTTATGAGTCGACGAACGTTGCTCGTGAGTGGTTCATCGGGCCTGCGTTGACATACCTGCATTCTGGGAATGACCACATCGCCGGAGTTCAACAGAATGGGAGTGGTGGTGATGTCTTACTGGCGGGAGTGACGACCTATGTCGGCCTGCGTCCGGGTATGCACGTTTGGCTCGGTATGGATTGGGACGTTGCACATTCGACAGGGGCACTGTTCATGCCCGTGCGTCGTCACATCAGTTTCGGAGTGACGCAACAGTTTCGACTACATCTTTAGGAGAGGAGGAATATGAACCGAAAACATCTTGCCTTGTTGCTGTTGGCGGGTTGCGTTTTTGTGGTGCCCAAACTCGAAGCACAGATCAAGCACATCGAAATGCGGGTCGAGGGCATGACCTGAAACTTTTGAGCATACGGTGTGAAACAACACCTACAGCGCCAGTCTGGCGTTGCAAACGTCGAGGTCAGTTTGATTGATGGAAAGGTCGATGTCACGCCAAAGGAAGACGGCCAGATTGAGCCCGCTCAACTTCTGAAGGCGACGTACGACAGCGGTGTCAGTGTGGCGGAATTGGACATGACCGCAAGCGGGAAAGTCGTAAAGGACAGCTCGGGCAACCGGTCTTTGCAGGTCAAGCCTGATCAGTCTTTTGTCATCTCCCCAAATGAATTGTCCAAGGGCCTCGAGTCGCTGCTCGATTCATCGACGCTGGTCACTGTTCGTGGACAGTTGTACAAGAAGCCTGCCGGAAAGCAGAAGAAAGCAGAGGCTTCGGTTCCACTGAAACTGGTGATTCTGGAAGTGAAGAAGGAGTAGATGAAAGAACGCTTGCTGCTGTGCATCGCTCTGGTCGGACTCATCGGGTGTCACTCGACGAGTCCCTCGCAACCGATAAAACACGTCGCCGCCGGTGAAATCGGCGCAAGCCTACCCGACTTCGCAGTCAAGGACTTGCAAGGGATTCCGCTTTCCTCGGCTGACCTTCGTGGGAAGGTCGTCGTCATTGACTTCTGGGCCACGTGGTGTCAACCGTGCAAGAAAGAGATGGCGGGATACCAGAGACTTGTCGATGAATACGGCTCTCAGGGATTCGTGGTTATCGGGTTCAAGTTCGATACGATGCCGGACATGGAAGACCCTCTGCAATTTGCAAAAGGAATCGGGGTTCGGTATCCGCTTGCCGTGGCGACGGATGATTTGAAACAGAAGTTCGGCGGAATCGAAGGATTGCCCACGACGATGATTTACGACCGTCATGGAGTGCTGCGGATGAAAGTCATCGGATTTGAGTACACGGACAACATCGAGTCTGCTTTGAAGCCGCTCCTCTAACAACATGGAAGGGGCTGCGACGCAGCCAAGAGTGGCGAACGACCATTGCCTGACCAACGCCCTCGGTTTTGAGCCGGAGGCACACAGCGTGAAGTCGATGCAATGGTCGAAGCGGCAGTGGAACTCTGGCGAAAGTCGAATCGAAAGAGGGCTGGGCTTCGACGGAACGAATCTCCGCAAAGAGTGGATGACCGCTTGTGCGGCTTGCGAGTTAGGCCGTAAAATCGAAGTCAAACGGCAAGGCGGACCGTCGCGGCGGACGCCGGTAAGCCTGTCCCATAGTGAAAGATTGGTGAAAGCGGGTCGTCGTACTACTCGTAAATCATTGATGGCGCTATCGTCTAGGGGTTAGGACGGAAGATTCTCAATCTTCAAACCCGGGTTCGATTCCCGGTAGCGCTACCATTCCTGCTGCTGTCATCTTCGGCGTTGTTTTGGGCCCTTGGTGGCTGACTCCCCGAATACACGTTGTCATTATCCGAAAAGGTAATCTGCCTCCCAATTCCTCATTCTAGCGGTAACATCCCTCAAGGTTTACTGGTAACTACAACATCGGGAGGCGTCTCCTGAATTCTTCAGACGTGGGCCCAATCTGTTGCCTCCCGCACGTATTACAACGCCTGTGATAGAGGAATTTTGGGATCGTAATCTTGGGTCAATCTCACCAAGATACATTTCCCCTGAGGATTCCATCGCTGGAACGAGCACAGCTCTACACCAGGAGAGTGCGCCGACAGAAATGGACTCCTGTGTGAGATAGCTTGATCAACCGGAAACTGAGGGTAGCGCCATTGAAACCTTGGGAGGCAATGTCGATCCATGATGCACCAACTCTGGCAGCGCTTCTTTCCGCGGAAGCACATCTATGTCCTGGTCGATTCCTCCGGCAGAGATTTTTCGCATCCATGCAGACTCTCTGCGGAAAGAGCAGAGCAGTTGAACCAGCAAATCCGGCACAAAGACTCAGACATGCGCTGGATACAGGCCGACAGAAGAATGCGGCCTGAATTTAAATGCGATTGATGCGGGGATGGGGCTGAAACTTCCGCAGCTTGCCGCGTTTACTTTTTCAAACGTGGGGATCTTCTCCCTGGGTCGCCATCTGACGCACGACTTCAATTGCTATGAGAGACGAGGCTTCGACGCAGTCTCTGCGTTCGCCGACAGTTGGAATTTCGTTGGCGCTTGGGTTTCGACAGGCTGCGCTATAAAGAACGGGAAGCACCGATGAAGAAGCCAACTCTGCGAGTTACGAAGTGGCTGAATGATATTCCAGTAGAAGCCAATTGTTCTGCTTGCGAAGGCTTTACCTTCAAGGCAAAGGGCTCAACCCATCGTCCCAACCGGGAGGAGTATCAGAAGTCTCTTCAAGCGCAGTTCGATGAACACTGCAAGACTACGCACCCCAACGGGTGACCTGCCTGGGCGCTTGACTACTCATGCCGATCGACACCGAAGAACCCCTACCGAACGTAGAATTGACTTCGCTGTGTGAATCTCCATAGTGCGTCACATCCCATTAATGCGGGGTAGCGTTTCCTGGAGACCTTCGGAGAATCTGGCAAGAACTTCATCGAAATAGGCAAGAGGACCGGCGTTCGGGAATCTATTCTTATCGTGCGGTGCCGCTGATGAAGACGGCATTTTGCAGGGTTAGGAGAGACGATGGACAAGCGCAAACTCGGAAGGAGCAACCTTGAAGTCTCGGCCATTGGGCTCGGCTGCATGGGAATGAGCTTTTCTTATGGTCCGCCCAAGGACAAGCAGGAGATGACGAAACTGCTTCATGCCGCTGTGGATCGCGGCATCACTTTCTTTGACACGGCCGAAGTGTACGGCCCCTTCACGAATGAGGAACTTGTGGGCGACGCGCTCGCTCCTTTCAGGGGGAAAGTGGCAATCGCCACGAAATTCGGGTTCGATCTGGGTGGGAGCGATAATCGGCCGGGAGCGGCAGGTCTGAATAGCCGGCCCGAGCACATCAAACAGGCCGTTGAAGGCTCGCTCAAGCGGTTGAAGGTGGATGTCATCGACCTGCTGTACCAGCATCGAGTTGACCCGAACGTGCCGATCGAGGACGTGGCCGGCGCCGTGAAGGAACTGATTCGAGCCGGCAAGGTCAAACACTTCGGACTCTCCGAGGCAGGCGTAAAGACGATTCGCCGCGCCCACGCGGTTCAACCCCTCACGGCACTGCAGAGCGAATACTCGCTGTGGTGGAGAAGGCCGGAGCAGGAAGTGATCCCTACACTCGAGGAACTCGGGATTGGCCTGGTGCCGTATAGTCCCCTGGGCCGGGGCTTCCTGACAGGAGCGATCAAAGAAAACACGACATTCGACAGCACCGACTTCCGCAGCACTCTGCCTCAATTTACGCCGGAGGCTCTCAAGACGAACCAGGCGCTGATTGATCTGCTTGGCAAGATCGCACAACGCAAGAAGGCGACTCCTGCCCAGATCGCACTGGCTTGGTTGCTCGCGCAAAAGCCATGGATCGTTCCGATCCCGGGCACGACAAAACTAAACCGCCTGGAAGAAAACATTGGAGCGCTGTCGATCCTACTGACATCCGAAGACCAGCGAGATATCGATGCCGCTGCGTCGAAAATCACGGGGCCTCGGTATCCCGAACGCCTCGAGAAAATGACCGGTTTGTGAAAGGTAAGTCCATGCACAACGCGAAAGCCTATTCCGCCGCCAGTGCGACATCACCGCTGGCTTCGACCAAGATCCCGCGCCGCGATCCAAGCGAGAACGATGTGCAGATCGAAATTCTGTTCTGCGGCATCTGTCACTCCGATCTGCACTCGGTGCGTAATGAGTGGAGCGAATTCATGCCCACGGTATACCCGATTGTTCCGGGCCATGAGATTGTCGGGCGCGTGACCAAGGTCGGCTCCGCCGTCACCAAATTCAAGGCCGGCGACCTCGCTGCGGTGGGCTGCATGGTCGACTCGGACGGGACGTGCCCCGAGTGCCGGGCGGGCTTCGAAAACTTCTGTCCGAAGATGACACTGACCTTTAATTCGCCGGACAAGCATCTCGGAGGCGTGACCTATGGCGGTTACTCCGAGAGCATCGTCGTGGACCAGCGGTTCGTCCTGCGCGTGCCCTCGAATCTAAAGCCTGCCGGAGCAGCGCCTCTTCTCTGCGCCGGGATTACAACTTACTCGCCTATGCGCCGCTGGGGCGTCAGCAAGGGCAAGAAAGCTGGCGTGATCGGGCTGGGTGGACTGGGGCACATGGGGGTCAAATTTGCCCATGCTCTGGGAGCGCATGTGGTTGCCTTCACTACCTCACCCAAGAAGAAGGAAGATGCCCTCCGTCTCGGCGCCGACGAAGTCGTCGTCTCCCGCAATGCGGACGAAATGCAGAAGCAGGCCGAGAGTTTCGACTTCATCCTCGATACCGTCTCCGCTGATCATGACATCAACGCCTATCTCAACCTGCTCCGCCGTGACGGCAACCTCACGATCGTGGGCGCGCCGCCGAGTCCTCTGGGTGTTTACGCCTTTCCCCTAATCATCCGGCGCCGCAGTTTTTCCGGTTCGAACATCGGAGGCATCGCCGAAACCCAGGAGATGCTCGATTTCTGCGGGAAGCACAACATCACCGCGGATGTTGAAGTTATTCCGATCCAGAAGGTCAACGAAGCCTACGAGAGGCTGCTCAAGTCCGATGTGAAGTACCGCTTCTCCATCGATATGGCTTCTCTGAAGTCTGAGTGAGCCGATCTGCAGCCAGAGGAAAAGCATGCGAGTTGGCCCATCAATCTCGAACCGAGGACGGCACCTCTGAACCGGTATATAGAGGACATTTGTATGAGCAATAAACTAACGCTAACCGATGCTCTGAAAGACCGTCTTTCCCGATATCGGGGAATTACCATCAGTGTGACCGGCAGAAAATCTGGACGCACCATCTCAAACCCGGTCTGGTTCGTATTGGACGGCGACAAGCTCTACCTCCTTCCGGTGAAGGGGTCGGATACACAGTGGTATAAAAACGTGCTCAAAAAACCGACGATCCGGATCGATGCGCGGGGCGCGGCTGCTGAACTTCGGACCGTTCCTATCACCGAGGACGCTCAGGTTGCCTCCGTGGTTGAGAAGTTCCGCAAGAAATACGGTGCCGGCGACGTGAAGAGGTACTATTCGAAGTTTGACGTTGCGGTTGTCGCCGAGATGCCGTGATCGATGGAGGATCGGTAAGCCGGCAAAGATTGTCAGTGCCGCTTGCATTCGATTGCGGAGCGGGCGTATAGACAAGGGAAGCCATCCGCTACCGCCCTAAAAACTTCTGCCCTGGCGGACTGCGGACCACGGGGTTTTCAACAAAATAGTTATCCGCACTCGGAAGTGCTTTGGAGGTTCTCTATGGTCACGCTCAATGTGAATGGAGTCCGGCGCGAGGTCCAGGCGCCTGACGATACCCCGCTACTCTACGTGTTGCGGAACGATCTCCAGCTTATCGGTCCGCAGTTCGGCTGTGGACTCGCGCAGTGCGGCGCTTGCTCTGTTCTGGTGGACGGCAAGGAAACTCGCTCCTGCGTTACGCCGGTCGCGAGCGTCGTGAACCAGGAAATCACTACACTCGAAGGTCTGCCTGCGCGGTGGGCCAAGCAAAAGGGCCTCTCGGCAGAGGAAGCGAGAACTATGCTTCATCCGGTGCAGCAAGCCTGGATCGAGGAGCAAACTCCGCAGTGCGGGTTTTGCCAGAACGGAATGATGATCAAGGCGACGGAACTGCTCGAAAGTAATTCGCATCCGACGCTGGCGCAGATTAAAGAAGCCTTCACCACATCCGGAGTGTCGCCCAACCTTTGCCGCTGCGGAACGTATGTGGCCATTATTGAAGCCGTACAACATGCCGCCACGATCATGGCGAAGGGGAGGTAGACGATGGCAACCATGAGCGAAAGACCAGCAAATGTTTTCGGACCGACGCTGTCGCGCCGCCAGTTCGTGAAAGCGGGTGGCGCCCTCGTCGTTGGATTCAGCCTGGTTGGCCCGGAGATTCTGAAGGGCGACGCCGCGAAACCCGCCACCTTGAAGAACTCGCTCGATCCCACGCTTTCGAGTTCCTGGGTTGAGATTCACCCAGACAATACGATCCTGATTCGCACGGGGAAGAGCGACTTCGGCCAGGGATCAACCTTTACGGCTTACCGGCAGATAGTGGCTGAGGAGTTGAGCGTGCCCTTCGAAGCGATCACGACCGTCGTCGCGGGAGATACGGACCGCACGCCGGACGGCAGCGGCGCCTTCGATTTCCTCGGCCACGGGACCCCGAACATCCGAAAGGCCGCCGCCTATACCCACCAGGCTCTGCTCGACCTAGCGTCCGAGAAACTCGGCGTGCCGAAGGACAAGCTTTCTGTCAAGGAAGGGGTTGTCTCGGGAGGCGGCAAGAGCGTCTCGTATGGCGACCTCGTCAAGAACCAGCAGTTGAAGCTGACGATCCCCGTGAAGGGAGACCTCACCAGCATCGGTGGACTGACGATCGAGGGTAATCCACCGATGAAGCCGGTCAGCGAGTACACGGTAATCGGGAAGTCGTTCAAGAATTCCATCATTAGCTCGAAAGTGGCTGCGAAGGAAACCTGGGCGACCGATGTGCGCCTGCCCGGCATGTTGCACGCGCGCGTGGTGCATCCGAAGACGATTGGTTCGACTCTCGTCTCTGCCGGTCAAGTGGACAAGACCAAGTATCCGAACGCGCAAGTCATCGTGAAGGGAAATCTGGTCGGAGTGGTCGCGCCCACGGAGTGGGAAGCGATCCAGGCGGCTGATCAGGTGGCCAGCGCTACGAAGTGGACTGAGTGGAAAGGGCTGCCCGGCAACGCAAAACTCTACCAGCACCTTCGGGAAGAGTCCGATTGGACCAGCGCGCCCGTTTCAAAAGGCGAGACTGACAAAGGTGATGCGGGCGCCGCGCTCGCGTCCGCTCACAAGAAGCATTCCGCGACGTATCAACTCTCATACATGAAGCATGCGCCGATCGGCCCAACCATGGCAGTTGCCGAAGTCAAGCCTGATGGCACGGCGCACATCTACACGCATAATCAGAATCCGCAGGCGCTTCGCGGAGAAATCGCGATGATGCTAGGCACCACGATCGATCACGTGGTCGTGCATTCGTATCCCGGACCGGGCCATTATGGCAGGTCGAACGGGGGAAACGCCGGCGCGGAAGACGAGGCGGTGCTGTTGTCACAAGCCGTCGGCAAGCCGGTCCGCGTGCAGTGGATGCGCGCCGACGATATGCAGTGGTCGACGCAATCGGCGGCGGCTTTGTCCGACGTCCAGGTTGCTATCGACGAGAAAGGCAAAATAGCCGCCTGTCAAATCGACCACTACATGCCCGCTATGCAGGATGATCGGCCGATCGGCGCAGTCCTCGCGGGGCTGCCCACCATGCCGGCTCCCCAGGTCAAATCGGCTTCCGTAACTTCGACGGTCAACGACCTCGAAGATCCGTGGATCTACGCTCCAGTTCCCAACGTGGCAGAGCGCGGCCATGGCACATTCCAGGTGGGACAGAAGGCGTCGCCTCTTGCCGTCGGTCTGCGCGACCACAGCATGCGCACGCCGGGGCAGTTCCAGCAGAATTATCCGCGCGAGCTGGCGATCAGCGAGGCCGCGGCTCTCGCGGGCGCGGATGCCATCCAGTTCCGCATTGACCATGCAAGCGAAGAGCGGGTCATCGGTGTGCTGAAAGCAGTACGGGATGCTTCCGGGTGGGACACACGCCCGTCACCGCGTCCGGACGCTGTGTCGACTGGATCCACGCCCGTGCGGGGTCGCGGAGTTTCGCTCATGTTGCGCAGCCGGACTTATTGGGCCTGCGTTTGCCAGATCGCTGTTGTTCCCAGCACAGGTGCGATCGCGGTGGAAAAGTACACCATCGCGGTCGATCCCGGCATCGTCGTGAACCCGATGCAACTGAAGCGGAATGTGGAAGGCGGCGCGATCATGGGCATCAGCCATGCGCTCTTCGAAGAAGTCACGTTCGATGAGAGCGGAATCACCACGGATGACTGGCTGTCCTATCCCATCCCGACCATGGCAGACATTCCTGAGATCAAAGTTGTGCTGCTGAATAATCCGAAGGTCGGCGCTTATGGTGGAGGTTCGGAAGCAGCGAATGCTCTCGCCGCGCCGGCAATTGCGGCAGCCCTTCACGACGCAACGGGGAAGGTCATTCGGCGGCTGCCAATGAAAGCGGCGTATGTGCAGGCGAGTTTGAAAACTTAGCCCTCTGCTTGTTAAGAAGCACCAGTATGACTACGAAACCGAGTATTCTCCAAGGCGTGAAGACCAACGGCAAGGTTGCCTCTTTTCCGCGGCCCGCCAAAGTTGACGGGCCGCCGCAACCGGGACTGGCGAAGTTGGCCCGTCTGATCGCCGCCTATGCTCCTCACGACGGCAGTTTTGAGCTGCGGGTCCCTGGAGTGCAGGCCATTCGTCTCTCACGCGTCAACAAAGAATGTGTGCATAACGTCCGGCTGCCCTCGTTGTGCATCGCCGCACAAGGGGCGAAGACCATGATCGTCGGGCAGGATCTGTACGAGTACAACTCCACACGCATGATCGTGTTTTCGGTGGCTTTGCCAGTTGCCGGCCAGGTCACCCAGGCCAGCCCTTCGGAGCCCTACCTCGCGCTTAAGTTGGACCTCGATCCGCACAAGATTGCGGAGCTGGTATTGAAGGTGTTTCCGCACGGCCTGCCTCCTGCGCAGGATCGAATCGCGGTTTACGTCACTCCGGTCGATGAAAGCGTTGTCAACGCCGCTACGAGGTTGATGGAGTGTCTGGCTCAACCCGGCGATGCTGAGCTTCTCGCTCCGCTGGTTACAGATGAGATTTTGATTCGGCTCCTGCGCAGCCCGATTGGCGTGCGCGTGGCTCAAATGGGCTTCGCCGAGTCCAGTGTGCAGCGAATTGCGAAGGCGATTTCCTGGCTGCGCGAGAACTACTCGCAGCCCATGAAGGTCGAAGAGCTGGCTGATCTGGTGCACATGAGTGTTTCCTCGTTCCATGAACACTTCAAATCGGTCACTTCGATGAGCCCATTGCACTATCAGAAGGTGCTGCGACTGCAGGAAGCGAGGCGTCTCATGTTGTCGACGATGACGGACGCAGGTACTGCGAGTCAGCGTGTGGGGTATCTAAGCGCTTCGCAGTTCAGTCGGGAATATAGCCGCTTCTTCGGGAGTGCGCCGACGAAGGATATCGCGAGATTGCGGCAAGAGTCTGGAGTTTGGGCCTGAGGTCTACGAGTCGTCGGTGATAACCAGCGATTAAAACTCTTCGGCAAATTGACTCGGTGAAATTGAATCGTCTCTTCTTCAAATCTTTGCATCCCGGAATCAGACGTAGTCGAACAGGGTCATAAATCCGAAGTCCATGTGAAGCTGCTGGTGGCAGTGAAACAGCGTCATCCCGGGATTGTCGGCAACGAAGTCGATCTCTGCTTCCTGGTAGCCGCCCAGCATGACCACATCTTTGAGGATTCCTGCGCTGGATTTTCCGAAGATCTTCGTGAGTTCGAAGCTGTGGCGGTGGAGATGGATTGGGTGGATGTCATCGCTGGCATTGTGCATGCGAATGCGGTAGCGCTTGCCTTGCGTTAGATGGAAAGAGGCTGGAGCCATTCCACCGGTCATGGGGTAGGCAACGCCATTGATCGTCCATCGATTGAATCCTTCCTCGGCGGCGTTGTCCTTGGCAAAGGTCATGTCGATCGTTTCAGCCGGAGGCTGGCTGCTCGCACCGGGTTTGGCGAAACGCAAATAGTTCCAATGATACGGAACCGGCTTGACCCATTGTCCCTTGCCCTTCTGCCCGGCATATTCGACCACGATGCCCATGCCGTGGCGGCGGTCATCGTCGTCGAGATCTCCGAGGATCCAGACGCCCGGATGATTCATCTCGACGATAGCGGAGATTCGCTCCGCTGTGCCCAGCCACAGCACCGGAACTACGGCTGGATTCGGCACCGGATTGCCGTCGAGCGCGATGACCCGAAAGGTATGCCCGGGCAAGGCGAGGCTGCGGATCTCGGTAGCGCTTCCGTTGAGGATATGCAACAGAACGCGTTCGCCGTGCTTGACTCGGATTGGCTCACCGTTACCAAGCATGCGTCCATTGATGGTGAAGGAGCCGTATCCGACTTCGTAGCCGTGAGGCATGCCTTTGGCTAACGACGCCTTCATTGCAGTCTCGCCCTGCTCTTCCAGCGTCTTCGCCGCGGCTGGCGGAAGAAAGTTCTGCGCCATGTCTCCGCCGCAGCTGAAGGTCGGCTCGAATTCCTTCAGAACCAGAAAAACTTCGCGATCATAATTGCCGGGCTCATTTTTTCCCTCAACGTAGACAGGGCCCACTTCTCCGTTGTACTGACCTGCGGCAAGATTTGCCCCGGCCCGATTGTGCGTGTGATAGAAGCGGAAGCCGGCTGGACGCGGCGTGAATGTGATCCTGCGTTTGCCATGAGCGGGAATGTAAGGTGTACCTTCTTCGGCCGCTCCATCCACGTCGGTGGGCACCATCTGGCCGTGCCAGTGCAGTTGTTCCGGCGCGTCGGTGTCGTTGAAAATGTCGACGGTGACTGGCCGTCCCTCCTTCAGGCGAATCAATGGGCCGGGGAACTGTCCGTTGTAGTTGGTCACGGAAATAATCCGCTTGGGAGCTATTTCGATCGGGGTAACTCGGACCCGTATTGTGTAATCGGGGGACGGCGATTCGGATTGGGCCGATGGGCGGGTAGAAGCTTGCGCGCGAGTCAAGACCCCTGCACCGGGAATCAAGATAGCGCCAGTAGACAGCGCTGCGGTCTTCAGGAATCGACGTCTTGATGGAAGAACTTTCTTCATCAGACCTTTACAGGTTTTTATCTTATTAGGATTAGGCTGACGGCTGAAACGTTTATTGCTATCGATATTCGTTGTCAAAAATTGCTAATAAGGATACCAGTCTCGGATCTGGTGCGCGCTTACTATGAGCGCGCAAGGTAGACATTGAACACGCCCAGATTGAGCGTAGAATCTGGCTGGCTGGTGATCCGGCGATATTTGCCGGTTCCCGGCATGACAACATCGCGGGGCAGTTCCCTGAATGGAGTGCTTGCGGGCGTGCTACTCTACTATCGTTTTGCTTACGTGTTCCGGTGGCGAAAGAAGATGCAATCATCTGAAAGATGAAGCCATGATGGAGGAACGCGATGGAACCAGAAACGCCAGTTTTGGCGACTACCGTTAAAGCACGCAATCTCCTCACCCTGCCGTTAATCACGTTGTTTTTCCTGCTCATTCTGAGTCTCTACACTCCAGTTCAGGCACAGAACGGTATTGTTCTGGTGGGATCGGGCTCGAGTGTGCCGGCGCCACTCTACAACCGGTGGGCGCAGGAATACGGGAAGCAAAAACAGGGGGTTCAGGTGCGCTATTTGCCGATCGGCACAAGCGAAGGGATCAAACAGATCTCTCACGGCGCGGGCGATTTCGGAGCAGGCGAGGCCCTGCTCAGCGAGAAAGAGCGGAAGGAAGATGGTCTGATGGAGTTGCCGGCCGTGCTGATTGGGATCGTGCCCATCTACAACATTCCGGACGGGCACCGCGACCTGCGGCTTTCCGGAGAGGTGCTGGCCGAGATTTTCCTGGGTGAAATCAAAGCCTGGGATGCGCCCGCCATTGCAAAACTGAATCCGGATACGACCCTACCCAATATTCGGATCGAAGTGGTGAACCGTCCGGGAGGAAAAGGATCAAATTATGTCTTCACCGATTTTCTCTCGAAAACGAGTTCGCGTTTTCGCTCGCAGATTGGTGTGACGGCGTCGCCGAGTTGGCCGGTTGGCGTCCCAGCGGAGCGCAGTTCTGACATGGTCGACAAAGTAAAGGGCGGGTCAGGCACGATCGGGTTCGTGGAGTTGGAGTACGCGGTTAAATCGAAGGTCGCTACCGTGGCAGTGCTGAATCCGGCTGGGAAGTTTGTGAAAGCTTCGCAAGAGAGCATTGAGGCGGCGTGCCAGGCGGTAGAGGCTCCGCGGTGGAATAGTTTCGCAACCTCTCTGACGAACGCGTCGGGGGCAGATTCGTATCCGATCACGAGCTTCACATTTATCTATCTGCGAACGACAGCGTCGGACCCCAGCCGCACAGGCGCCTTGCGGGATTTGTTGGAGTGGATCTATTCCGAGGGACAACAGTTTGCCGGTCAGGAAGGATACTCGGAACTTCCCCCGGCGCTGCTTGAAGCCGTCCGGAAAAAAGTCCGGGGAATGCGTTAGGGTAGACTTCCGCCAGGGCTCTCACAACTCACGGTTCACCATTACTCTCACGAAGGAGAACTTGTGCGACATCAGTTGATCCTCGGCTGGACGCTCTTGCTCACGTGCGTGGCACTCTCCCAGGCACCGGGACCCATGCACGGAGTGGATGACAAGAGTGATCCGGTGTTAAAGAACATGTTCGAGGCGAAGATTAAAGCCGAGTGGGATGCACTCAAGAACAGAGATAAGAAGACTTACGGCGCGCTGCTCGATGACGAGTATCAGGGGGTGGAGGTGGATGGGCGGGGCGAAAGAAATAAAGTGCAATCGATCAACGAAGTCGCCGACCTGAATGTGGTCAACTTCACTCTCTGGGGATTCAAAGTAACGTCGCTAGCTCCGGACGCTGCTTTCGTGGTTTATGAGGTGACGATGCAATTTCCGCCTAAATCTCAGGTACGGTATATGCGGATTTACGTTGGATCCGTGTGGGTAAAACGCGGTGGCGAGTGGAAGGAACTGCATTACCAGGAGACACATGTGAAGTGAACCTGGCCATTTTGGCTGATGTAACTTGCAACCACAACGGAACCGTGGACATCACTTAGAATGAGGAGGCGTGCCATGAAGTCACTGTGTTTCGTTTTGTTGTTTGCCGCTAGTATTGCTGTGGCGCAGGACAAAAATCCAGCTACGGCTTCCGACCATTCCAAACATTCGAAGGATGCCTTGACTGTTCAAGGATGCATAAGCCGGTCCAGCGGAGACTACATTCTGATCAAGCAGAATCCGGCGATTACTTACGAATTGCAGGCAAGCGGAAAAATCCACCTTCGCAACTACATGGGGCAAAGAGTCGAAGTCACAGGGGAGCAGGGACCGTCGATGAGTTCCAGTTCCGACGCGCTGAACAAGACTGGATCGGCCAGTGCGATCACAATTTCAGTGAACTCGATTCGAACGATCGACAAACAGTGTGACCAGCACTAGTCGGGGTATCTTCCCCGTCGTAACGGTGCGGGTCACCAGAAAGGTTGAAGGGCAGGGCGAGAGCCGTGCCCCTTAGCGGCAAAAGCCTGTCAGTTAATCGCAGTCAGGAGGCATGGCTGCGATTTCCGATTCGGAATCGCAACGCGCTTTCTTTTTCGCGGGTTCCAGCAAGCTGGGACGGTTGTAGCGCAGGACCCACAGCCCATCGCTATTTGCGATATAAAGCAGACCGTGTGCGCCATCGGGAAGCACGCTGGTGACCTTGGTGAAGGTTTCCAGGGTCTTCGGGTTGCGTGGATCGCTCAAGTCCAGCACGCGCACGGTTTCCGTGGGGTGATTGCTGCTGGTCAGCGTACCCGAGGTCTTCTCGGGTGCCTGGGCGATAGCAACATCGGGGCTGACGATGTCCAGGCTGCCGCTGGTGGCTTGATCGGACTGTGCGCTTCGTTTCAGCAGGTTGGGTTTTTCGGGCTTAGATACATCCACGATCATGAAGCCCTGCTTGGAGGCCTGCTGCACGTAGAGATACTCTTTGCCATTCTCTTTCTGCAGCAGCATTTGATTACCGGTCGCTTGCGGCAGCGGTAAGTGTGCGATGACCGTGGCCGGGACGTCAGTGGGTTTGGAAGTCTCACCGGCGAACGCCATCGACGCTAACAGGAGGGAGACCAACAACACCGGTAAATTCCGCCGCAGCAACTTCCCCGATTCACTCATAATTCACCCCACATCTGATTCTTCAATCATAGCTCAACTTGAACCAGAGGATGGTTCAACATGCCTTGATCCCGAGTGGCCCGATCGGCGAGAACTAATCCAGGAGGTGACGAATTTTGCGCTACCTCCTGGTTGTCGTCTCATTCCTCATTACTCATTGCTGCGTAAAGACTCCGATACAACCGTTGCTGCTTTGCGTGGTGCACGGAGCACCTGCCTGCAAGGGTACAAAAGCGTGGTTGTTGGTGGGATCGACAGCAATGCTGTGCGAGTTGGCATTGGTCGAAACGTTTTCCAGCCAAACATTAGTCCTGGCGTCGATGACGCCCATAACCGGGCCGTTGGGCATATCGCGAGCGGCCAGATAGTAGCGGTTGTCGCCCGGGTTATACCAGACTTCATCGACGCCCCCGACGTATCCGGTGGCGGTGTAGATTACAGCACCGCTGCTGCCATCGATCACGTAATAGTTGGGAGGAAAAGCTTCGCCGTCGTGGTCGGCGCAGCCAACAAGGAAGTTGTTGCCCGGACCTTGGACGATACTGGTCGGCATGCAGTTCGGTAGAACAAAGCTATTCACGACAATCGGTCCATTCGGATTGCCCAGACGTGGGTCGATCTCGTCGACGCTTCCAATGTTGGTAATTCCGATGGAATTGCCATTAGTTGCCAACAAATGGCCGGTGTTGGAGTTCCAGACGCTGCCGCCCAAACCGGCGGGAGCTATGGCCCCAGAGCAGGTAGCGCTCGGGGTGACTTGGTTGCAAAACGCTCCAGTCGTCTGATCGACGATGGGAGCGTGATGGCAAGGGATGGTATAGAGCGCGCCGCTGGGCGTGATGCCGATGCCAGGAAGACCCAATGGGCCATCAGCTGCCAAGGATCCGGAAACGCCGCTAAAAACGTGGGGGTTGGAAGGATCCGGACAAGGGAAAGTACCTCCCGCGGTGTCGACCGGAACGCCTGCATTCAGTCCAGCTCCGCCCGATGCGATACCGCCCGCTCCATCGTAGTAAATTTGTCCAATAATGCAACTGGGGGGGTTAAACGATGAGCCCGCGTTTCCTGGATCCAAAGTCGGCGAGGGCTGGGGCAGCCCAGTGCCGGACCCTTGGAGGGGATAGGTAGTGGGGTCGCCGGTGTAGCCGACTGGATAGGGGCCGTAAGCCAACGTGGAATCAATTGGCAAGCAGTGCTGCTGCTGGACTGTGCCGGTTTTGTTGACGATGTGGGACATGTCAATCAAGGTGAGAAACGGTAAGCCGGGGTCGCCATTTGAAACCGCGAGCACCTGGTGGGCCGGGTCATAAGCCATTTCGTCAGCCCGGTCGTCTCCGCAGTCAGCGGCAGAACCGGCCTCGCCGTTCCACGAGGCGACGCAAGGGGCGATGCCGAGAGGCCCATCATAATCTCCAGACACTCCAGTCGCGATCATGGCGATCACGGTCGGGGGCGTTGTGGTGAGATCAAAGACCACCACGTTCGCGTTTCCAACCGCGGTGAAAAGGACTTTGCCGTCAGGAGTCACCTCTTCGCCGTCAGGGCCCGACATTGGGTTGACGCCATTGGCGCGCGATGCGCAGCACTGGGCGCCAGGAAATCCACCGAAATTGCCATTTGGGCCGAATCCCGAAATGAGATGGAAAGTCGGTCCGGGAGGAGTTGCCGCGGACATGTCGCTTCTGCATCCGAATCGAGTGAAATTGCCAAATACGTCGACGGTGGGCGGAATGATAGGGTTGCCCGCCCCGTCCTTGATACACGTACTGGCCTGAAATCCCGCGCCGGTCACGGAGTTGACGCCCTGAATCGCATTAATCGCGATATTGTTCTGGGTATCGACTACCACGACGGCCAAGCCGATGCGGTCGGAAACGTAATCCCGGTGCGTAGGACCGTTAATCCAGCTAATATCGAAGGAGTTGAACGGACCGCCGGGCTCGCCGGTTGCATTGTGCTCGGGCACTGGAATAACGTCGATGTTCGTATAGCCGTCCGCAGTGGTTGTGCCGCACACGGGACAGTTCTTCACCCCTCCGCAGCCGCTGGCGATGATGAACAGCGCGGTGAGAAGAATCGTGAGCAGAATTCTCGGTCGCATCGAAAGTCCTCCTGCCATCTTCCGTTGTGCCAGGCATTTATTTGCCTGGATGAACCAACACTGGGCGACGTTGCTCGCCCGCTCAACCAGAAATGCCTAGAACCGGAACTGCAAGCGCTGCAGAACCACAAAGAAGTTCTGCGGTATTTGCCCGGTCACGCTGGGCTGGTGAAGTTGATCGACGCCTACGTTGACCATGTAGCGAATCCAGTAATTGGGATACCAGTTAACACCGAATGTGATTTCGTCGGTGTGATAGTCGTACGTTGGAACAAATCCAGGGGTGTAAATGTTCAAGAAGTCGCTACCAGGAGCGTTGGCCTGAATGCCGGTGTAGCGGAGAGCGACTTCCCAAGCCCCTAAGCCGCGGCCCTTGCCGCCCGGGGTGTCCGGGCCAAAGAGCGGATTCTTAACACGCGGAGTGCCGTTTTCCGGGCGCTTTTCTTTCGTCAGCAAGTAAGTGCCAGAGGCATTCCAAGCTTTGGCACCGATACCGGGAACGGTCAAGAATCCCAAACCTCCAGGTGTTTCGGAACCTACACCCCAACGTTGTTGCTGCATCTGGGTGTATTCGCCGCGCAGGGCCAAAGGACCATTAATGTAGGTCAATTCGCCTTCGTAGCGTTCGACGGGGCCGTTGATTCTGAGGGATGGGAAGAAATCGTAAGCCGCGTCGGGAATCGTGCCGTTGAAGCTCAGGTCGTTGGACAGGCCTCGGGACCGCGAGTGCGCAATCGATCCGCCGAAAGCAAACTGCTTCAGGAAATCGCTCTTGCTCTTGCGGAAGGGATAGAAACGCAGCCTGCCTACGAATTCCGGCTCATTGGTGGCGTTGGCGGTGACACCGTTGCGGCCGTTAAACGCTCCCGCCCACCATTGCATGACGCCTCCGGAGATGTCTCCGTGAAGCACCATGCCTGGGCAGCGGAAGGCAGTCCCTGCACACGGGTACAGAAGCGATTGCAGCCCGCGTTCGACGAAGTCAAGGTTGGTAGCGCCGATGCCGGTTTCCTGGGCGAAGGGTTCTTTGAACTGGCCTGCCTGGAACTGAAATTCCGGTCTGATGCGGATATTAAGATAGGCGTCGCGCACAATTGCCCCGGTGGTGGCGTTCGCATCGGTCAGGATCGCGAAATCGAAATGCGATCCATAGTTGCCTTGAAAACCGAAACGGGCGCGGCGAATGACGAACGTGTCCGAGGGCGCGCCGTCACCCTGGTAGGCGCGATAATCGGTGTCCAAATAGCCGTAAGGGCTGATGCTGAACTGGCCGTCAGCACTGCGAATGTAAAAGTGCTCGCCGCTCCATCCGGCAGTCAGCGGGGTATCCTTCTTGGGGGCAGCGGCAGGCTGCGCTTGATCGACCATCGCTGGCGGTTCAGGAGCAAGCTCATGCAGCACCGCGTCGGAGAGACGCAGACTGCTCACCCCGGGGGCGTCAGCCCAGCGAGCCGCCGTCGGCGTCGCTCCCACCGGCCTCACCTGGGCGTTGCCGTCAGAAGGAACGGACGCCACTGGACCCGATTTTTCCTGAGCCAGTTTATCCACCAAGGCTTTGAGTTCCTCGATGGTCTGCCGTTGCGCGGCGACTTCGCCGCGCAACTGGTCCACCTCGGCCTTGGTCGCAGCCGGCGATGCGCCTTGATTGGCGCCCGGTTGTGTTTCCTGGGAGAGGACGAGCGAGCCTGGCATCGTGAAAAGTACCAGGAGCACGAGAAGCTTGGTCACCGAGCGCATGGCTTGTTTCTCCTCGGATGATTTGCAAACGAGGGCCTCAATGCCGACAGACACACTCGGGTTCCTGCAGGAGCCCGGGGGGCCAGTCGGAGTATGAGATTCTGATCCGGTATGAAAAGCGGACCAGTGCCGACTGGGCGGTTTACCACATGGAAATGAGGGCTGTCAAGAAAAGTTTTGCGAGTCTGAAATTTAGCAGGATTTTCCACAGCTCAATTTGCACTCGAGTTAGCGGTTCAAGCTGTGTTTACCGGAGTTCCGTGCGGTCGTGTGATCTTGATCACAGAACAAAAATAGTTGTTCCGATTGCCCGCGAGGCATGAGCTGCAAACTATAATTTTTGTGAAAAGGCATCGAAGCACGTCATAAGAGTAACTAATGGAATCGGAAATAAAATTAACTTGACTGAAATTGGACGGGCATTGTCAACTGCCAACCTACTTTTCGAGACTCTAAACATCGTCATCGATTCACACCTCTAAAAACTTTCTGGGGAGAAAAACGAGGCGTTATGAGTGCCATGCGACAGCAGGCTCCTGCACACGATTTATTAGCACCGCTTCACCCGCCGACCCGGTATTTGTTCGGGCCGGGGCCAACGATGGTGGACCCGCGCGTGTATGACGCGCTCTCCAAGCCAATTGTCGGGCATTTGGATCCGTACTTCATCCAAGTGATGCAAGACGTGCAGGAGGCGCTCAAGATTGTTTACGGCGCACAAGAGGCCTCGATTCTCGTCATTTCCGGGACGGGCAGCGCGGGCATGGAAGCGGCAGTCGCCAATTTTGTGGAGCCAGGGACAAAGTTCGCGGTGTTTGCGAACGGGTACTTCTCCGACCGACTGACGGAGATGGCAAAACGGAATGGCGCCAATGTGGTGCGGTTCGAAAAGCCGTGGGGCGAAGTTTTCAGCGACGCGGAAGCGGAGGATTTCATCCGGCGCGAGCGGCCGAACGTGGTGGGCTACGTTCATGCGGAAACCTCGACCGGCGCGTTGCAGGCGGGGCGCGCAATCTGTGCTGCAGCTCACGACGCCGGCGCTCTGGTGATTGCCGATTGCGTCACCTCGCTCGGTGGCCTTCCAGTGGAATTCGATAAGACGGGCATGGATATCGCCTACAGCTGCACCCAGAAAGGGCTGAGCTGCCCTCCGGGATTGTCTCCGCTGGCCATTTCAGGGCGCGCCATGGAGTGGCTGCGGGGCCGCACAACACCTTCGCGAAGCTGGTATCTCGATATCAAACTAATTCACGACTATTCGACGGTGTCGCATCGCTATCACCACACCGCGCCGATTTCCATGTTCTACGCGCTGCGCGAAGCGCTGCTGGTGATTGCGGAGGAAGGAATTGAGAAACGATGGGAGCGGCATCGCCGCAGCCACAACTTCTTCGTGCGCGAGATTGAGGCGATGGGGCTGCGCATGCACGTCCCCGCGGCCAATCGAATTCCTACCCTCAATACAGTGTCGGTGCCGAGTGGAGTGGACGATGGCAAAGTCAGGAAGCGGCTGATGGATGGTCCGGGGATTGAAATCGCGGGAGGATTCGGGCCGCTCGCGGGCAAGGTCTTTCGCATTGGGCTGATGGGGCCGCTGGCTACGGAAGAGAATGTAAAGTTTTTCCTGAGTGAGTTTGGAAAAGCCCTCAGGGCGGAAGGCTATTCCATTTAGATTTCGGGATCCGGAGTGCGAAACGACGCTCGCCGGGAGCGCCGTTTGCATCTATCAACCGCTCGGAAGATTCAAGAGCCCGAAAATCAGGCGACTGAAAATCCGGCCGAGGACGTGCGTCAATGGCTACCCGACTCACCCTGAAGTCCGTAGCAACATTGCTCGATGTATTGCATTTCGCAGACAGTCACGCTGCGATTGCAGTTCCTGAGTTGGAGATCGTCGTTACCTACGATTTGCTGCGCCAACAGGTGCTGGCTATGGCCGATGCGCTCGCGTCGTTGGGCATTCAGCGAGGCGATCGGGTGGCGATCGCCATGCCCAATGGATTGCCGACGATTGTAAGTTTTCTCGCCGCTTCGATTGCCGGGACTGCGGCACCGCTCAACCCGGCTTATCCGTACGAAGAGTTTTTGTTCTTCTTACGCGATACGGACTCGAAGGTGCTGCTTTGCCCGCCCGTCGGACCACCTTTCGCGCGCAGCGCGGCTGCTGATCTGAAAATCCCGATTGTTTCGGTGGGGATGACAGAGAAGGGCGTCGCCCACATCATCGATGCTCCTACCGGGAAAAAGGCGGATGAACCCACCGCGGATGATATTGCTTTGGTGCTGCATACCAGCGGCAGCACCGGACGTCCCAAACGCGTGCCGCTCCGCCATTTCAATCTTGCGGTATCGGCGGCGAACATCGCCAGCACCTACGCGCTCACCGAAGAAGACGTTGCCCTGTGCATTATGCCGCTGTTTCATATTCACGGGCTGATCGGGTCAGCGATGTCGACCCTGCTTTCCGGCGGGACACTGGTAGTTCCTTCGAAATTCAACGCCCTTACATTCTGGAAGACGGTGAGGGAACACCGCGTGACCTGGTACTCGGGAGTGCCGACCATGCATCAACTTTTGCTGGCTCGTACTCATCACAAGCCGGTCGATGCGGCAAGCTTGCGCTTCCTGCGTTCCTGCAGCGCGCCGCTGTCGGCTGAACTGATCCATAAAATTGAGGGCATCTTCGGCGTGCCTTTTGTGGAAGCCTATGGAATGACCGAGGCGGCGCACCAGATGACTTCGAATCCATTGCCGCCGCGGTATCGCAAAGCGGGATCGGTAGGCGTGGGCACCGGCATCCGGATCAGCGTCATGGACAAGGACGGCAATCAACTGAGCCAAAACCAGCGCGGAGAAATTGTCATTCAAGGCGCCAGCGTGTTTCGGGGGTATGAAAACAATCCCGAAGCGAATGCGCGGGCGTTGGTGAACGGATGGTTTCGCACCGGAGACGAGGGCTATCTCGATGACGACTGCTACCTGCACCTGACAGGGCGGATGAAAGACATTATCATTCGCGGTGGCGAGAATGTTGCGCCGCACGAGGTGGATGAAGTTTTGTTGAAGCACTCCGCGGTGTCGGCGGCGGTCACTTTCGGATGCCCTCATCCGACGCTGGGCGAAGAAGTCGCTGCAGCCGTGGTGCTGCATGATCGGCATGGCGCGACCGAAGCCGAATTGTTGAAGCACTGCCGCGAATTTCTGGCGGAATACAAATGTCCAAAGAAGCTCTATCTAGTAACGAGTATCCCGACTACCGCGACGGGCAAGATACGGCGCCGTGCGGTAGCGGCCGCCCTGCTCGACAACACTCCATGAAATTTCTGATCGCGGGGGCGGGAGCCATTGGCGCCTATATGGGCGCACGTCTCGCCCGCGCCGGGTTCGATGTCACACTGTTCGCGCGCGGACCGCATTTGAAGGCCATGCAGGAGCAGGGTGTGCGCGTTCGGAGCGCGCAGGGAGATTTCGAGGCACGGCCCAGGATTGTGGGCTCGCTCGAAGAGGCTGGGCCGGCCGACGTGGTGATTCTCGGAGTCAAGGCGCACGGTCTTCCGGAGCTTGCGCCTCAATTGAAGCCGGTGCTTGGTCCCGAGACCACCGTGGTCAGCACGCAAAACGGAATTCCCTGGTGGTACTTCCAAGACTTCGGCGGACCGTGGGAAGGTCTGCGGCTGGAACGCATCGATCCGGGTGGAGTGATTTCCGCCGCGATCGAGGGGCGTCGCGTCGTCGGATCGATCGTTTACTTCTCGACGGAAATTTCCTCGCCTGGCGTGATTCAACACATCGAGGGCAACCGCCTTTCAATCGGAGAGCGCAACGGCGAACGCTCCGAGCGTTGCCGCCGGATCGCGGAAGCATTGGTGGCGTCCGGATTGCGCTGCCCGATCACGACGCACCTTCGACAGGAAATCTGGGTGAAGATTTTAGGCAATGCATCTTTTAATCCCGTGAGCGCACTGACTCGCGCGACGCTGGCCCAGATGGTGCGTGATCCGGGCGTCGCCCAGGTAATTCGCAACATCATGCGGGAAGTGGAATCAGTCTCGCAAAAACTAGGAATGGAATTGCCGGTCTCGATCGAGCAAAGAATGGCGGGAGCAGAAAAAGTGGGCGAGCACAAGACTTCGATGCTGCAGGATCTTGAGGCGGGCCGTCCGATGGAGTTGGAAGCGCTGGTGGGTTCGGTGGTGGAGTTGGGCGAGCGCGTGGGGGTTCCCATGGATGCGACACGCGCGATATATAGTTGCGCGAGATTATTGTCGGAACGAAGTCTCGCGGCATCGTCGATTGCTGCCGCCGGCTAGTCGAAGAAATCAGGCGGTCGGGATGGGTCCTGGCGGGGCGCAAAAAAAAATTCCGCGCAGGGCTTGCCAAGAGGCGTATATTAGCTGTGGTCCACTTATCGGACCAGTTGGAAGAACAGCTTGGCTGCTCCAGTCAATTCCGATTTCGCGGCTGTCCGCCGGAACAAAGTCTACGAAGATGTAGCGCGGCAGATCGAACGATTGATCCTCAAAAAGCTGCGCCCCGGCGACAAGCTGCCTTCCGAGCGCGAACTGGCCGAGATGCTTGCGGTCAGCCGCAGTTCCATCCGAGATGCAATCCGCAGCCTGGAACTGATGGGAATGGTGGAACCGCGACAAGGCGCCGGAACCATCGTCTGCCAGATGACCACCAATTCTTTAGCCAATCCTCTGGCCAATGCCCTGAAGCGCAAAGAAGAACACATCAGCGAACTGCTTGATTTTCGCAAGATTCTCGAACCGGCGCTGGCTTCCCGGGCCGCGACTCACGCTTCTCCCGACGAGATTTCTGAGATGGAGGAAATCCTTAAGCGCCAGGAGGAAAAGCTGGGCGAAGGGGAGACCGCAATCGCCGAGGACTCCGAATTCCACTACGCCATTGCTTTGGCTTCCGGTAACAGCGTTGTGCTGAAAGTGCTCGATATTCTCATGGATCTGCTGCGCGATACGCGGGAACGCACTTTACAGGTGGAGGGACGCCCCAAAAAATCTCTGGCCGGCCACCGGTGGATTCTTGCCGCCATCAAGCGACATGACGCGGAAGGCGCGAAATCCGCCATGCGGCGCCACATTGAAGACGTTGAGGAAATGGTTTTGCACAAGCTCTGAAGACTCACTGTGCGGAGAAACTTCCGGAGGAGGAGCTGCCTATGGGCCGGTTATATGCGATCGAAGTTATCTACCGAGGAATTTTCCAGAAACAACTGGCCACCCGCATCACCCGTTCGATTGTCCTGGCTGCGCATGAGGAAGGCAAACTTGGCATTTCGTTTGGCCGATACGGGGACAGTCCGGAGCGCAACGGTATTCCCGCCAAGGGATTTGCCATCGTGGGCGATGATGCGCTCACGCTCGAAGAGGGCATGGCGAAGTACGAGCCCAAGGAAGTGGACATCACCATCGCGGTGGACGATACGTTGTGCAAGGGGGTCGAATCGTGGGCGTGGTACGGGTTGCAGCCGGTCAATAAGTTGCTCAAGCCCGGCGGGACTCTGCTGGTAACTTCGCGCGAGCAGCCCGAAACGATTCTGCAGATGGCGCACCAAAAACTGACACCATATAACCTGGCGATCTTGAAAGGCACGGTCAGCTTTTCGGGACTGTGGGTTTACAAGGACGATCACACCGACGTGCGCATCCTGGGCGCGATTGCGAAGATCCTGCCCGGACTGTTCAGCCTGAAATCGGTGCAGAAAGTCATCGTCGATCAGTGGAACGATCCGGTGAAGGCCGAGTCGGCGGCGCGCGCCTATGAGCGGATCAGCAGCGTCGGCGTGCAACCCGGCCAGGGCAATCCCGAAACTCCGTACAACTTCAACTTCCCCAAGTGGCATGAAATGGGCGAGGGCATTGCCATTCCGTCGATACCCGCGGGCAGGGCGGTAGAAGATCCGACGACGCATGCCAGCGGCGGATTCCGCCCGGATCGCAATCCCACATTCAAGAAATACACGACGCGGACCATGCGGCCGGTGGTGAATTTCGATACCTGCATCAAATGCACGCTGTGCTGGCTGCAGTGTCCGGATTCCTGCTTCGACGTCACTCCGGAAGGGCTGTATGACGCGAACATGCAGGCGTGCTGTGGGTGCGGGGTGTGCGAGGCCGTCTGCCCGGTGAAGGAATGCGTCACCATGGTGAATGAGACAGCGTTCGAAGACAATGCCAGCCAATGGGAGGCATGGAGGAAGGACAAGAAGGGCTATGAAGGCTGGCTGGCCGACAAGATTAGGTTACACCCGGAGCGGTCGCACGGTTTCCGCTATCGCGGGCAGTACGAGGAGCAGGTTCCCGAAATGCTGGAAGTAGCACGTGAGAAGTAGCTGCTGAACAGGAGATTGGACATGGCCACGGCTACATATGTCGAGGAACAGCGCAGCACAGACAAGACAGCATTGATCACCGGCAGCGAGGCAATTGCGGTCGCCTGCAAGCTGGCCGATGTGGATGTGATTACCGCTTACCCGATTCGCCCGTACGACACGGTGATGCAATACATCTGCAAGCTGGTGGCGAACGGGGAAATGGATTGTGAGTATATTGTCGCCGAAGGCGAGCACTCGCAATTTGAAATTGTGAAACATGCCTGCGCATGCGGGGCGCGGGTTTTCTGCGGCTCGAGCGGCGTGGGCTGGATGTACGCCATGGAAGCGCTGACCGTCACCCCAGCGTTGCGCATTCCGATGGTAGCCATGGTGGGCAATCGCGCGCTCGACGATCCCGGAGCTTTCGGCGTGGAACATAACGATGCTTTGGCCGTCCGGGATCTCGGCTGGCAGCTGGTCTGGGTCGACAGCGCGCAAGAGGCGCTGGATACGGCGCTCATCGCATATCGCGTCTCGGAAGATCGGCGAATCTTTTTGCCTTGCGCCATCAGCTGCGATGGAGCTTTTCTCACCCACTCGCAGGCGCTGGTGAAGGTTCCCTCACAAGAAAAAGTGAATGAGTTCTTGCCTCGTTACAACCGGGCGGACCTGTTGCTTCACCCGGACAATCCCATAACCGTGGCGCCCCAGGGAAACGAAGACTGGGTCATGGAAATCCGGCGCCAGAACTATGCCGCCATGGAGCGCGTGTCGGGAGTGCTCAAGGAAGCTTACGCGGATTTCGAGCGCATTTTTGGACGTTCGTATGGCAATCCGTTCTTCGAAGAATATGAAACCGACGGCGCTGACATCGTGCTCATGGGAATGGGTACGCTTTCGACGCCGGTAAAAGTTGCTATCCGGAAAATGCGCAAGGAGGGGAAGAAAGTCGGGTTTGTGCGCATGCGCTGGTTCCGACCATTTGCCGCGGCCGAGCTCGCGAAATCGCTGGGACGCTTTCAAGCGGTGGGCGTGATTGATCGCGACTACTCTTTTGGTTCGCCCTATATGAGTGGCGTGGTGACCACGGAAGTGCGCACCGCGCTGTATTCGGCACCTGGGCCGAAGCCGCCGGTGCTTGGTTTTATCGCGGGGCTTGGCGGTCGGGAAGTCACCGTTCCCGATGTCGAGAAGATAGCTGACTCGGTGTACAAGGCCGCGGATGGAACGTCGCAACCGCTAACCCAATGGATCGGCTTGCGCGAATAGTCGATTTTCGCTGACGTGTTTCGACCGTCAGAAAGGATAAAGAATTATGGCGACCTACATTCAGATCGATCCGACGCAGAAACTGGATCCCTTCAAGTCTGTGAAGACGATCCCGCTGGAGGAGTACTTCACATCCGGCCACAGGACTTGCCAGGGTTGCGAGTCCGCCCTGTTGATGAAGATGATGGCCAAGGCCGCGGGGCCGAGATCGATCATTCTGGGCAGCACGGGTTGCATGTACGTGGCGAACACGACGTACTACAGCACAAGTTGGGTCGTGCCCTGGATGCACACGCAGCTGGGGAGTAGCGGATCGGCGGCCTTAGGCACGTCCGCAGCGCTGAAGGTGCTCATGCGGAAGGGCAAGATAAAGAACGAACCGATCAACGTCATTGCATTCTGCGGAGATGGCGGCGGCGCGGATATGGGTATCGGCGCGATTTCAGCTACTCTGACGCACAGTGAGTACAATTCCCTGATCTTGATGTACGACAACGAGTCGTATGCCAACACAGACATTCAACTTTCCGGGAGCACGCCCTGGGGCGCCAACACCACCTTCAGTTCGCCCGGCAAAGTGAAGCGAATCATGCATCGCCGGTGGAAGAAAAACATGGCGGGCATGATGGCGGCGGGTCATCCGGAATGCAAGTACGTCGCTACCATTTGCATGTCGTATGGACTCCATGGGATGAACACGATGCGTAAGGCATTGTCCATCGGTGGTCCGACGTTCGTTCATTCCCTCGATCCGTGTCCCAAGGGATGGGACTACGATCCTTATCTCTCGCATGAAATGGGAGAGTTAGCCATCAATTCCGGCGTTTGGCCGCTGTATGAAGTGGAGAATCATGTGCTCCGACTTACGGGTCGAACCGAACAGATCGCGGCCGGCAAGATTCGCCGCGTTCCGGTTCGAGACTATTTATTGAGGCAAGGGCGTTTCGCGCACTTTACCAACGATGATATCGATTATTTCCAGAGCAAAATCGATGAGATGTGGGAAAAGTGGCTGATCCCCGGTGTGATCCCATTCCACAAAGACGTGGAGGCCGACCCGCCGCCAGCGAAGTAGATCGGCTTGACGGGACAAAAACACGGCACACTCTGCAGGCAGAGCTCCGATCGCGGAAGTCACAAACAATTGGAACAGGCGAACGAGCCAAGCAACCGCCGTAGACTTGTCTGACGGTATATCTATCACTATAAGAGTAACGAGAGGCAGGATCATGAGTTACACGGAACTTACGGTTTGGACACGCGGCATCATTATGGACAAGGAGGGACGCGACATCGTCAATTCGATTTCCGCGTCTGCCCGCCTGGAGGGCAAGTACTCGCAGGCGATGGAGAACTATGTCGACAATCCCGATCGCACCAATGCACCCACGCGCAAGTATTGTCGCGTGAGTGACACCGTGCTGGAGAATGAGCTTACCTACGAGAACGAGCACCCCAACGTCGTCGTGCTGGTCGAAGGGACGATGGTCAAGGGGTGGGATTACATGCGCGGGATGCCTCCAGGTGGAACGCTGGTGATTAACACGCACTACACGCCCGAGTACATGATCCGTTTCGTGCCGGGAGCAGAGCGCCTGGCACAACTAGTCTGCGTGGACGCGGCCAGACTAGCGCACCACAAGTGGCTTTACTACCGCCTGGGCGAACTCGGCCTCGATCGTCTCTCGACCGAAGGCGCCGCCGAGCGCAGCAAACTGATGGCTCCTGATATCGCCGCTCCGCTTATCGCAGCGATCGTAAAGACGACGGGCATCGTGAAGATGCGGACGATTCAGCCCATGATCGTCAACAAGAACGCGTTCGAAATGGCACTTGAAGAATTGCATATCATGCCGTTGAATCCAGTGGCTGTGTAGGAAAGGATTTCATGTCGACTAAAGGCACACGCATTCCTGATTGGCTTCAAGTCCCGTTTGCAGGCATCACACCCGGCCCCTCCCAGGACAAGGGGCAGAACCTGTTTCCGACCGGCAATTGGCGCTCGATCCGGCCTGTGTACCGGGACAAGCTGCCACCCTGCAACAATGCATGTGGAACCAACGAAAAAATTCAGGGTTATCTCGACTTGGTGAAGAGGGGCAAGTATCTGGACGCCTACGCGCTCATCAAGGAGGACATGCCCTTTCCGTCAGTGACCGGGCGCGTGTGCTACCACCCATGTGAACAGGCGTGCAACCGGGGCAAGTACGACGAGGCAATTTCAATTCGCGCAGTCGAGCGATTTCTCGGCGATCTGGGACAATCCCTGAAACACGATGTAGTCGAGGCCGGTCCGCCCAACGGCAAGAAGGTCGCAGTCGTTGGCTCGGGTCCCGCCGGGCACAGTGCCGCGTACCAACTTGCGCGACTGGGCTACAAGGTCACAATTCTCGAAAAATCTCCAAAAGCTGGCGGGCTGAATCGCGGCGGGATACCGGACTGGGTGCTTCCTCAGTACATCCTCGATCGCGAGGTTGAGCGTCTGGTCGAACTCGGGATCACGATCAAAACGAACTGCGAGGTTGGCAAAGACGTCAGCTGGGACGATTTGAAAAAGAATTACGACGCGTGCGTGCTGGCGGTGGGACTCACCGAGCCGAACAGCGTGCGCGCCGAGGGCGAGAATAAGGAAGGTGTGCTTTACGGGCTGCCGTTCCTGCGTGACATCGGCATGGGCACATCAAAGGTTAAGCTGGGTCACCGGGTCGCGGTTATTGGAGGAGGAAATACCGCGATCGACTGTGCTCGCGAAGCACTGCGGCAAGGCGCCATCGAGGTCACCATGATCACGGTGGAAGCAAACCGTGAGGAGATGCCGTGTTCGCCAGAAGACCTGCATGACATGCTGGAAGAGGGCATCGACCTTTGGCACGGCCGGGCGATGACAGGCGTGCTGGGAGCGGGCAAGGTCGAAACCCTGCAACTACATCCGGCGCGCTTCTCCGGCGCTATCAATGCCTCACCCATCGTGATCAATCGCGAGGTTCCGGCAGAACGTTTTGCCGTCGATAACGTGATCATCGCCGTGGGACAGCATGCCGCCCTCGGTTGGCTCCCACGGGAATTCAAAAACGAGCGCGGCACAATCAAGATCGACCGCTTTGGCCGTCTGGGCGATACAAACTTCTTTGCTGCCGGCGATATCGCCCAGTTCGGTTCGGGTCAACCCTTAATGGTCGTCAATGCGGTCGGCGACGGGAAGCGTGTGGCCTTCAATCTTGACAAGGCGTTGCGTGGCGAGCCACTCCAGCCGCGCACCATCGCGATCGACGTCATCATGGACTTGAACCGCATGAACATGACGTACTTTCCGCACTTTCCGCGGGCGCACCAGCCGATGCTTTCACCGGTCACGCGGCGCAAAACGCAGGCGGAGGTGATTCAGGCATTCTCGGAAAAGCAGGCGTCCGAAGAAGCCGGCCGCTGCTTTAGTTGCGGCACCTGCAATGCCTGCGACAACTGTTATCTGGTTTGTCCGGAGCCTTGTATTGCACGTCCGGAGCGGTCCAATGGCCTCTATAAGATTCTGGTCGATTACTGCAAGGGCTGCCGGGTTTGCATTGAGGAATGTCCGACGGGCTGCCTCGAGGGAGTGCCCGAACTCGATTTCGATACCGGGGTTGTGCGCATGGACACGGCATTCGCCATTACGCCCGGACTCCATGGACGACAAGCGCAGGAGTTGGTGAATCTGGCCAGCCGGCCGGCAAAGGACATTTAACTTCTTCAAACGAGGAAAGGGAGCGACTCATGCCAACGGTTATTGCAGGAAAGAACAAAACGGTTCGGATCAACGGTTGCGTCGCGTCGGCACAAGCCGCCAAGTATGCAGACGTTGATGTCATTTCGGCTTATCCGATCCGCCCTTATACGGCGACCATGATGGCGCTGGCCCAGATGGTGGCCAATGGCGAACTCGACGCCGAATACATCGTGGCTGATAGCGAGCACTCGCAGTTGAGCATCGCGCATGGCGCTTCCTCGTGCGGTGCACGGGCTTTCACCGGCAGTTCTGGAGTCGGCGTGCAGTTCGCCTACGAGCTGTATTCCCCGATCTCGGGCAGCCGCATGCCGGTGCAGATGATGATTGCCGACCGCACGCTCGATCCTCCTGGCGACTTCGGTTCCGAGCATACCGATGCGCTGTCGACACGCGATATGGGCTGGTTGATGGGATGGGCCTGCGACGCGCAGGAAGCGTTTGACAATCACCTGATTGCCTATCGCATCGGCGAGGATCCGCGCGTGCTGTTGCCGCAGATGGTTTGCCAGGACGGATTCTTCGTCTCGCACATCACCAGTGATGTCGAGTTGCCGGATCCCGGCCAGGTGAAGGAATTTTTGCCGCCCTACAAGCACCCTTATCCGCTCGATCCGCGCCGTCCCGTTTCGCATGGACCGCAGATCATGCCAGAGCAGGGTCCCCCCTTACAGTTGGAACGGGCGCGGGCAATGGAAGAGTGCACTTCGGTGATTGAGCAGGCACACGAGGAGTTCGCGCAGATCTTCGGGCGACGGTACGATCCCTGGGTCGAGGAGTACATGACCGATGGCGCCGAGGTGGTCTTTTTCCTGCAAGGCGGCCACGCCGTGACCGCTCGCTTCGCGATTCAGCACATGCGCGAAAAGGGTATTAAGGTAGGGATGGTACGGCTGCGAACCATCCGGCCCTACCCGACGGATCGCGTGAATGAGGTGCTGAGCAAATTCAAAGTGGTTGGCGTCATCGAGACTAATATGGCACTGGGCAGCGTGAGCAGCGGAGGCGCACTCTATGCGGAGGTCTGTGGCGCTCTGTACGAGAGCCGTGAACGTCCGCTCGTCCTGTCGTTCATGGCGGGGATGGGCGGCGAAGCCATTGTGCTGAAAGAGTTCTACTGGATGACGGAAAAAATGATGAGTGCGCTAAAACTTGGGAAGATCGAAAAGCGCACACATTGGGTTGGATTCGAAGACTAGGGTGAGCTTGGTTGAACTACTGAAATCTGCAATTAATATTCTGGGAGCGCGAGGCGCTGCCCTCGGAGATAAAGGATATGGCGACCTTCGAAGTTGAACGTCAGATTTTGCCGATTCTCGGCAGCCCCAACCAGGGCGCGCGTTTTTATAACCCCGAGTTACCCTCGTCCGAGCCCTTTGTGCCTGGCCATCGGACGTGTGCCGGCTGCGGGCCCTCGATCCAGTACCGGATGACGACCAAGGCCGCGGGCGACAACACCATCCTGGTCGGACCGACCGGGTGCATGTACGTCGCCAACAGTTCGTACTTGTGCACGCCCTATAACGTGCCGTGGGCGCACACCCAGATTGGCAGCGCGGGCAGCTTCACCGCGGGCGTGGCCGCCGCCTATGAAGCCATGATCCGCAAGGGCAAGTGGAAAGGCCCGTATCCCAACATTATTTGTGAGGCGGGCGACGGCAGTGCGTCTGACATTGGTCTCGCTTCGATCTCTGGCGCGCTCTATCGCAATCACGACTGCCTGATCATTTGCTACGACAACGAGCAGTATGCGAACACGGGCATCCAGGCATCGTCGCGCACTCCCTACGGCGGCATGACAACCTTCTCGCCGCCAGGACCCGAGGTCCCTGAAGGCAAGAAGCTGTTTCCAAAAGACCTTGCTCGCATGATGGCAGCCGGTCATCCGCATTGCTACGTGGCAACGGCCAGCGTTGGGTATCCCATCGATCTGATGAACAAAGTTCGCAAAGGCCTGAATCATCGCGGCGCTGCGTATCTCATGATCTACACCCCGTGCCAGAAGGGTTTCGTCTACGAGACGCCCCGCTCGATCGATCTTGGACGTGTGGTGGTGGAGTGTGGGCTCTATCCGATTTGGGAGTGGAATCCCGAACGGCGCGTCTACGATTACAGCTTCCGCCCGCAAAACATGCGGCCGGTATCGGAGTACCTGAAACTGCAAGGACGATTCGGTCATCTGCACGCGGAGCACATTGCCGCCTTGCAGAAGTTTGCCAATGAGCAGTGGAAAATGATGGGCGTCGAGTTACCGGACGCTCTAATCTGGGCCGCTGACCCGCAAAATCAGGTCAACATGGCAGCCGCGGCGGAAGCCGAAGAAGTGGCGGAGACCATATGAACAATCCGGGACCCCCGATTGCGCCTGAGGCGCAGGAAAGCTATATCGTCAGTGAAGGCAAAAAGCGCGGCTCGACCCGAGACGTGCGGCCGGAGGCGGCGTTTGATCGCTACTACACTGTATTACGCGTGCACGCCGGCGATGCCCTGCTCACCGATAACTGGCATACGAATGAGGTGCTGAGCCACACCCGCAACAATTTCGAAGGCTACACGTTCGTGATGCGCACTCTGGAGGCCTGGGGCGTGATGATCGAGAACGATCATCGCGGCTATTACACCGCCGGCGGGCGGGTGTGGGCGCTCGATCTGGAGCCCGCAACCGGCAAGAAACCACGATTGCCCAGCGCCGGTGGCAACAACAAGAGGTAGGGCAGTTGAGCCGCGTTCTGCTCATTGACGATACGCCGGAGATCGCCGAGCTATTGACTTTCGCGCTGCGAGACCTTGGTCATGAAGTCTTTGCTGAAGGCTATACCGACGCGGTCAATGAACTTGTCGCTGAGCATCGGGCCGAAGCGCTGGTGCTCGACTGCTCCTCGTATGACATGAGCGACGGGTTGTTCGAGATCGTGCGCCAGGATCCGCGCCACGAAGACCTGCCCATCCTCATCATCACGGACACACCGGAAATGGCAGACGCGAAGCTGGTCGAGCGGAATGCTCAGAAAGTCCTGTTGATCCCAAAGCCATTCACTGCCTCGCAGGTTGCCAGAGGACTGGGTGAGCTGCTGCGGTAACCGTTGGAGCCTCTCCGATGTGGAGCATGGATGATTGGCAGTACCTCGAGCGCGAGGTCGTCACCGACCCCAAGGGCCGGCAGTGGACAGTTGCCTTGATGGACGTGCTGGGTCAGAAGGGTGATCCGGACATGCCCAACCAGATGGTCGAGCTGCAATATTCTTCGGGGCGTTATTTCACTCTGGTATACCGGGCC